>OJEX01000105.1_pt1 | contig 24063 bp, 18 predicted proteins | sample 1593971 | NCBI WGS metagenome assembly OJEX01 (sample SAMN05416775, study PRJEB24817) | seawater metagenome | isolation source: Sea water | place: Canada:Atlantic | collected 2013-11 | reverse complement strand
AGGGCACTTCAATCATCACGCCCACCTGCAGGCCCTGGCAGGGAATCTCGGCGCGGACCCGTTCGACGATGGCCTTGGCCGCGCGAAGCTCTTCCAGGTCCTTGACCATGGGAAACATGATTCGCAGTGGGCGGTTGTCGGCAGCCGTCAGCAGCGCGCGCACCTGGGTTTCGAGGATTTCCGGTCGCGTCAGTGACAGGCGAATACCGCGCAGCCCAAGGAAGGGGTTGTCCTCGTGGGGAAGGGGCCAGTAATCCAGGGGCTTGTCACCACCCACATCGAGGGTGCGTGCGACCAGTGGCAGGCCGTTGAGGGCGTCGAAGGCATGGCGATATTCCTTCACCTGGGTGTCCAGGTCAGGCGCGTCCGGATGCTCCATAAAAACGAATTCGGTGCGCAGCAGGCCAATGCCATCGGCGCCCCGGTCGACAGCATCCGGGGTGTGGGCGGTGTTGCCAAGGTTGGCGCATACGTCGATGGTGTGGCCATCGGTGGTGGTGGCTGGCTCGTTCCGGCACTCGTGGGCGTCCGCCTGCAGGCGGGTGAGTTGGTCCAGGCGACGGTCAATGCGGTCGCGGCGCTCGGCGCTGGGATTGGGCACCAGGCAGCCGCGTTCGCCGTCGACCACCAGGTCCGTTCCGTTGCTGATGGTCAGGATACGGTCACCAGCCCCGACCACGGCTGGGAGCCCCAGCGCCCGAGCCAAGATGGCGCTGTGGGATGTGGCGCCACCACGGGCCGTGATCAGGCCGCGAACGCGTTGGGTGTCCAGCCTTGCCACATCGGAAGGGCCCAGGTCGTCCGCCACCAGTACATAGGGTTCGTCCGGCGGTGTCGGCATGGCCACCCCGCAGAGGTTGGCCAGCACGCGCCGGCCAACATCCCGCAAATCTGCCGCCCGTTCTGCCAGAAGCCGGTCTGCCAGTGCTTCCTGGGCACGCGCGGCGGTATCAATGGCGAGCCACCAGCCGGCTTCGGCGGACGCGCCTTCGTTGATGGCTTCCAGGGCGGCCTGGTAGAGATCGTCATCCTGGAGCATTTCCACATGCACCGACAGAATCGGTGCTGCCTCACCGCCTTCGGCCTGGCGAATCAGCGTGCGCAGTTGTCCGTCGGCTTCGTCGATGGCCCGGCCCAGTCGGCTGGTCTGTTCACCGGCATCGCTGGCGGTGGCGGGGTAGTCCAATGTCGGCTGGCGCATGACGAAGGCGGGTGCCAGAGCCAGGCCCGGTGAGGCGGCGACCGCTTTCAGGGGTTCGTCATCGGTCAGAGGTTCGGGTTCCGGCTCGGCAGGCGCCGGCTGGCTCTGTTGTTGTCGAAGCGGGGAGACGGTTTCTCCGAGCCCGTCATTGATGGCCTGGCAAACGGCTTCTACCGCCTGTTCCGCATCGTCGCCGGTTGCGGATATGATCAGGGTTTGCCCCCTGCGGGCACCGAGGCCGATGATCCGGGTGAGACTGGTCGCCGATACCGAATTGCCATCGCCGTCCTCCAGGCGGATGCGAATGTCTGCCTTGTGCTGACGGGCTTCCTGTACCAGTTGTTTGGCGGGCCGGGCGTGTAGGCCATGGGTATTCAGCAGGCGCACCCGGTCGCTGACCGCATTGGCCTGCTCACCGGAAAGCCGGGAAAGTACAGCATCCACGGACTGGCTTTCCAGGGGGATGTTCTGGGCCAGGAAATTATCGATACGCTCCAGCAATTCGCGGCAGTCGTCGCCAGGGCCCGCCAGGCAGAAAACGCCAGCGAGGTCGTCGCGGGGTTCTTTGGGGGTTGCCAGTGCCAGCGCAGGTCGGATACTGCCAACGCTGTGGTGAACCAGCCAAAACCCCTGGCCCAGACCGACGGGCGGCTGGCTGACAATTTCCTTCATAAAGCTGGCGTCGACACAGCCCAGCCCCTGCAGCCTGGCCGCAGCGCTGATGGCCAGTTCGCTGGTGGCCCGGGTGTTAACGCCCAGGCACAGGGTTTGAGCGTCGCATTTTGGCACCACTGGCTCCTTTGACAATAGGGATACCAGCGCCTCGGTGTCATCGGCCTCGGCCAGTTTCTGCGACAGGCCGGGTTTGTCCAGTACGCGGGTCAGGTGGCGCAGGATATCCAGATGCTCATCCGACTGGGCCGCAATGGCGACCAACACATACACAGTGGCGTTGTCATGCCAGGTAACGCCGCCGGGAAACTGCAACACCCGGATGCCGGTGCTGGTAACGGCGTCGCGGCTTTCCGGTGTGCCGTGGGGGATGGCAATGCCGTTACCAAGGACGGTGGAGGACTGTTGCTCCCTGGCCAGCATGCCCGCGTGGTAGTCGGGAGTGGTCCGGCCTGCATCCTGCAGTTCCTGGCTGGCCTGGTTCAGGGCATCCTGCCAGTCGGTTGCAGTGCAGCCCAGGCGGATATCATTGGCTGTTAGCGTCAGCATGTGGGGAGCCTCGCCTTGTTGTTGTGAATACCAGTAAAATCTGGGTTGCTGAATCGTGTCAGCAAACATAGAATGAATCATGAAACAGATATGATCAGAAATCAAGCAATCTGTGCCCAGGAGGACTCGGCCCCATGACCCTTGCAGAACTTGCCCGCCTGGCGGGGGTGTCCCGCACCACCGCCAGCTACGTGATCAATGGCCAGGGGCCGGCCCGCCGGATCAAGCCGGCGACTATCGAAAAGGTGATGGCGGTTGCGCGGGACAACCACTTCCAGATAGACCCGCAAGCCGCGTCGCTGCGTGGTGGGGCCAGCCGCACCCTGGGGTTTATCCTGCCGGACCTGGAGAACGCCAGTTACGCCCGCCTGGCCAAATTGCTGGAGCAGGGTGCCCGTGCCCGGGGCTATCAATTGCTGATTGCCGGCTCCGGGGATGACCCGGATACCGAGCGCGAGCTGGCACGTTCTCTCAAGGCAAGGCGATGCGATGCCCTGATCGTTGCGAGTGCCCTGCCACCGAATGACCCCTTCTACCAAGAGTTGCAGGAGGAAGACCTGCCGGTGATCGCGGTGGACCGATCGCAATCACCGGGTGTGATCAGTTGCGTGGTCAGCGACAATCGCAAGGGCGCAGCCACACTGGCCCGTTCAGTGCTGGAGCCGGGCACCGGGTCGGTGGTCTGGCTTGATGCGGTGCCGGCGCTGGCGATGACACGGGAGCGCCGCGAGGGCTTTGAGGAGGTGGCTCGGAGTCGTAGTGGACAATGGGCGGTCTACAGTGGTGAACACTATGACCGAGCCTCCGGCGCCCGACTGATGCAGCAGGTGCTGGCGGATCAGGGGCTTCCGGATGCGTTGATTACCGCCTCGTACACCCTCTTGCAAGGGGTGCTCGACGTGCTGCTGGAGCAGCCGGGAGGCTTGCCGCAGTCTCTCAGAATGGCTACCTTCGGAGATGACCGGCTGCTGGATTTCCTGCCGGTCAAGGTTCACTCGTTACCCCAAAAACACGAAGCCATTGCCGAGGCAACGCTGGACCGGGCGCTGGCTGCCATCGCAGGTCACGGCGAGCCGGAAACCGTTATTATCAACCGCTCGCTGAAGCGGCGACGCTGAGGCAATGGCCGGGAGGTTTCCATGGCACAGGTTGAACTGAATGGCAAAACCGTGGAATGCGTTCGCGGCGACATCACCCGCCAGGATGATCTGGAAGCGGTCGTTAACGCCGCCAATGCCCAGTTGATGTCCGGGGGCGGTGTTGCCGGTGCGCTCCATGCGGCCGCAGGGCCAGGGCTGGCTGAGGAGTGCCGGCCCATGGCACCGATCCGTCCGGGTGAGGCGGTTCTTTCAGGGGGGCATAACCTGCCAAACCAATACGTCGTCCACTGCCTGGGCCCTGTCTACGGGGTGGATGAACCCTCTGATCACTGGCTGGCGGAATGCTATCGCAATGCCCTCGAGTTAGCAGACAGTAAAGCCATTGAATCCATTGCGTTTCCCGCCATTTCGGCAGGAGCTTTCGGTTACCCCGTGGAAGGGGCAGCGGAGGTTGCCATGGCCACGGTCAGACAGGTATTGCCGCGCCTGGGACGTGTAAGGTACGTGCGCTTCGTACTTTTCAGTGAAGCGGACGAGGCAGTCTTTTCCCGTGCCTTGGAGTCGGCCTTCGCGAAGGCCGATGGGGCTTAGTCCTTAGTCACAGGTTGTTTCGGGCACCTTCCGGAATGCGTCCATCATTGCTTCGTGCCCCCGTGCTTCGTCTCGGTACTCCGGGGGCAGGGGCAGCAGGAAATAGAGATAGTCGCCCTTGTTCCGGTTAGCGGTGACCGGAAGTTCGTCACTGTCGAACTGCTCTTCCTTAAAAACCGGGCTTATGACTGCTACGGACAACTCGGGGTTCCGCTGCAAAAGGGCCTCTACCGTGCCCAGGCGTTCCTCGCTGTGGAAGGTGCCTGTCAGGTGGATGACCTGGTGCCCGGGGTGGCGTTTCCGTGCGGCCAGAATCCGGCTTGCCATGGTGTTGTCCCGCAATAACTGGGCGTGATAGGTGTTCTGCAGCCGCTCATTGTCTGCGGCACCATGCCGGCCGCCCATGGTGCCAAAAAATTTTTCCCGGTAGGCCGCGCTGCCTGCGAAGGGCGCGTCCGGGATGTAGCGCTTCTGAGCCGCGTTCAGGTCCGCCAGGTAGTCGGGGCCTTCGCGCCCCACGCAACGAACAATATCATCCGGCGCGTTTGCAGCGATGACCGGCAGGCCCTGGCGCCGGGCAAATTCCATCAGGGGGCGATAGGCGTATTGGTAGTTTGGCCAGGCATCGGCATCTTTGACCAGTTCCATTTCACCGATATCGTCGTTCAGGTAACGGTCAAGAACCGCTTGCTGGTCCACCTCAAACTGTTCCATGGATAACACCTGATCGGGGCGATGCTGGTACAGATGAGCCTGCAGGCGGGATTGGAGCAGGTGAGCGCCCTGGTGGCCGTGATATTCGCCAATCATGACCACATCCTGTCCCGCAAGCCGCTCGGCCAGTTGCGGTATGGAAACCGCCGTGCCGGATACGGCCTCGACCACGGGGGCATGATAGTGGGTTTGTGGTGGCGCCGGTTCCGGTGTTGGTGCCAGCAGGGAGCAGCCCGTCATCAGCGGGATGACAGCAAGTGACAATGTGATCGGCGCATGGGGCATGAAAAACCGGCCAGTCTTGCAGCCGCTCAGGGCCGCGTTGGAGAACTTGATAGACATCTATACGATGCTGCGAATTGCGTAGCCAGTCAATTGTTCATGAACGAGCGTGCTATAAGGCATCGCTCCGGTTTTATTCCATACGTTCTGCGCTATGCTACCGACATTCGCCATCTTGCCAGAAGGACGATCATGATCCCCTTTCGTTTTGTTGACCGCGTGAAGTTCATCGTTGAGCGCCAACTCGTAAAAGGTGCGGGCTTTCAGTTGTTAGTGGTGGGTGTCTTTATAGGCATCATTTCGCTTGTTGGCGGGCTGCTGGTGATCCCTCTCGGAACGCCTTTTGAAGATGTCGGCGATGCCATCTGGTGGGCTTTTCTGCGGCTGACGGACCCGGGCTATCTCGGAGACGATGTGGGTAACTGGCAGCGGTTTGTGTCCACCATTCTCACCGTCAGCGGTTATGTGGTTTTCATGGGCACGCTGGTGGCGATCCTGACGCGCTGGTTGATCGCCAAGATGACCGACCTGGAGCGGGGGCTAACCCCGGTTACGCTGAGAAATCACATCGTAGTTCTGGGGTGGACCAGCCAGACCTTGCCGCTGCTGGGCGAGTTGCTGGGGTCATCAGGGCGCATGCGCCGTTTCCTGGAAAAGCGTGAAACCAACCGCTTGCGCCTGGTGGTGCTGTCCGAGCATGCCTCGGCGGCCCAGGTGCATGAGTTGCGCGACGAGCCCGGTATCGGGCGCAAGTCTCGCCAGATCATCCTCCGTGCCGGCGCTGCCATTCAGCCGGATGCCTTGCAGAGGGTAGCCTGCCTGGATGCCGCGGCTGTCATAGTGCCCAGTGCCTCCCATCAGGCGGGCAGCCTGGTGACATCGGACGTGGAGACCGTGAAGGCGTTGCTGTCCATTGCTGCTCAGGCACGACACCTGGGGGCATCACTGCCCTTTGTCATTGCCGAGATACAGGATGTGCGCAAGCTCCCGGTGATTGAGCGTGCCTATCCCGGAGAGGTGGAGGTGGTTGCCGGCGATGCCACCATAAGCCGGCTAATGGTGCAGAACATCCTCCATCCGGGGTTGTCGGAAATTTACAACGAACTTCTGACCGCCGGTGAGGGTTGTGAAATCTACATCCGGGGTGGCGATGCCCTGGCGGGACTGTCCCTCGGAGAATTGGCCTCTCTGCGGCCCCAGGCAATTGTGCTGGGTATTCTGAAGCGGTCGGGCAAGGCCTGGATGGTGAGGATGCCGGCGTCGTCAGACACGGTGATTGAGGCCGGGGACCGGGTTGTCATGATGGCCAGGGACTACACCGAAACCGAGTCGGATTCGAAGGTGCCGCCGCTGCCGGTTATCACTCGAGGTGAACCCGCAAGCCGGGCTGTCTCGCTTTCAGGCGGGGTTCACCGGATTCTTGTGCTGGGATGGAATCGCCGGGTGCCAAGCCTGATCGATGAGTTTTCCAGCTACAGCCAACGGCGGTTCGAGGTGGATCTCGTTTCGGTAGTGCCTGCCAAGGAGCGGGAACAGGAAATTGACCGTTACCTGGGGGGGCAGCGGGACGTGATCTGCCGCCATATCGAAGCGGATTACATGGTGGAAGGCGAGTTGAGGCGGGTTGGGCCGCTCAACTATGACTCCATTATGTTGTTGAGCAGTGATCGTCTGGCGTCCGGCGAGGAAGCTGACGCCCGTGCCATGGTAGGTTACCTGCAACTGGAAGACCTGTTGAGTGAGGGTGATAGGCGCCCGCAACTGATCATGGAACTGAGCGACCCGGACAATCGAAATCTGTTAATGGGCCACCAGAGTGAAATGCTGATCAGCCCAATGATCATCAGTCACGTGCTTGCTCAGGTCGCCCTGCGGCGGGAGCTGAGGGTGGTGCTGGATGAGCTGTTTACGGTGGGCGGTGCTGAGGTGCAGTTCCGGGATCCCCAGGACTATCCTTTGCCTGCCAGCGCGGATTTTCAGGTACTGGAGAAAACGGTCGCTGCGGAAGGAGAAGTGGCGCTGGGCATATGGCGCGCGCAGCCCGACTCGTTGGGGCGGCATCTGGCGCTGAGCCCGCCACGGGACGAGTATCTTGACCTGAATAGCGCTGATCGGCTCGTTGTTCTTTGCAATGCGTGAGGGAAGATGTCTTCATTCATACAAAAAATGCCGAATATAGATAATATAAATTTCAATTATAAAATCAAAGCCACTAAAGTAACCCTCAATGTCAGCGGTCTGGTTATTTTTTGAACGGACGCTGGCTCGCTGAAGTCGCTTTTATGCTTCATAAAAGAGCACCTCAAACCTTAGAAACAGGACTGAGACCATGCCATACGCAAAAGACGTTGACGCCATCGCTTCCCTGCTGAAGCAAAACCCGACCTGGAACGCCATCAAGCCCGAGCACGCGGCCCGCATGCGCGCACAGAACAAATTCAAGACTGGTCTGGACATCGCCAAGTTCACCGCGAAAATCATGCGCGAAGACATGGCGAACTACGACAAGGACACGGCTCAGTACACCCAGTCCCTGGGTTGCTGGCATGGCTTCATCGGTCAGCAGAAGCTGCTGTCCATCAAGAAGCACTTCGGTACCACCAAGCGTCGTTACCTGTACCTGTCTGGCTGGATGGTTGCGGCCCTGCGCTCCGAGTTTGGCCCGCTGCCTGACCAGTCCATGCACGAGAAGACCGCTGTATCTGGTCTGATCGAAGAACTGTACACCTTCCTGCGTCAGGCGGATGCCTGGGAACTGAACCACCTGTTCCGCGCCCTGGAAGAAGCTCAGAACGCTGGCGACAACGCCAAGGCTGACGAGCTGATCAAGCAGATCGACAATCACGAAACTCACGTTGTGCCGATCATCGCCGACATCGACGCTGGTTTCGGTAACGCCGAAGCAACGTACCTGCTGGCCAAGCAGATGATCGAAGCAGGCGCTTGCTGTATCCAGATCGAGAACCAGGTGTCCGACGAGAAGCAGTGTGGCCACCAGGACGGCAAAGTGACCGTTCCTCACGCCGACTTCCTGTCCAAGATCAACGCTGTACGTCTGGCTTTCCTTGAACTGGGTGTGGACGACGGTGTGATCGTTGCCCGTACTGACTCCCTGGGCGCTGGCCTGACCCAGAAGATCGCTGTGACTGAAGAGCCGGGCGACCTGGGCGACCAGTACAACAGCTTCATCGACGGTGAAGTGATCGAGAAGGCTGAAGACATCAACAACGGCGACGTTGTGATCAAGCAGAAAGGTCAGCTGGTTCGTCCCAAGCGTCTGGCATCTGGCCTGTTCCAGTTCAAGCCTGGCACTGGCGAAGACCGTGTGGTTCTGGACTGTATCACCAGCCTGCAGAACGGTGCTGACCTGCTGTGGATCGAAACCGAGAAGCCCCACGTTGGCCAGATCGCTGCCATGGTTAACCGCATCAAAGAAGTGGTTCCCGATGCCAAGCTGGTTTACAACAACAGCCCGTCCTTCAACTGGACCCTGAACTTCCGTCAGCAGGTATTCGACGCGTGGAAAGAAGAAGGCAAGGACGTATCTGCCTACGAGCGCGCCGACCTGATGAATGCCAAGTACGACGAAACCGACCTTGGCAAGCTGGCCGACGAGTGGACTGCCAACTTCCAGCGTGACGGGTCACGTGAAGCCGGCATCTTCCACCACCTGATCACTCTGCCGACTTACCACACGGCTGCTCTGTCTACCGACAACCTGGCCAAGGGCTACTTCGGTGACGAAGGCATGCTGGCTTACGTTGCAGGCGTTCAGCGTAAGGAAATCCGTCAGGGTATCGCGACTGTAAGGCACCAGGACATGGCCGGTTCCAACATCGGCGATGATCACAAGGAGTTCTTCGCGGGCGACGCAGCCCTGAAGGCTGGTGGTAAAGACAACACCATGAACCAGTTCTAAACAACGGTTCGGTTGTTACTGAAGCGGGCTGAGAGGCTCGTTTCAGACCACGAAACCCTGCCTTGCGCAGGGTTTTGTTTTTTTACAGTAACGTTTTCCTCTAGGCTTCTGAAATTAAAACATAAACTGCCTGTTTTATTTTTTCCCCCACCGACTCTGTTTCATTACTGGAACAGTTTATCTCGATCAGTCGTGTTGAGTGTTTGTTCCTTATCGCATTAAAAATATTAAAAACAGTAAGTTGAGATTGTCTTTCGGATACTGGCACGGGAATCGCTGTGTTCGTCTGGCGGGGCCGAGCCTTGGCTTACCGAAGGCTAGCGGTTTGGGTCAGCCCCCTCTGAAAGCCAATAATCGAAAAGGAATTGACATCATGGATACCAAAAAAAGTTTGCTGGCAGCTGCCATCGCAATGAGTCTGGGTGTTTCCGGTTTCGCATACGCGGATTTGGGAGGAGACGGAGATCCGAATACCAATGCGGACGATACCTCCACGGCTAACAATGACCATTCCGGCAATACCGACTCCGGTAACGACAACTCCACCAATACCGACAATACGAACAATTCGGACAACTCGGACAACAGCACCGATGTGGCCGATTCGTTCAAAATTGCCGATAGTGGAAATGACAGTTCGGACAACTCGGACAACTCAGATAATTCCGATAATTCTGACAACAGCACCGATGTCGCTGATTCGTTCAAAATTGCCGATAGTGGTAATGACAATTCCGACAATTCGGATAATTCCGACAATTCCGACAATTCAGACAACAGCACTGACGTTGCCGATTCGTTCAAGATTGCCGACAGCGGAAACGATATGTCGGACAACTCGGACAATTCCGACAACTCCGATAATTCGGACAACTCTGATAACTCGGATAATAGCACCAGTGTGAGCGATTCCTTCAAAATCGCTGACAGTGGCAATGATATGTCCGACAACTCCGATAACTCCGACAACTCCGACAACTCCGATAACTCCGATAACTCCGACAATTCGGACAATTCGGATAACTCGGATAACTCGGATAACTCCACCAACATTGCGGACAGTGGAAACACCACCGTGTCTGACAGTGGCAATAACAGTTCCGATAACTCTGTGGCCCTGGATCTGGACGTGTTCCTCAACAACGCAGATCTGGACGGTACCGTATCGAATACCGCAACCACATACGGTGATTCCAATGGCAGAGCCTCACACACCGAGGTTCACAACAGCAACGAAATCTCTGGTGGTTCAGCGAACTACACCGGTGTCGGAGCATTTGCCCAGAACGCAGGTAATGGCAGCGTTACACAGGCCAATGTCAGTGTAATGTCCAACCTGTCCACCGGCGGCGGTGGCGGTACCCAGTGAGGAATTCAGGCCGCATCTGTCGGTAGTCGATGCGGCTTGGTTATTCCGGGAGAAATGCCATGGGTCAAGTCATCAAATGGAAACTGAGGGCTGTCTTGCTGGCATTATTGATCGGCGCAACGGGATTTGTATCGGCTGAGGAGTGGATGGATGCCACACCATTGTCGGCGGATCAGCTGGCGGATTCGAGTGGTCGCCAGGGAATCCCGATGCAGTGGCAGATTAACGATAACCAGCAAAATGCGAATGTGTCCGATAACCTGCTGTCGGGTAATGTTGTAACAGGTGATAACAGTATTTCCGACAATGCGTTCGGCAACATGAGCGGGGTTGCCACGGTGATCCAGAATACCGGTAACCAGGTGGTCATTCAGGACAGTACCCAGATCAACATACTGATAAATCACTGACGGAGGTGGGCCATGGCCAGAAAGGTTCTTGTTGCGATCTGCACGAGTGCCGGGCTGCTATGGTCCACTGCCTTCGCCGGCTCGGTCATGGTGCCGGGTATTGGTGGTGATGTACGGGTAGATATAAACAGTTATGAGAACAGGCGCTTCGATAGTGTCATTCGCCAGCAATACGATTTCAGTTGCGGCTCCGCAGCTGTTGCGTCGTTATTGGCGTTTCATTACGAAGATCAGGTAACAGAGCACGATGTATTCGTTGAAATGCTCGCGTTGGCAGATGAGCAAAAAGTACGTAAGCATGGGTTCTCCATGCTTGATATGAAGCACTATCTTGAGGCTCGAGGATACCGGGCCGATGGGTTTCGCATGGCGTTGAGCGGTCTCAGGGAGAAGGTGCGCTTGCCGATGATTGTGCTGCTGAACATCGAAGGCTTCCGGCATTTCGTCCTGATCAAAGGTATCAGCGAGGACGAGGTCCTGGTGGGGGACCCAGCGCGGGGGCTGAAGGTATACTCCTACGCACAGTTCAGCGATTACTGGAATGGCACCGCCTTTATTATCCGTAGCCATCTTGAGCAAGGTCGAGACACTTTTCTTGGCGAGGGACATTGGCCTCAGGTGGCCAGGGCGCCAGTACAAAAAGGCCTGGACGATCCTTCACTCGGGCACATACTGCCTTACTGGCCCTCTACAAGGGAATGGTGATGATCATGATAGTTCGAATGCCAGCTATCGCACTATTGGCTCTTTCATTTGCAGCCATATCGCCGTCTGTCCAGGCAGAACTCACGCTTGGTGTTGAGCCACTGAGTGATCCGGAGCTGGCTGATTACCGGGGAGGCTTCCTTATGGATAGCCTGGAGATCAGTATCGGTCTCGAGCAGATCGTTGGTATTAACGGTGACACCCTCGTGATCAACCGTTTGACCATCCCCAATCTCAACCAGACGGTAAACAACCGTCAGGTTGATCATCAACTGGAAACAGTTCTCGAGGTGATCAGTGCGGACCGGAGTGGCAGCGCACGGGTATTCAGCAATATGGGCGGCCCCAATGGATGGATGACGGTGGTTCAGAACAATCTTGATAGCACCGTCATACAGAATATGCACCAACTGAACATTGAACTGAACAATTTGGGTGTCGGTAATCAGTTCCCGGCAAGGTTCAATGATCAGTTGGTACAGTTGCTGGGTCGTTGATGGCTCTTCGAGTCCTGTCTATAGGCTGATTGGGAGCCTCAGAGTAATTTCGCTGTTGGGTGCATTTTCCGTAACTCCTACGCTCACTGTCAGGCTCAGGCTTGTGGACCGAGTCAGCCGTTGGGACAAGCCGAACGATAACGATCCGATCTGAATTCGGTCAAAGTTGGCGGCGAACAGATCGTTATTCCTCTCGAACGTTGTTTTCCGGATGATCGAGTGGTCATAGCTTAGACTAAAGGAAGTCCGGTCATTAAAGGCGAACCCCATCCCGAAGCCGAAGCGCACTATGTCGCCCGGGTCGACCGTGCCGCCATTTTCGAAGCCTTGCTCCTCTTTAAGAGTCCAGACATAACTCAGGTTTCCGAATAGCACGGCTGGGTCAGTCGGATAAATGAATGAAAAGCCTGGTTCGAATGCCCAGAAACCAGAACCGGTAGGTCGATTTTCAAGTTCTATACCAATTGGGTTGCCCTGATTGTCTCGAATAATCCTTTGGTCGACGTCGTAAGGACCTTCTCCAGTTGGTGCTTTCACCCGCATTGCGCCAATAACATAGGGCCAGCCACCCAGGCCATCCGTCAACTGGTAGCGAGCGGAGAGTTCAACATCACCGAGGCCCTCGCCAGACGACTCGCGAAGCGTATCCACCGGTGTGCCCTGGAAAACCTCGCGCTCCCGCAGGTCTTCATTGATGCTGAGATAGGGTACACGGATCGCTGCCTCAAGCTTGCTGGTAAAGCCGTACTTCAGCGACATCGCGCCGACGAAAATATCACGTTGAATTTCCGAAATGTTGATCAGCCCGATGAGCAGGGCCGGTATCACGGTGTAACCTTCCACAGCGACGGCCGTTGAGTTGCTAAGGGCATGAGAAAAAGACGGTTCAATGGTAAACCGTCCCGGTCGGGTCACAATGCCACGATCTGCGGTAATGGAGGCAATATCGGTTGCAGGGTCGTGCTCGTGCTCAGACGATGTTACCGATGTGCTGCCATCCGTTGATGCTGTGTCCCTATCCGATGGTGCAGCCGCTGCAATTAGTGGCGTCGCTGCGAATACCACAGGGACCAGCCAGGGCAATTTTGTAGTCATTGGACATCTCCTTGCGTCCCCTTCGACGGCGAAGGGGATGGTCTGTGTATAACATGATGTTTGTCCATCAACCGGTAAAACGAAACTCTTGAGATGTTAAGCAGTCGCGCAGCGGCGGAAATGTTGTTTTGAGCCAGCGCCAGGCTTACCGCAATTGCCCGCCGATCTGCCTGAGAGCGGAAGCTGTCCAGAGATAGTTTCTCGCTCTGGCCATTATGGTCGGCAGATGACTGACCAAAGCCCATATCGCCTGGTTCAATGAACGCGGCTTGCCCGAGTAGCAGAGCCTGACGCAGCCGGTTCTGAAGCTCCCGAAGGTTACCGGGCCAGGGGTGCTCTGCAAGGCAGATGGTGGTTATTTCAGCAAGCCGTTTTGGCTCCAGAGAAGACGGAGCTGCGGCCAGTATGCGATTTGCCAACTCAGGAATGTCTTCCTTGCGTGCCCTTAGAGGAGGCAGAAGAACATTTAAACTGCCGAGTCGGTAAAAAACATCACTGCGAAAATGCCCCTGGGCGACTAGTTGATCAAGTGGGGTTGTGCTGGTCGCGATGACCCGGACATCCACTTTTATCGGATGGCAACCCCCAATACGTTCGATCTGGCCTTCCTGAAGGAAACGCAAAATGGCCGATTGTTGTTCCAGTTTTAGTTCATCAATGCCGACAAGTAACAGAGTGCCACCGTCGGCGGTTTCAATTCTGCCCTTGCGAGAACTCATGGCGTGAGTGAACGCGCCCTTCTCATGTCCGAACAGTTCATTCTGAGTCAGTGAAATGGGCAAAGCGGCACAGTTGACAACAACTAAGGGTTTGAGTCTGCGGGGGGAGTGGTTGTGAATGAACGATGCGGCCGCTTCTTTTCCGGTGCCATTTTCACCGTAGATCAGTACGGGTTCCTCCGTGTGCGCGAACCTGCCAAGTAGCTCCCTCGTCTGCGTGATCGCAGGAGATTTACCCTCCAGGGCAAACTCGTGGTAGCTCACAGGCTTGTCGTGGAAAGCCCGAGACTGGAGCTCCGACATGCCCCATAGGTGGCCAAGTGCTGCATGGAGCCGTTCAGGCTGAAGCGGTAATGTGTGGTAATCCCCACAATGGTGGTTGATAAGTCTGCAAACCTCGGGATTATAAACCTGGCCAGGCTCAAGAATGGCTACCCAGTGTTCGATCTGCAATGCTTCCAGCCAGTTGTTTACACTCCCAAATTGATCGTTGGGAACGTCGCTGAGATCGAGCACGCCAACCCGAGCACTGACGCCGGAAAGGTTGCCGTGGTGCAGTTGGGACGAGACGGTGATAGGAATCAACTGCCATTCTGGCAGTTGATTATTGCGTGCTTCTGAACCGGTGTGTTCCGCCGACAACCAAACGAGCGATCGTTTTTCCTTCATGGCGAATCTCCATATGAGCTCGTTTTAGGAAAACGGACTGCGATACGTTTAGTAAATGTTGATAACGCCGGGACGGCTTGCTCCAGCCACTACCCTGTGATCGTTAATGGCTTCGTACAACAGGGGAAACCTCTCGGAACACGTATTCAGATTGCATGCCAGTTTTGAGACTTGTGGTGGTTTCAGAAGGTTAGGATGCCGAAGCTATGCCTGAGATTGATCTCTGTAAAATTTGCCGACACAATTTAGCGTTCGCTCAGCTTTTTGCGGGTTTCGAGGCGACCTTCCCGACGGATTTCGGCGTTGTTGAAGCGGCGTTTCTCGTCGTCGGTTTCCGGCTCTACCGCAGGCACGTCCACGGGATTGTCGTTCTCGTCCAGCGCCACGAAAGTGAAAAATGCGGAAAGGATATGTCGGGATTCTCCGGTGTAGCTGTTTTCCGCTTCCACCCGAGCTCCGATTTCCATGGATGACCCCCAGCTGCGGTTCAGGGCAAGGCTGAACAGCAGGGTATCGTTGCCCTTGGCGGGCGCGCGGAAGTGAATGGAGTCCACCGCTGCCGTGACGCAGACATGGCCGGAGTGTCGTTCCGCCACCACCAGGGCCAGACGGTCGCACTTGGCCATAATCATGCCCCCGAACACCGTCTGATGTGCGTTCATGTCATTGGGAAAAACCTTGTAGACATGTTTGTCGATGGCAGAGGCCGCAACCGGCCTGGTGGGTCTGGATGGCATCGTGTGTGCTCCCTGTGATGAACGTATCGCTACTATACCGATCAGGGCGTCTGTTTAAAGCGTTCGATGCGCTCGCCCGTTTCCGGGTGGCTCGACAGCATGTCGCGAAGGCTGTCCCACCGGCTAGTGCCTTCCTCGGCCTCTGAGGAACGGTCCTCGCCATGAGCAGCCATCAGGCGCTCCATGATGGTAACGAAGTGGGTCGGGTCCAGGTCGTGGTCCGTCATTGCTTTCAGGGCATAGGCGTCGGCCTCCCGTTCCATGTCACGGGAGTAGGACAGGCTCATCATGACCGCCGGAACCACTACGGTTGCGTCGGAAAACGCAGACAGGTCACCGGTCATCATCACGATCAGCCAGAAAGTCAGTGACGATTGCACCATGCCTTTCATGCCATGGTTATGGGCGACATGGCCGATTTCATGGGCGAGGATAGCGGTCAGTTCGTTATCATCTTCGGCGAGGTTCACCAGATCGTCCGTGAAGATCATCGTGCCGTCCGGCAATGCCATGGCGTTGGCGCCGATGGCGGGAGACGAGCGGAAAATCACTCTCAGGTCTTTGCCCGCCACTGGCGTCAGGAAAGGCTCGAAGTGGGCCTGCAACGCCTGTTGGCGTTCCTCTGAAAGCGAAGAAGGTTCAAGCCAAGTGCTGTCCAGCGTGGTGAGTGTGGAGTCGCCAACTTGCTCCGCTATACTGTTCGGGAGTGCATTGGCCACGGCCTGGGCCGCCCAGGGCACGCCCCAGACAAACGCAGCGCCGGTGGTCGCAATCGTGACGACGACCGCAACCAGAATCAGCCCCAGGTGATTCTCCAGCGCGTGCAGCAGCCGATTGCCACGCCCCCGCCGGGATTGCCGGCTAAGCTGATCCACCGCGGCGTTGTCTTCGGTTTCAAAGACCCCATCGTCAGGCAGGTGGAGGTAGCGGGGGGTGTTGCCAATCCGTGGTGATATGGTCACATCGTCGTGCGCGAGGCGCAGTCGGGTGTCTCCCGCATCAACGATGATCACGCCAGCGGCGGAGCGCAATACTGCGCCCCGCCGGCTGGAGTCATTACCTGAATAGAACTGGCCTTCGATCGTGACTTCAGATGGCGGCGAAGTCGACATCGAAGGCATCTCCCAGTTCCTGTCCCAACGCGCTGGTGCGGTTCTGCTCGGCCGCAACGAAGTGGTTCAGGTCACCGCTGACCATCATGGCCGTGCAGGAAGCCCGATACCTTGCCATGCGCACCTTGGCCCAGGGGGTGAAAAGGCCAAGGGTGAGGACTACGAAGAAACTGTTGGACAGGTAAATCCATACCATTTGCAGCGGTTGCAGGCGGGATTCAAAGCCGTGACGGTCGAGGTGGACGGCATTGAGGAAGAGGTTTGAAATGCCCGCCATGAAATAGCCGAACAGTGTCAGGTAGCCAGCACCGGCAATGATCGACCCGACGGTAAAGCCGACATAGCGCATGGCGAGGAACGCCGCAACACCGAAGGCAATGGCGATCAGCAGGCCTTTTCCGAAGAAACGGTAGTAGGATCCGGTATCGGCTTTGAGCGCGAACTCGGTGGTGCCGTATCGGCTGCCGTTAGCGATGAATTCGTGGGTTTTCTTCATCACCAGTGGGGTAAGCAGCAACAGGGTCAGCATGTTCAGCAATGGCCACACAAAAGCCACCATGAAAGCCTGGCCATAGCGGCCCTGAAAGTCGAAGCGGATGTTGCGGTAGGCACTGTTGACGGCATTGAACCGCAGCGAGCGCACCATGATCCAGGGTACGAGGGGGATAAATGCGATGGCAAAGACCACGGCAGCTTCAACATACATCTCGGAAAGCACCACGTAGACAACCAGGACAGCCAGGGCAATCAATCGACCTTTGAGGATAGTGATCGGGCTGGCCAGGTACTGGAAACTGGCTCCATCGAGTTTGGTGTTGCCGTAGAAGTATTGATTGTTACGCACTGTGGCCCAGGCCGAATAAATGCCAAGGGTGACAATGGTCAGCAGGATGTTGACGATCCAGATTCCAAAATACTCGCGGCCGTTGCCGGTGAACTCCAGCGGTGTCTCCCGTTGTGGACCGGTCGGGGTGGCCGTTGCTGGCTCGTCGTCTGACGACGCTGGCGGTTGGGCGCCGGCGGTTTCCAATTTGGGGTTTACTGCAGCTGCGGGCTGTTTCGCAATTTGCACTTCGGCACCAGCTTTTGTCAGTCGCTCCTGGTAAACCAGGGCGTCCGCGTGACTGAGACCGGACTTGAGTGTCTTGGTGGCACCGCTGAAAAGGCTTGCAGTACGTTCGTCGGAGATCCGAAACAGGGCTTGTACATTTTCCCTGACTTCTGCGTCGTCGAATCCTTCGAGAATCCGCCCGGCAAACGTTATCTGATAGAGTTCGTTGTGGAGTTCCTTGGTCATGACGTCCCTTGTACCTGTTGTTCCCTGATGGGGTGTTCATGTCACCCGTTGTAATCGAAAGATGGTGCTGCGCTCGTAAAAGACCGCTACGGGAAGAAAGTTACCAGAAATTCATGCGGCATGCGCGATATCAGGCACAAATAATCCATGTTAAACCGACGATAAACCGTCGGATGTAAAATTAAGGGGTAGGCGTGACCACAGAGCAGGGAATTGTCTTCGCAGTGTTGGGGGCCACGCTGGCTCTGTTCATCTGGAACCGGCTGCGGTTCGATGTGGTGGCGATGCTGGCGTTGTTGGCGATTGCCATTGCCGGGCTGGTGCCCACTGACGAACTGTTTGCCGGCTTTGGTCACCCTGCCGTGGTGACCGTTGCGGCGGTTCTGGTGATCAGTCAGGGCCTGGTGAATGGCGGTGTGGTGGATAACATAGCCCGGTTCCTGGGGAAGGTAGGGCACCGACCCACCATACAGGTGCTTACCCTGACGGCGGTCGTTGCGCTCTGTTCCGGTTTTATCAACAACGTGGGTGCGTTGGCGCTGTTGATGCCGGTAGCGGTGTGGATGTCCAGGGAGGCAGGGCGCTCGCCCTCATTGCTGCTGATGCCACTGGCGTTTGGTTCGCTGCTTGGAGGCACCATGACCCTGATCGGGACGCCTCCGAATATTATCATTGCCAGCTATCGGGAAGGCAGCGAAGCGTTCGGTCTGTTCGATTTTGCGCCGGTGGGCGCTGCGATCACCTTTGCCGGTGTCGCTTTCATCGCCCTGGTGGGGTGGCGATTGACGCCCAGAAGGGGCGACGAAAGTGGGGATGACGACAAGCTTTTCAGCGTTGGCGACTACCTGACCGAACTGAAGATCCCCGAAGGTTCTCCCCATGCCGGCGCGACACTCCACAACCTGCTGGCGGAAAGCGGGGAAGACCGGGACGTGGTGGTGCTGGCGCTGATTCGCGACGACAAACGCCAGCTTGCGCCATCAACCTACAAGGTACTGCAAGAGAATGACCTGCTTCTGGTGGAATCGGACACCGAGAGCCTGCAGGCGTTCCTCGACAACACCGGCCTGGAACTCGGTAGCCAGGATGACTCCGAATCCGAAGAGGACAAAACGGCACGGAAAAGCCGTAAAAAGGAACTGAATGAAGGTGAGGTGCAGCTGACCGAAGCGGTGATCACCCCTGAATCTTCCCTGGTGGGGCAGACGGCCAATCGCCTCAATTTGCGCGAGCGCAACGGCCTCAATATTGTTGCCGTTGCCCGGCAGGGGCATCGGCTGAAGCGCCGGCTGGGGGATATTCGCTTCAATGCCGGTGATATTCTGCTGGTGCAGGGCTTCGAAGACACACTGACCGGTACGCTGTCCAACCTCGGTTGCCTGCCGCTGGCCGAACGCGGGTTGCGCCTGGGCTCTTCCCGCAAGACCCTGCTGGCATCCGGCATCTTTATCATCAGTATCGTTGCCATTGTCAGCGGTTGGCTGTCAGCCCCGGTGGCGTTGGTGTCCGGCGCTGTGGCCATGGTTTTGACCAAGCTGATTGACGCCCCCGGTGCCTACCGGGCCATCGACTGGTCTGTGATTGTGCTGCTGGCGGCGATGATCCCGGTGGGACAGGCGCTGGAAACCACGGGTGGCGCAGAGTTGATCGCCGGCCAGATGCTGGCAATTGGTGACGGACTGGCCCCGTCGGCCGTGCTGGTCATGGTTCTGGTGGGAACCATGCTGTTATCGAACGTGGTCAATAACGCGGCGGCGGCCATTCTGGTGGCGCCTATTGCACTGAGCCTGTCCGCTGAACTTGGCATGGCCTCCGATGCGGTGCTGATGGCGGTTGCGGTCGGCGCGTCCTGCGCCTTCCTGACGCCCATCGGTCACCAGTCGAATGCGCTGGTGATGGAGCCCGGAGGCTATCAGTTTGGCGACTACTGGCGTTTGGGCTTGCCGCTGTCGATCCTGGTCACCGCTGTTGCCGTACCGATGATCCTGCTGGTTTGGGGGTGATGAAGGGTGATGAAGGGTGATGAAGGGTGATGAGCGCGAGCATCGAGAGCGTTCCCTGTACCAGGCTCTCTGTTATGCTGAAGGCGAGAAACGGGTAATCGACGGAGCCGACATGACGCAGAGCGAACAGGCGCAGAAAACAGAACTGCTGGCCGAGTTGGAGGCGACCCGCCAACGGACCTTTGAACTGGTGGACTCCCTCAGTGATGAGCAGCTTGAGGTGCCCTACCACCCCGGCGTGAACCCGCCACTTTGGGAAATGGGGCACGCGAGCTTTTTCTACGAAGTGTTCGTTTTTAACCTTCTGGATGGAACCCCGAGCTACGATCCGTCCATGGATGACCTGTGGGATTCGTTTCACATTGATCATGGAGACCGTTGGAGTCGCAAACTCTTCCCCGGCCGTGAGCAAACCCTTCAGTATTTCAACGCCATCTACGATCGTGTTGCGTCGCGCATCGCACAGCAACCACTGACCGACGAGGCCCTGTACCTCTATCGCTACGCCATTTATCACCAGCACATGCACATTGAGTCGATGACGTGGTGTCGGCAGACGGTTGCCCTGCCTGCTCTCCCCGGCATTGTTGGCGCCTTGCCAGAACGTGTGGAGCCTCTGCCCGGCGATGCACTCATACCCGGCGGTCGCTACCAGATTGGAATGCCGGGCGAGTCTGACTGCTACGCCACCACCGACTTTGCCTTTGACGGGGAAAAGCCGCGTTTCGAAACCACGGTGGAGCCGTTTGCAATTTCTCGCACCCTTGTTTCCAACCGTGATTTCCTGGCGTTCGTTGAGGATGATGGCTACCGGCGACCTGAACTCTGGTCTTTCGGAGGACGCAAGTGGTTGAGTACCGAGACCGATACTGCCCTGGTGCATGGCAGCTCCCAGCCAATGTTGCGGGAGCCCAGGCATCCACTTTACTGGCGCTGGCACGAGGGCGAATGGCAGGAGCGTGTGTTTGACCGCTGGCAGGCCCTGAATCTGGATGCGCCTGTCGTCCACGTCAGCTATTGGGAGGCCGAGGCCTATTGCCAGTGGGCCGGCCGCCGCTTGCCAACAGAAGTGGAGTGGGAGGCTGCGGCACTGGGTAACCGGATTGGCGAGGATTTTCGTCGTTTTCCCTGGGGGAATGAACGGCCAACACCCGACCATGCGGATCTCGACGCCACCCACATGGCGCAACAGCCGGTGTGGGATTATCCGGCGGGTGATAGCCGCTCCGGCTGTCGCCAGATGATCGGTAGCGTCTGGGAATGGACCAGCAGTCAGTTTCTTCCCTACGACGGATTCAGGGTCGATATGTACCCCTTTATGTCTACCTTGCAGTTCGGTGATCACAAGGTGACCCGGGGTGGTGGGTGTGCGACATCCTCATGCCTGATCCGGGGCACTTACAGGCAAGCCTATCTGCCCCTTCGCAACGACGTGTACACCGGGTTTCGCACCTGTGCGCTGTCGGATTCGGCTTCTGGTACACGCTGAGGATCTTGAAATGAATGTCTATGAAACCGACGAACTACTCGGGCAGTACCTGGGGTTCCATTTTGGTGAAAGCCATTTCGGAGTGGGAAATTATCCCGCCCGCTGCGCCGGTATCTGCCAGGAATTGATGGCGGGCCGGGATAAACGACGAGCGCTTGACCTGGGGTGCGCGGTGGGCCGAACCGCCTTTGAGCTTGGGCGGGTCTTTGATCATGTGGTGGGAGTGGACCTTTCCCGCCGGTTTATCGATGCGGCGACTACCCTGCAGAAGACCGGAGAAATCGATTACTTCCGCCGCGACGAAGGGGAACTTGGCGAACGCGTAACGGTGAGCCTGAATGCCCTGGGGCTCGACCGGGCGACGGAAAAAGTGTCGTTTGCCACCGGCGACGCCAGCAACCTGGGGCCGGAACATGTGGATTATGACCTGGTCTTCGCGGGCAACCTGATTGACCGTCTTCAGGATCCGGGCGCCTTCCTGGAAAGCATCCATAGACGCCTGGCTCTGGGCGGCACTCTGGTGATCAGCTCGCCCTATACCTTGATGGATGAATTCACCCCGATTGCCAACTGGATTGGCGGATACGAACGCAATGGCCAGCCCTATACGGTCTATCAGGGTATGAAAGAGATACTCTCGCACCATTTTGAAGAGATACAGCCGCCCAGGGATGTGCCGTTTGTCATCCGGGAAACCCGCCGTAAGTTTCAGCACACCATTGCGGAGCTCAGTGCCTGGCGTCGAACCCGGTGATCAGTCCCGGCGGGTAAAAAATGCTGTCTGGGTAGGGTGCCCAACGTCGGGTACGTAGTCTCCAATGCCTCCAAATCGCACGTCATAGCCGTTGCGCTCGGCCACACCACGGGCCCAGCGCTGGAACTTGGGCCTGTCCCATTCGAATTTGTGGTCTTCCTCGCGGAATTCACCCGGCGCCAGGTCGAACAGGGGGTTGTACTCCCGATTTGGCGTGGTCATGAACAGATACCCTGGCCGGTATTCCCCGAACACCGCGCGTTCCACCCTCGACAGCTGCTCTGGCCGGACATGTTCAATGGTTTCCACCATGGCGGCCGCATCGTAGCCGGTCAGGGCAGGATTGCTCTCGGCGTAGGAACCGCGGACCAGCCGGATCCTCGGAGTTTCTTCGCACAGGTATTCAGCGAGCACAGCACGGGCCTGCTGAAGAGACACGCCGGAATCCTCAAGGCCGGTTATGCTCTCGAACTGTGGGTCGGCAAGCATGCGGTAGAGCAGGGAGCCGGAACCGCAACCCAGGTCGAGTACACGCCTTGCCCCAGTCGACTTCAGGGTACGCAATACGAAATCCAGACGCTCCTCGTGGAGGGAGGTCATCTGGGTCATCATGCTGTTATCCGGAGCCTTGAGTTCGTGCATCAGGCTTTTGCGTTCTCCGTTGGTGATGGTGCCTGGCGGTCGCGATGCAACACCTGGCTTGCCAGGGCGACGCCGGTTTCACTCATGGTCAGGTAAGCCTCGTCCGCACCGGCTTCGCGAATTCGCTCTGCTTCGTCGGCGTACAGGGTATGCGCCACAATATAGCCGGTGAAGCCCTTTTTCCGAAGGTTTCTGGCGGCGATCAGTTTGCCTTCGATGTCGCCCATGGCAAGGATGACGGCTTCAACCGCCGGCATGTGCAGCCCCTGCCAGAAAGAGATGTCCTCCGCATCTCCGAAGACCACATTTCGTCCTTCCTTCTGGTGTTTTTCCACCTTTGCCGGGTCGGAGTCAAGCGCCTTGATCAGTGGCTCCTCACGAGCAAGCTGGTCATAGGCGGCTGAGCCGGTACGGCCCATACCCATCACCAGTAATCTGGTGTTGCCCAGGGAGATCGGTTGTTCGTCGGGGTGGCGCCGCTGGCTCTCAAAGGGAGCCAGACGGGCACTGAAGCGCTCATAGACCGTGTGGGAAAGCCGGTTCACGGGGGCAGACACCACGAAGGACAGTGCCACGGTGATGGCCAGGGGGACCAGCCACTCCGGCAGGGCGACACTGGCCACGATAAGGCCAAATTCACTATAGTTGGTCAGTGACAGGGCGCTCAGGAAACTGCTGCGAGAGCGCAGGCGGAAGGCCAGCAACAGGAAGAAAAACAGCACCCCTTTCAGGGGCACTACCAGCAGCGCTACGGCTGCAAACAGCAATGCCTCACCATCCGGCAGGCCGCCGATGCCAATCTGCAGGAAAAAGCCCACCAGGAACATTTCCTTTACGCTCCATAGCGACTTGGCCAGTTCCTGGGCACGTGGGTGGTTGGCCAGCATGGCGCCAAGCACCAGGGCGCCAAGCTCCGAGCTCAGCCCCACTGCTTCAAAACCGAGCCCGCCAAGAACCAGAGCCAGCAGGAGCCCGAGCAGAACCAGCAACTCATCGTGACCACTGGCATCCAGCAGTTTGAACAGCAGCGGTCTGAGCAGGGGCAGACCAAAGATGATCAGCGCCCACTGGGAGGGCGTCTGGCCGGCGGCCAGACTCATCACCACGAGGGCAATCAGATCCTGCATGATCAGGATTCCGATGGCGACACGCCCATGGAAGGCTCTCAGTTCACGCTTGGTTTCCAGCACCTTGGCGGCCAGCACGGTACTGGAAAAGGAGAGTGCGATGGCGAGCAGAAATGCAGTCTGCCACGTGAGTTCCATCAGCAGGTAGAGGCCGGGGGTAAACACCGCACAGGTGATGCCAAAGTGAAGCAGGCTGCCGCCGATGACTTCAGGGCTGATGATGGAACGTAGCTTCAGCTTCAGGCCAACGGTAAACAGCAGCAACAGGACGCCCAGGTGGGCGATGTGTTCAAGAACATCGGTAGCTTCAATGGCCAGGTCAGTGGCGGCGGAGAGACCGCTCAGCACAAACCCTGCTGCCAGGTATCCCACCAGGGGCGGCAGGCCAATGGCTTTGACCGTCAGGCCGA
>OJEX01000103.1_pt1 | contig 24266 bp, 18 predicted proteins | sample 1593971 | NCBI WGS metagenome assembly OJEX01 (sample SAMN05416775, study PRJEB24817) | seawater metagenome | isolation source: Sea water | place: Canada:Atlantic | collected 2013-11 | reverse complement strand
TATAAGAGACAGGTTCCGGAGCCTCTGCGCAACGTCGGGTGGGCGTGTGGCTATGCACTTTCCATCTACGGCACCGAGTTTTACCAGCAATGCCCTTTCCAGACCGGCAATGGCTACGGCGACGGTCGCGCAATTTCGGTACTTGAGGCTGTCATCAACGGCCAGCGCTGGGAAATGCAGCTGAAAGGGGCAGGGCGCACACCCTACTGCCGCGGCGCGGACGGCCGGGCGGTTCTGCGGTCCAGTGTACGGGAGTTCCTGGCCCAGGAGCATATGCACGCGCTCGGCGTGCCCACTTCACGGTCTCTGAGTCTGTACGTATCGAAAACCGAGCAAGTCAGGCGACCTTGGTATTCAGAGGGCTCACGCTCGATAGACCCCGATATTCTCGTATCCGAGCCAGTGGCCATCTCGACGCGTGTTGCACCGTCGTTCATTCGGGTAGGGCAGCTCGAGCTCTTTAGTCGTCGTGCCCGTAAGCAGGAACATCCGCAGGCGATGGAGGAGCTCAAGAAGATCGTCTTGCACCTGATCGACCGTGAGTACGGAGACGTTATCGACCGGTCACTGACCACTGCCGAAAAGGTGGTGTCGCTTGCACGTGAGTTCCGCAGCCGACTGACATCGCTTGTCGCCAACTGGATCCGTGTTGGCTACTGCCAGGGTAACTTCAACAGCGACAACTGTGCCGCGGGCGGCTTCACGCTCGACTATGGACCCTTCGGGTTCTGCGATGTGTTTGATCCGCAGTACCAACCATGGACGGGTGGCGGGCATCACTTCGCATTCCTCAACCAACCAGCAGCAGCCGAACGCAACTTTCACTCGTTTTGTTCGGCAGTTCGGCCTTTGTTGGCGGAGCACCCAGACTGCCTGGGGCAGTTGGAGGAAATTCAAAGTGAATTCCCAAAGGTGATGCAGGCACAAATGGAGAATATGTGGGCTGCCAAACTTGGACTTGACGCGTTTGACGCGACATTGTTCCGTGAGCTGGCAACGCTGATGATGCAAACGCCTGTCGATTACACCATGTTCTTCCGGGAACTTTCATCGTTGCCAGGTGACATTGAGCCACTCAAGAAAAGCTTCTACAAAGGCCCGACCTATGCTGCAGACCCCGAAGAGCTGGACAAGCGCTGGTCAGCGTGGCTCTCACAGTGGCAATCGCTCATCCGACCTGGCACTCATGAGGGACTTTCCAGTCAGATGAAGCTCGTCAATCCGAAGTACACCTTGAGAGAATGGTTCGTTGTGCCGGCTTATCAGCAAGCGGCAACGTGGAACTACGCCTTGCTGCGGGAACTACAGGAAGTCATGACGCAGCCGTACGCCGAGCAGTCAAAAGACTTAGAGGCGAAATACTACAGGCTGAAGCCGCTGGAGCTCTTTGAGGTTGGTGGATCGTCACACTATAGCTGCTCGTCGTGAACGGTTTCCAACGCAACCTTCAACGAGTGCTGGTCCATTGGATTTCATCTGATAAATAAAGGCCTTATATCCGACGCCGCTGGCACGCCGGATTATGCACCAAAGATTAAGGGTGCCATCCCCCGCCCATCACACGGTAAAGGGTGACCCAATTACTGGCTTCCGCCAATCGCGCTGCAATCATGTTTTGCTGCGCGTCGGTGAAGGAGCGTTGTGCCGTCAGGACCGATAACGAACTTTCAAGCCCCTTGCGATAGCTGGCTTCTGTCAGTCGGTAGATTTTCTCATTTGCCTCCAGCAATGATTGGCGTGCTGCCAACAGTTCTTTCATATTGCTCTGCTCGCTCAAGGCGTCTGAGACTTCCTGGAAAGCAGTTTGGATGGTGTACTCATATTCGGCCAGGGCAACCTCGCGCCCGACTTCGGCAACGCGCACCGTAGCTTCTCCCGAGCCGCCGTCAAAAATGGGCACCGACACTGACGGGATAAAACTCCACAGGCCGGTGCCGCCGCCAAACAACTCAGACAACTGGCTACTGGAGGTACCGACACTCGTGGTCAGTGAGATACTTGGAAAACGCGCCGCACGGGCAGCGCCAATATTGGCGTGTGCCGCGCGCAATGAGCGTTCAGCAGCCAAAACGTCGGGGCGTCGCTGCAGCAGTTCTGATGGGAGCTCCGCCAACGGTGCGACAGCGGTTATCAAGGGTGCGAGGGGGTCGGTAATGGTATCGCCGGAATCCGCTGCCATCAGAGCGGGCTCAATTGGCTGGCCGACAAGCAGTGTCAAGGCATTGAGATCCTGAGCCACTTGCGTTCGGTAAATAGCAATATCAGCGCGCGCTGTATCAACGCTGGTTTGAGCGGTGGCAACATCCAGCCCCGATGCGGTGCCGATGTCGAAGGTTTTCAGAGTCAGGTCCAGTGACTTCTGTTGGCTTTCGAGTGTGCTTTCCGCCAATCGCAGGAGTAGTTGATCGGCCGCCAGCGTAAAGTAGGCTGTGGCAACTTCTGCGACCAGAGTGATGCGCATGGAACGTAGTGTTTCTTCGTTGGAAAGATAGGTCTCCAACGCCTGGTCGCGAAGATTGTTGAGACGTCCGAAGAAGTCCAGTTCGAACGCACTGATACCCAGAGTGGCACTATAGGTATGAGTAGTGTTGCCATCAGAGCGCAGAGCGGTATTGCTACCAGCGGCATCGACTGTCGGCAACGTGTCTGCACGAGCGATTTGAAACTGGGCACGGGCTGACTCGACCGCAAGAGCGCTCTGTCGCAGGCTGCGGCTATTGTTCAGCGCCAGCTCGATGAGCTGACGCAGGCGTTCGTCACCGTAGAATTCCTTCCATCCGAGTTCGTTTACCGATATCGCTTCTGCCTCGTCGACTTGTGTCGTTGGCCACGTTGAAGCAACCGGCGCAGAAGGCTGGATATACTCAGGTGCTAGATTGGCGCAACCCGTCAGGATAATGCCAAAGGCTCCACTCAGCAGTGGGAGACGAGAGAAGTTCATGGCGCCTCCTGGCGTGTAGTGGTGGATACCGAATCACTGGTTGTTACGGGGGACCTGGTGCGTGTGAACAGCTTGTGTACCAGCACGTAGAGCAATGGGACCAGGAAGATGCCCAGCAAGGTGGCAGAGATTACGCCGCCGATGACGCCTGTGCCTACTGCATGCTGGCTACCCGAGCCAGCGCCGGAGCTGATGACCAGTGGCAAAACACCCAGGCCAAAAGCCATCGATGTCATGACGATGGGGCGAAGTCGCTGGCGACAGGCGTGCAGTGTGGCGGCGACTACCTCCTGCCCCTCGTCCACGGCCGCCTTGGCAAATTCAACAATGAGAATGGCATTCTTGGCAGTCAGCCCTAGGATTGTCAGCAGGCCGACCTGAAAGTACACATCGTTTTCCAGTCCGCGTATCTGCGTGGCCAGCACCGTACCCAATACACCGATAGGCAGCACCAGCAACACCGACAGCGGAACGGACCAGCTCTCGTACAGGGCGGCCAGACACAGAAATATCACCAACAGGGAGAACAGGTACAAGGTAGTGGCATTGGAGCCTGCCTCCTGTTCTTCATACGACAAGCCGCTCCAGGCCACACTAAAGCCTTCAGCCACTTCCGCTGCCAGTTCTTCCATCACGGTAATGGCGGTGCCCGAGCTTACGCCTGCGCCAGCATCACCCTGTATCTGAATCGAAGATTCTCCGTCAAAGCGTGAGAGTGTAGGAGCCCCCGTTGTCCACCGGCCCGCGGTGAAAGCCGAGAAGGGCACCATGTCGCCATTGCTGTTGCGCACACTCCATTTGTTCAGATCCTCAGGCAGCATGCGTGAATTGGCACGGCCCTGCACATACACCTTCTTGACGGAGCCACGGTCAATGAAGTCGTTGACGTAACTTCCTCCCCAGGCGATAGACAACACACTGTTGAGATCACTGACCGAGACACCCAGCGCACCAGCTTTGGCGTTGTCGACATCCAGCACGTATTGGGCGGTTTCATCCTGGGTGCTGATACGGACACCTTGCAACTGCGGATCCTTGTTGGCAGCGACCACCAGTTCATTGGCGGCGGCGGTCAGTTTCTCGGTGCCCTGGGCTCCTGGATCCAGCAACTGCATTGTGAAGCCACCGGTGGAACCTAAGCCGGAAATTGACGGCGGCGCCAGAACAAAGATCTGCGCATCCTTGATTTGCCCAAGTGCTGCCATGGCACGGCCCTGGATAGCCGTGACACTCTGCGAATCTTCTGTGCGTTCAGACCAGTCCTTCAGGCGAATGAACCCAGTGCCTAAATTCTGACCGTTGCCACTGAATCCAAACCCTGCAACCAGAAAAGTCGAGGCCAGCGAATCTTTCTCGTTTTCGAGGAAATACTGTTCCACTTGCTCAATCACCTTGTCGGTACGCTGCTGCGTGGCACCGGCGGGCAACTGCAGGCTCACGAACAAAGTGCCCTGATCCTCATCAGGTACAAAAGCGGTGGGCAGACGCATGAACAGCACGACCAGCACGACACCCAACAGCGCATACAGCAACACGAAGCGTCCGCCGCGTTTGAGCACACGTGCCACGCCTGACTCGTAGCCTGCCGTGGTTCGGGCCACCAGACGATTAAAACCACCAAACAGCTTGCTCGATGCATGCCCGCCTGCAGATGTTGGCTTGAGCAAGGTCGCGCACAGTGCTGGTGTAAAGATCAATGCCACCAGCACCGACAATGTCATGGCTGACACGATGGTGATAGAAAACTGGCGATAGATAACCCCTGTCGTACCGCCGAAAAACGCCATTGGCAAGAATACGGCCGACAGCACCAGGCCAACACCAATCAATGCCCCGGAAATCTGGCGCATTGATTGACGCGTTGCCTCCAGGGGGGAGAGACCCTCTTCGACCATCACACGTTCGACGTTTTCAACAACGACGATGGCGTCATCCACCAGCAAACCGATTGCCAGCACCATACCGAACATGGTCAAAGTGTTGATGCTGAAGCCAAACGCCGAGAGCACGGCGAAGGTGCCCAGCAGAACCACGGGTACGGCAAGCGTAGGAATCAGCGTTGCACGCCAGTTCTGCAGGAACAGAAACATGACCACAAACACCAGCACCACGGCTTCGATCATGGTTTGAATCACGCTTTCAATGGATGCCTCGATGAACGGGGTGGTGTCGTACGTGGTGACTACCTTCATGCCGGCTGGCAAAGACGCTGACAATTTTTCCACTTCGGCGTTGACCGCCGCGGCTGTTTCAGTCGCGTTGGCTCCCGTTGACAGCAGGATTCTGATACCCGCGGCTGGCTGGCCATTATAGGTACTCTTGATATCGTAGCTGGCGCTGCCCAATTCGACCTCGGCCACATCAGACAGACGCACCGTGGCCGAGCTCGTGCTGGTCACGAGGATGATGTTGCCGAATTCCTCAGCAGTTTGCAGGCGGCTCTGCGCGGTGATCGTCGCGTTGAGCTGCTGCCCATCGACGGCCGGCAATGAACCGAGCTGACCTGCCGAGACTTGCGTATTCTGTGCCGATATCGCACTACTGACGTCGGCGGGTGTAAGCTTGTACTCTTTCAGCTTCACCGGGTCCAGCCAAATCCGCATGGCGTACTGCGAGCCCAGCACACCGACGCTGCCAACGCCTGCGACGCGGCTTAGCGGTGTTTTCAGGTTGGTGGAAAGATAGTCTCCCAGGTCTGCCGTCGTCAGGCTGCCATCGCTGGACACCAGGCCCAGCACCATCAGCATCTCGTCGCCCGATTTTGTGACCGTCACACCCTCCGTTTGCACTGATGCCGGTAATGTTGACGTGATTTGCTGCACCTTGTTCTGAACTTGTACTTGTGCAGTGTCTGGATCGGTGCCGATCTCGAATGTCAGCTGTACGCTGGATGAACCGGACGAGCTGGATGAGGAGGATATGTAGCGCAGTCCATCCAGGCCCGTGAGGTTTTCCTCGATGACTTGCGTAACAGATTCTTCCACCGCAGTGGCAGATGCACCGGTGTAAGTCGCACTAACAGAAACCGTGGGCGGTGAAATGGCCGGGTAGCGCGATACAGCCATCGAGCTGATGGCCATCAAACCTGCGAGCATCGTACCGATAGCCAGTACCCAAGCGAAAATAGGTCGATCAATGAAAAATTGAGACATGATGTGAGATCACTCCGCAGCCGATGGTGTAGAGATCTCGGAGCTGGAGGCAGCAGCCTCCTCCGTCCCTTTCGCGATTCTCACCACGGAGCCGACCCGAACTTTCTGCAAACCTTCCACGACGACACGTTCGCCCGCCTGCAAACCGCTTTCCACGACCCACTGATCACCCAACGTCTGGCCTGTGGTCAAAGTTCGTTCTTTAATGGTGTTGTTATCATCAATCACATAGGCGAGCGCATTACCTTTCACGTCGCGACTGATGGCTACCTGCGGCACCAGCAGTGCATTTTGCATGACCGCACCTTCGAGCCTTATCCTCCCGTACATTCCCGGGATCAATTCGTTATTCGGGTTAGGGAATAGCGAGCGTACGGTCACCGTACCGGTTGTCTCATCCACGATGGCATCAGCCAGTTCCAGCGTTCCAACTGAGTCATAGCGACTCCCGTCATCTTTGATCAGTCGCACCACGGGACGGCCATTCTCCAGTTTGACTTTACCTTGTTCAAATTGCTGGCGAATACGCAGGAATTCAGTGGCCGATTGCGTTGCATCCAGATAGATAGGATTTAGCTGCTGTACGGTGGCGAGTGCGGTAGTCTGGTTGGCAGTGACCAGTGCACCTTCGCTCACACTGGAACGTCCTATGCGGCCACTGATGGGAGAGGTGACATTAGCGTAAGACAGTGAGAGTCTGGCGGCCTCCAGATTGGCTTCGGCAGAATCAACCGCCGAGACCGCCTGTTGGTAGGCAGCTTCGGCTTCTTCTGCGCTCTCCTGACTTACCGCCTCGATATCGACTAGTTCGCGATAACGCACCGCCTTGGCCCTGGCACTGGCGAGGGCCACCTTTGCGCTGGAAAGCGTTGCTTCGGCATCTCTGACGGAAGTCTGTGAAGACGTCGGATCGATCTCATACAGCACTTGACCCGCTTCGACTTCACTACCTTCCGTAAACAGGCGCTTGCGAACAATACCTCCCGCCTGAGGCCGTATTTCGGCGGTGACAGCGGCAACCACACGTCCGGTCAACTCGGATGAAACAGGCACCTGGCCGCTCTCGACGGTGTAGGCTACGACCTCCACTGGTGGTGGATCCTCAGGTACCGGTGTTGACTCCTGAGTACAGGCTGCCAGCGTCAATGCCAGTAGTGCTACCTGCAATATCCAAACCGGACGGGGGCCTGCATCGGAGGTACCGGAAGTTTTTGTCATGATGGTTTTCTCTGTGTACGTGGGCGATGATTCAGAATGCAACATGAGGTTTCTATTCACGCTTTCTTCCGGGACTTGGTTGGCACTGCAATGTCTTTACCCAGGCGTTCCTGCCACCAAATCAGCAGATAGATCAGAGTGAAGGCACCCCCCAATACCGACATTACAATAAAGACCAGCGCCGCTTGTCCTGGCAAGAACTCCAACAGTGAAGTCAGGAACTGGCCCGAGAAGATGGCCATCGACAGGTACGCTAAATTGCGGCCACGGCGCGCAGCTGGCGTGCGCTCCACTGTCATGTGGTTAACCAGCGGAATCGACAAACCGAAGCCGATGCCGGAAAAAAGTGCGCCGAGACTCATTACTCGTATGTCTTCGGCCATGCCGAACAGGATTAAACTGGCCGTAAAGCTTGCAAAGGCCAGCGGCAGGGTCATATTCTCGCCAATGAGCCCGACAATGCGGGGCAGCATCATGGCCGTCGCTACCGCTACCAGTGCGATGGCCGCCAGGAAGAAGCCGATTTCCGCCTCGCGCATTCCCATGCTGGATAACTCCAGTGGTATCAGCACAATGGGTGTGAAGAACAGCATCATCGCTGCCAGGGCTGCCAGATAGACCCTTCCCATACCAGCACCAGAGGCGGTATCCGCAGCTAAACCAGCTTCCTCATCAGAGGGTGCGCGACTCGGTACCCAGGTGCGCAACATCCAGAGCATGACCCAAGCCAGTAAGTAGATCGCAAAGGGCCAGTACCAGCCGATCCCTGCCAGAATGCCAGCGGTCAGAAGGAACAACACACCGCCTAGCTCGATAGCCATGCCCTGCTGGGCGAGCATCTTCAGGCGCTCCTGCCCCCGATACCAATGCGAGATCAGGCTGGTGCCAGAGACCATCACCACGGCGGTAGCTCCGCCCAGTAACACCCGGTCGGCAAACACCAGCATCGGGCTTTGCAGCATTGCCCCTGCTACGCCCAGTAGTCCGTAGCCTACCAACCCCATCTGCAGTGCTGAATAGGGGCCGATATGGTCGATCAACCTTCCTGCTAAGGGCGCAAAGAGAATCACGCCAAGAGCCGGCAGGGTTATCAGCCAACTGGCGTGAGTGCTGACGCCGAGAGCAGAAGAAATAATGGCCAGACCAGGAGCTACTACCGTACCCACCATGATGGTCAGGCAGGCCACGGCCAGCAGGGTAAAGCGTCCGCGTGAGGAAAGTGAGGCAGATGAGGTTTTCGGTATTTCAACCATGACGAAGATCCTTGTTTGTTGTGGGCGCGGCCGGTTCTTGGGCGTGGAAATGTCGGGCAGGATCAGGCTGCTGCCGGCGCGACGTTTGGATCTGTTCTGCGCATTGCAATGTGCAGAACCAATGCACCCAGCGACAGCGCTACGGTAAGCCCCATCACGCCCGGCCAACCGTACGCCGTCATCAACTGAACGCCGGCGGCGGAGCCTAGTGCGGCACCGAGGTAATAGAACAACATATACACGGCATTCAGACGGCTCTGGGCTGATGGTTCGATGGCAAATACCCGTACCTGATTGGGCACCTGGGCGGCGAAAACGCCAAGGTCTATCAGTACGATGCCGACGACCAGGCCAACCAGTGAATATTGATAGCCCCACAACACCAAGGTACCGACCAGCAATACCATCAGCGCCAGGGAGATAGTCCTCCAGGTGCCCAAGGGCACCACCAACCGACCGGACGCTTTAGCGCCAACAATGCCAGCCATGCCAGCGAAGCCGAACAGGCCCGCCTGTTGCAGATTCAGATCGAGAGGCGCATTCGTCAGGTGCAGGGCGAGGCTGGCCCATATGGCGTTGAAGGCGGCAAACCACAGCGCCCCGGTTAATGCCGAAACCCTCAACATTGAATGCCTGCGAAAGAGACTGACCATAGAAACGATCAAGGCTGGATAACGCATGCCTTTAGCCCGCGAGGATTCATCTGGCAATAGGCGCCACAGCAACAGCCCCCAAACCAGCGCAGTGGAGGCGGCCATCCAGTATACGGCTCGCCAACCCAGGTACTCGGCGAGGCTGCCGCTGAGCACCCGTGACAGCAAAATACCGACCGTCAGGCCGCTCATCATTGTGCCAAGCACCCGGCCTCGTTGCTGTTGTGATGACATGGAAGCAGCCAAGGGAATCAATTGTTGTGTGATATTGGCCCCCAGGCCCATCAGAAACGTGCCTAGAACCAGGATCAAACCGCTCACGGCAGTGGCTTGCAACACAAGCGAGCCCACAAGCAGGCAGGACAATAACGCAATCAGCTTGCGGCGTGGCATGACATCGCCCAGCGGCGAGATCAGGAGAATGGCTGCTGCATAACCGACCTGGGTTGCGAACGGCACCAGGCCCAACAGTGTATCGCTCAACGATAAGCCATCACGCAGAGCTGGCAATAAAGGCTGGTAGTAGTAAAGGTTGGCTGCCGTGAAGGCCACCGCTGTCGCCATCAGTAACAGCAAAAAAGGAGAGGGCGCATCTACCCGGTAAGACGGTAGTGGTGATTCCTCGTTAGAGTGTGTTGATGACATTTTTACGCCTCAGTGAATACGCCCAAGTAGCGAGCAGTACGGAGACCTTAACGACTTTTAGTCGATAACAGAAATAATGATATAGTATTCGACTTATACTTTAACTGTATTAATGCGGAAGGCGTTATGGAACTCAAAACTCTTAGAACCTTTGTGGCAGTGGCGGAGTTACGAAATTTTTCGGCTGCTGCACGCCAGCTGCATACGGTACAGCCGGCCGTCAGTCGGCAGATTGCCGATCTGGAAGAGGAGCTCGGTACGCCTCTGATGTGGCGCAGTACGCGGGAGGTGAAGGTTACGGCAGCGGGTGAGGTGCTGCTGGAGGATGCTCGCCGTATGCTGGCGCTTGAGGTCGAGGCACGCGAGCGAGTGACGCGAGCAGCCAGAGGTCAAAGCGGCCAGCTTCGTATCGGTTACATGAGCTCGGCGACCGCCCGCTTCATGCCGGTTCTGCTCCGGCACTTCAGTAACCGTCATCCAGATGTGCACATAGAACTATTTGAAATGACAGCACAACAGCAGCTTGAAGCCTTCGCCCGCCAGGAGATTGATCTGGGGTTTTCGCGCCCGCTGCCCGAGCCTGCTCCTCTCGGTTTGGCCAGCCTGTTGCTCTATCAGGACCGCTTGATGGCAGTGCTTCCCCAAGAGCATGCTTTGGCTAAGCGTAAGCGGCTTTCACTAGAGGAGCTTGCCCAGGAAGACTTCGTGCTGTTTGAGCGAGGGCAGGCCAGTGGTCTGTTCGACAGGATCATCAGCGCTTGCGGCGAGGCCGGCTTTTCCCCCCGTGTGATACGGCAGCCTGCTCAGATGCAGACATTGCTCAGCCAGGTTGCGAGCGGTATAGGGGTGGCCATTGCACCGGCCTGTATTCGTTTTCTGCAAAGCGATGGCTGCGTCTTTATCACACCGCACCCAACCCAACCCCCAATAGCGCTGGAACTTCATTATCTGCAGCATCCGCTGAGACCAACGGTCGAAGCCTTTATAAAGGAAGTCAGTCAGATGCTCGGGCAGATCAAAGTGCAGATGGAACCCAAATAATCGGACCAGACCTGGGCCATCGATGGGCCCCTGCAGCTGTGAATCTGACGTTGACCCGCTATGGTTACTTGTCCTTTGAGTAGGTTGCCTTATTAAGTGCGAGAACCGTCAGCGTACATACGGCACCAGAGAGCAGGTATAGCGTTACCGAAGCCACTCCGAACTGCACCGAAAGGCCCAGTGCAACCAGGGGTGCAAACGCCGCACCTAGTAACCACGCCATGTCCGACGTCAAGGCGGCTCCAGTGTATCGGAAACGTGCCTCGAAATTGGCTGTGACCGCACCGGAAGCCTGACCATAGGACAGTCCAAGCAGAACAAAGCCGATGATGATGAACAGGTTCTCTCCCATTTCGCCGCCTCCCAGTAAAGCCGGTATGAACAGACTGAAAACGGCAATCAGCGCTGCAAGGCAACCGAGCATCGTGCGCCGACCAATACGATCAGCCAGCACACCTGAAAGAACAACTCCGGCGATCGCAAAGCCCGCACCAACGATCTCGATGACCAGAATGTCTGCGATGGTCCTGTCGGAATAGAGACTCAGCCAGGACAGCGGGAACACGGTCACCAGATGGAATAACGCATAGCTGGCCAGCGTGGCCAGGGCGCCGATCAGCACGATCCGACCCTGATGACTCATCAGTTTTGCGACTTTGGATGGCTGCAGCTCTCTTTCGTCAAGCAGTTGGGCGTAGTCGTCAGTGGCAACCAGTCGCAGGCGCGCAAACAGGGCAACCACGTTGATGGCAAAGGCTGCGAAGAACGGATACCGCCACGCCCATTCAAAGAAGTCCTTTTCCGACACGCTGGACAGCATGTAGGCAAACAAACTGGCCGCCACAATAAAGCCGACCGGTGTTCCCAATTGCCCAATCATCGCATACCAGCCTTTGCGATTAGCGGGCGCGTTCAGTGCTAGCAACGAAGGCAGCCCGTCCCACGAGCCCCCCAAAGCCACGCCTTGACCCAGCCGGAACAGCGCCAACAACACGATGGCGTAAAAACCGATGTCGCCGTAAGTTGGCAAAAAGGCAATGCCGGCGGTGGTGGTGCCCAGAGCAAACAGCGCTACCGTCAACTTGGCTTCGCGCCCAAAGCGTTCCTGCAACCTCATGAAGATAATGGTGCCAAACGGTCTGGCAACGAACGCCAGTGAGAAAATGGCAAAGGAGTACAGGGTGCCAACCAGCTGCGTCTCGAATGGAAAAAATAAGGCCGGGAACACTAGCACCGACGCGATGGCGTATACGAAGAAATCGAAATACTCCGAGGCCCGACCGATGGCTACACCCACGGCAATTTCACCGGGTGTGATCGGTGCCTGATGACCGGCGGTATCGGCAGGCCGGGTCTGGCTGTGACTGTGGGTAGTCGTCATGGTCGTCGAGCCTCAAACAGAACGTATCAGGCGTCAGTGTAAGACGACTTCAACGGATAGGGTACTGGACAACATGTCCAATCGCGATCAAGATTTCTAGTCTCCATAATAGGCGATCCTAAATCTAGACACCGGATTTGCTTGCATGCTTTTTCCACGATTCCGACACGGATTAACACTGCTTCCGCTGGCCTTGCTCGGTGGGTGTGACATGGTCGTCATGGATCCTTCGGGGGACATTGCCGCTCAGCAGGCTGACCTCATTATCGTCTCCACGCTGCTGATGCTGATCGTGATTGTGCCGGTGATATTCCTGACATTCTTCTTCGCCTGGCGATATCGGAAAAACAACAAAACCGCCACCTATGACCCTGAGTGGGACCATTCCACCAAGCTTGAACTGGTGATCTGGGGCGTGCCGCTACTGATCATCATCGCGCTGGGTTTGGTTACCTGGATCAGTACTCACAAGCTGGATCCCTATCGGCCATTGGACCGGATTGACGCTGACCAGCCGCTGGCGACGGACCATGAACCATTAACGGTTGAAGTGGTATCGCTCGACTGGAAATGGCTGTTCATCTATCCCGAGCAGGGTGTGGCGTCAGTCAACGAGTTGGTAACACCCGTGGATGTACCCATCCGCTTCCACATCACGTCGTCGTTCACCATGAACTCGTTCTACATCCCAGCGTTGGCGGGCCAGATCTACGCCATGGGCGGCATGCAAACCACGCTGAATGCGGTCATTAATGAGCCCGGTGTCTACGACGGCTTCTCAGCCAACTACAGCGGTGCCGGATTCTCAGATATGCGTTTCAAGTACCACGGTGTGTCGGATGACAAATTTCAGGCTTGGGTAGATGAGGTAAAACAACAAGGCAGCACCCTGGACCGGTCCGAGTATCTGGAGCTGGCTAAACCCAGCTCCGCCGAACCGGTCAGCTACTACAGCACGGTGGCACCGGATCTTTACCACGCAATTCTGAACCGGTGCGTCGTCGAGGAGAAAATGTGCATGGACCAGATGATCACCCCTGATCACCCCAACTGATTCAAGAGACTGAGAATGCAGGATAAAACAGATCTGACAAGTTTGATCTTCGGTCGGCTTTCATTGGAGTCGATCCCTTATCACGAGCCCATTCTGGTCGTGACCTTTATCGTCGCCGCGTTGGCCGGCTTGGCGGTGGCAGGTTTCATCACCTACAAAAAGTTCTGGGGCACTTTGTGGCGTGATTGGATTACCAGTATTGACCACAAGAAAATTGGCATTATGTACATCATCTTGGCCTTCATTATGCTCCTGAGGGGCTTCAGTGATGCCATGATGATGCGCCTGCAGCAAGCCATAGCCTTCGGTGGCTCCGAAGGCTACCTGCCACCCGAGCATTACGATCAGCTGTTTACGGTCCACGGCGTGATCATGATCTTCTTCGTCGCCATGCCATTGATTGTCGGCATTATGAACTATGTTGTGCCGTTGCAACTGGGCACCCGGGATGTCGCCTTTCCGTTCCTGAATAACTTCAGTTTCTGGATGACCGCCGCCGGCGCAGGCCTGACCATGGTTTCGCTGTTTATCGGCGAGTATGGAAAAACCGGCTGGCTGGCTTTTCCTCCACTCTCCGGCATAGAGGGCAGCCCCGGTGTCGGGGTCGATTACTACATATGGTCGTTACAGATAGCCGGGGTAGGGACCCTGTTATCGGGGGTCAACTTCACAGTAACGATCATCAAGAACCGCGCGCCGGGCATGACGCTGATGAAAATGCCCATCTTTACCTGGACGGCGTTGTGTACAAACATTCTTATTGTTGCTGCTTTTCCGATTCTGACCGTGGTGCTGGCCATGCTGTCTATGGACCGGATGCTGGGCACCCATTTCTTTACCAATGATATGGGCGGCAACATGATGATGTATGTCAACCTGATCTGGATCTGGGGCCATCCGGAAGTTTACATCCTGATTCTGCCTGCCTTTGGCGTGTTCTCCGAAGTGGTTGCTACGTTCAGCGGCAAACGCCTGTTCGGTTACACCTCCATGGTTTACGCCACCATCGTCATCACCTTGTTGTCTTATCTGGTGTGGCTACACCATTTCTTCACCATGGGGGCAGGGGCCAGCGTGAATTCCTTCTTCGGGATTACCACGATGATTATTTCCATCCCCACCGGCGCCAAGCTGTTTAACTGGCTGTTCACCATGTACCGCGGCCGTATCCGCTTCGAGTTGCCGATGATGTGGACGGTCTCGTTCATGGTGACCTTCACCATTGGCGGCATGACCGGTGTGCTGCTGGCCGTGCCGCCGGCTGACTTTGTATTGCACAACAGTCTGTTCCTGGTTGCCCATTTCCACAACGTCATCATCGGTGGCGTGCTGTTCGGGATGTTCGCCGCCATCAACTACTGGTATCCGAAAGCGTTCGGCTACAAGCTGGATGAATACTGGGGCAAGTGGTCGTTCTGGCTCTGGAATGTGGGCTTTTACGCGGCCTTCATACCGCTCTACGTGCTGGGCCTGATGGGGGTCACTCGGCGAATGAACCACTTTGATGACGCCTCGCTGCAGATCTGGTTCGTCATTGCGGCCGTTGGCGCTCTGCTTATCTTTGGCGGCATCATCGCTTCGATTATCCAGTTTGTGGTCAGCTATCGCCGCCGTGACCAGCTCCGGGATTTGAGCGGCGATATATGGAACGGCCGCACACTGGAGTGGTCGACGTCATCACCACCCCCACAGTACAACTTTGCGTTTACGCCGGTTGTCTACGACAACGATGCCTGGACCGATATGAAGAAGCACGGGTTTGAGCGCCCGCGAGACGGTTTCCTGCCCATCCATATGCCGAAAAACACCGCGTCCGGGTTCGTACTGGCCATGCTCAGTGCCGTATGTGGGTTCGGGTTGGTCTGGCACATGTGGCCACTGGCAGGTGCCTCGTTTGTCGCGTTGATCGCCGGCGTCATCCTTCACACCTTCAACTACAACCGTGATTATCACATTCCGGCGGAAGACGTTACCCGGATTGAGGACGAACGGTCACAACTACTGGATAGGTACGCCTGATATGACAACGAACGCGACCGATGCCAATTCGATGCTGCCAAGCTCGCACTTCTACGTGCGAGAACACCACCCCGAGTCAGGCACGCTACTGGGTTTCTGGCTTTATCTTATGAGTGACTGCCTGCTGTTTGCGGGCCTGTTTGCGACCTATGCCGTGCTGGGCAACAGCTATGCCGGCGGACCTACCGGGGCCGATATCTTCGAGTTGCCGTTGGTCGCTGTGAACACCGGCTTTCTGCTGATTTCGTCTATTACCTACGGTTTTGCGATGCTGCAAATGCAGCTTAAGCAGGTCAATGGCACGCTCTTCTGGCTGGCGATTACCGGTCTTTTGGGGGCGGCCTTTATCGGCTTGGAGCTCTATGAGTTTGCACACCTTATCCACGAGGGATACGGACCTCAGCGCAGCGGTTTCCTGACTGCATTTTTCTCATTGGTGGGAACCCACGGCCTTCACGTCAGCGTCGGCATCATCTGGCTGGCTGTTCTCATGGTGCAGGTCAAGCGATATGGTCTGACAACGGAGAATGGCCGACGCCTGATGTGCCTGTCCATGTTCTGGCACTTTCTTGACGTGGTCTGGATTGGCGTTTTCACCTTCGTCTATTTAATGGGAGTCCTGTAATGAGCGAACATAACTCGCATCCCGACCACGGCAGCCTGAAGAGCTACATGACGGGCTTCGTCCTTTCGGTGATCCTGACGGCTATTCCATTCTGGCTGGTCATGGCCAACGTCATTGAAAGCGCGGGCCTTACTGCGCTGATCATACTCGCCTTTGCAGCCGTGCAGATTTTTGTGCACATGATTTATTTCCTACACATGAGCCCGAAGTCGGAGGGTGGCTGGAATCTACTGGCGCTGGTTTTCACGCTTATACTGGTGTTTATCGCCCTGGCAGGCTCCATATGGGTTATGTACAACCTCAATGTGAACATGATGCCTGGCATGATGTCCGAGCCTGTCATGGAATCGCAAAATCCGTGACAGGCAGGGCATTTCATTCAGATTCCAACGCTCTGGCGGGTGAGACTGAGCACCAGTCCCGTTCGATGACCTTTGTGGTTACCTGGGCCTTGATTGCACTCCTTGCCTTTAGCGGCTTAATAGCACTAGGCGTCTGGCAGTTGCAACGGCTGGACTGGAAGCAGAACCTGATTGAGCGGGTTAACCAGCGGGTCGAAGCACCTGCTTCGGCGGCTCCTGGCCCGAATGTCTGGCCCACCATCAATGAGCAGGACGATGCCTACACGCATGTCCAGATAACGGGGCGCCTGCTGCGCGAAAAGAGTACTGCGGTACACACCTCAACCGAGCTGGGGCAGGGCTACTGGCTAATGACGCCTTTGCAGCAGGCCGATGGCACCCTGGTGTTTATCAACCGGGGATTCGTGACGGAAATAACCGATGACAGGGCCGGAGGGCCGTCAGAAAACCAGCCGGTGACGGTGACCGGCCTGCTGAGGCTCAGTGAATCCGGGGGTGGCGTATTACGGGACAATGATCCGGCTAACAACCGCTGGTATTCCCGCGATGTGCAGGAAATTGCCAACACCAGGGATTTGCCCGCCGCCCGGGTTGCACCTTATTTTATTGACGCTGACGCCGGAGGAAAGCCTCGGGCACCTCACTCCCTGAAACAGGCCTACCGGGAACCCGTCGGCGGCCTCACGGTGATTTCATTCTATAATCACCATCTGCAATACGCTCTTACCTGGTTTACACTGGCGCTGATGGTCGCGGCAGGCGCATTCTGGTTTGCCCGCGAGGAGCGACTAGTCCGCAAGCATCGAAACCCCGAACACGAGCCTGAGAGACCAATTTGATAGCACAATGGCATCAGGCGATCAGCATCGCCGGTCGCCACAAGAACCTGCGGTTGCTGATCCAACTGCGTTGGATCGCCGTGCTAGGGCAGGTAACCACCATCGGCGTCGTCAGCCTGTATTTTGGTTATCAGTTGCCACTTGCTCCAATGCTTCTGGTCATTGCCCTCCTGGCTTTGTTCAATGTGGCCAGCTCCTGGCGTGCGCGGTGGCGGCGTCCGGTTACCAACAAAGCCCTGTTCCTGGCCCTGTTGGTGGATGTCACCGGCCTGACCGCGCTGCTGTACCTGAGCGGCGGCATCACCAACCCATTCGCTTTTCTGTTCCTGCTGCAGGTTATTCTTAGCTCGGTGCTGCTGGAAGTATGGGCGACATGGATCATCGTTGGGCTCACCAGTACCAGCCTTGCCGTAATGGCGTTCTACTATGTACCGTTGGCCCCTCCGACCAGCAGCCCCGGGGTATTTTCCGGACCGTACCTCGAAGGTCTTCTGATCAGCTTTACTCTGAACGCTATTCTGCTGGCCTACGTCATCACCCGAATCATCGGAAATCTTCGTGACGGCGATGCACAACTGGCAGACCTGAAACATAGGGCCGCTGAAGAGGAACATATTGTCAGGATGGGGTTACTGGCCTCCGGGGCGGCGCATGAATTGGGTTCCCCACTGGCAACTCTTTCAGTCATTCTCGGGGACTGGCGACGGATGCCTGATCTAGCCGGACAAACCGAGATGCAGGACGAAATCGCGGAGATGCAGACCCAACTGCAGCGCTGTAAAAGCATCGTTAGTGGAATTCTACTATCCGCAGGCGAAACCCGCGGCGAATCGTCTTCTAGAACCACCCTTGATGACTTTTTGCAGGACCTGGTGGCCGAGTGGCAGGAGATACGGTCGATTGAGACATTTGAGTATCATAATCGTATCACCCAGAACTGTTCTGTCGTTTTTGATACTGCACTGAAACAGATGATATGGAACGTGCTTGATAATGCCCTGGAAGCATCTCCAAAGTGGGTGAGGGTGGAGGCCCGGCGGGATGCAGAGGTTTTGCAACTGGAGATCTCGGACAAAGGGCCGGGCTTTCCGCAGGCGATGCTGACGGAGTTCGGCAAACCCTACCAATCGAGTAAGGGGAGACCGGGTGGTGGCCTGGGACTTTTCCTCAGTGTTAACGTCGCTCGCAGGCTGGGCGGCACTGTGACGGCGAAGAATAACCTTGAAGGCGGCGCCAGCGTTACGCTGACCCTGCCACTGGCAGCGATAGCCTCCCCATAGAAGATTCGATGCAGCACTTTTCTTAAAGGACGGAATACCGATGTCGGCGACGCGTTTACTGTTGATCATAGAGGATGACGAGGCTCTTGCCCGCACTCTTACGCGCTCCTTTAGGCGACGGGACTATGAGGTCGTCGTCGCCGCAACATATGATGAGGCGGCCGCGCTGTTGGAGACTTGTTCGCCCGGCTATGCAGTCGTCGATCTCAAGCTGAAAGGCAGTTCTTCCGGGCTGGAGTGTGTTCAGTTACTCCACAAACACGACCCTGAGATGTTGATTGTGGTGCTCACGGGATTTGCGAGTATCAATACTGCCGTTGAAGCGGTCAAACTTGGCGCCTGCCACTATCTGGCCAAGCCGTCAGACACCGACGATATCGAGGCAGCCTTTGAACATGTGGCGGGCCGTACTAACCTGAAAGTGACCAATCGCGCCACCTCCATCAAGACGATGGAATGGGAAAGGATCCACCAGGTGCTAGCAGAAACCGATTTCAACATCTCCGAAACCGCGCGCCGACTGGGTATGCATCGACGCACTCTGGCCCGCAAACTAGAAAAGAGACCGGTCAAATAGCCTCCGATTTGGAGCGCGACGTGGAGTGTGGTAACGACATAATCTTTTGTGCCCTGCGCTGGCAAGCAGAATAAGTCAACTGGCTAGACTTGAGGATCACCCTTGAAAGCACTTTCCGAAGTTAATCAGGCTGTTCAGCACTAGCTTGGGCTGTGTCCCGCTTTCTGAGTGACGGCATGGGCCTGATTTTTAATGGTCACAACAAAACCCGCGGGTATTCGGCCCTCAGGATTCAATTATGAAATCGACAGCTCTTGTTCTTAAGTATTTCGTAGTTTGCAGTGCACTGGCCATTGCTCCGGCGTTATGGGCTGAATCGGCAACTTCAGATAAAAACTCAGACGACCAATATCTGTATCATCCCGACAAGTCTAAACAGACCGACTTCAATACCGATGTGCAGCCGTTACATAAAGAATCGTTACAAGGGTTCGACTGTATGGATCGGGACGGCGATGGTTATCTATCAATGAGTGAACTTGGAGCACGGGGTGAATGCGTTGAAAATGCGGCAGAAAGAGGTATGGCAACGTCAAGGAGAACCTCTCTTGTCTTTGATCTGATGGATGCTGACCGCGACCGGCGTGTTAGCAAACGGGAATTCAATATCTGGAACGAAATGCGATTGCAGCAGAATTGATCGTCGAGTATGACTAAAAACCTTCGTATGAAGGAAAACAGGTTGCGGTTGGAAAGGCATCTATATACGTAGCTGAACGAAGAGTTTAGTACTTTGTATGGAAGTTCAGTACTTTCTGTGGCGATTGTTTAGTACTTTGTGTTATCGCCCACCAGTTCCGGGGCGGGCCTGCGGGGCGGCAGTTATCCACAACTGCGCATAATGTATATTATGTTAAATGCGATGCAGTGTAACAAAAAGATTATGTAACCTGGTAATTCAACTTGTAAAGGAAATGATTCAATTTAGAGGAACCTCTCCTATCCCGATGTTTTTACTGCGTATTCCGGCGAACGTGACCGGTCATTCCGGGGATCGTGACCGATTTGCACACGGCCATCACACTGGAGTGGGTTTTGTACTCTGAGCGGTCACGATGGGTCAACCGATTCCGGTTTTTGTGCTTTCGCTTTTCGCAGTGATTCCCCCTTCAGATTGAGCCGGTGAGCGCCGTGCAGGAGCCGGTCCAGGATGGCGTCGGCGAGCGTGGCGGAGCCGATGTAGTCGTGCCAGTGTTCGGTTGGTAACTGGCTGGCAATGAGCGTCGAACCACGGCCATGGCGGTCTTCAATCACCTCCATCAGATCCTGTCGTTGTTGTGCCGTAACCTTCTGCATACCCCAGTCGTCCAGGATCAGCAGATCCGTCTTCAGCAGCTGGTTCATCAGCCGCGCGTAGCTGCCATCGCCGTGGGCGATGCGCACCTGCTCGAACAGCCGCGGCACCCGCAGGTAACGCACCGACAGACCCTGCCGACAGGCCTGGTTACCCAGGGCGCAGGCCAACCAGGTCTTGCCGCAACCGGTCGGCCCGGTGATGCACAGGTTCAGCGATTGGCGGATCCAGTCACAGCTGGCCAGACCGGCCATGCGAGAGCGCTCCAGCCCTCTCGGGTGGTGGTAGTCGATGTCTTCAATGCAGGCCGGCACACGCAGACGGGCGGCCTTGAGTAGCCGCTCCAGCCGCCGGTTTTCGCGGTGCAGCACTTCGCGATCTACCAGCAGGGCCAGGCGCTCCTCGAACGCCAGGTCGTGGGTGTCAGGCTGCGCCCGCTGCTGTTCCAGGGCATCGCACATGCCCGTCAGCTTGAGCTGGCGCAGGGTATCGAGGGTGTTCTGAGTCAACATCAGTTTCTCCGGTATCAGTGGTAGTAGCGGGGGCCACGAACGTTGGTGTGAACGGGCAGATCGGTCAGTTCCGGTTCTTCCTCGGCCAGGGGCAGAGGAAGCTGATCCAGACCCTGCTTCAGGATCGAGGTGATGCTCTGGTAGCTGGCTGAGTTGATGGACAGCGCCCGGGCACAGGCTTGCTCCAGCCGGTCACGACTGTAACGCCGACTCAGGTTCAACAGCCCCAGGCAGGCCCGGTAGCCATGTTCGGGATGGGGGCGATCCTTGAGCTGGCGCTGCACCACGTCGAGCGTGGCGGGGCCGATGTCCGTGGCCCAGTTCAGGAACCGGCCCGGCGACCAGTTCTGATGAGCCTGGTGGGACTTGGGCATGTGCTCGGTCAGGGTGACGAAGCGGCCCTTGCCATGCCGAGGGTGCAGAGCCACCCGCTGGCCTTTGTGCATGACCTCAACGGACGTATCGGTCACCCGAACATCCAGCTTCACCCCCACCAGGGCGTGAGGCACGCTATACAGCCGTTTGTCGATCTCGATGTGGTAATCAATGCCCGGTCGCGCCTTGCGCCACTCCGCATAGACGTAGGGTGTTGCTGGCAGAGGCCTCAGAGCTGGTCGATCCAGTGCCTCGAACAGGCTCTGGCGGCTCTCGGAGCGTCCCTGAAACGGACGCTGGTTCAGCGCCGGTAACAGATCCGCGATGGCCGCATTCAGCTCGGCCAGGGAGAAGAACATCCGGTGCCGTAACCGGGCCAGTATCCAGCGTTCGACCAACAGTACGGCGGCTTCAGCCTTCGCTTTATCCTTCGGTTTGTAAGGGCGTGCCGGCAATACGGCAGTCTGGTAGTGAGCGGCCAGTTCGGCGTAGGTCTCGTTGATCGTCGGGGTGTATCGATCCGCCTTGGTCACTGCCGCCTTGAGGTTATCGGGAACCAGCAGTTCAGCTACCCCGCCGTAGAACGCCAGCATCCGCTGGTGGGAGGTAATCCAGTCCGGTAGGGACTGGGACCAGGTGGCCTCGGCGAAGGTATAGCTGGACGCTCCCAGTACGGCCACAAAGACCTGAGCCTTGCGCATTTCACCGGTGGAACGATCCACCACTGGCACGGTGGGGCCGCAGTAATCGATAAAAATCTTTTCACCGGCTCGATGAACCTGGCGCATGCTGCGCCGTTGCCGGCCACGCCAGAGCCGGTAATGGTGGCAAAACTGGCTGTAGCGATAGGCCTTGTCGCCGTGACGTTCCACGTACTCCGCCCAGAGCAGTTGCAGGGTGACGCCCTTGGTCTTCAGTTCCTGGTGGACCTGGAAGTAATCAGGTTCGGCAAAGCGTGCAGGTGGGGTCTTGGCCGGGAACAGCAGCGCTTCCAGCCGGACCTCATCAACATCCTCTGGCAACGGCCAGGTCACATCATGAGCCAGGGTCAGATTGACGTACTTGCCAACCACACCTTTGGAGAGGCCGCAGGCGCGAGCAATACGCTCATGGCTCAGTCCCGCTTCGTACTTGAGGCGCAAGACCTCGATAATCTGTCGCATGGAAATCCTCGCAGCCGGCATCCGCTCTTCCTCGTGATAAAAAGGAAGGGGGTATGCCGGATAAAGTTGAAGAATTCCAGCGCTTTGGCAGTGATTCCGGGGGAACGTGACCGATGATTCCGGCATCGTGACCGGCGATTCCGGAAAACAACCCGAAATCGGTCACGATAAAACGGAATGAGCGGTCACGATCGCCCGGAACAGGCGGTCACGTTCAAACGGAATGGGTGGTCACGATGGCGCGGAATACGCAATGGCTTCAAGGTTGAAGAAACAGCGACCGAATACGGCGACTCCATCCACTCAAGGGTCCGGTATGACCTGTTGGGTAAGGTGTCAGAAAATGCCCACCTGACCCGCGGGACCGCCGCCAGCATTCTGCAGGGCATCCAAGCCGCCGTGTTCAACCAGTTTCGCCAGAACCCGGAACACTTCATTGCCGAGGCATCACGGCTTATCACTGAACAAAAAGCGGCAATGGTGATTGAGCGCCTGGCCTACGATGAAGTTGATGAGCGGTACGATGTGGATATATTCACCGCCAACCAGACCGGCCAGGATTTCTCCCGCGCCACGGAGAAGCTGAAGAATCACGTATATGACTATGCGATTACGGATTCGGAGGTCGAGCGCCGCTTCGTGAATGAGTTGGATACGAGCAGTGAAGTGGTGGTTTACGCCAAGCTGCCGAGAGGCTTTCTGATTCCCACTCCCGTGGGCGATTACAATCCGGACTGGGCGATTTCCTTCCAGGCTGACAACATCAAGCACATCTACTTTGTCGCTGAGACCAAAGGCTCGATGTCGTCCATGAAACTGCGGGAAATCGAAAAGACCAAGATCGAATGTGCAAGAAAGTTTTTCGACGAGATCAATCTGAAGGTCGCTCAAGACAAGGTGAAGTATGATGTCGTGACTGACTATGCGAAGCTTATGGACGTGGTGGGTACTGGGGGCTAAATGGCCCCCGGTTACCCGGTTAGAACCTTTGTTCAGCTATCGAATATTTGAGTGTCAATCGGTTTTGCGTCGGATCAAAGTGCCGGCATAGGCGCATCCGGCAACAGCGACTTGTTATCCGCTATGGACCAATGATGCTCCCTTTGATTGGTTGTGATACGAGCAAAGTAACTCACCATTCTCTATGACGGTCTTACCACCTTTTGCATGCGGAATTACATGGTCCGCCTGATACCTTGACCAACTGACTCTGGCTTCAGTTTCGGGCTTCCCTTCCCGCAAGCATTGCTGACAAAGACCTTTTCCCTTCCGGTAAATGGAAATTCTTTCAGACTCCGTAAAGCCTCTTTTCGTATCTTTGGCGACGATTTCTAGGGACTGTGAAGCCAAGTAATCAAAAAATACCTGACGAAGAATCATGTCTCTGATTTCCAGATCTCTCTCACCTTGCTGCCGATGATTACTGAACGTAAGTAGGTCAGTATCTTCAGTTTCATCGTAGCTTTTCCAGCGCCTGTGAAACCAATAAATAAAATTCCTGATCACCTCACCGGTAGAATCATCGACCACATAATGACGGCTGATATGACGTACGAGCATGTAAATAGATATAATGAAATATTCGACCGAGAACTCTTTTATGCCGGAGGTATCATCCAGCATCGGGTCGTTCTTAAAAATCTCATGGAATACATTTAGAATTTTGAGAACAGCGGTAGCTTCTGACTGAGATTCGTATTCCAGATTTCCTATTCCATCAGACTGTTTATGATCATTAATAAATTCCTCAATTTTTCTGTCACTTAGGTCAGCGTAACCCCCTTCAGTTTCTATGATCAAGAATCGCGCCATAAATTGCAGGTGCTTCATTCTATTGTTTTCTACGCTTAATAAATTAAAAAAAGGATGCTTATTCTTATTA
>OJEX01000099.1_pt1 | contig 24985 bp, 25 predicted proteins | sample 1593971 | NCBI WGS metagenome assembly OJEX01 (sample SAMN05416775, study PRJEB24817) | seawater metagenome | isolation source: Sea water | place: Canada:Atlantic | collected 2013-11 | reverse complement strand
AAGGCTCTTTGATTTTTAATTCTACAGGCGACATAACACTATCCAGTTAATTATTCGTTGGTTTAATTATCACAAAACGCATGAGGACTAAAAGACGTGGGATTATAAGACGTGGACGAATAAACCTCAAGTCTTAGATACTTGTCTCCTCTATGGAGGAGATAAATGAATAATAAAGAACTAGCGGCACAGTTTGGTAAGAATGTACGTTCAAAGAGAGAGTTACAGGGTATTTCCCAAGAAAAGTTTGCCCTTTTAGCGAATTTAGATAGAAGTTATGTTAGTCGTATAGAACTGGGTAAAATTAGTGTTTCTCTGGAAAAAGCTTATTATCTAGCAGATAAGCTAAAATGTAATATTAGAGATTTATTACCTAAGGAAAAGAATTAAAATATAAAGGCATGCCAATCTAAGTATCCATGTTGATTGGCAGGTAAAATAATCCAGTTTAGGTCAAATTCACATTGAAATTGATCCTCATGATTTTTTATAATCTACTGATATTTTAGATATATTAACTAAGTTATCGGATCTGTTATTAATGAACTTAATGGCTTAAACGGTCGATTTTTGTGAAGTAAATTCATCTCACATAAAAGGCCATTTAGATACGAAAGCTTGTTAAATGTTTCAGGGCGTAGAGCGGAAGCTAGCAATTCGTTAATCCTAACGTCCGCTCCAAGCTCAGGTTGTGTGAAAACACCCAGTGGCCAAGCACAATATCATTTTCTGCGGCGAAAGCACTTACTATATGAATAGCACCTTGTTTTCCTTTGTCATCATAGCTGCGTCTAACAGTTTTACCGTCAACAGCTATTATCTCACCCTGTGTGCTTAGCTCTGCTTCCTTCATCAAATTGATAAAGAAATTTTGAAACTCGCTTGGCTCTATCGCCGATATTATGCGCGCTATGGTGTCATGAACGGGAATTCCATAATGAAAGTAACGATATTTCTTTAATAATTTTAATTTGTTTTTACCTACTTCTTCAATGGCTTCCCACCCGTCAGCACCACATATAACTCCAACAAGCGTGATCAGTTATTGTCTAACAGTGAGTATTTTACTTTATACTGTTGACGTTCATCAGTAACTGCGGCGAAATGTTCTTCAATTGTTGATAGCATAGAAAACTCAAAGTGATTGTTTCTGCTATTTGATCATACTTTGGCTATAAAATAAATCTCATGATCTTGCCCTGGTTGGAAGCTACCAGATAGTCTTGGTGAGTTGAGTTCGATGACAACGTTTCGCTTGGAAGGAAATCAATTAACCGAGCTCCCTGTTTGGATTACAGCCTTCCTAAGTTAAAAAGAATTTCTTTGGGAGGAAACTCTTTAGTAAAAGGACTAGAGTTTATTGAAATATTAAAAATCAAGGTTGTAATGTTAGTATATAGCTATACAAATCAACCTACTACATTATATCGGTTAATCAAATGTCTGTACGCCCTAGCTTTAACATATTAAAAAGATGGCTATTTCTTAGATGGGACTTGCTTGGCTCTTGAGTTATCGCTTTAAATTCTTCCTCAGAGCCTACAATATGTACTTCACTTTCAGCTCTAGTTATAGCTGTATACAACCATGCTCGGTCTACAACAATCCCTTTTTTTAGTGCAACTATTATTCTTGGAAATTGAGAGCCTTGAGCTTTATGTAGGGTGACACAATATCCAAGTGCCATAGAGTCTAGGATTGGCTTGGTAACACTGATATTCTCTTTAGTGTCCAACTCTACCATTCCAAACTCAGTAGCATCAGAATCGCTACTATGCACTTTTATTAAGGTTCCAAGCGACCCATTTTGAACACCTACTTGATAATTGTTTTGGGTAAATAAAACTGAATCATCCTTTCTTATTTCAGGGTCGGATGTGATGTATTTTTTTCCGTCAATCTTAAAGGTAAGAACTTCTCCATCGAAATTTACTTCTTGCTGACAGAGGCTATTTATCTTGGCAACCATTATTTTGGTAGAGCCAACGATACGGCTGTTTTTAGGTGATTCAGCGTATAACTTGGTGCAAACCTCAGCGATACATTCTTTAGATGTTTCATGGAATGTAATGGCTCCTGAGGATAGTGTCTCGGGTACTTCACCTTCCCTTATTTTCTTTGAATACTCAGGAATACCTGTGGAACCTTTTTGCCGTTTAACTATATCCAAAGTCACATTTGCTATTGCACCAGACGCTACAACATCAGCAAGCACTTTACCGCAACCGATAGGTGGTAGTTGATCAGGATCACCACTAAATATGATCCTTGTCTCTGGGCTAATATTAATTACCAGTTTGTACATGGTCGGCAAATCAACCATGCTACCTTCATCAATTACTAGAATGTGTTTCGGTTTACTGTCACTAGGAAGTATCGGTTCCTTGTTTAAAAACGCAGCAATTGTTGATGTTTCAAATCCGATAGACTCATGTAAACGTTGAGCGGCACGCCCTGATAGTGCGACTGCGTGTATCGTAAATCCCATTTCATGGTAGGATTTTAATACCGTTCTAAGAACTGTTGTTTTACCTGTTCCTGCACCACCAGTAATACAACTAACGGAGTTGTCTAAAGAGGTAATTACAGCCTCGTTTTGCAGCTCCAATAGCGGGTATGGTAAGTCTTTTAATGCGTTCCCCATTGCTTGGTTAGCGTCATCAGCAAAGAGGTTATTTATTTTAGCCATAGAAAGTAAACGTTTGGCTACAATTGTTTCCATGAGCAGTTGAGGTGTAGGGTGGTAATATCCTGATTCCTTTCCGATAATAAATTGAACTCTATCGTGTGCAGCCATAAAAGCTTGTGCAGCCAGTTGATCACTTCCTAATAAATTTTTGACCGTACCTTTGATATATTCTCTTGTAGTGTAAGTATGCCCGTCATCAATTTCTTTTCTTATCGCCATTTCTACTGATGTACTTAGGCGATTAGGATCATCTAACGGACTGTTAAACTGTTCAGTAGCTATCTTATCAGCTTGCTTAAAGGTTAGTCCGAACGCGACTAATCTATAAGGATTGTCTTTAATTGCTTTTACGCAGCTATCATTATGATGTCTCAATAATCGCTGTTGAATACCGGTTGGTATTTTATGATCGGACATCCACTTATGATTACCAAGATTTTTATATTTACTAAATCCTTCAACCAAGGAAGTTATTGATTCATCAGTTAGAACATCCTTAAAGCGCGTCCTAAGCTCAACAGTGTTATTTCGTAACAAACCATACAAATCATTACCAGCAAGGTTCCACAGGGCTCTTGCTTTACTCTCACCAATTCCTTTGAAATCTTTATTAGTAGAGATGAATTTTATTACTTGTTCACCATCTTCAGGAAGTATGCACAACAGGCTTTTAGGCTTTTTATATGAATGTTGTTTCATTACAAAAGTGCCAACTTCAACGTCTTTGATGACACGATGACCTTCGACCTCCCACAATTGACCTACTGTAGGTTCAAGGTGTTCCCCTGTATCAGGGTTCATCGGAAGGTTAGATAAACTGGTAATTACTGCAACAAAATATTTAGCACTTTTTAGTTGGTGTGATGACTTGTCGAGTGGTACACCTTTAAAAATAACAGAGCCATGCTCAAGGAGAGGTATACTGGTTACTCTTAATAAATCTCCAGATATTGCTGAATTCATCGTGGTAATAATCCAATATCGTTCATTGCTTCGGACATTTCGTGAAAACGGGTAAGCTGACGTTTTAACGAGTTAACTTCTTGTTGAAGTGTTCGGTTGTCATCTTTCAATTTATCATTACGTAAAATACAATCTTCTAACTGTACCTTAAGTTCTACAGTGCTTTGCTCAAGTACGGAAGAGCGCTGATTATCACGCATTCGCTTTGTTTCTTGAGGATCGTATTTTTCAATAGGATCTGAATTTAACTGTGCCTTGGGTGTTAAAGGAGGCAATATATTTTCTTCGCGCAAAACGTCTTCTTTTGCCTTGATCAAGTCTATTAATTTCTGATTCGTTTTGACAGCTGATTGCCCGCAGCCGATAGCTTTAACTATCTCATTTCGATTGAGTTTGCCACGGTAGATGATACGTTTAAAGTCATCGTTACTTTGTGTAGCCAACCATACTTCCAACGCTTGGGCATACTTTAAACCTTGTGCTTGGCTCATATACTACCTTTATTTATTATAATGTTTCATTAGTTCGGCTTGGCCTTGGCGAAGGTTAGCAATAGTCGCATACGCACTCTCTAAATCAATTTGTGATTGCTTTAATTTTATTTGCAAGGTTTGCATATTCTTAGTGGTGTGATTCGCTATAGATTCCTGACAATATTCAACGAGGTTTTTGTTTTTCTCTTTGGAAAGCGCCAACTTTAACTCTCTGTTTTCTTCAATGACCTCAGCCCTTGTTCTATAGTCAGCACGCTTGGCTTCTTGTGCCTCATAAAGCTTTTCTAACTTATCATCTAAAGTTTTAAGCCACTCGATAAAATAGCCATGCCGATCTTTTCTGATAGCGCTTCTTGATTTTCCTTCTAACGCTGTAACCTCGGTTATTGATACATCTCGATCCCTAGCTCCCAGTTCTTTTGATGATAGAATTTTGCATTTTTTGTCTTCAAATATATCAATAGCATGCCAGTAAAAGTTTTTAATTGACTCAGGCGCATTATCAAACCAATCTGGAGTCTTCTTTACTGTAGCTTCTTTTTTTTTGAAATCTGTTATATCTACCATTTATTGCTCCATTTCTTTTAATATGCGCTCACCGTTTTCTATGGCTTGCGTACTGATTTTAACGGCTTTGGAAGATTTTAGTGGGTAATTCGCTAAAAAGTCTTTGTGGGATATAACCATTTGCACAATATTTTCTTTATTTGATAACTTATTGCTTAAATGGTTTGGGCATCCAGGGCAGATGTCAAATGAACCATTATCATATTCTGGGAGTCCAGATTTAGGATTCTTACATTTAGCAAGGTGCATTTGGTCTTTAAAAGCCACACAAACACCGTATGAATGTGGTGTTATCCCTTCTATTTCATCAGATAGATTCTCAATAATTTCTGCTATTTTTTCAGGTGAGGCTGTATGAGTTTGGGCGCGTACAATTTGTTTGATCTTTAATGCCGCCTTGCCAACAAAATCATCTTCGAATTTTAAATCAGAAAACTTCATCAGTATTTCTTTTAAGTAAGCTTTTTCAATTCGTTCTTCAACTTCTGGTTTAAGTTTATTACCTGCATAGCGCATGGTGAAGTAACTTCCAGCAGCATGTCGATAATGCTGTCTTATAGCTTCAAGAACATCACCATCAAAGCGTCGTATAGTAAACTCGGCAAAGGTATGTCTGAACATGTGCGGTGTTACTTTTGGGCATTCAGCTAAAATATGATGGCCATACTTATCAATCAATTTTTGATACGCTTTGCTAAGCTGAGTTCTATTAAAGGTTACCGGTCTTTTTATTTGTGGTATTTTACTTGAACCAGATTGCGCTACTTTAAGGTAGTTACCTCGATAGTGTGGACTAAATAGAGTGGTGTCAGCTTTTGACTTATCAATATAACTTACTGCCATCAATGCATCACAAGCTTCTGCGACAAGCCCAGCCATTGTTCGTACTTCAGATATCCCGTGGTTGGTTTTTTCTAGTCGAGAATCAAATGTCCAACATCCATCAGTTTCTTTACGGTAATATCTTCCATCAACAGTGACTAATTCACTTATTCTAACTCCGGTTAAACATAAAAATATAACAAGTGAAGCTTGATGGATTTCTTCGCAAACATTATTAAAATCTACTCGTGACCATTTAGGTAATTCTGTTATACCTTTTGGTTTAACTACAGTATTAAGTGCTTTGTATAGCAATTTTCGACCAATACAAAGTTTATTTTCTCCATTAAATATTTCGTATCCCTCCCAAATTTCCCGAATATTGAGCGCCTTTGCGTGTTTATTAGTACGCATTAAGTTAAAATAAGTAATGGCTAATTTAGTCTCATAACTGCGTAATGTTTTTATAGCTTCAGCTACCATCATCATCGCTATATGTGTCGGCACTGAGCCGTGAGTACCACCTTTTTCCCACGTACTAAAGCAGATACCACGTTCTTCGAAAATATTTTCTACTGATTTTTTAACAAAGTAGGTTGGCAAGTTTTCTGTAAATCCACTCGATACAACACCTTGATTATAATATTCATGAGATTTATTAAAGAATGACTTAAGACTATCCACTGATTTAAATGGCAGAAGTTCACGACTGGTGTGAGCTTTATCTTGATCCTTATCCATTAACTCAATCTCTATAAAAGTAGCCTTTCTAATTAGATCACTTACATCATCAAAATCCCATTGAGTTAGAGGCTTGTCAGGAGAGTATTGGTGGATGTATGAGGCGACTATGCGAACAACCTCAGCTCTACCTTTGCAAGTGTTTATTCTAGATCGTATTGTATTCTTGGAGTCTACATAACCACCGCACATAGCGATAAAGTGAAGTCGGAGTAGACTTTTCCATTCTTGGCTTAATAGTGATAAATGCATAAGGATTTTATGTGTAGTGCCGTCTTTGACATCGTAGATGATAAATTCATCAGATTGGAGCGTATTAATACTCTTATTTTGACTTTCAACGTCAGGAATGTGTTTAGGTAAAAAGGCATTTGTAGACGGCATCATTAACTCCTTATATTACGCTTGGGTAGGGGAAATTATGTGTATCAAGTAACGTTTTCCCTTCCTTAATCATGGATTGAGGGAAACTACTAAGCACTTCACTTAGATACATTGATTCTAACAACAACGATTTTGCTAATTTCTCACTCTCTAATCGAGCTTTTGGTATCGATTGTTCGATATGTTTTATATAACCTTGAATCAACGCAGACGTTAAATCAGTAGCAACAAAATATTTAATACCGTTGTATTTTATCTCACCTAATAGACCACTTTCATCCGTTTCGTTGAGTAAACTTTCGAGACTATCGATGGGTTTTTCTAGACCTAGCGTTTGCTTTAATTCATTCAAATCAATAACCTTGCTATTATCCATAAGGTGTTGGATTTTATTGGCATCGGCTTCCATTAAATCACCGACTTGGGCTGCGAATTTTTTCATCGAGGCTATTTTCTCTACAGAGTTACTATTGTTGCCGTAAATATTTTTATGAGTTGTTTCTGAGTGGGCTAGTAATCTTGTTTTAATTTCAATGAGGCTGTTAGGATCAAACTCTTGAGGAATAACACCATCTTTTACTCTAACTTCAACACCATCATCCATTTGAACGCGTGTTCGAGCTATTGCATCAGTGCTTATAGATATCCAGGATGTTCCTTTGCAGTATTGCTTGCAAATAGGTTTTACTCCAGTGAGTCCTCTTGATCTATATTTAATCAAGTCTTTGTTATATTCACTGATTCCTGTAACTAATTGGGTATTTGATCTTATTATTTGATCGAGAAACCATAAAAATGGCTTCGCGTTAACCCCTACCTTGTCGATATATTTTTTACGCCATACCGATTTAGGTACGGCCATATTACGTATAAGTGCACTAGGACGTGCATTTGTCCTAATTCTAGCAATCTCTGCCGCGTATTTAAAATTAGGGCACAGACTGCCTTGATATTCCGTAGGTAAGTGTTTTTTGGCACTTCTGATAAAATCGACCCAATACCGATATACCTCATGTATTGGAGTATTTCTTTTGTAAATAGGAGAGGGATTCTCTGGAGCAGCTTCGATATTAATTCTATCTTTATAATAGAAAAACTGAACACCCGCTTTACTGAAAGACATATGTTCTGTCTTGGCTAGAAAAACACCTGATCTTTGACACCTTTCAGAAGCGAGTAACCAAGAAAATATCAGGACTTCCACAGGTGATGGGACTATTAAATTTGCGAAAGTAGTATTCTGTATCGAAACAATACTGGATTTAAAATGTCCATCAATACTTTTGTTATCAATAAAACATTTCATTTTAACCTGATCTCTATCTGATTCGGGATCAAATACATCATCATAATCAATATCGAGATAAACCCGTTCTAGCAATAAAGGATCGTTTGTTGCTAGCGCGGCATACACAAGCGTATGGTACAGGGCTTGATGTTCATGCTTAGTAGTGGTGCTGTTCTTGGTTTTTATTTGTTTTAATCCTGATACTGGTGATTCCTGTGCAGTGTGATTTTTGAGAAGTTCATCAAGTGTAATTTTTACTTCTGAAATACCTAATAAAACCTCTCTTTGTTTTTTAAGTTCCATCAACATCCAATGTGAGAATGTTCGGATAGAGTTAATTAGCTCAGTACTATTGTATGGACAGTCAGGAAATATCTCACTCAGTCCTTTTTTCGAAACGGTAGTGGCGTTATCTCTTGTGTCTGTCACTGCGTTAGAACTGGTTATAAGGTGTTTTGTGAAGGGGGGGATCTTTGTTAGCATTACACTAAAATTTTCATCCCATATTTTATATGTAATATCTGAAGTCTTAGCCTTATGTTTTTCAGATCGAAGATTATCGATTACAAGCCTTATAAAACCCACTTTTTTCCGTATAGTGCTGGCTGAATATTTTAATTTTGAGCAATGAATCAAGTATAGATACGCAATATCTACTGGGATCTCGACATTAAACCTCAAATGCTCTGGAGCATTGACTATGAAGTCAAATAAGCCTGTTGCGAAACCAAAATCTTTATCTTTCGTGTTTGGTTGAAACAAATTAAACTTGGCTGATTGTAGGTGCCAAATACATGCTTTAAGTAAATTTGTATCCTTAAATTCATGAGGTATTTCAAGTTTATGTATAACTCCACTTATATACATGTGATCGACACGGTTAACGTTTGTTATTAACCCAACCACTTTAGCTGGGGCTAACTTAGAGAGGTTAATCGTTTGGCTTTCTAAGTCTATGCTGTCGCCAACTGTATTAGTCATGATGACGGCTCACTTGTTCACTTAGGCTGAGAGATTCAATGACTTCAAGACGGTTGTTTAGCACAGCGTCAAAAAATACATAGTCCCTTGTTATTTCAGGGTCTTCGTGTCCCATCCATTGTGGTAACCAAACCCACGGTGACAGTCCGTCGCTGATGAGTTGCGTTGTAGCATTGGTGGCGTAGCACTTTCGAAGGACGTGGTATGTTCTTTTCATCCAAGCTGATGAATCATCCTTTTCGAGTGAAGCATAAGCTAAGTAGCCTTTTTTAGCCGCATTAAAAACCCTTGTTCCATGTTCTGGAGCTAGTATTTTACCGCCCATTGAACAAATTAACGGTCCTGTTTTTATGTCTTTTGCTGCTCCCCACAAAAACTTGTGTATTCTTTCTAAAAGTTTAGGAATAAAGGGTATCGTCCGTGGTTTTTCACTACCTTTACCATATATAACCAAGTGCTTGGCACTGATTGCTTTTATATCTTTATGTAACCATTCTCGTAATTCTTCTACTCGAAGATTTTTCTTATTTCCATTTTCGTGTGTTCTGAATCCTGCATAATAGCCAAGGCATAAAACAAGTTCATCGCGCTCTTGTTCGAAAGACTTTTCTTCTTGCACGTTTGATAAAATAGTATCAATAAATTCTTTTTCAGTTAAGTAAGTAGTTTGTAATAGTTGAAGGTTAGACTGTGCATCTGTTGATGATAAATTACGAGCTCCTACCAGATTCAAGGGGATGTCTTTGTGTTCAACCAAGCCTGTATTATTAGCCCATCTGTACAGTTCAACGAGCGCTGCATGATAGTTTTTATAGGTGCTTACTTTGCTTTGGTTAGTACCGATTACATGACCAAGTAGAAAACCTTGAATCTCTTCGTCAGTTATATTTGAGAGTGTAACTTTAGACTTGTCGGCTCTGATTGATTTTTCAACAATATTCAGAAATGATGTTATTCTACTGGCATATGTACGGAGAGTTGTTTTAGGTGATCCTTTCATCGTAGCAAGAGACAGAAGCCATTGCGTAGGGATAAATATAGGAAGACCATTATCATCTAGAATTACGTAGGTTTCACATTCGCCACCAGCGAATTCAAGTCCTTCAACTAATTTTTTCTTGATCATAAATGGTTACCCGCAACATAGTATTGTTGCCAGTATAACTAACCATTAAATCTTGTCAACAATAGTGTGTATTTTTAATGACTACGGATAACACAGCCGGTACAAATATTAAAGTCACGTAAACCTAATTGGTAGCCAACTTCTTTGGTATATTTATATTCATTTTGTTTTATGGAATGTCCCCCCCAACAAGTAACTAAGCGTGGTTCAGTTTCGGGTAAAATCGCATTTGCATTACGTAATATTTCAAAAGTAACATCCGTTAAGGTATCAGGAACACTCCGACTTTTTGGGTAGCGATTATGAATAAATAAAATATCACGTAATACCGCGGATAAGTGTTCGCGAATACCTCTAATTATTTTACCATCAACAAAGGCATCTTTTGGTGGGTTTTTAAGATCTATTTTAACGCCGCGCTCACGCCTTAGTACTTCGATAGTAAACTCTTTGTGTTGCTGATAAATAATTTCAGCATCATCAGTATGACTACCGGCATTGAGTACAGCTAGGGAACAGTTTCGATAAAGGTTATAAAGCTCACTGGTTGATGAACGCTGGAGCTGATCTACTTCAGCCTGAGAAAGGATGTTCATATTACCAACAGGGTTAAGCTGAGTATGCATAATTAACTCCTTTTATGCTGTTCAGCATAGTTAACAATGTCTTTTTAAGGGAATTTTTCAGAGTTGTTAAGGTTTGGTTTAAGGTATTTAAAACGTTTTTAGCACTTTCTTGTTTATTTTGATAGTCGGCGACAATAACATCGAATACTTCAATGAAATGTTCCAGTACGTGATTATGTTTAGTTTTATTAATCACTAACAATTCGTTCGTGCGTTGTGATTATTACTAATATCCTCTTCAATTACCGCATTAAATTTCTTTTTTAATACCTGTATTTCGCTAGTAGCAATAGTATGGGTATTCATATAAAAAACCTTATATTGGTAACTTATCCTAGAAAATACATAAATCGAAATACTCCTACATGGTAAGTTACAACATTATTAAATAGATTGTTAGTCAGTATTATATAATATGTGAATATAATCTTTTAATTGAGATTTTTCTTTACTCAGTAAACTATAGCAATACGGTTAATATTGACAATGTGCTTGTCTTAAGCCAATTTTAGTTTGAGGTTCATTTGATTCTTTATCGGCAGTATTAATGTTTTTTTATGAAGCTTTTTACTTGATCAAAGTTTAAAGTTAAAATCGCCGAGACTAACTGTTCTTTATCACAGAAACTTAAGTCTTTATTACAAATATCAGCCCCAAACCGCTGACTTTTTATTCTCAAATTATTATCTTTTTCTTGTAGTTGTCCTGCTAATTCGTTGATTAAGTGCAACCAGTGGTTATCACTTATTTCTACTAGCATTGCTAAACTGTCAGTTATAAATTCATCTATAGCTTTTGTCAGCGTTATTGCATCGATATGTGGAGACTGAATATAAAAGGCAATCCCAGGATAGCGGTTAATTGGCACATACCCGACACCTACTAAATAACCATACTGTTTTTCGGTACGCATTTCTTGAAAAACAATGGTGATAATAGATGGCTAGTTACCATTGTCCAAGGTAAGTGAACGATACTTTTTTAAATCATTTGGACTTTGCTTCAACGCTTGGCTCCTAAGTTTTAGAACCAGAACGAGTAAAAGGCTATTATAATAAAAAGTTAACTTTCTAAATTACCTTATGGATAACTAGAGTCCATTTTATTCTTAACAGATAATGTAAAAAGTAATAAATTCTATTACTATAGCCTCAAAATAGACAACCGCGTATGTTTATCTACTTGATGTGCGGGAGAGCAAATGAAAATTTTTATAATGCGCCATGGTGACGCTGCTAATATTGCAGGTGATGACTCTCTGAGACCTTTGACTGAGCAAGGGGATCTCGAAGCTAAAATAATGGGGCAATGGTTATTACACAAAAAAACTAAACTGTTAGATGTTTTTGTTAGTCCATATATTAGGGCGCAACAAACTTACAATAATGTGTCTAGTTTTCTAATAAAAGCGAGTTTACTTGTTAACAAACCCAAAACACTGGATTTGATTACCCCGTCAGGTAATGCTCAGCACGTGCATGATTTTTTAGATGGATTACTTAGTGAATCTAATGAAGCCGGTTATGGTGAAAAAAACTCAGCGATTTTATTCGTTTCTCATATGCCTTTTGTTAGTTATTTTGTGGCTGAATTAACCGACAAAAACCAGATGCCGATTTTCGCCACCGGTGCCATCGCGGTAATTGATTATGATACTAAGCGAATGCAAGGGCAGTTGTTGGATATTATTTCACCGGCTAAGTTAATCGTTAAATAGTGGATAGCTAAAGAGTTAATTTTTACTAAACTTATCTTTTAACTCTATTAAGGCTAGTAATGCACCATTACCTCCCCACTCTAATGGTGCTTGATGAAATGCCATTACATCGGGGTGCTGTACTAACCAATGGGGTACTTTATTTTTCAATACTCTTGATCCGAGGCCATGAATAATACAAACGCATTGAGCATGTTCTCTTTGACAAGCGTAGAGTAGCGCGGCGATCTCTTGCTTAGATTGATATTGATCTAAACCATGTAAATCTAAAATTAAATCAGGGCTATAAACACCCCTACGTAAATTTTTGGCTTCATAACTACTCACATCAGCTCGAACATATTTCATTGGCCCTTGTTTGTTTAAATTAGGTTCAAATTCATCAGAAAAGTGGAACTGGGCAATGGCTTTTTTACTGTTTTTTGGATGAGCATGTACTTTAGGCTTGCTGACTTTTTTAGCAAAGTGTATGGTGTCCACTTTTAAAGGCATGATCTTGCCTATGGCATCTTTAAAAAGTGATTTATCGTCAGTAGTGATTAGCTTTTTTTTGGTGTTTTGCATTTTCATAACGGCAGTTTAAAAATATCTGTTAATCTTTACAAGTAATGAATTTAATGAATTGAAGTAAACGTAGAAATTATAGGAATAAAAAGTGAATAAGTTAACCACTGTAACGAACCAATTGCATACTATCGCTGATTATTGTCGATATGGCGCCACTTTATTTAATCAAGCCGAATTGTTTTATGGACACGGTAGTGAAAATGCCTTTAATGATGCTTATATATTGGTGATATATGCTCTGTCTCTGCCTAATGAGGTAGACGACAGTCTTATGACATGTCGTTTGATTGACTCAGAAAAACAACGTATTTTAGCCTTATTTACCCGCCGTATTGAAGAACAAATTCCGGTGGCTTATATCACTAATGTTGCTTATTTTGCTCAGTTACCTTTTTATGTTGATGAGAGGGTGTTAATTCCACGTTCGCCTATAGGTGAGTTAATTGAAAATAAATTTTTTCCATATATAAATGCTAATCAAACGCCAAAACGTATTTTGGATTTATGTACTGGCAGTGGTTGTATTGCCATTGCCTGTGCTAGTTATTTTGATGATGCAGAGATAGATGCGGTCGATTTATCAATAGATGCGTTGAATGTTGCGCAAATAAATATAGAAAATCACGGTCTTAGTGAACAAGTTATTCCCATTCAATCAGATGTTTTTTCTGGAATTGAAGGGCAAAGTTATGATTTAATTGTCACTAATCCACCTTATGTTGATCAGCAAGATATTGACAGTTTACCGCAAGAGTATCTTCATGAGCCTGAAATGGGTTTAGGTTGTGGTGATGATGGCCTAGATATAGTTCGTGTTATACTGGCGCAAAGTGCACAGCATTTAAATGAGGGTGGTTTACTATTTTGTGAAGTAGGTAACTCAGAAGTACATGTGAAAGCCTTATATAGTGAGGTGCCTTTTACTTGGCTTGATTTTGAGCGTGGTGGCCATGGTGTCTTTATGCTAACTAAGGCACAATTAGTTGAATTCTCGGCAGTGTTTACTACTGCCTTAACTACTCATACATCAAAGAATTAATAACAGAGGTTGGAGTTAAAATGTCAGGAAATACTTTCGGAAAATTATTTACCGTTACTTCATTTGGCGAAAGCCATGGGTTAGGTCTAGGTGCTATTGTTGACGGCTGTCCTCCGGGAATTGAATTATGTGAAGAAGATTTACAAATCGATCTTGATAGACGTCGCCCAGGTCAATCACGCTTCACTACAGCGCGAAATGAAGCGGATAAAGTAAAAATAATGTCAGGTGTCTTTGAGGGTAAAACAACAGGAACACCAATAGGTCTGATTATTGAAAATACTGATCAACGCTCTAAAGACTACGGTAATATTGCGCAAAGTTTTCGCCCAGGGCATGCTGATTATACCTATTCGCAGAAATATGGAATACGTGATTATCGCGGTGGTGGTCGCTCCTCTGCCAGAGAAACTGCTATGCGTGTTGCCGCTGGCGCAATTGCTAAAAAATATTTAGCACTAAAGTTTGGTATGAAAATACAAGCCTGTGTTACTCAAATTGGCAAGATAACAGCTAAATCTCCCAATGGTCAATCACTTGATTTTCAAAATATTGATTGGAATGAAGTAGAAGGAAATCAATTCTTTTTCCCCGATAACACCAAGCTTGAAGAATTAGATCAACACTTACGTGATGTGATGCGTGCTAAAGATTCTATCGGGGCAAAACTCAGTGTAGTGGCAACGAATGTCCCAGTTGGTTTAGGTGAGCCTATTTTTGATCGACTTGATGCTGAAATTGCGCATGGCTTAATGAGCATAAATGCAGTTAAGGGTGTTGAAATCGGCGATGGTTTTTCGGTAGTTAACCAAAAAGGCTCTGAACACAGAGATGAGTTAGCACCAGATGGCTTTGCTAGCAATCATGCTGGCGGTGTTTTAGGTGGTATTTCATCGGGACAAAATATTATTGCACATTTAGCATTAAAGCCAACGTCAAGTATTGGTGTTAGTGGTAAAACGGTTGATGTTAGTGGTGAATCAACGGATATTGTGACGAAAGGTCGACATGATCCCTGTGTTGGTATTCGTGCAGTACCTATTGCCGAAGCGATGCTAGCGTTAACATTAATGGATCACTATTTAAGACATCGTGCGCAAAATGCCGATGTTGTTTGTAGTACGCCTGTAATAACAGCAGGTTAATACTAATTTATCACCCTAGGGTAAATAGGAATATACATTGTCATTATTTACCCGCCTTTCTTCGAGCTATTTTTTTTATTTTGCCATTCTTGGTTTAATTTCACCGTATCTTTCAGTTTTTCTTGATAGTAAAGGTTTCACTTCCCTTGAGCTTGGTGAAATTTTTGCCATTCTTACTGCGACCAAAATTATTGCGCCAAGCCTATGGGCAATTTTAGCTGATAGAACAGGGCAGCAATTACTTATCATTCGTCTAGGGGCACTACTTGCTCTGTTAAGTTTTGTATTGTTATTTTGGTTAGATAACTATTGGGCAATCAGTATTTGCTTAGCACTCTTTAGCCTTTTTTGGACAGCAATATTACCTCAGCTTGAAGTCTTAACCTTAAACTCAGTTAGGTGCAGTAATAAAATTTACGCACGTATTCGTTTATGGGGAAGTTTGGGGTTTATTGTTTTAGCTATTTTTGCTGGACAAGTAATGGCATTTTATCAAGAAGATGACTTATCAAGTGCTACTAATTCTTCATTCACCAACGCTTTTGTGTTGATGGGCTGTGCTGTTTTATTATTATTATTGTTTTCAACACTAAGTCTTAAGTCTCGTCACGTTATTAACAAAGCAACAAGGCAGGCATTATCAATAAAAGAAAAATTACTTGAATTCAGGTTTATAATTTTCTTTATTTCAGGAATATTATTACAAATTAGTTTTGGTCCTTATTATGGTTTTTTTGCCTTATTTTTACGAGATTTAGAATACCCTGGCTTTGCTGTCGGGTTATTTATTTCATTAGGTGTTTTGGCTGAAATATTAGTATTTATCTTCGCGAGTAGTTTTTTTAAACATTTTTCATTGAAAAGCTTATTAACTTTTAGTTTAGCGGTGACTGCTTTGCGTTGGTTTTTGGTTGCTTTGTATGCAGATTCTGCTTGGGTGTTAGCATTTACACAATTAATTCATGCAGCAAGTTTTGCTTTGTTTCACAGCGCTTCAATGATCTTTATCAGTAGTCATTTTAGTCCTTGCCAACAATCAAGAGGTCAAGCTATTTATCTGGGGGGCGTTTATGGCGTAGGTGGAGCTATTGGCGCCTATCTGGCGGGTGCTTTATGGTTAGATGGTTTAGGAGCAACAACGGCCTTTTTAACGGCCAGTGTTGCAGCATTTTTGGCGGCATTATTGATTAAGTTTTTACCAAGTAAAAATACTTAAATAACAAAGCCCTCTCAAAACTAGGGGTAAGTAAACAGTAAACAGTAAACATTAACAGTTATTTTATGATATTTAAAAATTTGTGGCTGTTCTCTTTTAAAATATCACTGTAATACTATAATATCTCATTTGCCATAAAATCACCCATAACTTTTACCGGAGCAGAGAGCTGAATAAGGATCTCTGTATTAGGGTGGAAAAATCCGTACAAAACAATGACGGTTTCTTCTGATAGAAGTGAAATATAGTTACTTACTCTCGTTAGATTTTTCATCCGTTATGACTTCATTTTCAATAACCATTACGGGGGCAATATTCTTAACAGCCGCTAACGCACTTTCGTAATTTGGGTGCTGTGAGATATTAGCCACTAATTCTTTGTATTTGACTGTTCCTTGGCTATCGATAATAAAAATGGCACGGGTCAATAAGCCCATGTTTTTAATAATTAAACCATAGTTTTCACCAAAGTTATGCCAGACTGAATCAGATAATACTTTGATTTTATCTACATTTTCAACTTTACAAAAACGTTTTTGCGCAAAAGGTAAGTCATTACTAATCGTTAATATGGTGATGTTTTCAGGCAGCTTGTCGGCTTCCTCATTAAAACGCTTCGTTTGTAATGAACAGACGCCAGTATCTAAACTTGGTACTACCGAAATAAGTACTGTTTTACCTTTTAAATCTGTTAATTGTATCGGAGCAAAGTTTTTATCTACTACCTTAAAGTTTGGCGCTTTATCACCAATATTTACCTGGGTACCTAGTAAAGTTACGTATTTATTGTTCGCTTTTACTAAATCGTATGTCTGCGTTAGTGTTGATTCACTCAGTGTTTTTGCATGAGCATTGAATATTAATATACTAGGGGTAAAAAATAATAGTAATAAAAGTTTACTTAGGCTGGATAATTTCATTATTAATTGGAGTAATTAGTTTTAAAGTGCAAGTCTACCGTTTTTCTTATTGTGTTTCTTGATTATTTTTCGATAAAACGCCTATAAAAATGTCACTAAGCATTCTATTATCACGTTAAATACAAAGCTATTGTTAATGACATATATAAGCTATAAGGTTTTGATTTAGTGTTTTTTTTATTTTTTAATGTAGTGGCTGTTGATGATTCATCACTAGTTAACGGTGTTAAATTGACTTTGTTTTATGCATTGAAATATTATTAACAAGAATACAGTAAAAATAAAAAATTTATTTTTTTGAAATAAAAATAATTTTAAAATTAGTAATAAAACAATAGTATGGTGGACGATACTGGGCTTGAACCAGTGACCCCCGCCTTGTAAGGGCGGTGCTCTCCCAACTGAGCTAATCGTCCGTCTCCGTGGGGGCGTATTATAGGCAGATCCAAAAAGCTGTCAACATAAAAACGACTTAATTTACTAATTTTTTATAAATAGGTAACTGTTTGATTTATTTTTCAACACAACGACTGTTTTGTCTGCAATTACATCTACCTGTTAGCCATTGAAATTTAAAAGTGTAAAAACAAAGTTCTGTAAAAGGTGAATTAACTTGGCCAGAGTGATAAAATATCGACAATTTTTTAAGACCTAATTATCGCATTGAGCTTAACTTGGTTCGAATGCGTACAAAATTGAGAATTTTATGACTTTAACAACTCGTTTTGCTCCTAGCCCTACCGGTTATTTACATGTTGGTGGCGCGCGTACGGCTTTATATAGTTGGCTTTATGCACAAAAAAATGGTGGCGACTTTATTCTACGTATCGAAGATACTGATATAGAACGTTCTACTCAAGCCTCAGTTGATGCCATTATGGATGGCATGAGCTGGTTAAACCTTGAATGGACTCATGGTCCATATTTTCAAACCAAACGTTTTGATCGTTATAAAGAAGTAATAGAACAATTACTTGCCTCAGGTAATGCTTATCGCTGTTATAGCACTAGCGAAGAAGTAGATGTGATGCGAGAAGAAGCGAAAGCAAAAGGCGAAATAGAAAAATACAATGGTTTATGGCGTGAACGTACTGATTATCCAACAGATAAACCGTTTGCTATTCGCTTTAAAAATCCACTTGATGGCGATGTTGTTATTAATGATATGGTTAAAGGTGATATTACGATCAGTAATGAGCAGCTAGATGATTTAATCATTGCGCGCAGTGACGGTACGCCAACGTATAACTTAACGGTTGTGGTTGATGATTGGGATATGAAGGTTACTCATGTGGTTCGTGGTGATGATCATATTAGTAATACCCCGAAACAAATAAATATTTTAAAAGCCTTAGGCGCTGAATTACCTGAATATGCCCACATTCCTATGATATTAGGTGATGATGGTAAACGCTTATCTAAACGCCATGGCGCCGTTGGTGTTATGCAATACCGTGATGATGGTTATTTACCTGAAGCCTTACTAAACTATTTAGTAAGATTAGGTTGGTCACATGGTGACAAAGAAATTTTCTCTCGTGAAGAGATGATTGAATTGTTTGATTTGAAAGATTGTAACCGCGCACCGTCAGGGTTTAATACCGATAAACTTATTTGGGTTAATCAGCACTACATGAAAACACTTGCGCCAGCGTATGTTGCTGAGCATTTAGCATGGCATATGAATGACCAAGGTATTAATACTGACAATGGGCCGGCGTTAGCAGAAATAGTTAAAATACAAGCAGATCGCGTTAAAACATTAAAAGAAATGGCTGAAATTTCACGTTATTTCTATGAAGATTTTTCTGAGCTTGATGCCAAAGCAGTGAAAAAACATTTACGTCCAGTCGTAAAAGAGCCTTTACTGTTAGTTAAAGCAAAATTAGCTGCGTTAACTGATTGGCAGCCAGAACTTATTCATGCTGCTATTAACGATACAGCAGAAGAGTTATCCGTGGGTATGGGGAAAGTGGGTATGCCGTTACGTGTTGCGGCAACGGGTGGAGGTAACTCTCCGTCACTTGATATTACGTTAGCGTTGTTAGATCAAAGCAAAGTATTAGAAAGAATTGATCAAGCCATTGTGGTGGTAGAAGCAAGAATTGCAGCCGGTTAATGATAAGTTTAGCGCTTAGTTTAACCACTTTATGTCAATGTAGGAGAATGCCTAGTGCAATTTAGTGATTTTGGTCTAGATACATGCTTAATGAATACGGTCGATCATCTTGGCTTTAGCGAGCCAACACAAATTCAGCAGCAGGCTATTCCTGCAGCAATGGCGGGGCATGATTTAATTGCGTCATCAAAAACAGGTTCAGGTAAAACATTAGCTTTTATCATTCCTGCGTTGCAGCGATTATCTAAAAACCGTCCTTTATCAAAACGTGATCCGCGCGTTGTTATTTTAACGCCAACACGTGAGTTGGCTAAGCAAGTGTTTAGCCAGTTACGCTTATTTACGTCGAATACTCAATTTAAAGCGGTACTGATTTTAGGTGGCGAAAACTTTAATGATCAAGTCAAAGTTTTAGAAAAAGACCCACACTTTATTGTGGCCACACCAGGTCGTTTGGCTGATCATTTAACTCAAGGTCACTTTCATTTAAATGGTTTAGAATTACTTATTTTAGATGAAGCGGATCGTATGCTTGATTTGGGCTTTAGCAAAGAATTAGGTCAAATAAATAAGGCCGCTGATCATCGTAAACGTCAAACTTTACTATTTTCTGCAACCTTAGATCACGCACAAGTTAATGAATTTGCAACTGAATTACTGAAAAAGCCTAAGCGAATAGCTATTGAAGCAGGGCATACTGAACACGTTGATATTACAAAACGATTTTACCTTGCCGATAACCTCACACAAAAAGAAGCACTATTACATCACTTCTTAGCGACAGAAAAATCGCAGCAAATTATTATTTTTACTGCAACACGAAGTGACACTGACCGTTTAGCTAAGGTACTTACGGATACCGATCTTAATGCGGTTGCTTTAAGTGGTGAGTTAAACCAAGGCCAACGTAATCAGATCATGGAAAGTTTTGCTAAAGGTAAACATAAAATATTAGTGACGACCGATTTAGCCTCACGTGGCCTTGATTTAATCAACGTATCGCACGTGATTAATTTTGACATGCCAAAGCATACTGAAGAGTTTGTTCATCGTATAGGACGAACGGGTCGTGCAGGAACCAAAGGCGATGCTATTTCGTTAATAGGACCTAATGACTGGCTAAGTTTTAAAAATGTTGAAGCTTTTTTACAGCAAAAAATCAGCTTTACTAAAGTGGAAGGGATTAAAGTTAAGTTCAAAGGCTTGAAACCGAAAAAAACTAAAGTAGTTAAAGCAAAATCTGATACGGTCAAAAGTAAAAGACCTGCTGATACTAGAGCAAGAAAAGTGATTAAAAAAATCTTCCTTGAAAATGACGATGCCGGTGCAATGAAAATTATTAAACGTAAAAAGCCGTTAACGCCAGAGCAAATTGAAGATGCGACTAAAAAAGAACAGGATTAACTCTTCAGCGTAATAGTAGCAAGAAAAAGGCAAGCTTGAGTTTTATACAGGTTAGTTAACGCTTACCTGTATAAGTCTTTTTTAAATATCACTATGTCAGTTTATATAAACGTAAGACTCTAGATAAAATTAAATATGCGCATTTATTTATGTGATCCCCTCCAAGTTCATAGTCTAAAAACTTAACATTAATTGTTTTATATCAAATAAAATAAATTTATCGATAGAAAAGTCGATTTTTCAACCATTAGTTATCCCCTAAATTTGCATTTCAACGTTTAGCATATAAGCTTATCTTTACTACTATCTACGTCAAAAAATATGTTTTCAGTTAAGAAATATAGTTGTAAACATTCAATAATTTTATCAAATACTTTGAATGTTTTCATATAAGGACATTTATGAACAAAACTAATATTCACATAATCTTACCCAATACAAAACGATATAAACTATTTGTACTTATGTTTGTATTATGGATATCTACCACTCATTACGGCTATTCACAGCAAATGACAGAACCGCACGAGTCTGCTAAAACAAAACTTCAACTTGAGTTAGAAATACAACAGAAAATACTTATGGAGCAGGGAAAAGAAATTGAAAATTTAAAACGTTTGATTAAGAATCAATATGCTAAAATTGACCAACAAACGACAAATACTGACCCGAATAAAAACGCTCCCTCCAAAAAAAACAAAGTGACCAGTAAAAAAAATAGCAACGTTTCAAGTGTTATTAATAAGCCTGTAGGTAAAGCGCCACCTAAAACAGCGACACGTATTGATGTATCTGCTATACCTAAATTGAGTACTAATATTAGCGGAGTCCTTACAAAAACAGGTACTTTGATAATAGAGCCAGGGATAGGTTATGCCTATACAGACACTAACCGTGTATTTCTAGATGCATATTCTTTTCTTCCTGCAGTAGTCGTTGGTGTAATCGATCTTAGAGAAATAAAGCGCCATACCGTTATTGGTACTATCGGTACTCGATATGGTCTTACTGATCGATGGGAGGTTGACCTAAAACTTTCTTATATCGGCCGCAATGACAGTCAGCGCTCTCGTCCAATCAGTGTAGGCGTTAGTGAGGATGCTATATTTACGGCAAGTGGTAGTGATATGGGTGATGTAGAAGTGTCTACACGTTACCAACTTAATTCTGGCGTTGGTGGCGGAGCAATTTATGTGTTTAATTTAGTTGCTACTATACCAACAGGTACAAGTCCATTCGATGTTGAGTATGTAGAGTCGACTCCAGGAGCTGTTTTTCCTACAGAGTTACCAACAGGATCAGGCTACTACAGCGTTCAACCCAGTTTAACTGCAATTTATGCAACTGATCCAGGTGTACTTTTTGGTAACATAAGCTATGGAAATAATTTAGACTCGGATGAAGATGTAGGGAAAGTTGATCCCGGTGATAGCCTAGGGTTTAGCTTTGGCTTAGGACTGTCATTAAATGAACGTACTTCTATGAGTTTAAGTTACTCCCATAAGCATGTGTTAAAATCTAAAATTGATGATGTTAAAATTAATGGTAGTGAGCTTGATATTGGGCAATTGATTATTGGCTATTCATTCAACAATTCAAAACGAACGAACCTTAACTTATCATTGAACATTGGCGTTACTGATGATGCTCCAGCTATTCGATTAAATTTCAGGATCCCAATTATATTTTAACTCGATACACTGTTAAACAACAGCTGACTTTTAACACCATCATTATAAATGAGTGAACTTAGTGCTTAATGGTTAATGGTTGTAGGCAACGAGTGCAAATTATAAAATTGGTTATTACTTGAGGTTAAGTTGACATTATTTAAATTTTTTATATCAATGTTGATATTGTTGATAGTTTGTAGCGTTTGATTATCGAGATCATTTTGGATAATTGACTGAAATAGAGTATTAGATAATCCCGGTATATTTAATTTTCCATTGTTAACTAGATTCAAATTATTTGGTGTTTGAAAATAAGAGTTAGAAGTTTCTTCACCATTTCGAAATATACGCTGTTCAAAACTGATATCAACAATAACCCCATTAGGTAATATAAAGCCTCCTCGAGAATAAGCTAATTTTGTGTCGGATACCTTAAGCCACTTCTCGGTATCTAAATATTGCTCAAAGGCGATATCCTCTATGCTTGTAGCTGAAACTAAACCTGATCCCATAATTATTATAAATGACATCATTATCTGTAGATTTTTTAACAACAGGACTGAATTTATATTCATGTCAATTTCCTAAAATTTCAATCAAAAATCAATTGCGGAAGGTTGGAGCATATTAAATAAGGCTAAACTAGAATGATCAACGGCGAAGCCTAAGTTGGCCTTCACTCGTAGTTTCCACTCTGCCTGGGTTTGGTAATGATTAGATGCAATATCCTTTTTGTCTTGAAGAACAAACAAAATTTGTTTGTTCCACATTTTATCAAATTCTGCTCTGCTATAAACTTTAATGCCGATGGCAGGATCACCAATTAATACTTCGTTTTCATCACTAGCTTTAATAATAATAAAGTGCATATAACCATTATTATTAATAATAGTGATGGCCGGAATCTCAGCTTGTGCAAGCTGCTTTAAACTGATTTTAAAACCGTTAGAACGATAACCTCGGCGTGTTAAATAGAGTTTCATATCTAATAATGAGAAGCCATGCTTTTGTATTTTAGCTTGATTTCCATGGCTATACATATCTTGAAATACCACTAATTCATCTACAACATCATCATAATGAAAAGACAATAAACTTGCCAAAGTGGCTGAACCACAACTAAAATCGTATTGTTGCTTATAGATAGTTTTAAAGCGCTGTTCCTTAATACTTGAAATATTTATTGACAAATCACCTCCACTGAAACCTCCGCCTAAATTAACTGTTCCGGCATGTGCTGGAAGCATTAGTAATATGAACGATAAAAATACCGCAAAAATTATCCTCATAATGGTGACCTTTACTCAGGCGATATTGTAATAGTAATAATAGTCGAGTCTTGAATGATCACATTATTACCCGTATTTTGGATGATTGAAAACACACCGTTTGCATCATTAAATGAACCTTGATCTATGATGTTATATCCAGTCACACTGTCGTTAGCATCATTATTGCTAAGTACGGCTCCTAAGTTGGCATTGTTAGTAACATCAACAACTCCACCAAGGCCTCTAATTTGATCTAAATCTTCGAGCAATACAGGCGCAACATCAATTATCGCAATATCGACAACAACATCTTCTGCATAGGTTTTGTTATTTATTATAATTAACAAGCTGAACAATATTAATAGACGAATACTTTGATATAGCTTTTTCATAGCCCTTATCCTTATAGGAAGTTGCTGACAATAATGCCAGCAACTTTTTAACCTCATCTCACATAATCCTTAAATGATGTAATAATCATGATTAATTTACATTAACATTTCCTTGAAATGATACTTGTTGTTGAGTTAAAGCATTATTACCAAGGTTTTGCACATTTTGGTTAATGCCAGCGGTACCATTAAAGGTATCTGTCATATTGTTGCTCGTTGATATTGTAGAAGCACCATTGAAATTATATGCCGAGTTGTTAGCAGTTACTGTACCCGTTAATACAGATTCATTAACCGTATAGGTTGTAGTAGCGGTGCCACCATTATTCGCAGAAGATGTTCCCCATCCTTCAGCCCAAGCTGTGCTATTGTCACTGTTGTCGCTGTTGACGCTATTATCACTATTGTCGCTATTATCACTGTTATTAACAGTGGCAGTACTGCCATTATTGGCTGAAGCTGCGCGATCATTTGCCTCGGCATAACTGTTATCACTATTATCTGAGTTATCAGTATTAGAACTGTTATCTACACTAGCCGAGCTGCCATCATTGGCTGTGGCACTACCATTACTACCCGAAGAGTTAGCATAACTGGTATTACTATTATCTGAGTTATCAGCGGTCGCTATTCCACCATTGGTAGCAGCGGCAGACCCCATGGCACTTGCATTAGCCATGCTATTATCAGAGTTATCTGAGCTATTGCTATTATCTGAATTGTCAGACATGTTATTGCCGCTATCTGCAATGGCTAGGTCATTAGAGTTATCTGAGTTGTCAGAATTATTGCTATTATCTGAATTGTCAGACATGTTATTGCCGCTATCTGCAATGGCTAG
>OJEX01000098.1_pt1 | contig 25345 bp, 22 predicted proteins | sample 1593971 | NCBI WGS metagenome assembly OJEX01 (sample SAMN05416775, study PRJEB24817) | seawater metagenome | isolation source: Sea water | place: Canada:Atlantic | collected 2013-11 | reverse complement strand
CTCCGCCTGATCGGCCTTGGGGCGCTCAACTGGGTTGCAACCTGGTTCGACCCGAGCGGGGCTCATTCCCTCGACGCCATTGGTGATTTGATCTGGCAGATCGCGATGGACGGTGTGATCAATAAAGGGGTCGAGGCATAGGGTAAACACTGCGCGAAAATGTCTCGGTACTCAAAAGCGATACGCAGCCGACACTGTCCCAAAAGAAAGTGCATCTTTATTACTTTCATCCTGACTGGTCGTCGCTCTGAGTGTGAGGGCAATCTGGATTCCAGGCGAATGCCAACCAACGCCCACGCCACCCAGACCAACAACAGGACGCTGGTCATAATCGTAGCGCCCCGACTGCTCTTCCAGATAGGCATAATCCGGGATGACATTGGCGGGCAAGTTGGTAGCCATGGGGTCTACCGGTAGCGGTTGCTACGGCCGTTCCGTTCGGGGTTTTGGGTGCGATCCTGGCTGCCAGGATACGGGGCTTCCCCAACGACATCTACTTCCAGATTGGCTTGCTGGTGCTGATTGGGCTGGCAGCGAAGAATTCCATTCTGATTGTGGAGTTTGCCGCTCAGCATCGTAAAGCCGGTATGTCCGCAGCGGAAGCCGCCAGTGCAGCAGCCAGACAGCGGTTCCGGGCCATTATGATGACCGCCTTGACGTTCATCATTGGCTCCCTGCCGCTGGCCGTCAGCACCGGTGCCGGTGCTGCTAGCCGACAGGAGATTGGTACCGTGGTGGTTGGGGGTATGATCGCCGCCAGCACACTTGCGCTGTTCTTTGTGCCGCTGTTCTACAAGTTAATTGAGGATTTGGGGGACTGGCGGAAAGGTTTAAAAAGCGGCGATTAGGAAATATTAAGCAACAGAAAATCGCCTGTACCGCCCCACCTTGGATCACGGTGGGGCGGTGTTCCTCAAATGAGGCCGAAGTGCTTAACGGATGGTGCCAGTTCTCGGCGTATCGCTCATTCTGGTTGCCTTTCTGGTTAACCTGCTGGGTAACCGAATGATCCAGGGGATAGCGTCATTTACCGGGATTCTGAAAATCGGAGGTATCCTGACCTTCGGGCTGGTGGGTGTCTGGATCGCCGACTCCCTATCGATAGACTTCTCGAGCCCCGGAGAGGCCGGAACCATGGGTAATTTCTTCGGGGCAACCGCACTAGGGATACTGGCCTTCAAGGGATTCACCACGATCACCAACAGTGGCTCCGAGGTCAAAGACCCCCACCGGGACGTTGGTCGTGCCAGGCATCTTTGCAGTCTCGCGGATGCTGACCATGCTGACCGAGATGAAACTGGTTCCGCACAGTCACCTTGGCATGCCGGGCAGTATCCAGAAGCACACGCTGGTCTACACTGTAGTTCTGGGGCTTGTCCTCACGGCTTTTTTTGATCTTTCCCGGATTGCCACGCTCGGGATCGTGTTCTAACTGGTCATGGATATCGCCATTCACTGGGGTGTACTGCGGTATCTGCGCAAGGATATAAAGGCCAATATCTGGGTGCCGGCCACAGCCATTATTCTGGATCTCCTGGTGCTGGGGGCTTTGTTTCGGTCAAACTCCATACCGATCCGTTTGTAATCGGCGTAGCTGTTGTCACAATGATCGTGACCGCCGTGGCCGAGCAGATTTTCCTAACCAGGTCCGGGAATGCCCGGCAATCGAAACACGAGGGGGCGCATGATGACCATCATCAGTAACCGGTACTTTTTAACGTGGAGGGCAGTGCCGTGATGGGAGATAACATGTTTGGCAATACCATGTGGGCGGGGCACTGGCTGTGGATGCTGGTGATCGCCATCATCGTTGTCATCCCGGCCTGGCGTATTTGCCAGCGCACGGGTTACCCGGGTTGGATGGGCTTTCTGATGCTGGTCCCTCTGGTCAACCTCATTCTGCTCTATTTCATTGCCTTCGCCGATTGGCCGGCGGACAAGAGTGGAGGCAGCAATGGCTGAGCACCAGCACGCCCATCATCACGATCATGAGCATCATCACGAGGAATCCGGCGAACACAAGGCCAGGGATCCTGTCTGCGGGATGTCGGTGGATCAGCACACCGCGGAGCATCGAAGCCAGCACGCGGGCAAAACCTGGTATTTCTGTTCGTCTCGCTGCCAGGCCAAATTCGAAGACAATCCGGGGCAGTACCTTGGTGAGGAGCAGAAGCAGCAGGAACCGGTAGCGCCGGGCACCATGTACACCTGCCCCATGCATCCGGAAATTCGCCAGCAGGGACCGGGGGATTGCCCTATCTGCGGCATGGCGCTTGAGCCGGAGCAGGTGAGCCTGGACGAGGGCCCGTCTGCAGAGCTTACGGACATGACCCGCCGATTCTGGATCGGACTGGTTCTGACTCTGCCTGTGCTTGTTCTCGAAATGGGCGGGCACCTGACCGGGCTCGATCACATTGTCGCCCCTCAGCTATCCAACTGGATCCAGTTGGTGCTGGCAACGCCGGTTGTCCTCTGGTGTGGCTGGCCGTTCTTTGTCCGGGGCTGGAAGTCCGTGGTCAGTCGTAACCTGAACATGTTCACTCTGATTTCCATTGGTACCGGCGTGGCGTTGATCTATAGCCTGGTGGCGACCCTTGCTCCCCAGGTATTCCCTTTAGCCTTTCGGCAGGACGATGGCTCGGTTGCCGTGTATTTCGAGGCAGCGGCGGTCATCGTGGTACTGGTGTTGCTTGGGCAGGTGCTGGAGCTGCGAGCCCGGGAGAAAACCTCAGGTGCTATCAAGGCCCTTTTGGACCTGGCGCCCGTGACAGCCAGGAAGCTGGACGAGGAAGGCGGCGAGTCGGATGTGTCCCTGGACCAGGTGAAGGTTGGCGACCGCCTGCGGGTTCGCCCCGGCGATAAGGTGCCACTGGACGGCGAGGTACTCGAAGGCAGCTCCCATGTGGATGAGTCCATGGTGACTGGTGAGCCCCTGGCGGTCAGTAAAAAATCCGGCGATCAGGTGATCGGCGGCAGCATCAATCAGCAGGGCAGCTTTATCATGCGGGCCGATAAGGTTGGCCGGGATACCATGTTGTCCCAGATTGTGCAGATGGTAGCCAGTGCCCAGCGCAGCCGCGCCCCTATTCAGGGCCTGGCAGACAAGGTGGCGGGTTATTTTGTGCCGGCCGTGATCGTGATTGCCATTATCGCCTTTATTGTCTGGTCATTCGTCGGGCCGACGCCGCCCATGGCATTCGGCCTGATTGCTGCGGTGAGCGTGTTGATCATCGCCTGCCCCTGTGCCCTGGGCCTGGCAACTCCAATGTCCATCATGGTTGGTGTCGGGCGGGGCGCGCAAAGCGGTGTGCTGATCCGCGATGCGGAAGCTTTGGAGCGGATGGAAAAGGTGGATACAGTCGTGGTGGACAAAACCGGCACACTGACTGAAGGCAAGCCTCAGGTCACAAAGCTGGTTACGGCCGAGGGGTTCAGTGAGGAGGCGTTGATGCGATTTGTCGGCGGCCTGGAGAAGGGGAGTGAGCACCCGCTGGCCCACGCCATTCTCGACAAAGCCAAAGCGATGGACTTGCAACTGCCAGACGCCGAAGGCTTCGATTCCCCGAACGGCAAAGGCGTAACGGGCAAGGTTGAGGGGCACCAGGTTCTGATTGGCAATCGTCTGCTGATGGAAGCCGAAGGCGTTGATACCTCGAACTTTGAGTCTGAGGCCGACCAGCTCCGAAGGGATGGAGCCACCGTTATTTTCGCAGCCGTCGACGGCAAAGTGGCCGGCCTGCTTGCCATCGCCGACCCGGTAAAGGAAACCACCGAAGCTGCTATTGCAGCCCTCCAGAAAGATGGTATCCGGGTAGTAATGCTGACCGGTGATAACCGCACCTCGGCTGAGGCGGTTGCCCGAAAGCTGCATATTGATGAAGTGGAGGCGGAAGTCCTGCCGGAAGACAAAGGCAAGATTGTCCAGCGCCTGAAAGACGAGGGCCGTATTGTGGTCATGGCAGGCGACGGCGTAAACGATGCGCCGGCCCTGGCGACGGCCGACGTGGGGGTGGCCATGGGGACCGGAACCGATGTCGCTATCGAGAGCGCAGGTATTACGTTGTTGCGAGGCGATCTGATGGGTATTGTGGAAGCACGACGGTTGTCTCTCGGGACCATGCGTAATATCCGGCAGAACCTGTTTTTTGCCTTTATCTACAATTCTGCCGGCGTACCCATTGCCGCGGGTGTTTTGTATCCGTTTTTCGGCATACTGCTGTCCCCGATCTTTGCGGCAGCCGCCATGTCGCTGTCTTCGGTCAGTGTGATACTGAACGCACTGCGTTTGCGAGTCATCAAACTTGAACCGAAGCAATAAATTTCTGAATCATTGGAGGTGGCCATGTCATGTATGACCGCCATTGGTGGCTATCCGTAACTGGCGGTCAACGTTGCTCAATCCACCCACTGTAACTGTACATCCAGCGCAGGGCGTAAAATGATAAGGGTGGAATCAGCGACCATTGCAATAACGGAGCCGCTCCGGTTCCAGTGATTGGTAGCACCGGCATTGATTGACTGTATTGCCAACGGTCACCTGTGCCGGTAGCCCAAGCTTCGAAAAGCACGGTTATCAGTAAGCCGACTGCCAGAAAGATCCCCAAGGTACGGCCCCGCCAGGGGCCCTGTATCCAGAAGCCATCTTTCGTTACTAAAGCAGCAGCGCCATAAGCCAAAAGCGCAATATTGGCATCGCCCACCGTAGCCCGGGTGCATAGCCAAACTACCTCTCCATGAGACGCCTCAGCCATCCCTATAAATAAAGGCACCTGGATCATTTCCCAGAGAAAGTGCAAAAAAAAGCTGACGGACCAGATCATCATAGCGAGAACCCAACCCCTGCCCAGCAAGCGACTTGAATGCATTATGGAGCCCCCTATTATTTTCCGGCCAGTCAGACTTTCCGGCCTCAGTAATCTTTATGTTCGCGGAATACGCTTTGCTGCCCGTTGGCACGGAAGGCAATCACCTGGCAACCGTCCTTGCGACCGGTCTCCATACCGGGGCTGCCCCGCCATTAGAGGCCAGAGGGACTGATGACGCGGAGGGTTCGTTGACCTATACCCTGGTTTAAATGCTTTTGATCCCAGGAAAGGAGGCAATCAGAATAACGAGTTTGACTATTAAGACCCGGATGAAACCTTTGATCAAGCCATACGTCAAGCTAAAGCATTGTTATTTTTTGTTGGGTGATTACGGGTTTGATTGAAATCAACGTGCGGCTCGATCCGTTCCAATAATTCAGTTTGGATTCAGGTAGCTGTGCTTTGCTGACGTAACCCTATGCTATCCGGGTGCGGCCCTGATCTGAAGCACCACCATGCTGGATTTTTGTGGAGGATCTGATCTTGAAACAAACGACGCAAGCCGAAAAAAGCAATGCCGAACCGGGCCCGCTGACGCCGGGTGAACTCCACGGAATGGACGCCTACTGGCGGGCCGCCAACTACCTATCGGTCGGGCAGATCTACCTGCGCGGCAACCCGCTACTCACCGAACCGCTAACTCTGGAGCACATCAAGGCGCGATTGCTGGGGCACTGGGGCACCACTCCGGGGCTGAACTTCATCTACGTACACCTGAACCGGATGATCCTAGCGCAGGATCTGAACATCATATACATCACTGGCCCCGGACATGGAGGGCCGGGCCTGGTTGCCAATACCTGGCTGGAAGGCAGCTACAGCGAGCTTTATCCGAACATTCCGCAGAACTCAGCGGGCATGCAGCGGTTGTTCAGGCAGTTCTCGTTTCCCGGTGGCATACCAAGCCACGTGGCACCGGAAACCCCGGGCTCCATCCACGAAGGGGGCGAGCTCGGTTACTCCCTGTCCCATGCCTTCGGCGCGGTATTCGACAATCCGGAGCTCATTGCTGCCTGTGTGGTCGGTGACGGCGAGGCCGAAACCGGCCCGCTTGCCACCGCCTGGCACTCCAACAAGTTTCTCAATCCCGTCCGGGACGGCGCGGTACTGCCGATTCTGCATTTGAACGGCTACAAGATCGCCAACCCCACCGTGCTGGCGCGCATTCCCCGTGAGGAGCTGGAGAGTCTGTTCATCGGCTACGGCTACCGGCCCTATTTCGTTGAAGGCGATGAGCCCGCGCGGGTGCACCAGCGTATGGCGGCGACCCTGGATACGGTCATGGCCGAGATCCGGGAGATCCAGCACGAAGCCCGCACCGGGGGTACGGCCGGGCGCCCGCGATGGCCAATGATTATCCTGCGCACCCCAAAGGGCTGGACCGGCCCGAAAGAAGTGGATGGCCTGAAGAGTGAGGGGACCTGGCGCTCGCACCAGGTACCTTTCTCAGCGATGGCGGGCAAGCCGGAGCACCTGAAACTGCTTGAAGACTGGATGAAAAGCTACCGCCCTGAAGAACTGTTCGACCCGAACGGGGCCCTGAAACCGGAGCTGGCAGCCCTGGCCCCGAAAGGTGAACGGCGCATGGGCGCCAACCCGCACGCCAACGGCGGGCTGCTGCTCAGGGACCTGCAACTGCCCAACTTTCGCGAATTTGCCGTTGCCGTCACCAGCCCCGGCACGGAGCAGGCGGAATCGACCCGGATTATGGGTACTTACCTGCGCGACGTGATGCAGCTGAATACAGAGACGCGGAACTTCCGCGTGATGGGGCCGGATGAGACCAACTCCAACCGCCTTGGCGCGCTGTTCGAGGTGACCGACCGAGCCTGGATGGCGGAGACCCTGCCGGGAGACGATCACCTGGCGCCGGGCGGCCGGGTCATGGAGATCCTCTCCGAGCACACCTGCCAGGGCTGGCTGGAGGGGTATCTGCTGACCGGCAGGCACGGGCTGTTTTCCTGCTACGAGGCTTTTATTCACATCATCGACTCCATGTTCAACCAGCATGCCAAGTGGCTTAAGGTTGCCGGTAAAGAGGTCCCCTGGCGTCGCCCCATTGCCTCACTCAACTACCTGCTGACGTCCCACGTCTGGCGCCAGGACCACAACGGCTTCTCACACCAGGATCCCGGCTTTATCGACCATGTGGTGAACAAGAAAGCCGACGTTATTCGCGTCTACCTGCCGCCTGATGCCAACACCCTGCTGTGTGTAACCGACAACTGCCTGCGCTCGCGCAACTTCGTGAATGTGATCGTCGCCGGCAAGCAGCTCGAGCCACAGTGGCTCGGCATGGACGCGGCCATCAAGCACTGTACCGCGGGTATTGGCATCTGGGAGTGGGCCAGCAACGATGAGGGCAGCGAGCCGGATGTGGTGATGGCCTGTGCCGGCGACGTGCCGACCCTGGAAATTCTGGCGGCGGTGGATATCCTGCGCCATCACCTGCCCAGGCTCAGGGTGCGAGTGATCAATGTGGTGGATCTCATGACCCTGCAGGACCAGGCGGAACACCCGCATGGTCTGTCTCACAAAGACTTCGATACCCTGTTCACCACCGACAAACCGATCATCTTTGCCTACCACGGGTATCCCTGGCTGATCCACCGCCTGACCTACCGGCGCACCAACCATAAGAATCTCCATGTGCGTGGTTATAAGGAGGAAGGCACCACCACCACGCCCTTCGACATGGTGGTGCGCAACGACATGGACCGTTTCCATCTGGCGGCCGACGTGATCGACCGGGTTCCGCAATTGGGGGCTCGGGCAGCCTATCTCAAACAGTGGCTGCGGGACCGGCTCATTGAGCACCAGCATTACATCACCGAGTACGGTGTTGATATGCCGGAAGTAACACGATGGCAGTGGCGGACACCGGCGGGCTGAGGAAGTCTTCATGGCACGTCAGATTGGTCGGATGGACAAGCTCTGGGAGTTGTTGATTCGGCAAACAGTTGTCAGTTTTGCGCAACGAGGGATTATGGGTTCAGCCAACCATTTAAAAGCCTTCCTGATCGGCATTGATACGCATCAGGAGCCCGTTATTTTCATGCGGGATGATTGTGAGGTGTGCCGATCGGAGGGGCTGGCCGCACGCACCAGGGTGGGCGTTACGGCAAAGAACAAATCTGTTATCGCGACCCTCAATGTGGTCTACGGCGGGACGGTTCCGGAAGGCTATGCGGGGCTTTCCAACATTGCTATGGAGCGTCTCGGCGTATCGCCTGAGGAGCCGATATCAGTCCACCATGCGCCGGTTACCCAATCGCTGAGCCTGATGCGAAAGAAAGTGTTCGGCCACGCGCTGAGCCAGGATGAATTGACCAGAATCGTCGCCGACATTTCCGAGTATAGATACAGTGATCTTGAAATTGCCTGTTTTTTAAGCGTTTGCGCCGGTGGCCGGCTGGCTTTGAATGAAATTACCGGGCTAACCCAGGCCATGGTGGACTGCGGGGAACACCTGACGTGGGAGGGTGCCACCCGGGTGTTCGATAAGCACTGCGTGGGCGGTCTCCCCGGCAACAGGACCACACCGCTTGTGGTGTCCATCGTCAGTGCGGCAGGGCTGGTCATGCCCAAGACGTCTTCCCGGGCCATTACCTCGCCTGCCGGCACGGCGGATACGATGGAAGCCCTGACGACCGTCAACCTGAAGCTGGTCGAAATCCAGCGTATCGTCAGGAACACCGGTGCCTGCCTGGCCTGGGGCGGTGCCATCAACCTCAGCCCGGCGGATGACCTTCTGATCCGTATCGAGCGGGCGCTGGATCTGGACGGTGAAGGGCAGCTCGTGGCCTCGGTTCTATCGAAGAAGATCGCTGCCGGCTCAACCCATGTGGTTATTGACATTCCGGTGGGCTCGACGGCAAAAGTCCGAAGCCGTAAGGAGGCTGACCGGCTGTCCTTCCTGTTTTCGGAAGTGGGTGCAGCCTGCGGGTTGGCTGTCCGCTGCGTTCTGACGGATGGCAGCCGCCCGGTCGGCGCCGGCATAGGGCCCGTGGAGGAGGCACGGGATGTGTTGGCGGTGCTTCAGGGAGGGCCGGAAGCACCGGATGACCTCAGAGAGCGTGGCTTGCTCCTGGCGGCCCATGTGTTCGATATGGCGGATAACTGTGGGCTGGAAGCCGGCCGACAAAAGGCCCGGGACATTCTTGAAAGTGGCCGGGCCTGGGAACAGTTCCGGCGTATTGCTCAGGAGCAGGGCGGACTGAAACAATTGGGGAATGCCAGGTTCCGACACCGGGTATTAGCCACCGAACGGGGGACCATTCAGTCTGTTGATAATCGCCGGCTAGCGCGGCTGGCCAAGCTCGCCGGTGCACCGGAGAGCCCTGCGGCCGGGTTGCGGCTGTTTGCCAACGTGGGCGATACCGTAGCGGTGGGGGACCCGCTCTACGAGTTGCTGAGTGAAAGCATCGGCGAACGGGATTACGCCCTGGCCTATGTAGCGGGTGAGGTGCCAATTTTTTCTCTTCGGACGGAGAGGTGATTATGGGCAGTAGTAACGGGCGAGTGGTTCTGTTTTGCCTGGAAAGCCATCCCTTACGGGAAAAGCTGTGTGATCAGCTTGGCTTGGAGCAGGGTCGTCTGGAGTTTCGCAGGTTTCCTGATGGTGAGACCTACCTGCGCGTTGATACTCCGGTCAGTGGTGCCCGGTGTATCGTGTTGGCCGACTTGTCCAATCCGGACGCCAGATACCTTGCCCACCTGTTCCTTTTCGAGACCCTTCGGGAGCTCGGTGCACGCTCGGTGGGGCTGGTCGCCCCCTATCTGTGCTACATGCGCCAGGACCGTCGTTTCCGGGACGGGGAGGCGGTCACCTCCGGTGTGTTTGCGCGATCCTTGTCGCGCCATATCGACTGGCTGATTACGGTTGACCCGCATTTGCATCGATATCACTCCCTCGGTGAAATTTATAGCGTACCCACCCAGGTTGTTCAGGGGGCGCCTGCACTGGCGGGGTGGCTCAGGGGGCAGAACGATCTTCTGCTGGTGGGCCCGGATGCCGAGAGTGAGCAATGGGTTGCCAGTATTGCAGAGGCTAGCGGTCACCCTTATGTCATCGGTGCCAAGCAGCGCCTGGGCGACCGGCGTGTCGAAGTCGCACTGCCGGATATATCCCGGTACCAGGGCCGCACCGCCATCATCATAGATGACGTCATCTCCAGTGGCCGCACGGTTGGCGAATGCGTCAAAGCGCTAAGGTCACAGGGTATTGAGGCTATTCTCTGTGCTGCGGTGCACGGCATCTTTGCCGAGGCTTCGGATCAGTATCTTTTGGGTGCGGGTTTACAGTCTCTGGTCACCACCAACACCATTCCACACAGTACCAACGGGGTTGATATCAGTGAGTTGCTTGCGCCACCGATCAGGCATTTTCTCAATCAAGACAGGAGTAAGAGCCGATGAATATTACATTCCTTGGTGGCGCAGAGACGGTTACCGGATCCAAGTTCCTGGTTGAAGCGGGTGAGACGCGGGTTTTGGTTGATTGTGGCCTGTTCCAGGGTTACAAGTGGCTGAGAAAGCGCAACCGGCAGCCATTGCCGGTGGATATAGAATCTCTGGATGCGGTGCTTTTGACCCACGCCCACCTGGATCACTCGGGCTATATCCCGGTGTTGTACAAGCAGGGTTTTCGCGGGGCGGTTTATACCCACCACGCAACCCGTGATCTGAGTGAGATCCTGCTGGCCGATAGCGGCCACCTTCAGGAAGAGGAGGCGCATTACCTCGGCCGCCATGGACTGAGTAAACATGAGGTTCCGGAGCCACTGTATGATCAGAACGATGCCGAAGCCTGTATGGAACTGTTTCAGCCGGTAGACTTTTACGAGGAGATCCAGCTTGGTGATATACGCTTCCACCTGCAGCCGGTAGGGCATATTCTCGGGGCCGCCTGCATCATTATTGAGGCCGAAGGTAAACGCATCGGGTTTTCCGGTGATGTCGGGCGGCTCAATGATATTTTCATGAGGGCGCCGGCTCCTTTGCCAGCTCTGGACATGCTGATGCTGGAGTCAACGTATGGCAATCGTCGCCATGACAACGCGGACCCGTTTTCGCTGTTGGCAGGCATCGTTAATGAAACCGTCGACAAAGGGGGCAATATATTGATTCCGGCCTTTGCCGTGGGCAGGGCGCAGGTGTTGCAGCACATGTTAACGACCCTGATGCGGTCGGGGCGAATTCCAAAGTTGCCAGTATATCTGGATAGCCCCATGGCTATCGACGTTTCTAGGATTTACTGCCGCTATGAAGATCAGCACCGATTGAGCCTTTCAGAGTGTCAGGACATGTGCGACACCGTTCATTACAGTCGTAGTGTTCAGGACTCCAAGGCGCTGGCTGACCAGGCATACCCCCACGTAATTATTGCCGGCAGTGGCATGGCAACAGGCGGACGCATACTTCATCACTTCAAGCATCTCTTGGGCCAGCACCGCACAACCGTTATTTTCGCAGGCTATCAGGCCGGGGGAACACGAGGGGCCAAGATGGTTGGTGGAGCGGAGAGGGTGAAGATCCACGGTGACTGGTTCCCCGTCAAGGCTCGGCTGGAGGTGTTGAGTGGGCTTTCCGGACACGGGGATTCCGCAGAGATTGAACAGTGGCTTGCCCAGAGTGCTCTGGACCCCGAAACGCGGATTAAGCTGATTCACGGTGATCCAGAGGCGCTGGAGGCGATGAGGGATCACCTGCGTCAGAACACCCGGTTTGAGGTGGATGTGGCTGGCTACCAATCCATTTTGCGTCTTTGACGATGCCCTGGCGGCCATCTTCGAGGGCGACCTGAATGAGCCGCTTGAAATCCGGCAACGACCTTGGTCGCGGCGGCTGCCAAGTGCTAGAGTGGGTGAACTCATTGGCTGGAGTGAGAGGCAGTGGCCCTGGTCCCGGCTCCAACCTGAACAATAATGTCATAAGGAGTGTTTGGTGAAATCCCAATCCTGGCTCTGGTCTCTGATAGCGGTGTTGGTGCTCGCCGGCGGTTCTTATGGGGTTTTTGTTCTGTTCGGGGAAGAGCCCTTACCTCAGGGAATCGTCTATGGCAATGGCCATATCGAGGGGCGGGAAGTGCGGATCGCGGCCGAAGTGGCCGGTCGGGTCATCGAGCACCATCTCGTGGAAGGCAGCAAGGTTTCGGGTGGCGACAGGGTCGCCGTGATCGACCCCGCCGATGCCAGAGACCGCCTGCGCTCGGCACAGGCCGAGCTGGCCGCCGCGCGGGAAGTCCGTGACGGCTTCGACAGCCAAATCACCACCTGGCGTCATCATCTCAAGAATGCTGAGAAACAACGGCAGCGGATCCGGGACTTGCGGTCCCGCAATCTGGCCAGCTCGAGTGACCTGGATCAGGCGGAAAATGCCGTCAGTGAGGCCCGGGGCCGGCTCCAGTCTCTCCAGCGGCAGAAGGATGCCGCCGAAGAACAGGTGGCTGCAAGGGCGGCGCAGGTGGCGCTGGCTGAATCGCAACTGGACAAAGCGGAGGTTGCCGCGCCCCTATCCGGAACCATACTGATCCGGGCGGTGGAGACGGGAGAGGTTGTCGATGCCGGCCAGCCGCTGGCCACAATGGTGAACCTGCAGCAGCTCGAACTCAAGGTCTATGTCCCCGGCGATGTCGTCACCCGGATCAGTCTCGGGGATCCCGCCAGAATCCGCGTGGACGGTTTGCCCAGGGACTTTTCCGCCGAAGTCGGCCGAGTCGATGATTTCGCCCAGTTCACCCCCCGCGATGTCCACATGCCCGACGAGAGAGTTCGGATGGTCTATGGCGTTACCCTGGTGCTGCATAACCCGGCCGATGCTCTGAAACCCGGTATGCCGGCGGATGCCTGGATTCGCTGGGACCCGGACGCCGAGTGGCCAGCGACCCTCTCGGTTCCGGCACGCTGAGCCGTCATGTCTTCCCCGGAACCCATCGTCGCCAAGGGCCTTGGCCGCCAATTCGCAGACAATGTTGTCATCGAGCCACTGGATGTTTCGGTTGATCGCGGCCAACGAGTGGGCATTGTCGGTGCTGATGGCGCTGGCAAGACGACGCTGTTACAGATGTTGGCCGGCATCCTCGACCCCACCGAGGGGGAATGCCGGGTGCTGGGCTTCGATACCCGCCGCGGGGCCAAGCAGATTGCTGCCCGGATTGGCTATATGTCCCAGGGGTTTACGCTTTACGATCGACTCAGCGTCAAGGAAAACCTGAGATTTGCCGCTCGCATCCGGGATGTGCCCGACGAACTCTATCGGGAGCGTTCAGAGAGGTTGCTAACCATGTCGGGGCTGGGCCGCTTTACAGACAGGCCCGCAGCCAAGCTGTCCGGTGGCATGCGGAAAAAGTTGTCGCTATGTACCAATCTGGTCCATGAACCGGAGCTGCTGATCCTTGACGAACCGGGGCTCGGCGTCGACCCCCTGTCCCGGCGGCACCTCTGGGCCATGCTCGACCGTTTCCGGGCGCAGGGCCTTACCATGGTTGTGGCCACCTCCTACATGGACGAGGCGGAACTCTGTGACAGAATACTGCTGCTCGAACAAGGCCGCGTTCTCGCGGATGGGTCGCTGGAAGAGTTGCTGAGGCCCGCCGCCGGAAGGGTGTTCACTGTAAATGCTGGAAATACCGGACGAGGCTTGCGGGAGTTGTCCGGCATCCTGGCTCACATTGAAAGCGTCCATTCAGTGCAGTGGTTGCCGGATCACCTGCGACTGGTGATGAACGCGGACATCGCTGAAAACCAGCTCGCCGAGTTATTGCCCGCGGGAACCCACCTGGCGGCGGCCGAGCCCCGGCTCGAGGACCTGTTTGTGCTGCGGACGGAGAAGAGGACCGGAGAGCAGCAGTTTCCGGAATTGGCCCGGCAAGACAGGGGAAAAGAGGAAGGGCTGGTGGCCACCGGTCTGAGCGTCCGCTTCGGCCATTTCAAGGCCGTTGACCGGGTGAGTTTCGAGGCGCCATCTGGCGAACTGCTTGCCTTGCTGGGGCCCAACGGGGCGGGCAAGACGACTCTGATCAGGGCCTTGTGCGGGCTGGTGGCCATCGATGAGGGCAGCGCCCGGGTAGCCGGGGTGAGCTCCGGTGGGGGTAGCACCGCATTGCGCCGGCAAATTGGTTATATGTCCCAACGGTTTTCACTCTATCTGGAATTGACCCCCTGGGAAAATCTCCGCTTCTTTGCCAATGCCTACGGCCTTGCCGGAGGCGCGGCGCGGGCTGCGATCGACTGGGCCAGGGAAGTAACGGGGCTGACAGACATTCCCGACAAGCTCACCGGTGATCTTTCAAGTGCCTTGCGCCAGCGTCTGGCGCTGGCCTGCAGCCTGCTTCACCGGCCCCGGGTGCTGTTCCTTGATGAGCCCACCTCGGGTGTCGATCCCGTCGCCCGGTACCGTTTCTGGCGGGTTATCCGTGAGCTGGCCGCCAGCGGTATGACCGTGCTGGTCACTACCCATTACCTGGAGGAAGCGGCCTACTGTGATCGTCTCGCGTTAATGCTGGACGGGCGGCTGCTCGCACACGGTAGCAGATCATCGCTGAATCATTCGCTCGGCCTCGAAGCCGACGCCACGGTGGAGACGCTCTTCACGGCGGCCATAGAACAGGCGGGAACGGCCAATTCCCGGGCGCTGGGACCATGAAGGCTCATCGGCTTGGAGCCCTCATCGGCAAGGAAAGTCGCGAGCTGATTCGCGACCCGGTTACCGTTGCGCTGGCCGTGATCATGCCGCTGATCATGCTTTTTCTGTTCGGTTATGCGGTCAATCTGGATGTGGAACAGGTTGCCGTGGGCATTTACGATCTGGACAACACGCCGGCAAGCCGCGACCTGACAGCCCGTTTCGACAGCTCGCGGTATTTTCAATTAGAGCAGAAAACGACCGATCTCCGCGATCTGGAGTCGGCACTGCAAAGCTCGACCATCAGCATGGGCGTGGTGATTCCAGCCGGCTTTGCCCGGCAACTGCTCAGAGGCGACGAGGCGCCTGTCCAGGTGATCGTGGACGGCGGCTATCCTGTTCTGGGTCGATTGGCATCGGCCTATGCCGAGGCGGTAATCGCAAATTTCCCCGCCCCGCGTCAGAGCGCCGTCCGGGTCCAGGCCAGGGTCTGGTTCAATCCCTCCCTGCGCAGCGTCAATTTCGTCATCCCCGGATTATTCGCCGTGATCCTGATGGCGTTCCCACCCCTGTTGACCGCCCTGGCGATCGTGCGTGAGAAAGAGACCGGTACGATCGAGCAGATCTATGCATCGCCGGTCACCTCAACCGAGTTTGTTGTCGGCAAGCTGGTGCCCTACGGTCTGGTGGCTTTCCTGGAGATTCTTATGGTCATGGTGGTGGGGTTTGCCTGGTTTCAGGTCCCCATTGCCGGCAGCCCCATACTGCTGCTGACGTCAGCTTTCGTTTATGTGCTGACCACGGTGGGTATCGGCCTGTTGGTTTCATCGCTGGTCCGTACCCAGTTGGCGGCCATGTTGATAACGCTGATTGTCACCTTGATGCCGTCGTTTTTGTTTTCCGGCTTTCTGTTCCCCCTGTTCACCATGCCTCTTGCCCTGCAACTGTATAGCTGGCTTTTCCCTGCCGGTTATTTTATGGAAATCTCCCGGGGCATCGTGTTGAAATCAGCCGGCCTTGAAGCCGTTCTGCCGAATCTGATGATGTTGATCGTCTATACGGTCCTGGTATTTGTCTTCGCGGCTTGGCGAATGAAGCAGAAGGTGGCCTGATGGGAATTGCCTTATTTGGTTTGTTGCGCAAGGAGCTCGTGCAGTTCTTTCGTGACCGGTTGATACTGACCCTGATACTTTGGCTTTACACCATTGAAGTCGTCATTTGTGCCGTTGCGCTCAGTTTTGATGTAAGCCACCTGCCCCTGGCGGTGGTGGACGAGGATCGCAGCGCCTTGAGTCGCTCGTTGATCCAGAAATTTGCGGTGAGCGAAACCTTCGACCTGAAATTTCAGGAAACCCGTGTGGCAACCGCCACTGACCTCCTGGAGAAAGGCGATGCCACCATGGTGTTGGTCGTTCCCGCCGGGTTCGAAGGTGCTCTTCTCGCTGGCAAGAGTGCTCAGCTCCAGTTGCTCCAGGACGGCACCAATTCCAACATTGCCGCCAATGCCGTCAATGATGCTCTGCAGATCGTCCAGCGCCAGGAGCGCGAAGCGCTCCCTGCTGCCGGGAAGAAGGGGGGCGCGGTACCCCTCATCCGTATCTGGTATAACCCCGATCTGACAACATCGGGTTTTATCGTGTTATCGATGATTGCTCTGGCCGGCATGATGGTGGGCGTTATTCACCCGGCCGCCTCTATTGTCCGGGAAAAGGAGCGAGGCACTATCGAGCAGCTGCTGGTGACGCCCATTTCCACCCTGGAACTGTTCCTGGCCAAGGTCACACCCACGCTGATCATGGGCGTACTGTCCATCTTTCCGAGTTTGGTGATTGTCAGAGTCTTTGATGTGCCCCTTCAGGGCAGTCTGCTTTTATTTCTGGTGCTGACCGCCATCTTTTTGCTCAGTGCGATTGCGCTGGGCGTACTGATTGCCGCCTACAGCCGGACCCTTCAGCAGGCGTTGCTGCTCTCCTTTTTCGGACTTTTCCCGCTGATGTTCCTGTCGGGCAGTCTGACGCCGGTAGAAGCCATGCCGGCTTTCCTGCAAAGCCTCTCCCTGCTGAGTCCACTGCGTTATTACATGGATATCACCGTCGGTATTTTCCTCAAGGGTGCCGGTCTGTCGGTTCTCTGGGATGAGGCTCTGGCCATGCTGGCAATCGGTGTCACCCTGTTTCTGGTATCCCTCTGGGTCTTCCGGCGCCGGGTGCAGTGAGATCGGCTGAGTGGGCGGCCCGGCAACCGGCTTTAAAAAACTGGCCTCGGAATCCGCGTGATGTTGCCTATTGATCTGGTGCAAACCTGGCTAATGTGTAACTGACGCTTGTCTATATGATTAGCTTGCGATTTACTGTTACTGAATCGTCAATAGCAGGACAGTGACATGGCCCCGCACTCCCCTCGAGATCAGTTTCCTCTCACCAATGCCCGGTTAGCAAGGCGCCGGCCCAGTGAGCGTGATCGGCGCGCCAGGCTGCTTTATCTTACCAATGCCGGTGAGCGCTTTATGAGCGGGCGAATGTGTTGCGGGACGAGATGCTGAAAGGCCTCGAAGATGGGGACCTGGAAGTCGCCCTGCGTGTTTTTGAGCAGGTTATGGAAAACGCGACCAGGAGGTGAAGCATGCTACCTAAGGATATCGTTGTCTTTCTTGAAGAGGCCCGACCCTATGACCGACGACTGGCGATAGCCGCTGACATCGCCGCGTGCTGGAATGCCTGTCTGATAGCGGTGTTTGTGGCAACGCCACTGAGAGCGACGCCTCATGCGCACGCTGTGGCCGGCTCTGCCATGCGCGCCTTGCTCGAACAGCATCGCGTGCGTGTTCGGGACGCAGAGGCTCAGGTCAGGGAGCGCTTTGAGACAATGGTTCGCGCAAGGGGCATTAGCGCAGAGTGGCGCTTGTCCGAGAGCGAGTTAGCGGAGGAATTAATGCTACACGCGCGCTATGCAGGGCTGGCGTTGGTCCCTCCCTTCGAAAGCTCCCCCGAACCTTCCATGACGGTGAGGATGGCCGAGCATGTTATCTTCGGCTCGGGACGCCCGACTATACTCATTCCGGACGAATGGGCGGCCGGACGGATTGGACGACGTGTCGTTGTCGGCTGGAACGCTAGCCGGGAGGCAACACGAGCGGTCGGCGATGCGTTACCCTTTCTGGCCCAGGCCGAAGCAGTGAAGGTGGTTTGTGTCTGCGATGAACCGGATAGCGAGCTGGAGTGTAGAGAGGATTTCGGCGCGGACCTGTGTCGCCACCTCGCGCGATATGGCGTACAGGTAACACTGGAACAAGTCGACGGTGGTAAGGTCGGCCCGATGCTACTCGAACAGGCGCGGGCGTTCAATGCCGACATGCTGGTGATGGGCGCCTATGGCCATACGCGGCTCACCCGACTGGTGCTCGGTAGCGCTACTCGAACAGTACTCTGTCAAGCGTCAATCCCTGTGCTGGTATCGCGTTGACCATAAACGAACGCGCTGGCGGGCTATCGACGGAGCCCTTCGGATGCGCGATGACCAGAGGGCTTGATCGTTGCGGGCAATTGGCTCAGGCAGCCAGGATCCAGTGGCCCAGCTCCAGAGACCCTGGCTGGTTCAGTTATCGTGGTGAGAACCGGTAGTTGACCAGTGCGCCACCGAAGGCCTGAGTGGCGCTGCCAATGTCCTCCACAATCGGGCTGTCTTTGGCATTGCCGGTGAGGTAGGTCATAGCGACAATGCCGGTCAGCGACCATGAAGGGCTCATCCGGTAGGTGAGTGCGCCGCCTAGGCGGGCCCGCAAATAGCCGGCATTAACCGAATAGCGGGCCAGACTTGAGCGGACGCTCTCTGCCGCCGAGACGTTGAATTGGTCTTCGGCCACGGTTACGGTTTGCTTCTGTAAGTCAGGCCGGGACCGACAGATAGTGATGCGCTTTGACACCTGATACGTTACAGGGTGCATTCAGGGAATGATTCGAAGCTTCAAACACACAGGTTTGGCAAAATTCTTTAAGTCGGGCAGTACTGCAGGGATTCAGGCCGCTCATGAAAAGAGGCTTCGGCTCATTCTCGGTAGATTGAATGCAGCGGCGAATGCCAAAGATATGGACTTGCCCGGTCTTCGTTTGCAACTCTCTGGCAATCGAGCCGGAATCTGGTCAGTGACAGTCAGTGGTAACTGGCGAGTGACCTTCCGGTTCGAAGACGGAGATGCCGAGATTGTGAACTACGAGGATTATCACTGAGGTACCGCCAATGTTAATGCACAACCCTCCGCACCCGGGTGAAGTATTGCGAGAGCTTTGTCTTGAGCCTCTTGGCCTCTCTGTCACCGCAGCATCAGAGGCATTGGGCGTTAGCCGCAAAACGCTGAGTGCAGTGTTGAATGGCAAGGCCGGTATAAGTCCCGAAATGGCAATCCGTCTCTCTATTGCTTTCGATACTTCGGCAGAAAGCTGGCTGAATCAGCAGTCTCAATATGAACTCTGGCACGCCGAACAACATCGCAAAGAACTTAACGTGAAGAGGCTTGTTGCGGCCTGAAGCAGCACTGCCATCCCAGTCAGCGTCGGTCATGGCGCGTTGCCAACTCACGTCGGCCAGAGGCCGTAGTATAGAGCAAACCCAAAAGCCTATCCGACTTCACCCCCCTACAAGCAGGGTTTCCGAGGGGCGGTTTATACCTATCATGCCACCCAAGAGCTATGCGGCATATTGCTGGCCGATAGCGGCCATCTCCAGGAAGAGGAGGCGCCTTACCTCGGCCGCCATAAGCTGAGCAGGCATGAGACTCCGGAGCCCCTGTATGATCAGGATGATGCAGAAGCCTGTAGGGAGCTATTTCAATCGGTAGACTTTCCAAGTGGTCCAGCTCAGTGATATTCGTTTCCACCTGCGACCGGTCGGGCACATTCTCGGGGCGGCCTGCGTCATCATTGAGGCGGAAGGTAAGCACATCGGCTTTCCGGCGACCACGGTACATCCCACAGGGGATCATCCTAGAGATCTCGCCCGCAGATTTGTCGACAAAAATGATGTGGGTCAGCCTAATTGCTGTGTTTGTGCGTAAGGTACAGACTCAAATGTCGGTCTACAAAGATCTCGCTCAGCCTGAATTCAATGGTCAAAAATGAGTGAGCCAACTGGCGGGGAGCAATCCAAGACGTGAAAAAGTTCATTAAAGCAGGTATTCGAGGCGTCGCCGCTGCGATTGTTATTGGACTGGGCGTTTGGGCTTGGTGGCATTTTCAACCGCAGGGCTTGCCCGACGGATTCGCCGCTGGAAACGGCCGGATCGAGGCGGTCGAGATCGATATCGCAGCCAGGACCGCAGGTCGGATCCGGGAGATCCTGGTCAACGAGGGCGACTTCGTCCGCGCCGGCCAGGTCTTGGCGAAAATGGACACGGCCGTCCTGGAGGCGCAGCTCCGAGAGGCCGAGGCGCAGTTGCGACGGGCGCTCATCGGCATCGAGACCGCGCAAAGCCTGGTGACCCAGCGTGAGGCCGAGAAGCAGGCCGCCGAGGCGCTCATAGCCCAGAGGAAGGCCGAGCTCGACGCCGCGCAAAAACGGCTTGCCCGCACCCGGGAGCTCGCCTCAAAAAACGCCACCTCCGAGGCGCAGCTCGACGACGACCGTGCCGCAGCCGCGGCGGCGAAGGCTGCGGTCGGCGCCGCGGAGGCGCAGGCGGCGGCTGCGCAAGCCGCCATAGGGCGGGCCAAGTCGGATGTCATTGCCGCGGAGGCCTCGGTGGAAGCGGCGCGGGCTACCCTCCAGCGCATTCAGGCGGATATCGACGACAGCGTGCTGAAATCGCCGCGTGATGGGCGTGTCCAGTACCGCGTCGCTCAGCCCGGCGAAGTCCTCTCCCCGGGCGGCGTGGTGCTGAACATGGTCGATCTCACCGATGTGTACATGACCTTCTTCCTGCCGACGGAACAGGCCGGGCGGGTCGCGTTCGGGGCCGAGGCGCGGCTCGTGCTCGACGCCGCCCCACAATACGTGGTCCCGACCGAAATCTCCTTCGTGGCGGACGTCGCGCAGTTCACGCCCAAGGCGGTGGAGACGCAAGAAGAGCGCCAGAAGCTGATGTTCCGCATCAAGGCGCGGATCGCCCCGGATCTGCTCAGAGAGCACCTCCTCCAGGTCAAGACCGGCCTGCCGGGCATGGCCTATGTGCGGCTCGACCCGCGGGTGGATTGGCCGCCTGAACTGCAGACGAGACTGCCGCAATGAGCCGGGAGGCACATGCACAGATCGAGGATGACGGGGGGGCTGACGTGCCGGTTGCCCGCCTGCGGGATGTGTCCCTGCGCTACGGCAAGGCGTGTGCGCTCGACGAGGTCACCATCGATATCCCGGCGGGCTGCATGGCCGGGCTGATCGGCCCGGACGGGGTCGGCAAGTCGAGCCTGCTGGCGCTGGTCGCCGGCGCCCGCGCGGTCCAGACGGGACAGGTCGCGGTGCTCGGCGGCGACATGGCTGATGCGCGCCATCGCCGCGGAGTCGGCCCGCGCATCGCCTACATGCCGCAGGGCCTGGGGCGGAACCTCTACCCGACGCTCTCGGTGTTCGAGAACCTCGACTTCTTCGGGCGCCTGTTCGGGCATGACGGCGGCGAACGGGCGCGCCGCATTGAGGCGCTGACATGGGCCACCGGGCTCAAGCCGTTTCTCGATCGGGCGACGGGCAAGCTATCCGGGGGGATGAAGCAGAAGCTCGGCCTCTGCTGCGCGCTGATCCACGATCCGGACCTGCTCATCCTCGACGAGCCGACCACCGGTGTCGACCCCCTCTCACGACGCCAGTTCTGGGGGTTGATCGCCGGCATTCGTCGTTCCCGTCCCGGCATGAGCGTGCTGGTGGCCACGGCCTATATGGAGGAGGCGGCACGCTTCGACTGGCTGGCGGCAATGAACGGTGGGCGGGTGCTGGCCAGCGACACGCCCGAAGACCTGCTGCACAGCACGGGGGCGGATTCGCTGGAGGCAGCCTTCATCCGGCTGCTGCCGGAAGAAAAACGCCGGGATTATCGGGCGGTTGAGATTCCGCCACGGCCGGCAGAGGATGGCGATACCGCGATCGAGGCCCGGGATCTGACCATGCGCTTCGGCGAGTTCACCGCGGTCGATCATGTGAACCTGCGTGTCCCACGGGGTGAGATCTTCGGTTTTCTCGGCTCCAACGGCTGCGGCAAGACCACGACCATGAAGATGCTGACCGGCCTCCTGCCGCCGAGCGAAGGCCGGGCCTGGCTGTTCGGACACGAGGTGGACCCGCACGACCTCGCGACCCGCCGCCGAGTCGGCTTCATGTCGCAGTTCTTCTCGCTCTACACCGAGCTGACGGTGCGGCAGAACCTGGAGCTGCATGCCCGGTTGTTCCACGTGCCCGCTACCGAGGTTTCAGGGCGCGTGGATGAAATGGTTGAACGCTTTGATCTGGCGGCTGTGATCGACAGTCTGCCGGGCCGGCTGCCCCTCGGCCACCGGCAGCGCCTGTCGCTGGCAGTGGCCATGATCCACAAGCCCGAGATGCTGATCCTCGACGAGCCCACCTCAGGTGTCGACCCGGTGGCGCGCGATGCCTTCTGGCGGATGCTGGTCGAGCTGTCGCGCCGTGACGGGGTGACCATCTTCATCTCCACGCACTTCATGAATGAGGCCGAGCGCTGCGACCGTATCTCGCTGATGCATGCGGGCCGGGTGCTGGTCACCGACACGCCGGCGAATATCGTGCAGCAGCGGAGCGCGGAGACCCTGGAAGAAGCATTCGTGGCGCATCTGGAGGAGGCGTCGGGCGAAGCCGACGAGGGGCAAACAGCTTCGCTCGATACGGTCGACGCGTCGTCAGGCCATGTCGAACCCCAGGGCTGGCGGCGCATGTTTGATCCCCGGCGCATGATCAGCCATGCCCAGCGCGAAGGATTGGAGCTGCGCCGCGATCCTATCCGGCTGACGCTGGCGCTGCTCGGCAGCGTCATCCTGATGTTTGTGATGGGCTATGGGATCAGCCTCGATGTCGAGGATCTCACCTTCGCGGTGCTGGATCGCGACCAGACCACCGTCAGCCGCGACTATACGCTCAACCTCACCGGCTCACGGTACTTCGTCGAGCGGCCGCCGATTACCGGTTATGCCGATCTCGACCGGCGAATGCGCGAAGGCGACATCAGTCTGGCGATCGAGATCCCGCCGGGCTTCGCGCGCGACATCGCCCGGGGCCGGCGGGTCGAGATCGGCGCCTGGATCGACGGCGCCATGCCAACACGGGGTGAGACCGTCCGCGGCTATGTGCAGGGGATTCATGCCCACTGGCTGGCGACTAAGGCGCGCGAAGCCGGCTACGGCGAGGCTTTGGCGGGGCTCGTCAATATCGAGACCCGGTTCCGCTATAACCCGGACGTCAAGAGCCTGGTGGCGATGGTGCCGGCGGTGATCCCGCTGCTGCTCATGCTGATCCCGGCCATGCTCGCGGCGCTCAGCGTGGTACGCGAGAAGGAGCTCGGCTCGATCACCAACTTCTATGTCACACCCACCACGCGGCTCGAGTTCCTGCTCGGCAAGCAGTTCCCTTACGTGGTCCTGTCCTTCCTGAGCTTCCTGCTGCTTACGCTGCTCGCGGTGACCGTGTTCGGCGTGCCGCTGAAGGGTAGCTTCCTGACGTTGGCGGTGGGTGCGCTGCTCTATGTTGGTGCCGCCACGGCCGTGGGGCTGCTGATCTCCACCTTCATGCGCAGCCAGATCGCGGCGATCTTCGGCACGGCGGTGCTCACCATCCTGCCGGCGGCGAATTTCTCGGGCATGATCGACCCGGTCTCGTCCCTGGAAGGGATGGGCCGGCTGATCGGCGAGGTCTATCCGACCACGCATTTCCTGACGATCGCGCGCGGCACCTTCTCGAAGGCCCTCAACTTCTCCGACCTGCATGCCGCCTTTCTCCCACTGGCGCTGGCCGTGCCGGTTCTGATCGGTCTGTCCGCAGCGCTGCTCAAGAAGCAGGAGCGATAGTCCATGCGCCCGGCCAATATTCTCCATCTCGGTGTCAAGGAGCTGCGCAGCCTCGTCCGCGACCCGATCATGCTGGTGCTGATCGTCTACGCCTTCACCCTGTCGGTCTACACGGCGGCCACGGCCATGCCGGAGACTCTCAACAAGGCACCGATCGCGGTGGTGAACGAGGATCGCTCGCCGCTGTCATGGCGCATCGTCAGCGCCTTTTACCCACCGTACTTTGTTCTCCCCGAGGTGATCGACCAGGCCGAGATGGATGCCCGCATGGATGCCGGCCTCGACACCTTCGCCCTCGACATCCCGCCCAACTTCCAGCGCGATCTTCTGGCGGGGCGGCGGCCCACGGTCCAGCTGAACGTCGATGCCACGCGCATGAGCCAGGCATTTACTGGCACCGGCTATGTCCAGACTATCGTGAGCGACGAGGTGCGGGCCTTTGCGCAGCGTTATCGCGAGATTCCGGAGCTGCCGGTCGATCTGGCGCTCCGGGCGCGCTTCAATCCCCAGCTCAACAAGTCGTGGTTCGGCGCGATCATGCAGGTCATCAACAACGTAACCATGCTCTCCATCGTCCTCACCGGCGCGGCGCTGATCCGCGAGCGCGAGCACGGCACCGTCGAGCATCTGCTGGTCATGCCGGTGACGCCTTTCGAGATCATGACGAGCAAGGTATGGGCGATGGCGCTGGTCGTCCTTGCCGCCACCGCCTTCGCGCTCACCGCCGTCGTGCAGGGCTGGCTGTCCGTGCCGATCGAAGGCTCGCTCGCGTTGTTCCTGGTCGGGACGGCGCTGCATCTGTTCGCGACCACCTCGATGGGCATCTTCCTCGGCACCGTCGCCCGCTCCATGCCGCAGTTCGCCCTGCTGCTCATGCTGGTGCTGCTGCCGCTGCAAATGCTCTCCGGGGGCTCAACGCCGCGCGAGAGCATGCCGGAGGCCGTCCAGTACATCATGCTCGCCGCGCCCAACACCCACTTTGTAATGCTGGCCCAGGCCATCCTCTATCGTGGCGCGGGCCTCGCCACCGTGTGGCCGCAATTCCTGGCCATCGCCGTTATCGGGGGTACCCTTTTTGGCTTGGCCCTGACCCGCTTCCGGCGAACACTCAGCGCCATGGCCTGACGGACTTGATACATGGCAGCGTGGAGTAGCGTCGGGCACACTCCGGCTGAGGTGGTTTCGCCTTCAAAAGTAAACAAGGCCAGCCCGCAGGCTGCCCCTAAAACGGATGAATCAAATTGCGTGTAAGGCGCCACTTACCTCAGATGAAGTTCATTCGGTGCAATTTCGATGGTCAGGTCGGTATTGACGTCGCTCACCGCGTTGGCAATTCTATCAACAACTCCACCCGACAGGCGGCAAAGAAGGCCAGTTCCGATATTGCAAATGGTTGATCCTTCCTCAAGACAACTCATCCCGAAGGTTTGTCGACAGGTCGATGGGTTCAACGTTTCATTGTGCAATACCCAGCCGACCATCGTCGAGGAAGGTGATCAGGCCGGAGAGCTTCAACCCGTCGATCGGGTAACTGCGCAGGTTGTCCTCCAGGTGGGTGTTGGCCAGGCCACCCAGCCTGACGTTCAGATAGGGCCCGCCTCACGAACCGGAAAATATCGTACGCTAAGACTCTCGCGGCGTTCGGAGCGGCCACACCGGGGAGTGACAGCAGGGAAGCGCTAGAGCGGGTATAACCAGTGGCGGAAGGAAAGGGCCGCTTGAAATATATAGATGTCTAATGTTTATACTGTAATCCTATTTCACCCGATTCTGGCCAACCAACCATGAGATACGCCCATGAAAATCGTTAGAGTTCAGGACATCATTGGTACCGAGCGTGAAGTCAGCGACAAGCAGTGGACCAGC
>OJEX01000096.1_pt1 | contig 26103 bp, 17 predicted proteins | sample 1593971 | NCBI WGS metagenome assembly OJEX01 (sample SAMN05416775, study PRJEB24817) | seawater metagenome | isolation source: Sea water | place: Canada:Atlantic | collected 2013-11 | reverse complement strand
CCCGGGTGACAAGGGCAGCGGTTGACCTGAAAGTGTTGATAGAGCAAATGCGGGAACAGGTGCAGAACATAGAGTGATGTTCTTGGGTGTTCATGGGTGTTCTTTAGATGCTTGCAAACCAATGACTTAATAGATTTTGATAGTCGCCATGTTCGTGTAAGTTCTGCCAAGTTTGGGTAGTTATGGGTAGTAGATTGGGGAGTGTTTTCTCGCTATATTGTGTCGGCGAGATTGTACTCCCCAATTTTTTTTGAGGCAGGAATGTGGGCAAGCTACACGACAAAACCGTCAAGAAACTGATCAAAGAGAAGCCATCCGTTCGGCATGCCGACGGCAATGGCCTCTATCTCATGACACCCAAGCGTGGCGACGCTTACTGGATGCTGCGCTATACCACCCCAGCTACCAAGCTCCGCCGTGAATACACCATCGGCAAGGTGGACGACTGGTCACTGGCCGACGCCCGCGACGAGGCCGCTCGGCTGCGGCTGGCCATCAAGCGCGAGGGAGCGGATCCGGTGCAAGAGCGGCAGAAGATTAATCAGAACCCCTTCAAAACGCTCAATGACCTGTACGCGGACTACTACGAGCTTCGCAAACGAGAAATCGCGTCCCACCATAAAGAGAAGAGCCTGTACGAGCGTGAGGTCGCCTGGCGCATCGGAAAGGTGGAACTAGAAAAGATCCGGCCAGTGGACATCAGTGAGATCCTGCGCGACGTGGCCAATGGCTATGACGGCAATAAGCCCCGCCCGACCCTCTCAAATGACTTGATGCGTCTGTTGAGGAACCTGTTTGATCATGGCATCAAATTGGACGTCACCAGGTTCAACCCTGCCTCGCCATTCCGTCCCAGGGACGCCGGCGGGGAGGAGAAGGCCGCCAACCACCCAATGAATGAAGACGAAGTCACCGAGTTCTTTACCAAACTTAGGGTGATTCCGGCGCAGTTCAGTCGAGAGAACTACCTGGCCTGTGCTTTGTTGATTGCCACCTGTACGAGAAAAATGGAATTGCTTGCCGCGCCATGGCACGAGTTCGATCTTGAAAACCGAATCTGGTACCTGCCCGAGGAAAGGACCAAAAAGAGAAGGGCCATTGATATCCCTCTGGCAGAGCCCGCGGTGGAATGGCTGAATGAGCTGAAGGTACGGTCCTGCGGTAGTGATTGGGTATTCCCAGCTCGCAGGATCAGCAAAAAGGCACGGACTCCGCATGTGTGTGAAAACACGCTAAACCATGCGCTCAAGAAGCTCTTTGAGAAAAAGCTCTTCTCATTCGACAAGCGCCGCGTCCACGATCTTCGCGGCACGGCCAGAACCAAGCTGGGAAAACTCGGCTTTGATGACAATCTGGCCCAACGCTGCCTGAATCAGCTGCCCGGGAACCGGACGGACCGAGTTTATAACAAGCATGCGTATTTTGAAGAAAGAAGAGAGGCTCACGAGGCCCTCTGCGAGTGGCTGGCACCGATCGTGAGAGGTGAAGTCAGCTCTGGAGAGTAAAGGGGCCAGATCAGACCCCTTGTTGCTCGATCCAGGCCAACAGATCCGATAACCGCCACGCCACCGAGTTGCAGCCCAGCCTTAGGCGTGCCGGAGCAACTTTCTTTCGTTCCAACGACCACCATTGAGTTCGGCTGACGCCGGTAATCGCGCGGCGATCCCCCTCCCGGACCAGTCGCTCACACTGTCCAGAACGAGCCAGAAGCTTGGTGCGCACCTCTTCCGAAGGCGGAATGAAGGTTTTATCAATCATCCTCCTCTACCTCCGAATCACCAGTGGGAATAGTGGGAAACTGGGAAAGTCCATCTCCATCCGGTAGCGCTTCCCAATACGCCTTGATGCGATCAGGCCACAGGGCGAAAAAACGCTCCGATCGATCCCGCAGCTTGATTTTCATGGTGCCACGGCTCTGCTCATTGGTTTCCATGAAATCTCTCTGGATAAGCGGCTCAATTTCCCGGGTGTATCGACTTCGAAGGCCAAGCTCCTTGATCAGAGTATTTTTGGGTATCAGCCACTGCGTCTCACCGGCCACTTTGCGTCGCAGACCAATTGCTCTTCCGTAATCCCCCCGCTCTATGTCAACGAGGCGGTGATTCCATTTGTAAACCGCATCGCGAAGGCGAGCCAAAATGCGGTGCTCCTCCGAATTGAAGATGTGACCTCGGCTCCGAAGCCAGGCTCCAACTGCTTGGTGTACCGCTCGAACTGACTCCGCTTCCGACCAGGGGAGTAGGTAGTTCCGGCAGGCTAGGCACAGAGCAGCGGTGATCAGTGCGAACCGCCTGATCACCCGGAGGACTTGCGAAGCCATATGAGAGGTCTTCCATTGGTCCGTCAACCGGGCGACCTCATTCTGGATATAGCCGGGCAAGTCATCCACATCTTCTGTGAGACGCTCAAGCCAGTGCCGGAACAGCGTGCCATGGTAGTGCCTGGTGCGGCTTTTCAACGCGTCCACGAACTCTTGGGGGCTGCTGAAGCCATGTGCCTCGTTAAAGGCTCCAAATTTTCCAAAAACGGGGATCTCGACAAGACGGTTCTCTTGGCCGGCTTTAACCGACTTTCCTATATCCTGAAACACTTCCGACAGCCATACCTCACCAGTACTTAACGCCAGCGTTCGCCAGTGCGTTTGTTCAGCAAGATCCCCTGAGATATTCGCACGCAGCTTACTGGCACCGGTCATTATGTGATACGTCGCCACATCGACATCTTCCGGCCGAGCCAGGCCAATCTCGTCCAACGCTAACAACATGTCGTTGTGCTCAGCAGCGACGGCTGCCAAGCCATTGGCAGTCGCTACCCAGTTCCTCACGAACGTTGGTGCTCCACAAACACTCGCGGCCACCTGCAGCAACGTCGTTTTCCCGGTGGAGCTATTACCAACCAAGTGAAAGGCCCCATTTTCAAGCTCCGCATGCTTTAGCAGGGGCGCCGCGAGTGCCACCCCGACGCTGAGGATCGCCAGCGGGTTGCCGCCACAGAGCTTCCCCACTTGATTCTGCCAGTCTTGAAGAGACCCGCTTTCCTGGAGCAACGGTGAGGTCGATAGCTGCCCTACAAAGTGGTGCTGCTCATCCGCCTGACCTGCCGTCCAGCTGCTCGTCGCGAAAATAGGCCCATGCCAGCCGCTGCGGTCGACGGTTGTGGCCGGAGGCGCCTTTGCCATTTCCTCCAGCAAATACCGCTGCAGTCGTGTCCAGCTAATATTGCCGGGTTCGAGGGGATAGCCGGTGTCCACCAACAGCTCTCGTATCTGACGAGCGTTATCACCGTTCAGAGTCCTCGCATACACCACCTCGCGCAGCAGGACGTTGTCCATATTTTTCCACTGCAGCAGCGCGCCGTGGCCGTGTTTTTTATTGGAGAGGCGGGTTCGGGCAACAACCTCTATCCACCCGCCAACCCTCTGCCACTCTTCAGAGCTGTAGCAGTACAGCCCTGAGTCTCTCAATTGATATTTCATTCGCGCCTCCGTCACAGCCGGTCCAGCCAGTCACGAACATCCTGAATCCGGAACCTGACGGCCCTTCCTTGCGGGCTTGGCTTTATGGGGGCAGGGAAACGACCGGCTTTCACGTACCGTCGAAGCGTGGCTTGCGAAAGCTGGGTGACGGCGCAAACCTCTTCATAGGTGAGCAAACGCTCATTCGTCTCGTTGAAATACTGTCGTTGCATAATCCACTCCTGATTCGTTGTCTAACGGACAGGAGTGATTATGAATAGTCCTGAATTCACACCAGAACCGTGGAATTGGCCAATTTGGGCGCAAAGAGAAAAATATATTAAAGTGCTGAATTTAAAGGATAAATTTTAGGGTTTAGGCGCTTTCTATGTGGCGGCCATCGGTTTTTGGACAAATTCTGGCGAAAATGTGAACAGTCTCCGCTAGCCGCCATCATCACGGCATCATTTTATGAAGCGGTAACTCCCGCTGACTTTCACATGTGAAAGTCAATGCTGGACGTGATCAAAACAGCCTCTCAAAAAGCCTTGTCGAGACCCTGTTATTTCACGGGACGTGCCCGCATCACACCGGGGCTCCAAAAGGTCCCTTCCAAGCCCCTTGTAAGTGCCCCGAGGAAGTAACGCCACCGGATACCGGTGTTGTCACTGAGGTGGGAAGCCAGGGTCCCAAATAAATGATGGAGTGCGGACCCTTCAGCCCATGCGAGCTATTTCATGGCGCGTGGGAGCGCAGCGGTAAAGTCCCAAATCAGGTAGTCACGTGGACAGGAATTGTAAAGGTCCCATGGCTTGGAGGAAGGAATCTGCCTCCAACCCCGTCTTTTCGTCCGAAAAAGGCAAAAGCGCATGGCAGCTCCAAACACTCAGCTGCTTACGATTGTTGGCAAATCCATAGCGAGGAGCCAGCCATGAGCAAACGAATGACTCACCAGGAAATCTGCGAAGAGTGGGAGGCGGTCAGCCGAGCCCAAAACGTGGACCATCGTCGCGGCACCGAAGCCGCCATCAAGCAATGCCGGCAATTTCTGGCCGCAATTCATCAACAAGCAAACGTGGAGCAAACCAGGTACCGCTATCTGGCGCAGCGTCTCTGTGACCACTTCTGGTCACACAACGTCGCGCACCGTACCGATAAGACACCCGGATATCCCGGGCATTTCGGCTGCCGCGTCCGACTCCGGAAAAGAAAGCTGGAGTTGTCCTGGTACTACAACCGCTTTGTCCCGAAGAAGAGCGGCGAGGGCCGATCAGTGTTCAGTGAGTACATCCGCAAAGAAGGTCGGTTCCGCTATCACAAACCAGCCTTCACGCGGGCCCAGGACTGGGAGCAACCGCTCATCATGGAAACTGAGGCCGGCTTAGAAATGTTGCGAAGGCTCAATGCCAACCAGGCGGAGCTTTGTCGAATCGTGCGGAAAAGCGAGCGCCTTCTGAAAGACCTGGAGGAGCACCTCGGTGGACTGAAAGAGGCTACCAGCGGGAGTTCAAGCCGCTCCAGCGAGGAGGGGTGAGGGCTGTTGGCGATAAAAGTCTTGCAGCTCACACCGCAGGTCTTGATTGTGTGGGGCTATTGATGGGGTTGCCCAGATTTCACATGGCTATAGGTGCCGTTCTTTGCTGGTCTATCCGGGTCAAATCGGTTGAATGCGGCGTGGCACCTCTATATATTGATCAGTCAATCTAGTGTAGGGCTGCTCCGCCCACGAAACCATGCCGCCTCAGATGAGGGGGCAACACCATCGCCCATAGGAAGCGAAAACATGGCCGAGATGGAAGATCGCTGGTTATCCGTAGACGAAATTGGCAAGCACCTCGGTGTCAGCAATGACACCGTGTACCGCTGGATCGACAAGCACTCAATGCCTGCCCACCGCATGGGGCGATTTTGGAAGTTCAAAAAAGTCGAAGTGGATGAGTGGGTCAAGGGCGGTGGAGCCGCCGAAACGAGCAAGGGTGAGCGTTCCGAATGACCCAAGGCCGGTATCGCATCTCCTTTACGTCCGGCAGTCTCTATCACCGCGAATCGGTGAGCCTGGCCGAACTGTACCTGCCGCTCCGTGACTGGGATGAGGTGCGTGCTCAAGCGCTGCATGACAACCTGCTACAGGCCAGAACGGAAAGCACGGCAAAGCGCACCTGTAGAGAGGCGATTGCACGCCTGAAGACGTTGGGCGAAAGCGAACTCACTTTCCTGGCCGAGGCAAACCACCAGGATCAGGCGCACCTCCTCTGGGTTGCGGTGTGCCGCCTGTACCGCTTTATCGCAGACTTTGCAGTGGAGGTACTCCACGAACGGTTTGTAGCGATGAAGCTGGATCTCAGTTTTGAGGATTTCGATGCCTTCTATAACCGTAAATCGGAATGGCATGACGAACTGGATAATGCCAGCGCCTCAACGCGCGATAAATTGCGGCAGGTCCTGTTCAGAATGATGCGGGAGGCAGGGTTGTTAGCTAAAGACAAAACCATAAACGCAATACTGTTAAGCCCCAGGCTGGTTGAGTTGCTGCGTCAGAACAATCCTGACGAGTTTTTTTACTTCCCAGTCTATGAATCCGATATCAGGGGGATGTCAGCTTGAGAAAGGACATTGCCAAAATGCCGATGCAGGAGCGACTACAGCACCTGTTCAGCGTGGTTTCCGGCCAGCGATTCCTGAACAAACAGGGACTGGGTAATGAAGTGCCTTTCTTCATCTGCCCCTACCGGCCTGAAGAAGCGGTCGAGATGGAGCGTCTTCAGCGGCAGTTGGTTAACCGGCTGGAGCAGGCGGGCATCCGGATCCTGAGTATCAATCTGTACGACCTGGCCGTCGATATTTTGAAAGGAAGAGACATCTGGGAGCAGGTGTTGGAGCTCGAGCCCACGGTCTCAAAGGATCAGCTGAAAGAACTGCTACAGGGAGTGCTGGACCCGGAAGCCCATTTGGTTCCCGCTATTGCGGCAAAACTGCAGTCCGTTGAGTTTGACGTGCTGTTTCTCTCAGGGGTGGGCGAGGTCTTCCCCTACATACGCTCCCACAACGTGCTCAACAACTTGCAGAGCACCGCCAAAGACCAGCCAACGGTGATGTTCTTCCCGGGCTCCTATACACACTCGCTGGAAACCGGTGCGTCGCTGGATCTGTTCGGCAGGTTGCATGACGACAAGTACTACCGTGCGTTCAACATCTTTCATTACGAAGCCTGAGCGGACGATACGATTCGAGGCGTAATCATTAAGGGAAAGTACAATGACATTGAAGAATATTTTTCTAAAGCCCGTTGACCGTCCCATTGAAGGCGTTATCAAAGCCGACGATGAAGCCAGTCTTCGCCTCGAAATTGAAGAATACGTACTGACCAACGAAGTCGAGAAGCGTCTCGAAGAGTTCCTGGACGCCTACAATAACTACGAAGGGGCGAACGGGGTCTGGGTATCCGGCTTCTTCGGGTCCGGTAAGTCTCACCTGCTCAAAATGCTGGCCCTTCTGCTTGAAAACCGGGAGATGGACGGTGCTACGACACTGGATCTGTTCCTTCCCAAGTGCAGCGAGAATGAAATTCTCCGGGGCGACCTGAAGCGAGCTGTCTCAATTCCGGCGAAGAGCATTCTGTTCAACATCGATCAGAAAGCCGATGTCATCAGCAAAACCCAGATCGATGCGCTTCTGGCCGTGTTCGTTAAAGTCTTTGACGAAATGTGCGGCTACTACGGCAAACAAGGGCACATCGCCCAGTTTGAGCGCGATCTGGACGGCCGTGGCCTGTACCAGCAGTTCAAAGCCGAGTACGAGGCCATCGCCGGCCGCCCCTGGCAGAAAGGCCGGGAGCAAGCCCTTCTGGAAGGCCCGAATATCGCCAAAGCCTACGCTGCTGTGACCGGTGGCGACCCGCAGTCGGCAGCGGGCATTCTGGACAAGTACCGCAGCGAATACCGCGTTTCAATTGAAGACTTCGCGGACAATGTGAATGCCTATATCGAGAAGCAGGCAAAAGAGGGTGGTCACAAAGAGTTCCGCCTGAACTTCTTTGTGGACGAGGTCGGCCAGTACATTGCCGACAACATCAAGCTGATGACCAACCTGCAAACCATAGCCGAGAGCCTCGCCACCAAGTGTCGGGGCCGGGCCTGGATTATCGTCACCGCCCAGGAAGAAATGAAAAACGTGGTTGGCGAAATGGGCAAGCAGCAAGGCAACGATTTCTCGAAAATTCAGGCACGGTTCAATAACCGCATGAAGCTGTCCAGCGCGGACGTGGCGGAGGTCATCCAGAAGCGCCTGCTGACCAAGACCGAAGAGGGCGTCAATCAGCTGTCGGACGTCTATCACGCACAGGCGAACAACTTCAAAACCCTCTTTGACTTCGCGGATGGATCGGCCACCTACCGGAACTTCCGGGATAGGGACCACTTCATCCACAGCTACCCCTTCGTCCCCTACCAGTTCGCGCTGTTTCAATCGGCGATTCAGAACCTGTCCCAGCACAACGCCTTCGAGGGTAAACACAGTTCTGTCGGTGAGCGCTCCATGCTGGGGGTTTTCCAGCAGGTGGCCATCCACATCGGCAACCATGAGGTGGGCCAACTGGCCACCTTTGACCTGATGTTTGAAGGCATCCGCTCTGCACTGAAATCACAGATACAGCGGGCGATTATTCAGGCCGAGAACCACCTCGATAATGCCTTCGCCATTCGTCTTCTGAAGGCCCTGTTTCTGGTCAAATACGTCAAGGAATTCAAGCCCACGGTGCGCAACCTCTGTGTGCTGATGCTGGATGCCTTCGATCAGGATCTTCCGGCACTTCGCACCAAGGTCGAGGAAGCCCTGAGCCTTCTGGAGCAACAGACCTACATACAGCGCAACGGCGACCAGTATGAGTACCTGACGGACGAGGAAAAGGACGTTGAGCAGGAGATCAAGAACACAGAGGTTGAGTCATCGGACGTTGCGGACGAACTGGAAAAGATCGTTTTCGACTTTGTCATCAAGCAGCGCAAGATCCGCTATGACGCCGGCTCCTCCCAAAATCAGGGGCAGGACTACTCCTATTCACGCAAACTGGATGATCGTCTGCATGGGCGTGAATACGAACTCTCGATCAATGTCATTAGCCCGTTCCACGAGCATACTGACAACGAGCAGATGCTACGTACAGCCTCGACCTACAAGGCGGACGAGCTGTTCGTGCTCATGCCGTCGGACGAGCGCCTGGTGCGCGATCTGCTCATGTTCAAGCGCACCGAGAAGTACATCAAACAGAATATCTCTGTTACCCAGCAGGAAGCCGTCAAAAGGATCTTGAATGATAAAGGCTTCCAGAACCGTGAGCGCGAGGCCAGGCTCCGGCAACAGGCTCAGACTCTCATTGGCAAATCCAGGTTGCTCATTGGCGGCGCCGATGTGGAAGTGGCGAATGAGGATCCCCAGGCCCGCATTATTCGGGGCTTCCATGAGCTGATTTCACGGGCTTACCCCAACCTCCGCATGTTGCGCGGCGTTTCTTACACGGAAAGCGACATCAGCAATTGCCTCAACCGTACAGACGATGGCCTTTTCGGTAACGACGCCACGGCCCTGGCGGAATCTGAGCAGGAAGTGCTGGCGTTCATTCAGAGCAACAACCGGGGCGGTGTCCGCACCACCCTCAAGGGCTTGCTGGAAAAATTCGAACGCAAACCCTACGGCTGGTATTACGCCGCGATTCTCTGCACCCTGGCCAACCTGTGTGCCCGTGGCAAGGTGGAGGTTCGTCTCGACGGTAACATCCTGGAGGACAGCGAGCTGGAGCGCGCCCTGCGCAACTCTCACGGCCAAGGCAACGTGGTGCTGGAACCACAGATTGAGTTCACCGCCTCTCAGGTCCGAGCCCTCAAGTCGTTCTACGAGGACTTCTTCGACAGCCCGCCCCGCAGCAGCGAAGCCAAAGCCCTGGGTAAAGAGGCTGGCGAAGCCTTCCAGGACATGTACCACGACCTGGATCGGCGGATACCGCAGGTCGACCAGTACCCGTTTCTCAATGCCTTGAAACCTGCCCTGGAGACGCTGGAAGAGGTCGCCGGAAAGCCCTATACCTGGCACTTGACGGAATTGGGCAAGCAGGAAGACCAGCTGCTGGACCTGAAAGAGGATGTCATCGACCCCATCCGCAAGTTTATGGGCGGTTCACAAAAAGACATCTACAACCAGGCTCGGTCCTTCCTGCAGAGCCAGGAGCCCAACTTCATTTATGTGTCTGGGGACGAGATCGAGCAGATCCGCACCATCCTGAACGACCCCAACTGCTACAAAGGGAATCGCATTCAGCAGCTCAAGGGCCAACTGGATAGCCTGCAGGAGCGCATCGACGAGAAAGTGAAGCAAACCCGAGCTCAGGCAGAAACCTCCCTGAAGACCATGCAGGAACGCATGCAAAGCATGGACGAATATCAGTCCCTGCCGGAGCCACGCCAGGATGAGCTCAACAAGCCGTTCCGGGATCTAGTCGATTACATTGGGCAGGAGCGCCTGATTGCCGTGATCAAGGACCGGACCCGGTACTTTGAAGAAGAGGGCTACCAGAAGCTGCTGGGCAAAATGGTGGCGCTGGCCAATCAGAAATCAGCACCGGCAGAGGGCCCCAATCAGCCCCCAGGTAGCAAGAGTGAAGATCAGAATGACGGGGGGGCTCACGAGGTCAAGGAATCACCCGCCGACTACGTTCACACCCGCAACCTCCGTGTCACGTTCGACAAGGCCTGGTTGGCCAACGAGGGTGACGTGGACCGGTACCTGAATGCCCTGCGCGAGGCCCTGCTGGCTGAAGTCCAGCAAGGCCGCAAGGTTCAGATCTAAGCATGCCGAACCGTCTAATCGGTCGAACTTGGGGATAGCCATGCACCAAGCCGAACAGGAAATCCAGACGCTCATTCGCGGCGGCGAGAGCCTCGCCGTCGAGTTCAAGAGCGACGTCAAAAGCCTGCCGGACCGGGATCTGGTAGCTGCGGTAGTGGCCCTGGCCAACACCGAAGGCGGAGACCTGTTCCTGGGCGTTGAAGACGATGGCACCCCGACTGGGCTGCATGCCAATCACCGCAACCTCGCTGGCCTGCCCGCGCTGATTGCCAACAAGACCATTCCCTCACTGGCCGTGCGCGTTGAGGCCCTTGAGCTGGAAGGGCAACCTATTGCCAGAATCCAGGTGCCCAAATCCCGGCAGCTGGTGTCCACCTCGGATGGCCTGCTGCAACGTCGGCGCCTGAGAATGGACGGCACTCCGGAGGCCGTGCCCTTCTACCCCCATGAGTTTGTTCAGCGCCAGTCCAGCCTGGGGGTAACGGACCCCTCTGCCTTGCCGTTGGAAAATCTCGCGGTTGAGGACCTGGACCCGATTCAGCGCATCCGCATCCGCAACGCCATCAAGAAATACGGTGGCGACCAGAGCCTGATGCCCCTGGCGGATGAGGAGCTGGACGGCGCCCTGGGGCTGACTGTGAGCGTGGGAGGCATGCGCCGCCCCACGGTTGCGGGCCTGTTGCTGCTGGGGAACGAAATGCAGCTCCGGCAACATCTGCCCTCCCACGAGGTAGCCTTCCAGGTGCTGCGCGGTACCGATGTGCTGGTCAACGAGTTCTACCGCAAACCGCTGCTGGAGACCTTTGAAGAGGTCGAGGTGCTGTTCCGCGCTCGGGTGGAGGAAGAGGAGATTCAGGTCGGACTGTTTCGCGTGCCCATCCCCAACTTCGACCGCCGGGCCTTTCGGGAAGCCTTCGTAAACGCCCTGGTTCATCGCGATTACAGTGCCCTGGGCGCCGTGCACGTCAAACTGGACGATGACGGCCTGAGCATCAGCAACCCCGGTGGGTTTGTGGAAGGCGTCAACCTGGACAACCTGCTGGTGGCCGACCCCCGCTCCCGTAACCCATTACTGGCCGACATCATCAAGCGTATCGGCCTGGCCGAACGCACGGGCCGGGGCATCGACCGGATCTTCGAGGGCATGCTCCGTTATGGGCGTACCGCCCCCGACTACTCCATGTCATCCGCTCACACCGTCTCCGTGCGCATGAGCGCAGCGGACGCAGACGCCGAATTCCTGCGCATGATCGTCGAACGCGAGGAACAGACCGGCGCCGCCATGCCCATTGACAGCCTGATTATCCTGTCCCGGCTGCGCAATGAGCGGCGTTTAAGAACGGCGGACCTGGCCAAGTCCGTTCAGAAGCCGGAAACCGTGGTCCGGGGCACCCTGGAAAAACTGGTGGAAGCCGGCATGGTGGAAGCCCACGGCACCGGCAAGGGCCGCACCTACACCCTGAGCGCCAAGGTGTACCAGGGGGCGGGGCAAAAGGCCGCCTATGTGCGTCAGGCGGGCTTCGATGCCATCCAGCAGGAGCAGATGGTGCTGAATTTCATCGATACCCACGGCAGCATCAAACGAGCGGATGCCGCCGATCTGTGCCATATCAGCCCTTTCCAGGCCACTCGGCTGCTCAACCGCTTGAAAGGCAAGGGCGTGATACGCCCGGTAGGCCAAGGGAAGGGGACCCGATATGAGCGGAGCTGATAAAATACGAGCGTCGCACGAAAAATGCGAGCGGATACGAGCGATGCGCGTATTTTCGCGTGCTGTCAGCACAATATATAGGCCGCGCCGCATAGCGATATTAAGCGAAGTGACTTTCCAATGGTGCATAAGGATGACGTATGAACAGAACCGATGCTGAAGCATTGCTGCGTACTGCGGTGGGAAACGCAGCCGCAAGTTTCCGTAGTGGCCAATGGGAAGCCATTGATGCTTTGGTAAATCAGCGCCAAAAGCTACTGGTGGTTCAACGAACCGGGTGGGGCAAAAGCTCTGTCTATTTCATAGCGACCCGAATCATGCGTGATCAGGGCTATGGGCCCACCATCATTGTCTCGCCTTTGCTGGCCTTGATGCGTAATCAGATTGAGTCAGCTCGAAGACTGGGTATTCACGCGATCACCATTAACTCTACCAACCGTGATCAAGCGGAAGCGTTGATCCAGCAGGTACATACAAACCAGGTGGATTGTTTGTTGATCTCCCCGGAAAAGCTGGCCAACGAGCAGTTTGTTGAGCAAGCGCTCCACCCTATTCTGGATAACGTAGGGTTATTGGTTGTGGATGAAGCGCACTGTATCTCGGACTGGGGGCACGACTTTAGGCCGGATTATCGTCGCCTGCTCAATATTTTGCGCCAGATGCCCCCCAACATGCCGGTATTAGGTACAACGGCCACCGCCAATGATCGGGTCATCACAGATGTTGTTGATCAGTTGGGTGATATTGAGGTGCTCCGCGGCCCCTTGGTTCGCGATAGCTTGTCTCTTCAAAACATTGCCCTTGCAGATCAGGCAAGCCGTCTCGCCTGGCTGTCAGAAACAATACCGACTCTGCAGGGGGCTGGAATCGTCTATGTGCTGACAAAGCGAGATGCAGAACAGGTAAGAAGCTGGCTGTTGAGTCAGGGAATTGATGCCAAGGCCTACTACAGCGGCATTGAGCATTCTGATTTCGAGAACTCCGATCAGTACCGGGAGCATCTGGAAGATCTGCTGCTCAACAATCAACTGAAGGTGCTTGTAGCCACAACGGCGCTGGGCATGGGTTACGACAAACCCGATCTTCACTTTGTTATTCACTACCAAACACCCGGCTCCATCGTATCCTATTACCAGCAAGTCGGCCGGGCCGGACGCGGTATTGATCAATCTCTCGGCATTCTGCTTTCCGGGGCAGAAGATGAGCGTATTCACGACTTCTTCCGTCGCTCCGCATTTCCGAATCAATCCCAGATTAACCAGGTGCTTTCCGTTCTCGAAGACAGTGATGGCTTATCTGTGCCGAAACTGGAAGAACACTTGAATATGCGCAAAGGGCAAATCGAAAAAGTCCTTAAATTTCTGAGCGTTGAAAGCCCGGCGCCTGTATACAAAGCGGGCAGCCAATGGACAAGAACTCCGGTTGCTTACCAGCTGGATCACGACCAAGTCGAGCGGCTCACGAACATGCGAGAGCAGGAGTGGCGAGAGATCCAGGAGTACACGGCAAGTTCGGGCTGCTTAATGGAATATCTGCGAAAGTCTCTTGATGACCCCGAGGCGCAACCCTGTGGCAAGTGCGCTAACTGTATTGGTGCGCCGCTGGTCAGTGCTTCGCCCGATCGGCAAAGAGTCATTGCTGCAGCGCAGTTCCTTCGCCACTCAGAATTTGTTTTCAAACCCAAGGTTCAAGTGGCCGCCAATGGGTTTCCGCAATACGGATTGCGAGGGAACCTGCCACAAAACCTCAGAGCGCAGGAAGGCAGAGTACTTAGTCGGTGGGCTGACGCAGCATGGGGCGGTTTGGTCGAACAAGACAAACATGGGGGCTATTTCCGGGATGAATTAGTGGACGCCATGGCGGAAATGATTCAGCAGCGTTGGCAGCCAACGCCACGGCCTGAGTGGGTCACCTGCGTACCCTCGCTCAAGCACCCGGAATTGGTGCCGGATTTTGCGGGGCGGCTGGCGAATAAACTGGGTCTGCCATTTCATCCGGTAATCTCCAAAGTGCAAGATAACGAACCACAGAAGCTACAGAACAACCGCTACCACCAGTGCAGCAACCTGGATGGAGTGTTCGCAGTTGATGCAGGCCTCCCTTCCAGTCCAGTCCTATTGGTGGACGATGTCGTCGATTCCGGTTGGACCATGACCGTTCTGGCAGCCTTACTTCGGCAACAAGGCAGTGGCGAAGTCTATCCGGTCGCTCTTGCTTCTTCTGCAACGGGAGATTGATGAATGCTCGCTGCTAAAACACAGGCAATCCTGTTACTGACCGCCTATTTTTCCAGGTCAACAAGCTCAGAAGCAAAGCCTCTCACGAATAAAGAGTGGGGGCGTTTTGCCTTCTGGTTGAAGAACCAGGAAATGTACCCCGAGGATCTCCTGACAGGGGACCTCAGTCAAAAACTGGAGGGATGGACAGACTCCAAGATTACATCCGACCGCATTCAAACCCTGCTCAATCGTGGGTCTGCCCTGGCAATGGCGATGGAAAAATGGACCCGCTCCGGCTTATGGGTGTTGACGCGCTCAGACAGTGACTACCCCAAACGTCTTAAAGCACGCCTCGGCAATGATGCACCCCCCGTCTTTTTCGGGTGTGGCAACCGCAATCTCCTGAACCAAGGTGGCATTGCTGTCATCGGCTCCCGTAAGACATCTGACGCGGATCTTCAGTTTAGCCGCGACCTTGGAGCTAAGTCCGCAAACGATGGGCGATCTGTCGTATCCGGCGGTGCAAAAGGCGTCGATGAAGCCGCCATGCTGGGTGCCCTTGAGTCTGAAGGTACGGCAATTGGGGTTCTCGCCAATGACCTGCTGCGCGCCGCCACCTCCGCAAAGTACAGAAAGTACCTGATGGCGAACAACCTGGTTCTCCTCTCACCCTTTTATCCTGAGGCCGGCTTCAATGCGGGCAACGCCATGCAGCGCAACAAGTACATCTATTGCCTGGCGGATGCGGCAATTGCCGTGCATTCCGGAACGTCAGGTGGTACCTGGAACGGCGTGCTTGAAAACATCAAACATAACTGGGTACCGATGTGGGTCAAGTCCACCGATGACCCAGAGGCCGGCAATGCCACGCTGGTGCAAAAAGGCGCTAAATGGCTACCTGAAAATTTGAGTGAAATCGGCCTTAGCCACCTACTGAAAGCCGCAGATTCATCCGCAGATCAGGATGCTGACTTGTTTGCGCAGCAGCAGGCAGAGCTCGTGCCTGAGACCCTTGAGAGCGAACCACTAACTGACCCAGGCCAAATAGAAGAAGGTAAAACAGCATCAGATGAGGTTGCCAAAGAGACTGCGGAACGCGCCTCCAAACCTTCACCAAAGCAGGAACATACAGCACCCTCGTCTGTTTTGGGTGACCGATACGCAGAAAAATCAGCTCTTACGCAGCTTTCCTTGTACGACCATTTTCTACTGATGCTTAGAAATGCAACAGGCTCACCAAAAACCATTGATGAATTGCTGGAGGCTACACAGCTCCACAAGACTCAGCTTAGCGAATGGTTAAAACAGGCTGTCGCGGATGACAAGGTGACCAAGCTAAGTCGCCCGGTTCGGTATCAGTGGGTGGAAGACAATCAGCGCAAGATGTTCGAGGATCAGTAGTCTCCATGGAAACCGCAAAACTTAAAAAATTCGCCCAATTTGCTCGCCGCAGCCTCCTCGAACAGGTCACAGCCAAGCTCAAACTGGTATTGGCCGACGAGAGTCCCGCCCGGCGAGAAAGGCCGCAGGCGATTAAAAAGCTGGAGGAGGCGATAACCGACCAAGGAAAAGAACAGGTTATTGAGCGGGTGGCCTATATCTGGTTCAACCGCTTCTGCGCCCTGCGCTTTATGGACGTGAACCGTTACAACCGCATTGGCATTGTTTCCCCTGCTGACGGGCAGTTCCAGCCCGAGATCCTGGCCGATGCCAAAATGGGCCATATCGATGAAGAAATGGTGTCGGAGTCAACCCGTCAAAAGATTTTCGCCCTGCTGGATGGCAAAACACCCAGCCAGGATCCGCAAGGGGAAGCCTATCGTTTGCTGGTTGTAGCCGCCTGTAACTATTGGTTCAGAGCGATGCCGTTCTTGTTCGAGCGCATTGATGATTACACTGAGCTTTTGATGCCGGAGGACTTGCTGTCAGGCAACTCGATCCTGGCCTATACCCGCGAGGCGATGACGCCGGATGCCTGTGAGGATGTCGAGGTTATTGGCTGGCTGTATCAGTTCTATATCTCCGAGAAGAAAGACCAGGTATTCGCCGATCTTAAGAAAAACAAGAAGGTTAATCCCGAGAATATCCCAGCGGCGACCCAACTATTCACTCCTCACTGGATTGTTCGTTACTTAGTGGAAAACTCGCTGGGCCGCCTCTGGATGCTCAATCGGCCAGACTCAGGCCTGATTGAACGGATGGATTACTACATCCAGCCGGAAGAACCCGAGACTGATTTCCTCCGCATCAGTAGCCCGGAAGAAATTAAGGTCTGCGATCCAGCCTGTGGCTCAGGCCATATGCTGACTTATGCCTTCGATTTGCTGTATGCCATTTATGAGGAGGAAGGCTATGAGTCCGCTGAGATTCCGGCCAAGATTCTGACTCATAATTTATATGGTATAGAAATCGACGAGCGGGCCGGTGAACTAGCCGCTTTTGCACTTACGATGAAGGCACGAGCAACGCAACGGCGGTTCTTTCGCAAGCCAGTGCAGCCGAATGTCGTCGTATTGGAAAATGTGAGTTTTACCGACACCGAGGTACAGGACGTAGCCTCCGTGGTGGGCAATAGTCTATTCACAGATGAGCTGCGCGAAACGCTAGGCCAGTTCGATCAGGCCAAGAACTTCGGCTCGCTAATCGTGCCGAACCTTCGTGACCCGGCCGAGATGCTGCGAATAGTGGAGGAGCGAGCTTTCGACTCCGACCTGCTGCTGAAAGAAGTACTGGAGCGCGTCGTGGCGGTGCTGCGCATGGCAGAGGCGCTGTCGCCGAAGTACCATGTGGTGGTGGCTAACCCCCCGTATATGGGCAGCGCGGGAATGAACTCGACACTGAAAAGTTGGATCGAGAAAAATTTCAAAGCCGCCAAACTTGACGCAATGACATGTTTCATGACACGCGCTTCTCGCCTAACCAAGGTAAAAGGCGCGTGGGGAATGATCAATCTGCCAAGCTGGCTATTTCTTGGATCATACTCCAAGTTCAGAACCGATTTTTTACTCAAGAACAGAATTTCGTCGTTCCTTCATCTTGGCCGAGGAATTTTCGGAGCTGATTTTGGATCAGTGGCATTCGTCGTAAGCAGAACAGAGGATACATCACAATCTCGTGGTTATTACTTCAAGCTGTACGAGCAGCACTCGCTTGTTCGTACACCAGAGGAGATTCAAAGGAAGTTTCTGGAGAGGGATTGCGATGCTTTCCTCAGTGATCAAAGAAACTTTTTGAAAATCCCGGGAGCGCCGGTAGCTTACTGGCATAGCTCTGCCGTTTACGATGCATTCGAAGGGAGGCAGGTTTCTCAAGTCGCGCGTCCGATGATTGGCATTCAGAGCGGCGACAACGACAGGTTTTATCGCCAGTGGCAGGAGGTAAGCCACGCTAACATGTCAATGTCTCTCCAATCACTTGATGATACGGAAAACAAAGTGGTTTGGGCGCCCCTACAAAGAGGTGGTCATGCGAGAAAGTGGTATGGCAACAACTCCTACGTAGTGAACCTGTCAAATTCTGCTCGTGAAATCCAGAGCGTTGAAAATAGCTCTTTGAGAAATAGCTCAGAGTATTTTCAAGAATGCATTTCGTGGAACCGCTTATCCAATGGGCGCTTTTATCCTCGCTATGTGGACAAGGGGTTTGCTTTCGATGATGTCAGCCCTTTTCTCACAACCAAAGAGGAAGCCTCCATATACGATTTGCTTGCTTGTCTTGGCAGTTCCGCCTCTCGCTTTTTTGTTCGGTCATTTTCGACAGGTTACAAAACCGAGGTGGGGCATGTTGCTCCGCTGCCTCTCCCAAATAGGGCTATTGGCCCGCGCGATTGGAATAAGGCGATTGGCCGTGTGGTGCAAATTGCCCGCTCTGACTGGGACGCCTACGAAACCTCTTGGGATTTTACCAGACTGCCGCTGCTCGTTCCCGACTACCACCAGCCAACCCTGAAAGGAATTTACCAGAAGCTCCGCGCCCATTGGTTGGAAATGACGCTGGAGGTGCAACGGCTGGAGGAAGAGAACAATCGAATTTTCATCGAGGCCTATGGCCTTCAGGATGAGCTGACGCCCGAGGTGCCACTTAACGAAATCACCCTGACCGTCAACCCGCACTACCGCTACGGTAACGACAAGAGCGAGAACGAGCTGGAGACGCTTTTGCTGGCCGACACCATGCGCGAGCTGGTCTCCTACGCTGTGGGCTGCATGTTCGGCCGCTACGCGCTGGACAAGCCAGGGCTGGTTCTCGCCAATCAGGGCGAGACTATCGAAGACTATTTGAAACAGGTTCCAGAGCCGAGCTTCCCGGTGGACGAGGACAATGTCATCCCTATGCTAGACGGGGACTGGTTCACTGACGATATCACCGAACGCTTCCGTGAATTCCTGCGCATCACCTTTGGTGAAGAATACTATGAGGAAAACCTTCGCTTTGTCGAGCAAGCACTGGGCAAGGATATTCGCAAGTACTTCCTGAAGGACTTTTACAACGACCACGTGCGTCATTACAAAAAACGCCCCATCTATTGGTTGTTCTCCTCACCCAAGGGCTCATTCAATGCGTTGATCTACATGCACCGCTATCAGCCCCACACCGTGGGCACGGTGCTGGAGTATCTGCGCGATTTCAAAGATGAAAAGCTGCAAGCCCGGAAGAACCATCTGGAAGCCGTCAGCATCAGCGCCGGGGCCTCTCCTGGCGAGAAGACCAAGGCCCTGAAAGAGATCGAGAAGATCAACAAAACCCTAGCCGAGTTGGATGATTACGAGCGGGATGTACTTTATCCCCTGGCTACCGAGCAGGTGGAAATCGATCTCGATAACGGGGTGAAGGCCAATTATCCGAAATTTGGCGAGGCCTTGAAGAAAATTCCAGGCTTGTCCTGAAGCAGTAAGGAGCTGTCGGCATGGCAGGTGAGTACGAAAAGGCCATTACTATCAAAGACGCGATTGATGCCATTAATCAGCGAGACTATCTGTTGCCGGCAATACAGCGGAAGTTCGTCTGGAGCAGCCATCAGATCTGCGTGCTGTTCGACTCCATCATGCGGGGTTACCCCATCAACACATTCATGATGTGGGAAATCAAGGATGATGGCATCAAGAACGACTACAAATTCTACGAGTTCCTGAAATCCTACTGCCAACGTTTCAGTGAGGAGAACCCCCACGTCCCAACCAATGCCAGTTATAAGAATTTCAGGGCAGTCATCGATGGCCAGCAGCGTCTTACATCCCTCTATATCGGCCTCTGCGGTACATATGCGTACAAGAAGCCGAGGGTTTGGTGGCCTAGCACTCGCGACGACAGGGTATTGCCGCCCCGCAAGCTGTATCTGGATCTGAAGGCACCACTGGAATCGGAAGACGATGAATCACTGATGTATTACGACTTCCGGTTTCTGACAGACCGGCAATATAAGGATTCGTTAGCTGCAGAGACCCCGGCTCATCACTGGCTTTGCATGCATGAAATACTTCGGTATCCAAACCACGAAAGTAGCGATGATGTGCTTTTGGATGTGGTAATGCCAGAGCTTGAACAACGAGGGCTCAATGGAAATACCTTTGCCCGGAAGACACTACTGAAAGTTTATGACGTGATCCGTTCTCAGCGGATCATCCATTACTTCAACGAGAGCAGTCAGAAAATTGACCATGTTTTAGATGTATTTATCCGAACCAACAGCGGAGGCACCAAGCTGGACTTTTCTGACCTTCTGATGTCGATTGCCGTCGCCCACTGGGATGGAGATTTTCGGAAAGAGCTTGACGACTTGACCCAGCACATCCATCAGAACACGGAGATGGGTTTCTACATAGAGCGTGACTGGTTATTGAAAACCTGCTTGATGCTTACGGAAGCCGATGTCCGTTTCAAAGTGAGGAATTTCAAGGGAGAGCAGGTTGCCCGTATCCAGCAAGAGTGGCCCGATATCAAAGAGTGTATTACCGAAACATTCCGCCTCGTGCGGCGGTTCGGTATTACGCCACAGTCCCTGACCTCCAGAAACGCTGTTATTCCAATCTGTTACTACTTGTATAAGAAGTGCTCTTCAGGAGAGCCGCTCTTCAGGAAAATTAATAATCTGGCGAAATGCCATGAGCAACGTGCGGTAATCAGCCAGTGGTTTTACATGGCGCTGTTGAAAGGGGTCTTCGGCGGTCAAGCTGACTCCATTTTAAGCAGCATGAGGGATGTTCTAGTAAAACACCTTACCGACGATACCTTCCCGTTGCCCGCCATCATCGATCGTTACAAAGCGACGAATAAGGATCTGCGTTTCGATGAAGAAACCCTCGATAAACTGCTGGAAACGCAGCACGGTGAGGGGCGCTGCCGCGCGTTACTGCATTTGCTGTTCCCGGAAATGAACGTTTCAGAGGTTTTTCACATTGATCACCTTCACCCGAGGGCATCCTTTGACAAGAAATTGCTAAATAAAGCTAGCTTTCTGCAGGATGACGAGCGGTTGATGGCGTTTTATCGTGATCCAGTCCACTGGAATGCGATCCCCAATCTTCACCTATTGAATCATTCGCAAAACCTTGCGAAGAAAGACCGCCCTTTGAAGGGATGGCTTTCTGACCAGAATGTGCACCTGAGCCCTAGTGATCTGCTCATCGAGAATGTGGATCTGGAATTTACTTCATTCAAGGCTTTCTATCTGGCCAGGCGAGAAGTCCTAAAACAGCGCTTGATATCCAGAGTTTACATGTCCGCGCCGTTGGCGGCGGAGAGTGTGGCTGACAGTGAAGACGAAGAGCTGGAAGAGGTGGTCTCATGAGCAGCCAGATTCAAACGGCTCTGACGCGACTCTTTGATAAGCACCGGATCGTTTTCTGGTACGACACCAAGCAAGAGCTGCGCAGTGACTTCGAGGCGGTTTCCATTCCAGACGTGGAGAAGCTGGAGATCGCCAACAACGGGTACGGCCTGAAACATCGCATCCTGCGAGAGTCACCGGAACAGAAATTCTTGCTGTACAGGGAGGGGCCGCAACCAGAGGATCTGGATAACTGGTTGCTGGACGTACAGCTGGCCCATGGCGTGTTCCGGACCGACCAGGTGGCCATCTGGCTATCCGAACTGGAATTGGGCCTGGAGTTTGCCGAGGTGGCCCAGGCTCACGCGGAGTTTTTCCAGGCGATCAAGCGCAAGGAAGCGCTGAAGAAGCTGCTGAAGCCGGACGACACTGTCGGTCAGCTTCGCCTGAAGATGCTGGCTGTATGTGCCGGTAGCGAGCCCCGTATGGACTCGGTGGTGGAAACCCTGCTGCAGCAACTGGCGGAAGACCGTGATGATGGTATCCGGCTGATTGAGCGCTGTGGTCTGGACAGCTTTTTGTGGGAGCAGCTCACCCGCTTCTATGGTTACGAGGCCAGTGAACCCAGCCTGCGAGACTTCGTGATCGAGCTGTTCAAGTCTTGCTATGCCATGGGCACCGATGGCGAGGTCAAACTGACCGGCGATGCCCTGGTGTTCCTCAAGCGCTGGAAAGACAGCCGGCAGTTCGAGCAGGGGTTTGAAACCCTGTCTGCCGAGTGTGCCGAGGTGCTGGGCATTGAGCAGGATCTCGGTAAACGGGACTTCCGGGACCTGGTTGAGCTGGACTACTTCCGGCTTATCGACCAGAAGATTATCAGTGACCTGGTGCGGGCGGTGGTAGGCCGCACGGTCACCAGCGGTGATGTGGCGCTGTGGGTGCGGCAGCGGCGTCAGGGCCACTGGTATGGCGAGTTCCGACACCTGTATGAAGCCATTGAGTTTGCGGCCCGCTTTGTCCAGATGCTGGGCGAGGCTCGGCTCACCATCGACAGCCTGTCTGACGGTGTTCAGCGATACACCCGCACCTGGTTTCAGCTGGATCAGCTCTACCGCAAGTTTACCTACCACGTGCGCATGTCTGGCCAGGCCTCGCTGATGGGCGAACTCAGTGAGCAGGTAGAGAATCTGTATTCCAACAACTATCTGCTCAAGCTGGGCGACGGATTCCAGGTTCATGTGGACGCCGCGCCACGCTGGGAGGCCTATCCGGTCGTTCAGCAGAAGGCCTTTTTCGAGCACTGGGTGCGCCCGTACCTGCGCAAGGACAAACGGATCTGCGTGATCATTTCCGACGCCATGCGCTACGAGATTGGTGATGAGCTGCTGGGCCTTATCCGGCAGGAAGATCGCTACAGCGCGGAGCTTGAGCCGGCACTCTCAACCCTGCCCAGCTATACCCAGCTCGGTATGGCGGCGTTGTTGCCCAACAAGTCGCTGGCTATTGCCGACAATGATACCGGAACGGTACTGGTGGATGGCCAAAGCTCACAGGGCACGGTCAACCGTACCAAGATCCTGCAGACCGCCCTGGATGGGCGGGGGCAGGCCGTCAAGGCGGAAGATTTTATGCAGCTCAACCGGGAAGACAGCCGGGAGCTGCTCAAGGGTAACGATGTGGTGTACATCTACCACAACCGCATCGACCACACCGGCGACAAGATGCACTCAGAGGGGCAGGCCTTTGAAGCGGCGGAACAAACCCTGGCTGATCTCATACGCCTGATCAAGAAGCTTACGGCCGCCAATGCCAACAACCTGCTGATCACCGCTGACCACGGCTTTATTTACCAGAACCGTGAGCTGGATGAGAGTGACTTCCTGGGCGACGCTGTCTCTGGCGATGATATTCGCTACCGGGACCGTCGTTTCGTGCTGGGCAAGGGGCTGTCCGCCTCTCAGGCCTTCCATCACTTCTCGTCCGAGCAGCTTGGGCTGGATGGCGAGATGGAGGTGCAGATTCCCAAGTCCATCAACCGGCTGCGCCTTAAAGGCTCAGGCAGCCGCTTTGTGCATGGCGGGGCATCCCTTCAGGAAGTTGTGATTCCGGTCCTGAAGGTTAACAAGAAGCGCCAGAGTGATGTCAGCGCCGTTGAGGTGGATATCCTGCGCGGGGCCAGTTCGGTGATCACTTCCGGCCAACTGGCCGTCACCTTGTATCAGTCCGGACCGGTTACCGAGAAAGTACAGCCTCGCCACCTGCGGGCCGGGATTTACACCCAGGCAGGGGAGTTGATCTCGGATAGCCACGAGCTGTCGTTTGACCTGACCTCGGAGAACCCCCGCGAGCGGGAGCTTCAGGTGCGTTTTGTGCTCAGCCGCAAGGCGGATGAAGCCAATGGCCAGGAAGTCTTCCTGGGGCTGGACGAGCAGCACGCCGGTACCTCCCACTACAAGGAATACAAGTCGCTCAGGTATTTGATGCGACGGTCCTTTACCAGCGATTTCGATTTCTGAGGGTTATAGCCAATGAGCACGCTTGACCAAAAGATCAACGAACACTTCCCCGGGCTGGTGGTGCGCAAAGACCTGGTGAAAACGGTCAAGGGCAACGCCATCGTCCCTTCGTATGTGCTGGAGTATCTGCTTGGCCAGTACTGCGCCACCAGCGATGAGGCCACGATTCAGACGGGTATCGAAACGGTCAAGGAGATTCTGGCCAAGCACTATGTCCACCGTAATGAAGCCGGACTGGTGCGCTCTAATATCAAGGAGAAAGGGCGCTACAAGGTGATCGACAAGATCAGCGTGGCCCTGAATGAGAAGACGGATGCCTACGAGGCGCAGTTCTCCAACCTGGGGATCAAGAAGGTGCTGGTGGATTCCGGAACCGTGAAGGCCCACCCCAAACTGCTGGTAAGCGGCGTCTGGTGCATCGCGGACATCGAATACGTATTTTCTGAAGACCAGAACGCCAGCCCCTGGATCCTGTCCACCCTCAAGCCGATTCAGCTATCTCACTTCGACTACGACGCTTACGTCGCTGCGCGGCAGCAGTTCAGCACCGATGAGTGGATTGACCTGCTGATACAGAGCATCGGCTTTAACCCGGAGATGTTTGGGCGGCGCAGCAAGCTCCTCCAGCTCCTGCGCCTGGTTCCTTTCTGCGAGCGCAACTACAACCTGATTGAACTTGGCCCCAAGGGGACAGGTAAATCCCACGTTTACTCCGAGTTCTCGCCCCATGGGATTCTGGTTTCCGGTGGTGAGGTCACCGTACCCAAGCTGTTTGTGAATAACTCCAGTGGCAAGATCGGCCTGGTGGGGTACTGGGATTGCGTGGCCTTTGACGAGTTCGCCGGCAAGCAGAAACGCGTCGACAAGGCCCTCGTCGACATCATGAAGAACTACATGGCCAACAAGTCCTTCTCTCGGGGTGTGGAAACCCTGGGCGCCGAGGCCTCCATGGTGTTTGTGGGAAACACCCGGCACACCGTTCCTTACATGCTGAAGCATTCAGACCTGTTCGATGATTTACCGGACAAGTTCTACGATTCCGCCTTTCTGGACCGGATCCACTTCTACATCCCGGGGTGGGAGGTCGATATCATCCGGGGCGAGATGTTCTCCGACGGCTATGGCTTCGTGGTGGACTACCTAGCAGAAATCCTGCGCTCGATGCGGAACTATGATTATTCCGATCAGTACCGGGAGCACTTTACCCTTTCTTCGGATATCTCGACCCGTGACCGGGATGGTATCAACAAGACCTTTTCCGGCTTGATGAAGATCCTGTTCCCCCAGGGGGGAGCGACCAGGGAAGAGGTGGAAGAAGTGCTGCGTTTTGCCATCGAGGGGCGCAAGCGGGTCAAGGACCAGTTACAGCGGATCGATACCACCTACGGCGAAGTACGCTTTTCCTATCAGGATCAGCAAGGGCAGGAACGGCTGGTCACCACACTTGAGGAAGAAGAGTACCCGGGTTACTACCACCAGACGGTGTCCACCCCTGATAACGGGGGGTTAGACCCCGAGCCAGCAGCAGACGTTAAAGGTAGCGAGCCCAAAGAGCCCCGCGCCTCTGAATCAGTACTGGAGGAAAAGCACCTGACCTTCCAGGAAAATCAAAAAGGCATCTCATTCGACGGTTTGTTTGGCGCATACCTGAAAGGAGCCAGCAAGATCGCCGTTACAGATCCCTACATCCGGCTTTTCTACCAGATCCGCAATTTCATGGAGTTTCTCGAAGCCATCGTAAAGAACAAGGCCGAAGAGGATGAAGTGGCGGTTCACCTCGTCACAGTCAGAGACGAGTTCAAAGGTGACCTGCAAGACGAGAGTTTTGAAAAGATCCAGGAATCCGCTCGCACCGTGGGCATCGACTTCACCTGGGAGTTTGATGAAAGCGGCACCATTCACGCCCGTCATATCGTTACGGACCACGGCTGGAAGATTTCACTGGATCGAGGGCTGGACATCTTTCAGCACTACGAGATGAATGAAGTCTTCGCGTTTGCCAACCGGTTGCAGCAGTTTCGGTCTAGCAAGGCCTTCGAAATTACCTTCATCAAACAGTCATAGATCCGCTCGGGAGTGCAATGGGAGACGGGGTGTCAGACGCTCGCTTCCCGCTCCCACCAGGACTGAAACAGCTGGTCACCACCCCGCACATAAGTGTGAACCTCCCGACTATTCCAATCCAGCGCCAGAACCTGCAACGCAGCCTGTTGCAGCTCGGTATCCAAGGCCCTCAACCGGTTCAACTCGAATGGCCAGTGGCTGGCGTTATAAAGGCCAAGCAGGAATCGCCGGATATGCCGGGCCTGGCCGCCTCCACTATGAGCGGCGTCGATCAGTGTTGTGAGAGCCGGAAGCCCCGCGTCCTCCCGCTGTTGCCTCCACTTTTCTTCCTGTTCCAATAAAAGGAAAAAGCTGTCGGGAAGCCTGGCTGTTCTGTCCTTCATGTGCATAACCTCATATCGACTTCACGATTATGCTGCCATGTAGGACGCTGGAGGCACGGCTCTCAAACCGCCCGTTTTGGGCAAGAACACCGGTTTGCTGTCAACGCCGGTTTAAAAGTGACCCACTTATTGGCAATATCGCCGGTTGAAAAC
>OJEX01000093.1_pt1 | contig 28499 bp, 26 predicted proteins | sample 1593971 | NCBI WGS metagenome assembly OJEX01 (sample SAMN05416775, study PRJEB24817) | seawater metagenome | isolation source: Sea water | place: Canada:Atlantic | collected 2013-11 | reverse complement strand
TTTCTTTTTAACTGCTCAACATTCATACACACCCCGACAGGGTTGATGTTAAAGCTATCACTTTGTCTGAATTTTAACAGCCCTGTTAAAGAATAAGTCACCAAGTTAATGCCGTGTTAATTTTACTCAATTCAAATTATTCACTTCCTATTCGTTATTTTATGCTATTTTTAATGACATAAAAGCCATTTAAACACAGATATTCAATAGGTAACCACATGATAAACAATAAATCTGCTAAAAACTTACGCCCTTTTCAAGGAATATCACCTGTATTAGGCGCTGAAATCTATATAGATCAATCTGCCGTAATTGTGGGTGATATTACTTTAGCCGATGATGTTAGTATCTGGCCTTTAGTTGCTGCTCGCGGTGATGTAAATACGATTACCATAGGTGCGCGTACTAATATTCAAGACGGGTCGGTTCTTCATGTTACTCGAAAGAGTGAGCATAATCCGAATGGTAATCCATTAATTATTGGTGCTGATGTAACTGTTGGACACAAATGTATGTTACATGGGTGTACACTAGGTGATCGTATTCTTGTTGGCATGGGGGCTATTATTATGGATGGGGCTGTAATAGAAAATGACGTCTTCATTAGTGCTGGCGCATTAGTACCACCAAATAAGACATTAGCCAGTGGCTACTTATATGTTGGTAACCCCGTAAAACAAATACGACCATTAAAAGACAGTGAAGCTGCATTTCTTAAACAGTCCGCAATCAACTACGTTGAATTGAAAAATGACTATTTGAATGAGACCTAATATCTGACTTACGCTAGACAAATTAGCGCACATCTATATCCGTGACCAATCAAAATAGCCATTCAGAGTGAACTTTGAATGGTCATGGGTGTATATGAATAGTATCCCCCTCTGGCTCGTTTTTTTCGAGCCAGAGTTCGACTATATCTTCTAAATCATACTTAGCACAGGTATCAATTTTATCTAATCGCTTTAACTGCATGGAGTGAAAGTAAATAGTTATTCGTTGTCCTGATAATAAAGCCGTATATCGCCAAGCATCTTGTTGCTCATCAAATTCGAGATCATCATTAAATAGAAGTGCCTGATTCATGCCTACCTCTCATTTAAAGATGCTCTTAAGTCATGAAGAACAGGATCTACTGCAGGTTTTACTCCTCGCCAAATATCAAAACTCTCTGCCGCTTGCCCAACCAACATACCTAGACCGTCAATAACATTTTTAGCATTTAGCTCTTGTGCTTTTTGCAAAAATGGAGTCAATTCTTTACCGTATGTCATATCATAACAAACACAACTAGGTGTAATAAGCTTTTCCTCAATCGGAATCCCATGACCTGTTAAACCCGCAGATGTGGCATTGATAATTATATCAAATTCTTGTTCATTCGCTTTATCAAACGAACAAGCTGATAACGGCTGATCCGTGTATTGCTCAACTATTGCTTCTGCTTTAGAAACAGTTCTATTAGCAATAGTTAGGCTTTTAGGCATTTGATTTAAAAGAGGTAGCACTACTCCTTTAGAGGCTCCACCAGCACCAAGCAACAATACACGACTATTTTTTATGCAAACATTGTTTGCAAGTAAATCATTCACTAACCCAACCCCGTCGGTAGTATCTCCATATATCTTTCCATTTTTGAAAGTCAGCGTATTCACAGCACCCGAAAATTTTGCATGCTCGGTTAATTCATCACACATTGACATTGCTTGCTCTTTAAAAGGAGCTGTGACATTAGCCCCCTTACCTTCTTTGGCAATAAAGTCATTAACAGCCTCTGTAAAGCCATCTAACTCGACCAAACATGTTTCATAATGAAGTATTTGCTTTGTCGTTTTAGCAAAGGATTGGTGGATGAAGGGCGAACGTGATTGTTTGATTGGATTACCAAAAACGCAGTATTTGTCCATTAGGATACTTTCAATAAAAAATTTAGCTATAGCCTAACCGAATTGTAGTTTTAAGAACATAAAAAAAGCAGTAACAAATTACTGCTTTTTATTATGATTTATATCTTTAACGTTGTATTAAAACTTATAACCAACCATTAAAGAATAAACCATAGGGTCGACATCAACACTTACATGACCTGGCACTGCGCCACCAACTGCGGTGAAACTGGCTTTAGTGTCAATATCAATATAACGCGCAGAAGCGTTAATTGACCAATTTTCATCAACTTGGTAATCAACACCTACTTGGGCACTTAAACCCCAAGAGTTATCTAAATTAAGATCACTAGCATCTAATGGGGCACCTACTGGTGTAGTAGTACCATCGCTAATACTAACGATAGTAGGACTATCAGGTCCAGTTAATGCAGGATTAAAACTGTCTTCAAAGAAAAAAGTGTAGTTTATACCTACACCCACATACGGTTTAAATGCAGAGTTCGTATCGAAATAATACAACACACTTAACGCTGGTGGTAAGTGTTTAGTTTCCCCTAACTTAGCCACACCAGCACCAGTATCAACCATGATGTCGTGTTTAAATGGTGTCGCTGCTAATAACTCTACAGCCCAGTTGCTGTCGTAGAAATAAACAAAATTTAAACCAAGCTGTGAATTATCGTCAACAGAGGCAGTAATAGCACCTGCGCCTAAATTAACTGTTTGATTACCAGCAGCATAAATAGTTGCTTGTTGGCTATCAGGGTTTACAGATGTGATACCACCACGAACTAATATATCACCCGCTTGATTTGCTAACGCGACAGTAGAAATACTAGTTAATAATGCGATTGCTAATATTGATTTTTTCATATTTTATATCCCTTAATAATTTGTGGATATAATAGGGCTGTTGTTATTTAAAAGTTTGATTTAGCGTAAGGTTTTTTAGCTAATTTTTACAGAATGGTTTTTTTATTGATTTCGATCAAGCTTTGCAGTGAGCTTTAGGTAATGCATCGCTATCAAAGATGTTTTTATTGATATTTATCACACTCACAAATTTTTCACTGACGAATAACACTGCCTGTTAAGCCATTAATAATACTAGTGGGTTTTAGAAAGTTTAAGGTATCAGTTTTGATAATGTAATCAACTTTATCACCTAACTTTTGTTCAACTTGTTGCCAAATTGTTGCTGGTGGTTGTCCTGATAAATTTGCACTAGTTGACACAATCGCTTTATTTGTTAGCTTACAAAGAGCAACAACATCAGGATGATTGGTAACACGAACGGCAATGGAATCAAAAACACCACAAAGCAATGGTGATATATTGCTACTGGCAGGTAGTACCTGCGTGAGAGCGGCAGGCCAACGAGATAAAATTAGAGAGCGTTGCTCTTGACTTATAGCATTATCATTAAGGTAAGGTAAAAGTTGATCGTAATTAGCTGCCAATAAAATCAAGCCTTTATCAACACTTCGCTCTTTCAATAAAAGTAGCTTATTTACCGCTTCATCATTATCAGGATCACAACCAAGACCGAAAACAGCTTCAGTTGGATAAGCAATAATGCCACCTTGGGTAAATACCTCAGCAGCGTATTCAATTGTTGAGATATTACTCATAAAGTCACTATTTAATCACAGTCTGTTATTGTAAACCGCAGTTCTACTCTCATTGTATGCTTCATTTTCAAGGAAAAAGCACCTAATTAACGACTGTTAATTAGGTGCTTTGACGTCTAAATTGGGTCATACAGCAGTAAACTAGCCCAGTTTAGCTTGCATAGCTTCATCTTTTGCAAGTAAAGCTTTAGCATTAGCTTTACGTTCAGCCTGTACTTTATCTGCCATGCTTTGATCCGCAACACCTAAAATTTGCGCGGCTAAATAACCTGCATTTTTAGCGCCTGCTTTACCAATTGCAACTGTCGCAACAGGGATACCACCAGGCATCATTACCGTTGATAATAAAGCATCATGGCCTTGTAATGGACCATTATCTATTGGTACACCAATAACTGGACGTGTGGTCATACCCGCAACAGCACCTGCTAAATGGGCAGCTAAGCCAGCTGCACAAATAAATACTTTACAGCCTCGCGCTTCAGCATCTTTGACATAAGATTTTGCTGCTTCAGGAGTTCTATGGGCTGAACGCACACGAACTTCATGAGTTATATCAAATTGCTTTAGAATAGAAATAGTAGCTTGCATTACCGGAAGATCAGAATCTGATCCCATTAAAATAGCAACAAATGGTGAAGTCATGGTTTTTTCTCTTAAAGGTTAAAATAATATGGATGGTTTATATTCAAAATTATAGCGCTTTGCTTTTATAGCTACATTTTTTTTGTGGGCAACTTATCACCTCACCGTTTGCCATAGTTCGCTTAATTAGCACCGACCACTGACATTCTGGACAGGCTTGCTCTATAGGTTGATAGTTTAAAACATATTTACATTTAGGGTATTGGTTACAAGAATAAAATGTTTTACCAAAGCGATTAGTTTTTTCTTTTAGCTCTCCAACTTTACCCTTCTTTTTACATGATGGGCAAGCAACACCAATATCTTCATGGTGCTGTTCAGCTTCAATATGATGGCATTGTGGATAATTGGTACATCCAATAAACATACCATATCGTCCTTGCTTTACAGCTAATGGATGAGTACAGAGAGGACACTCGCTATTGGGTAAAACCTTATCTTCGATTCGCTCTTGTTCAATCACCGAACGCGTATATTGACAGTTAGGATAGTTAGAACAACTTAAAAAAGCACCCAATTTACCCCGCTTTATGATGAGCTCAGAACCACACTCAGGGCAAACTTCATAGGCTTTCTCAAGCGCATGCTCATGTCGAGAAAACAATGGATTCTCGTTATCTAAAGGTAATTGCTTTGCATTAGGCAGATTAGACATAAAATAAGCTATGGTTAGGTCAAATAAACGAGATACTACAAATATAATTGTGACATATTATGCCACAACTCTGCTTAAAAAAACTATTATTTAATGCAATGCCTAGTGCAATGGACCTTCTTGATCATCAAAAATAAGATCTTCCATTTGTGAGTAAGCATTTTCTTGACCCGGTACATTGAACAATACCATCAATATTACCCATTTTAAATCATCCATAGAGAAATGGGAGGTATCAAGCTCCATAACCCTATCTATGACCATTTCACGTGTAGTAAAATCAAGCACATTAACTTGTTCTAAAAACAAGATAAAGCCTCGACTTTCGGTATCAAGCAGTTGCATTTCATCTTCGGTATAAATACGGAAAGATTGATTGCCAACGCGAGTTAAATAAGGGTACGCATCGCTATCTTGCAATGCAGCAAGTTTTTCTAGCCAATTAAGTGCTTTATAGATTTCATCCTGGTGAAAACCTGCACGCGTAAGTTCATCGGTTAATATATCATGATCAACCATTACTTCAGCTTCACTATGAATATAGTTTTCAAAAAGATACATCAATATATCAAACATAACTAGCCCCTTTTAAACCTATGGTTCATACTACAATTTAAGGTAGCCACCTGGTACCGCAACCACCAGACCACTAAGCTCTAATAGTGTTAACCGAGTTAACACTTCCTCAATAGGTAGTTTACTTCGAGAAACCACTTTATCCACGGGAGTAATTTCAAATCCCACACTAGCCAACAATTCATCGACACACAAGCTCTTATTTCGAATTTTTTGATCAATATCTTTATTTACAACATCTTGTGATTTTTCCTGATTCTTTAAGTGTCGGTCAGGTTGATTTTCAAACGTTAGCTCTTCTATTATATCGGCCACTTCTTCCACTAGTTTAGCACCTTGCTTAATTAACCAGTGGCACCCTTTAGCCTGAGGATTATTAATAACGCTAGGAATAGAAAAAACATCTCTATTCTGTTCTAACGCACAACGAGCTGTAATTAAAGAACCACTTTGCAACGAAGCTTCAACGACTAATACACCTAAACTTAGGCCACTAATGATACGATTTCTTTTTGGAAAATGTCCTGCTTTTGGCAAAGTACCGGGTAAAAATTCACTAATTATCGCACCATGTTGAGATATAATTTGCTCCGCTAAAGCTTGGTGTCTTGCTGGGTAGACTTTATCTAACCCTGTAGCGACTACCGCAATAGTACTTGCATTGGACGTTAGTGCCCCTTTATGCGCAGCTGCATCAATACCTAAAGCTAAACCGCTGGTAATAATCAAACTAACTTCTGCCAACTGTTGAGCTAGCTGAAAAGCCGTTTCACGGCCACCTATAGTAGCCGAACGACTACCAACAATAGCGAGTTGACTTTGATTTAATAATTTTTTATTACCTTTTATAAATATAACCAGGGGTGGATCGTAAATTTTTTTTAGTAAACAAGGGTATAGGGGATCATCAAAAGTTATTATTTCACTGTTACAATTATAACTGCTGTTAATAATCTCATCGATGAATAACCAATTGGGTTTGTTAAATGCAGCTAAATGGTTAGGTGTTAAGCTATTTGCTGAAGTTAATGGTGATAATGATGACAAAGAAAAAAGTGCTGCTAGCCCGTAGGTATCAACAAGTGCTAATTTTTTATGGATGGCTAAACGAGGAACAAGCTTTAGTGCTAGCCAGTAATGAATATTGGTTTTTTTCATTTGTCTCCTCCCTAAGACTATATTTACGGGTACTTATTCTGGTGCGGTTACCACATCTTGTAGACGCGCCGGTTTTTCAGTGCGTAAAATCAGTGCCATACTTGCTTTCTGATAAACTTTAAACACGATTAACTCACCTAAACCCTCTTCTGGCATTTTATAATTTGCACTACTCGCTGTTAAAAATCGGTTCCAACCTGGTGTCTCCATGACATATTTTGGACCTCTACTTGTATCTAGGATACCTGGGCTTGAGCGTTTTATTGCCATAACATCGCCGACAGTTACCTGATGTTCAGTGCCTCGATTAACAATAACGACTTCTAACTTACCAAACTCACGACCATTACTCGACGCTTTAATAATAGTTCCACGCAATGATTTATCCGCGGCTTTCATCGTCAATACCGAAGGGTACATTTGCCCCTCATGTACGGGCACAATAAAATCGCCTAAGCGTATTTCACGTTTTGCAGTAGAGACTTTGAGTGTTGCTGGTTCTTTTTCATTATTATTACCCGCACGAAGTACTTGAGCTGTTGCCACTAAATCAACATAAAACCCTAAAGAATCAGTCGTTTCAGGATCAATCACTTCCTCTCTTTTATGATAAATAGCATAGGTTTTTGCCAACTCTAACTCTTTATTAATATAAACTTTAAAGCCATTAATACTCAAATTATATCCTTCGTCGCTACCAATAACATAAGGTGATTTTTCAATTTTTTCGGCACTAAATAAATGTTCGTACTTAATGAATGGGGCTATCACTTCTAATGGTAACAACCTAATTGCTTTATTATCCTTACTTGTTTGGCGTATTTTGGGCGACCATTTATAACTTGCTTTAACGGGCTGTAGCATCAACATAGGCTCCCCTTTTTCATCAAAAATTAACATTATAATATCACCAGGATATATTAAATGAGGGTTGTTGATTTCAGGATTGAAACGCCATAATTTAGGCCACAGCCATGGCTGTTCTAAAAAAATAGCAGAAATATCCCATAGGGTATCTCCTTTAACGACAACGTGGATTTTAGGTGCATCATCATTAATTTTTAACTGATCTGCCAATGAAATTAAAGAACTCGTGAATAAAGAAAGTGTTAGAATTATTTTTTTTAGCATGTATTTCGTCCCTGAATCATGATTTTATTCACTGTTATAGAAATACAGTATTATTAATTGCTATAATAATAAACATAACACTCTAACAGAATTATCGCTAATTCTTTTAACAAGCGCTTATAAGACTATGACTATTTTAACTGTATTACGTTTTCCCGATCCTCGTTTAAAAACAAAGGCTAGCCTTGTAACTGAAATTACTAAAGCTACCTCAATCATTATAGATGATATGTTGATAACCATGTATGATGAAAAAGGTGTTGGTCTTGCGGCGACCCAAGTTGATATCCATCAACGTATCGTTGTTATTGATGTTTCTGAAAATAACGATCAACCTCTTGTACTAATTAATCCAGAAATAATTGCTAAAAGCGATGAAACCTTGATTAATGAAGAGGGATGTTTATCTGTTCCTGGGGTTTACGCCAAAGTAGATCGCCACACAACTTGTACCGTAAAGGCTCTAGACCGTGACGGGAAACAATTTACCCTTGATGGTGAAGAACTATTGAGCATTTGTATTCAACACGAGCTTGATCATTTAAATGGTATTTTATTTGTTGATTATTTATCACCATTAAAGCGCCAACGCATTAAAACCAAGTTAGAAAAAGAAGCAAAATTAGACAAGGATAATGCTTAAACCTATGTCTAATTCTCTCAAAAGTCCCCTAAATATTATTTTTGCCGGCACACCCGATTTTGCTGCCCAACATTTAGCGGCACTGATTAATAGTCAACACAATATAGTTGCGGTTTATTGCCCACCTGACAAACCGGCGGGGAGAGGCAAAAAACTTGCCTCCTGTGCAACTAAATTATTAGCACTTGAACACAATATCCCTGTTGAGCAACCCATTAATTTTAAAGACATTAACGACCAACAAAATTTAACCCAATATAATGCCGATATTATGGTGGTGGTTGCTTATGGTCTACTGTTACCTGAAGCCATATTAAATTCCCCACGTTTAGGGTGTATTAATGTGCATGGTTCTTTATTGCCAAAATGGCGAGGAGCTGCACCAATTCAACGTTCATTAGAAGCGGGGGATGAAAAAACGGGTGTTACCATTATGCAAATGGATAAAGGTTTAGATACAGGTGATATGATCTTAACTGCCGAATGTCTTATTGAGTACACAGACACAAGTGCAAATCTTTATGAAAAATTAGCTTTACTTGGACCAATAGCATTAGTTGATACTTTAGCTTTAATGGCACAAGATAATTATAACGCTAATGAACATAATACTAGCCAAGATAATACTCTAGCCACATACGCACATAAACTTGATAAAGCCGAAGCCGAATTAAATTGGCAATTAAGCGCCTGCGAATTAGATAGAAAAGTTCGTGCTTATATTCCTTGGCCTGTAGCACAATTTACTTTCACTGAAGCTAAAACTGAAAATAATACCGTAGATAAACAACACAAAATTCGCATATTGCAAGCTTCTGTACAAAATACAGACAGTAACAAACCTATTGGCACCATTATTTCTGTAGATAAAAGTGGTATTGTAGTCGCCACAGCAAATGGCGCTATTTGTTTAGAAATACTGCAACTACCTGGCAAAAATGCTCTACCTGTAAAAGATATTCTTAATGGTCGTGCTGATTGGTTTAAAGTAGGCACTAACATTAACGGCATAGTGAATTAAATGACAACTAAAACTACTCAAATAGATAAACAAAAATTTATCAATATTCGCGCACTGGCTGCGAAGTGTTGTTATAGCGTAATTGACCAAGGACGAAGCCTTAGTGATGAATTACCCAAACAACAAGATAAAGCCGCCTTAAAAGATAAAGGCTTATTGCAAGAAATTTGCTATGGCGTTCTGCGATATTTACCTGAATTAGAACATGATGTCCGTGCATTAATGCAAAAACCTTTGACGGGTAAACAACGTGTATTTCACTTTTTGTTGTTGGTGGGTGTGTATCAAATTAAGTATATGCGCATTCCTGATCACGCAGCGGTTAGTGAAACCGTTGCGGCTACTGGCGCTTTAAAAAACCGTCAAATGAAAGCATTGGTTAATGGTGTGTTACGAAATTTTGTCCGCGCTAGTGAAAATACTACACCACATAAACAAGAAACTCTGCCGGCCTCAATACAGTACAACCATCCGGGTTGGTTTATTAAAAAAACACAGAAAGCCTACCCCATAAAATGGCAACAAATTCTAGAAGCCAACCAACAAAAACCACCTATGTGGTTACGAGTGAACCAACAACATCACACGAGCACTGAGTATCAAAACTTATTAACGACAGCAGGAATAGACGTTAATACTATGGATCCATTAAGTCATGCCATTGAGCTCACTCGCCCCACTGATGTGACTAAGTTACCCGGTTTTGAGCAGGGTTGGATTTCAGTTCAAGATGGCGCCGCTCAAGAAGCCGCTCGACTGCTTAATTGTCAACATGGTGACATAGTACTGGATTGTTGTGCTGCACCTGGTGGCAAAACATGTCATATTTTAGAGCAAACATCTGACATAGCATCAATGACTGCCATTGATGTTGAAGCCGGCCGTTTAGTTAGAGTAGAAGAAAATTTAGCTCGTTTAGGGTTAAAAGCTAAGGTTATTGCCGCTGATGCTGCCAATTCAAAGACCTGGTGGGACGGGCAACAGTTTGACCGTATTTTATTAGATGCTCCCTGCTCTGGAACCGGTGTTATTCGACGCCATCCTGACATAAAATGGTTACGTAAAGCCAGCGACATTGATGTACTAGTAACACTTCAGCAGCAAATACTAAAAGAAACATGGTCTTTACTTAAACCTGGTGGTACTTTACTTTATGCAACGTGTAGTATTTTACCGCAAGAAAATAGTGAGCAAATACATAATTTCATTAAAAACAATACTGATGCTGAGTTAGTCAATATTGACGGTAACGACACATCAGAAAAAAACATTGTCGGTTGGCAATTATTGCCAGGAGAAAATAATATGGATGGTTTTTATTACGCCAAACTATTAAAAAAAATATTATAAAAAATTATCGATCCTCAATTAAGTAACCACGAGGGTAATGTTCATCCCTGAGAATAAAAATGAAAATAATTATAGTAGGTGCTGGTCAAGTAGGCGGTACTTTAGCGGAAAATCTTGTTGGTGAAAATAACGAAATATCGGTTGTTGATATTGACGGTGAAAGGCTTCGCGACCTCCAAGATAAGATGGACTTAAAAGTTGTTACTGGCCAAGGTTGTCATCCCGAGGTGCTTAAAAGTGCGGGTGCTGAAGATGCGGATATGGTTATCGCGGTAACCTCAGATGATGCGACCAATATGATTACCTGCCAAATTTGTTCTTCTTTATTTAATACCCATAAAAAAATTGCCCGAATTCGCTCAAATCAAGTATTAAAATACTCACAACAGTTATTTCATAAACACCATATTCCCGTTGATCATGTCATTGCTCCAGAAGAGTTAGTTACACGCGATATTGTCCGCTTAATAGACTATCCAGGTGCATTACAAGTATTAGAGTTTGCTCACGGAAAAGTCAGTTTAGTTGCGGTTAAAGCATATTATGGTGGTTTACTCGTCGGGCACGCCTTATCAACGTTAAGAGATCATATTCCAAATATTGATACCCGTGTTGCGGCTATTTATCGTAACGGCAAACCGATTCGTCCTTTAGGTACTACTGTCATAGAAGCAGATGACGAGGTGTTTTTTATTGCTGCCAGTATTCACATACGCGCAGTAATGAACGAACTACAAAAATTAGAATCTGCTTATAAACGTATTATGATTGTTGGCGGTGGTAATATAGGCGCAGGACTTGCGCGAATCTTAGAAAAAAACCATCAAGTAAAATTAATTGAACGCTCACCAGAACGTGCTGCGAAATTAACATCTGAACTAAATCATACACTTGTTTTCAATGGTGATTCATCTGACATAGAGCTACTGACCGAAGAAAACATTGACCAATTTGATGTTTTTATTGCCGTTACCAATGATGATGAAGCTAATATAATGTCATCACTACTGGCGAAAAAGCTTGGTGTACGTAAAACTATGGTACTTATTCAACGTGACGCATATATAGAGCTAGTCCATGGTGGCGCTATCGACATTGCTATATCACCACAACAAGCTACTATTTCAGCATTATTAACCCATGTTAGACGCGGCAGTATCGATAACGTTTATAGCCTACGAGGTGGTGCAGCTGAAGCAATTGAAATAGTCGCCAAGGGTGATGAAAAATCATCAAAAGTAGTTGGCCGTACAATCAAAAATATCAAGCTACCACCCGGTACAACTATCGGCGCGGTTGTGCGTGGCTCTGAAGTCTTAATTGCCCATTCCAACACCCTGATCTGTGAAGAAGACCATGTTATCTTATTTTTAGTCAACAAACGTTATATCGGTGACGTTGAAAAATTATTCCAAGTTAGCGCTATTTATTTCTAAATAAAATATTTATACCGTATCTATTAACTTATGCACGCCAAAATGCAGGAGTGAATAATACTAGCAAGGTAAATATTTCTAAACGGCCAAACAGCATAGCCATAATTAAGACCCATTTACTACTATCACCTATTGTTGAGTAATTAGCAGCAACCTCACCTAGCCCAGGCCCAAGATTATTAATAGACGCCGCAACCGCGGTAAAGGCTGTAATATCATCCATACCCGTGGCAAGTAGTAATAACATACAAATAACAAATACTGCCGCGTAGGCAGAAAAGAACCCCCAAACCGCTTCAACAACACGATCAGGCAAAACTTTTTTACCCATTTTAATACTGAACACTGCTTTAGGATGAACCAGCTTATTTAGTTCACGTAAACCTTGTAAATATAACAACAACACACGCACAACTTTCATACCGCCACCAGTACTGCCAGCACAACCACCAATAAAACTAGAAAAAATGAGTAAAATAGGTAACAGTGTTGGCCAATCAGCAAATGAGGTCGTAGTAAAACCAGCCGTTGTACTGATAGAAACAGACTGAAACAAAGCCTGATCAAAAGCCTGATCAGCATCTTGATAAGTTCCAGAAGCAATCAATACAGTAAAACAAATTAGTGTTAGTACTAATTGTATCGCAATAAAAACTTTAAATTCAGGATCATAAAAATAATTTTTAAGTGACTTACTTTGCACAACCGCATAATGCAAGGCAAAATTAACACCCGCAATTACCAAGAAAAAAACACAAACAAAATTAATTGTAGGGCTATTAAAATATCCCATACTCGCATCATGTGTAGAAAATCCACCGATAGCGATAGTAGAGAATGAATGGCATATTGCATCAAAACCCGACATACCTGCAAGCCAGTAGGCAACAGCGCAAGCAATGGTTAGTGATAGATAAATATACCATAGGTGCTTAGCGGTATCAGCGATACGTGGCGTCATTTTTGAGTCTTTAACCGGCCCAGGAGTTTCAGCGCGATATAATTGCATGCCACCTATACCAAGCATGGGTAATACTGCCACCGCTAAAACAATAATCCCCATACCACCAAGCCACTGTAATTGCTGGCGATACCATAAAACGGCATGGGGTAAGCCTTCTATATGATTTAAAATAGTTGCGCCAGTAGTCGTTAAACCAGAAAAGGATTCAAAAAAAGCATCCGTAATAGATAAAGATGGTTGTTCTAATAAAATAAAAGGAATAGCAGAAAAGCTCGCTAACACTAGCCAAAACAACACCACAATAAGAAAGCCTTCTCGGGCTCTTAAGTCGGTTTTTTGATATCTATTCGGATACCAAGCGAGAAAACCTGTAATCAGGCACCAAAGGAAACCTAATAGAAAAGGTACACCACCACCATCACGATAAATCATGGAGACCAAAGCGGGTGGTAACATAGTGACACTCAGTAGTGCCACCAACAAACCTAAAATTCGGATAATATTTTTATATTGCACGTTTTATTATTTTTTAGTGGTTAAATGTTATTGATTCAAATTAGTTAATACTAATTTTCCTGCCGATAATGTTTGTAATTTTTCAGCTACTAGCCCTAGCTTAGCTTCCGGAATGCATAAACTAAACAGTACTTGTTGCAAATACTCTTGTTTAACAACTTGCCCTTCTGCTTGGCTAATTATATGTAATACATCATCAACTTGGCTATATTGACATGCTAGGGTTTTTGCCGCCATAGCTATTTTAGTTTTCGCTTCTAAAAAAATAAGCGCTTGTCGAACACTATCAGCATAAGCTCGTTGTAAACCACCTGTACCTAACTTAGTACCGCCAAAATATCGCACTACAACGGCACACACTTGGCCAATACCACCACCTTGCAATACCGCTAACATCGGTTTTCCTGCTGTTCCACTTGGCTCACCATCATCAGAATAACCATAACCTAAGCTATCGTTGGCTGCTTTAGTTAAAAAAGCATAACAATGATGACTCGCTTGCGGGTATGCCTGCTTAAAAAACTTAACCTGAGCTTTGGCCTCATCAATACTAGCACAAGGGAATAGGTAACAAATAAAACGGCTACGATTAACAACCGTTTCATGCTCAACTTTATTATCCGCTATTTGATAGTCTTTACGCACGGTAAACTACAAACCTAAATCACGGGTCATATTTTCATTATGTGATTGATGGACAATAATATTATCTTCAATGCGAATACCACCAAAGGGGCGCATTCCATCTACTTGTTGCCAATTAACTTGATCACTATTAGCTGATTCTTTTAAGTTTTGGAGTAGAGAGTCTATAAAATACAAACCCGGCTCAATCGTAAAGACTTGTCCAGCTTCAATAATTCTTGATGTACGTAAAAACGGGTGCGCTTCTGGTGCATTAATATGGGTTCCACGCTCATCAGCCATAAAGCCGCCAACATCATGTACTTGTAAACCAAGATGATGTCCCAAGCCATGAGGAAAGAACGTACTCACTATGCCTGAATCTAGCGCGGTATCAGCACTCACATTAATAAAATCAAACTCCACCAATACTTGTGCTATCTCTTGGTAGGTAGCAACATGTAAATCAGCATAAGAGAGTCCCGGCTTTAAGCCCTTCACTGCATTTAACATAAGTTGATCCATACGTGCGATCAATTCAGCAAACTTACCCCGTTTAAAAGAATAAGTACGTGTAATATCAGCGGCATAGCCATTAAAGTTAGCGCCCGCATCAATTAAAAAAGATTGATGTGTTTGCGGTGCACTTTTATTTAAATCCATATAGTGCAAAATAGAACAATTTTTATTTAATGCAATAATATTGCCATAAGGTGTTTCATTCGCGGTATAACCTATAGCATTAAGATAAGCATTTTGAATTTCAAACTCAGTATCACCACTTAAAAAAGCCGCTTTAGCTACTTGATGTGCTGTTACAGCTAAATAATTTGATTGACGTAAACACTCTTGTTCATAAGTCGTTTTAAAGGCGCGGTGATAATGAAAATAGTTAAGTAGTGGTTCAGGATTAATTGCTTCAAAACCGAGTGTATTGGCCATTTCAATGTGACTACCAATATAAGCGAAATTTTTCTTATCATAAGGCAGTAATTTATCAACATCACTGGCTTTTTTGAGTATTTTTATATCAAAAAATTCACCCCAATAACTTTCAGTTAATGGGGTTGTTTTATGCCAAAAATCAACTGGTTGATAATAAATTAAAGTTGGTTTGTCTTCACCATTGATAATAAGCCAACAGTTAGGTGCATCAATTAACGGTAACCAATGTTTAAAGTGAGGGTTTACTTTAAATGGGTAGGTATTGTCATCAAGAAAAACTTTAACCTCTTGACCCGAATGAATAACAATACCTTCAATATTTTCACGCGACAACGCTTCTTTGGTTCTTTGTTGTAACTGTTCTAAATGCTGTGGATATTCTTCTTTTAGCTTATTTATTAATTTGCTCATTGAGGCGTCCTTAAATTTTTTTCATGATAACACAACGTTTGGTTGGCCAGTTAGATATCCGTGACCAATCAATTCCCTTTTGAAGAGTGACTGATCTATTTCAATTCGTGGTGTTGTGATGAAACAATAGTTATTTAGGAAAATCTGCTTCTAATAAGCTATATTCATGTAGCGCCATTATCAATCACAGAAACGATGAATAATAATACATAAAGGATATGATTAAATTATACACGCATATAAATACTTACTGTTTAATCACCGATATTCATATTAATTACTTGCTTAAAAAGCTGACTAACCTGCCCCGGCTCATGTTGATATATTTCTTGGTATGCCAAAACACTTTTTACATAATTTCGTGTTTCTTTAAAAGGAATAGTTTCTATCCAAATATCGGCAGGAATAGCTTTTAAATTTTTCAACCAACTTTTAACTCTGTAAGGCCCAGCATTATAAGCTGCTGTTGCTAAAATCTGATTCCCGCTATTTCTATCAAGTAACTTTTTCAAATAGCGAGTACCAAGTTGAATATTACTGTCAGCATCAAGTAACTCATTACGATTAATTTTTCCTTTTTTTAGTGATTTTGCAGTATTAGGCATTAATTGCATCAAACCTTTTGCCCCTGCAGGTGAACGTGCATCCGCCATAAAGGAGCTTTCTCTACGGGCAATAGCAAATGCCCACGCCGGTGCTATTTTTTCATTATTCGCGTGAAGATTAATCTCTTCATCAAAAGCTTTAGGGAATCTCAGCGCTACATCATCTAAATAACCAACTTTAGCTAAAGTAAAAATGGTGCGATCAAACCATTGATTTTCATTAGCTACTTTTGCTGCAATCAGCTTTTCTCTATTGGTTAATTGACTCATTAACCAATTCCATTCAGAACGGGCCTGTTCATAACGTCCTAAATGATATAATTCAAATGCTCTTTTTGCCGCAGGATAATTTATCACCCGTCGCTTTTCTGCCAAAGAAAACGCCAACGGCTTATGTTGCATGCTCGCTGGTGTTCGTAAATAACTTGCGGCTAAAAAGCCATAATAATGTCGCTCATCTGCCAGCTGTTGCAAAAAATACTGACCACGTTCAACAGCATCTGTTGCTATTAATGCCCGTGCATACCAATACTTCCACTTTAAATCATCTTTATATTTACTGGGCAATAACTTAAAATCAACAATAAGCCGTTGCCAATCTTGTTGTTTTAATGCCTGTGATAAACGCCACTGCAACATGTTTTGATTTAAAGAACTAAGCTCGAGTAAATCTAACCACTCTTGAGCCTGATGATGATTTTTTGCAGACAATGCCAAGGCAAATTTTTCATTGATCTGTTGTTGTTGCTTAAGCGTAAATACAAATATCTGCTGAGCTTTTTTATAACTACGAATAGCCATGTCTGGATGACGCCAAATAAGACGTTTTAAACCATAAGCTAATATTTCAGTTTCTCGTATCGACTTGTTAGGAAAATATTTTAACTTACCTATTAGTGATGGATTACGACGAACTTTATGCCACAACTTAGCTAAGTACTGCTCCTCTGGTGGTAACAACTTGGTTAAATAGGGGATTAGGGTGTGCTGGCCGCCATTAGCCGCTAGAACAATACGTTGCCAAATCACGGTATTGGTTTGATAGCCTGCTTTTTCCCAACGTTCAAATAATGGATCACATGCTTTATTTTGTGATTTCCCAACCTGCCATAGTTTAGTTACTTCAGGGAGTACCACACTGTCGGTTAAGCCTGATAAAAGTCTAAATTTAAGATGCTGACAATTTAATTCTGCATTATTTGAAGGCTTATAAGCCTTTAAAAATAACAATCCTTTTTTTTTCTTGGCTAAATATTTTAACCACGTTTTCCGTAATGGCCAATCCAGCGGTGTTCCTTTATATTTAAATAAAAATTTATTTATTTCTTCCGCATTAGACAAGCGTATATTATTTAGCAAACGCTTCTGATCTAAATAAGGTTGTAACGGGTAATAATGTAGATGATTATAAAGTGACTTATATTGTGCAGATATACTCTTGTGTACTAATTTTTCTGCTTGAATAAACCGTTGTTGCTGAATTTTATCAGCTATTAAGTTCAATGGTTCACTGGCAAATACGCCTAGACCGTATCCATAAGCCAATATAACTAACAACATTTTTTTCACTAAACTAGCCATCATTGATTTAATTTACATTCCATTTTTTCAATGTATCTCAGTATAGATCAGAGACCAATTAAATAGTTGATTTACTCTCAATTATTATTCAATATACAGTATAATATCTCTAGTTTTACTACCTAACTATTTAAATACCTCTATGCTCGACACTATTTTTCAAACAACAGATCATATTCTGGATGCCGTGGGACTACGCTGCCCAGAACCCGTAATGATGGTGCGCCTAAATATACGAAAAATAGCCTCTGGCGAAACGCTTTTAATTAAGTGTGATGACTCTTCAACTACGCGTGATATTCCCAGTTTTTGCCGGTTTATGGAACATGAACTCATTGCTAAAAAAGTAGATAAGAAACCCTATTTATATGTAATAAAAAAGAGCTAAACGCCTTTATACCGGCTCCAATTGAGGAGGAACGAGTATATTAGTTCTTCTTATTTGTTGGCCTGCTAATTTATTATACAGGTAACTCTACTTTTTTTAGCATAACAAACAACTCATCTTTTAATTTCAAACGTTGCTTCTTTTTCATTTCGATATAGTCATCACTGGTATTTTCAATACCCTTCTCTATACGAAGCACTTCTTGATTAATATCATGGTACTCCGTAAATAAGCGAGAAAAGTGATTATCATTCATTTTTAAGTGATGAATTTCATCATTAAACTCTGGAAACTCGTGGTGTAGATCATGTTTTTGTATGGTCATAGTGTTCTCCTTGTGCCATGTTTTTCGTTAAGTTATACCAAACAGATTAATTTAGTGATCAATTTTAATGAGGATAAATTTTCAAGAGCGAGGCGCTTGATTGAGCAATAGCTGGCTATTGGGATTGAAAGCAACGATGTTATTGGAGATTTAGACCATTTATAAAGATCACTTAATGAGTTTGATTGGTATTATATCTATCTTCATTCTCACTTTACGCTTTTATTTCTATCAGTATTTGATCTAGCACAAGGGTCTGATTAAAAATTTTTTCAAAATATGAGTTAAAAAAAGGGCCTATTATATCAATTAGTATAATAGGCCCTTTCGTTTGTCATTGTAAATTTATGATATTTTTTACAATAAAGAAATATCCGCGATAGCAAAGAAGCTATTACGTATTTCATTAAGTAACGTTAAGCGGTTTATTTTTACTGCTTCATCATCACTCATCACCATCACGTTATCAAAAAAAGTATCTATCGGTGTTTTTAACTGAGCAAGCTCAGATAAAGCAGCTTGATAATTTTTCTGTGCCATTAATGGTGCGACTTTCAAGCTGATACTTTGAAAAACATCAGCAAGATCTTTCTCTGCTTGTTCGCTAGCTAACTCAGTTTTAAAAGCATCATAAAGTTGGCCATCAAACTTAGCAAGAATATTACCAACACGCTTATTGGCTGCTGCTAATGTAGCAGCTTCCGCAAGTTCACCAAAGAAAGTAACTGCTTTAATACGCTTGTCAAAATCTAACGGCGCACTTGGCTTCTTCGCCAGCACAGCTTGAATAACGTCAAGCGTAATACCTTGTTCTTGATAAAAAGCACGGAAACGGCCCATAATAAAATGAAAGACATTATCAGCAGTATTCTCATTTATTAATTTATCACCAAATAAATTAATACTTTCAGCTATTAGCGTAACAAGATCTAAATCTAGTTGCTTTTCAATGATAATGCGAATCACACCAATGGCAGCTCTTCGCAATGCAAAAGGGTCTTTATCACCTTTAGGTGGCTGGTTAATACCAAAGATACCCACGAGTGTGTCTATCTTATCACTGATAGCAACCGCACAACCTATTGTCGCTTCTGGTAAGCTGTCACCCGCATAGCGTGGACGATATTGATCTTCTAATGCTTGAGCTATTGCTTCACTTTCGCCATCATTGAGGGCATAGTATTTCCCCATTGTGCCTTGCACTTGTGGAAACTCTAATACCATATCTGACATTAAGTCTGTTTTACTTAACAGACCTGCTCGATAGGCATCAACGCCATCTTCACCTATTTGCTCAGCAATCAAATGACTTAAGTGGGCTATTCTTTCAGATTTATCTTTTAGCGTACCTAATTGTTTTTGAAACAGAACAGTTTCTAAAGTAGTAAGCCTTGATTCAAGTGTCTGCTTTTTATCTGTTTTAAAGAAAAATTCAGCATCTGCTAATCGAGGACGAATGACTTTCTCATTGCCAAAGATCACTTGTTGTGGATCTTTTGATTCGATATTGGTAACAAAAATAAATTTATTAACTAATACGCCATCGCTATTAGTAACTGGGAAGTATTTTTGATGATCTTTCATAGAGTAAATCAATGGCTCAGCAGGCACATTGAGAAAGTCTTCATCAAAAGTACCAACTAACGTTACCGGCCATTCAACTAATGCAGTGACCTCTTCCAGTAATTCTTCATCGATTAAGGCAACAGCAGAAATATCGAATTCTGTTTGTTTAATTTGTTCTATGATTTTATCTTGGCGTGCTTGGTAATCGACTTCAACATAGGCTTTTAATAACTCAGCTTGATAATCATTTGCATGCTTAAGTGTAACCAACCCTTGATGATGGAATCGATGACCTTGCACTTGATTACTTGAATTCACACCTAACGCAGCACCCGCTATAACTTGATTGCCATACATTAACGTTAATGTATGAACAGGTCGTATAAACTGAATACGTTCTGCACCCCAACGCATAGGCTTGGCAATAGGTAATTTATTTAGTGCTGTAACAACCATATCTGGCACTAACTCATGAATAGTTTTACCTGATACAGTTGCTTTGTGTAGCAACCATTCACCTTTGGGTGTAACTAAGCGTTCAGCTTGCTCAATGGTAATACCATTAGAGCGAGCCCAACCCATAGCAGCTTTGCTTGGTTGCCCTTGCTCATCAAAAGCAACGTTTACCGCTGGTCCACGTTTTTCCACTACTTTGTCTGCTTGCTTGTCATTCAAGTCTATTACTTGTACGGCTAAACGGCGCGGTGTAGCAAACCATTTAATGTCAGAATAAGATAGAGCGTTACTATCAAGCTGACTTTTAATATTATCATAAAAGGCTATTGCTAATGTCTTTAGTGATTTTGGTGGTAATTCTTCTGTACCTAATTCAATCAGGAGAGTTTCGTTAATCATTATTTGTCTCCTTTAACTGAATGATCAGTTTTGTTTTTACCTGCTTTCTCTTTACACAGAGGAAAGCCTAGCTCTTCACGTTTTGCGTAATAAGCTTCTGCAACAGCTTTAGACAAAGTACGTACACGTAAAATATAACGTTGGCGTTCAGTAACTGATATAGCATGGCGAGCATCAAGTAGATTGAACGCATGCGAAGCTTTCATCACTTGCTCATAAGCAGGTAATGGTAAATTAGCTTCAATCAGTCTTTGACTATCTTTTTCACATTGATCAAACTGCTTAAAAAGTGCATCTACATCGGCATGTTCAAAATTATAAGTTGATTGCTCTACTTCATTTTGATGAAAAACATCACCATAAGTTACTGTACCCATAGGACCATCAGCCCAAACAAGATCATAAATACTGTCTACATTTTGAATATACATAGCAAGGCGTTCTAAACCATACGTGATCTCGCCCGTTACTGGTGTACATTCTAAACCACCCACTTGCTGAAAATAGGTGAACTGTGTAATTTCCATACCATTAAGCCAAATCTCCCAACCTAAACCCCACGCACCTAATGTGGGTGATTCCCAATTATCTTCAACAAAGCGAATATCATGTACTAGAGGATCAATGCCTAACTCTTTTAAAGAATTAAGATAAAGCTCTTGGATATTTTTGGGTGATGGCTTTAACATTACTTGGAATTGATAATAATGTTGTAATCGATTTGGATTTTCACCATAACGACCATCAGTAGGTCGTCTACAAGGCTGTACATAGGCACTACTAATTGGCTCAGGTCCTATAGAACGTAAAAATGTCATTGGGTGGAATGTTCCTGCCCCAACTTCTAAATCTAATGGTTGTACGATAACACAACCTTGACGTGACCAATAATCTTGCAACTGCAATATAAGGCCCTGAAACGTTTTACAATTGAAACTAGTCATGGATGTTCAAATTCACTTTTGTTTGGATTCTATTACAAGTTTTTTATTAAACTGTAATGCTGAAAAATAAAAACCCAGTAATGAAGACCGGGTATATTATTTGTATTTTAACTACACAATGATTTTTCGTAGCCGTTTGACTAAAAGTCTAAATTCGAAACTTTTAATGCATTTTCTTCAATAAAATGACGACGTGGTTCAACATGATCACCCATAAGGGTAGTAAACAACTGATCCGCAGCAATAGCGTCTTCAATGGTAACTTGCAACATACGACGTGTGTCAGGATCCATAGTAGTTTCCCAGAGTTGTTCAGGGTTCATTTCACCTAATCCTTTATAACGCTGTATGTACTGTCCACGTTTAGATTCTGCCATTAACCAGTTTAGTGCTTCTTCGAAACTTTCTACCTGTTTAGTTTTCTCTCCACGTTTAGCATAAGCACCTTCTTCCATTAAACCATTAATCTCATCGTTTAATGAAACAATAGCAGCAAATTCACCGGACTGAATAAAATCATAACTACAATTATAGACTTTATCTATGCCATGTTGACGAACATTAAATCGAGGATAATAGATATTACGCTCACTGTCATGCTCAACACTTACCGTATAAATTGAACCATTGCCATCTTGATTATCAAGCTGAGTAATCAAATCTTTTGCCCAAGCATCTACCGTAGTTTTGTCAGAAAACTTATCTGGAGAAATGTTTTCGCTATATATCATTTTCTCTAGAATATCACTTGGAATTTGTCTTGAAATTCTTTTTATAATATCCATCGTTTTACGGTATTGATTTACTAACTGTTCTAGTGCTAAACCTGCAATAGCAGGTGCTCCTTCATTTACATGAATGGTCGCATTCTCTAATGCTAGCGTAGTTAGATATTCTGTTAATCCATCATCATCTTTAATGTAACGCTCTTGCTTGCCTTTTTTCACTTTATACAAAGGAGGCTGAGCAATAAATATATGACCTCGTTCCATAATTTCTGGCATTTGACGATAGAAGAAAGTAAGTAATAAAGTACGGATATGTGAGCCATCGACATCAGCATCCGTCATGATGATAATGCTGTGATAACGTAGTTTCTCTGGGTTATATTCATCACGACCAATACCACAACCTAATGCAGTTATTAAGGTGCCTACTTCTTGTGACGAAATCATTTTATCAAAGCGCGCTTTTTCTACGTTAAGAATTTTACCCTTTAATGGTAATATGGCTTGGTTTTTACGGTTACGCCCCTGTTTAGCGGAACCACCAGCAGAGTCTCCTTCCACAATATATATTTCAGAAAGAGCAGGGTCTTTTTCCTGACAATCAGCTAACTTACCTGGTAAACCTGCAATATCTAATACACCTTTACGACGTGTCATTTCACGTGCTTTCCGCGCGGCTTCACGTGCTCTTGACGCATCAACAATTTTCATAATAATAGTGCGAGCAATGCTTGGGTTTTCTAATAAGTATTCACCGAGCTTTTCACCCATCGCTTGTTCCACTGCTGTTTTAACTTCAGAAGAAACGAGTTTATCTTTAGTTTGAGAAGAAAACTTAGGATCAGGTACTTTTACTGAGATGACTGCAGTTAATCCTTCTCGTGCATCATCACCTGTAGCACTTGTTTCAGTACTGCCTTTCTTTGCTTTATTTAAGCCTTCTTTAACCATATATGAGTTCAAAGTTCTAGTTAGTGCTGTTCTAAAACCACTTAAATGAGTACCACCATCACGTTGTGGAATATTGTTAGTAAAACAGAAAATATTTTCTTGAAATCCATCATTCCACTGCATAGCAACTTCAACAATAATTCCGTCGTCTCTTTCTAAATCGAAATAGAAAATTTCTTGGTTAACGGCTGTTTTATTGGTATTTAAATAATCTACAAACGCTTGAATACCACCCTCATAACAAAAGTGTTCATCTTTACCTTCGCCACGTTCATCTATCAAACGGATAGAAACACCTGAGTTTAGAAAGGATAATTCACGAATTCGTTTTACCAATATATCATAGTGAAACAATACATCAGTGAATGTTTCACTGCTTGGCCAAAAGCGAACTTCTGTACCTGTTTGTTCACTATCACCTACAGCTGCTAATGGTGCATCAGGAACTCCACCCGTATAAAACTGTTCATACAACTTTCCTTTACGTCGTACATTCAACTTTAGCTTTCGACTCAAAGCATTGACTACCGAAATACCCACGCCATGAAGACCACCAGATACTTTATAGCCCGAGTCTTCACCACCAAACTTACCACCAGCATGTAATACTGTCATAATAACTTCAGCTGCTGACACACCCTCTTCTGGGTGAATATCTGTTGGTATTCCTCGTCCATCATCTTTTACAGAAACAGAACCGTCAAGATGTATTTTTATAACTATTTCTTTACAATGACCGGCAAGAGCTTCATCGATTGAATTATCTAAGACTTCAAAAACCATGTGATGCAAACCTGTGCCATCATCGGTATCACCAATATACATACCCGGTCTTTTACGTACCGCATCAAGTCCTTTTAGTACTTTAATACTGGACGAACCATATTCATTTTCTACTGTCATAGTTTTAGCCTATTCACTCTATATTGCTTTTTCTGATTAATTGAACTCAGAATCGTCTGGATATCTCTCTGATACTCTACCATGTTTCACGTGGAACATGCTGTATTTTCTATCATCACATGGTCCAAAAAATGGTTGTAATACACTAGATTCAATTGCCGTAATAATTACTTGGCAATCCAATTTATTTATTGCATTTGATAGAGCAGAACGTGAATTAATATCTAACTCCGCTCCTATATCATCTATCAATAAAATTGGCTTTACTAACTTAACTCTTGCAATAAAACTTGCCTGAGCAAAAGTTAATGCTAGTAAAAACAACTTTTGTTGTCCTCTTGATAATTGAGTTTCAATGGCTTTTTTGTCAAGGAGAAACTTTACATCGAACTTATGTGCACCATATAAACTGTAACCAAAACTGGCTTCTCTATCTTGGTTACTAGATAGCACATCAACAAGGGCCATTTTTTGTGACCAACCTTGTAAATATTGTACTGTAACCCGTTCTCTAATATCTGGTAATAGTATAGCTAGCCAGTAGTTTAATTCCGAAATAATATCTGAAACATAGGTTGCTCTTAATACAGATACTTCAATCGACAACTGACAAAATTGTTCTGTCCAATAAGATAACATCGAATTATTATTTATATCAGAAGTTTTATCAATTGACCGAATACAAGCATTGCGTTGTTTAAGTACTCTATTGAAAGTCTTCCACAAAGTGGAAAATTCATGTTTCACGTGGAACATACCTAAATCAACAAAGCGTCTACGTTCTTTAGGACCCCCAAAAAAAAGTTTAAAACTCTCGGGTGTTACAATCTGTATAGCAATATTTTTAGCTAGAACAGATAGCTTACTATAATGTTCCCCATCAATTTTTATATTCGTTAAACCTATTGATATATCTCTGCTTAAACCTAATTGACGATCGTTACTATCTTTTACGCTTACCACAAAACTTTGGGTTTCATGGGAAGCGAGTGAGTCTACTTTACTGGTTCTAAAAGATTTACCATGACCAAGGAAAAATATTGCTTCTAGTAAACTACTTTTACCACTACCGTTATCACCAACAACAAAATTTAATTTAGGATGAAAATTAATTGATCCGCCATCCAAATTACGAAAGTTTTGCGTAAATAATTTATCAACACTCATCTTGTTTTTTTAAATTTCATAAGAGGTAAGCAAACTAAATATATTTGTCTACAGGCGCATTGGCATAACAACATAAAGTGCTTCACCCGAATCAGCACCTTCAATCACAACACTAGAGTTGGCATCGGCTAAAGTAAACTTTACTTGCTCATCTTTTATTGCGCTAAGTACGTCAAGAACGTAACTGACATTAAAGCCAACCTCCAAATTTTCATAAGGAAAATCTATTTCTAATTCTTCTTCAGCTTGTTCTTGTTCAGGGTTATTGGCAGTAATTTTTAACAACGAATGAGAAAAATTTAAACGAACACCTTTGAATTTTTCATTAGAAAGAATGGAGGCACGTGAAAGTACTTGTCGTAACTGTTCTTTATCGGTAATAAAAATTTTGTCACCATTACGTGGTAACACTCGACGATAATCAGGAAAGCGACCATCAACTAGCTTACTAGTAAATGAGAATTCACTATCAATTATACGAATATGATTTGAACCTAAATAAACATCAACCTCTTCATCAACAGGCGATAGTAAACGAATAATTTCTAAAATACCTTTTCTAGGGACGATAACTTGTCTGGCGGGTAACGCTAAAGAGTCATTTGAAATTTTGCAAATTGCCAATCGATGTCCATCTGTTGCTACTGAACGAATTTCATTACCTTCACTTTCAATAGACATACCATTAAGATAATAACGTACATCTTGGTTTGCCATAGAAAAATGAGTACTTTCAATTAAACGTAATAATTCAGATTTCAATAATTTAAATTCTACATCACCTTTCCATTCTTCAATATTAGGGAAATCAGTAGCGGGTAAGGTTGAGAGTGAATAACGGCTACGACCTGAAGATAGCTTTACCGTATCGTCTTGGGCAGTAAAAGTGATCAATGAATTTTCTGGTAAGCTTTTACATATATCAAGTAACTTTCTTGCCGGTATTGTTAATTTACCATCATCATCCTGGTTATCTATGTCAGCATAAGCAACCATTTCTAGCTCTAAATCTGTTGCTGTAATAGTAAGTGATTGCTTACTTATTTCAAAAAGGATATTTCCTAAAATAGGTAATGTACTTTTACGTTCAACGGCACCAGAAACTAATAATAGTGGTTTTAGTAATAATTCTCTATTAATTGAAAACTTCATTTATATTCCTGCTTATACTCATATTTATTATTGTTAAAGAAATACGTTAAATAAAAAACTTAAACTTTTTAGTACTTAACTTCGATATATCAAGAAGAAAGTGTTCTAATTAAATTAGAATAATCTTGTTTAATATCATGAAGTTCCTCTCGTAGAGATTTGACCTTACGACAGGCATGAAGCACCGTAGTATGATCTCTTCCACCAAAAGCATCTCCAATTTCAGGTAAACTATGATTGGTTAATTCTTTAGATAATGCCATTGCTAACTGTCGAGGTCTGGCAACAGATCTATTTCTTCGTTTTGACAATAGATCAGCTATTTTTATTTTATAGTATTCTGCAACCGTGCGTTGAATATTATCTATGGTAACCAATTTATCTTGTAATGCTAATAGATCTCTTAATGCTTCACGAACAAAGTCTATGGTAATAGCACGACCTGTGAAATTAGCGTTGGCGATTACTCTATTAAGTGCACCTTCTAATTCACGTACATTTGAACGTAAACGTTTAGCTATAAAAAAAGCGACTTCATCAGCAAGGTTTATATTATTTTCTTGTGCTTTTTTCTTCAAAATTGCAACACGTGTTTCTAATTCTGGGGGCTCAATGGCAATAGTTAAACCCCAGCCAAAACGAGATTTAAGTCTATCTTCAACAGCAACCTCTTTAGGATAACGATCACTTGTTAGAATAATTTGCTGATTGCCTTCTAACAAAGCGTTGAAGGTATGAAAAAACTCTTCTTGGGTTCTGTCTTTACCGGCAAAAAATTGGATATCGTCTATTAATAGCGCATCAACACTTCTATAGTAATGTTTAAACTTTTCCATTTCATTATTTTGAAGCGCTTTTACCATATCCTGAACAAATCGTTCAGAATGCATATAAGCAATTTTTGCGTTCGGATTATTTTCTAATATAGCATTACCAACTGCGTGCAATAGATGTGTTTTGCCAAGGCCAGTGCCTCCGTATATAAATAAAGGGTTGTATGCTGCACCTGGATTATCAGCAACCTGTGATGCTGCAGCACGTGCCAATTGATTAGATTTACCCTCAACAAAATTGTCAAATGTATATTTAACTCTCACATTAGCTTTTTTAGGTAAACCCGTAGTAACTTCATCTACAGTTATTATTTTATTGTTTTTGGTGAAATTAGGACCCGCAAAGGATGACAAGGGATTATTTTTCACTATGGGTGTTGGTGTTAAGGGTTTACTTCCAACATCAAACCTTAGCAAATAAGCATCTTCTCCGTCAGTCATTGTAATTAATTCATTAATACGATCAACGTATTTATCACGCACCCAATCCAAAACAAATCGGTTAGGGGCATAAAGTGTTAAAACATTATTCGTTACTACGCATTGCAGTGGTCGAATCCACATACTAAATTGCTGAGCAGGTAATTCTTCTTGAAGAACAGATAGGCAACGTTGCCAAAGTGAATGTTCCAACCAAAACTCCAAAGGAAAGTAATCTAATCAGCTTGCAAAGCATATTCACTATTTATGATAAATGAATGCTGCATAAGAATAATATTTAATGTCAAAATAAACAAAAAATAGTGAACTCGAAGAACTAGTGCAAGTGAAAATTTTTATTATGTACTACCATTATCTCTATACTTATCCACAAGTGCAATAATCACTAACAAGTATTATTAATTATTTTTATTGATCAGATGTTAAGTTTTTGTAATAAAAGATAAAATAGACTTAATACTACAT
>OJEX01000092.1_pt1 | contig 29323 bp, 26 predicted proteins | sample 1593971 | NCBI WGS metagenome assembly OJEX01 (sample SAMN05416775, study PRJEB24817) | seawater metagenome | isolation source: Sea water | place: Canada:Atlantic | collected 2013-11 | reverse complement strand
TCTATTCCCCGCGAAATAGCTATCTGACGGGCGGCATGTCGCTGGACGCCTACCTTAGCCCCTTTCGCAAGACGTCGGGCGCGTCCCGCAGCGACGCGCCACTGCCGAGGGCCAGCACCTGCCGCCAAAGCGTCAGGGCCCGCCGGCGCGGCGTGTCCCGTACCGGCACGGCGTCCCCTGCAACGATGTCCCTGTCCCAGGCGGACCCCGGCAGATCGCGCCAGCAGACATCGAGATGTATGGCGGAATGCTGGAACAGGTGCCGCAATGCGCGCGCGGGCAGCGTGGCCGCAAGGTCCAGCGGGGGCAGGTCGTCGGTCAGCGTTTCGGGCGGCAGATGACTTGCCGCCGGGCACAGAGGTTCCAGCGCAAGCGCCAGCCGCCGCGCATCATATCCTACCGCGGCCACGATATGCGCCCGTGTCCACCCGCCCGGACGTGTGGTAGAGGCGAACAGTGCGGCGTCATCCAGTTCATTGAGTTTGCGTGCAAAGAACGCCGTTGCGCGCCGGGCGAGCAGAAGATCGCACCCGGGCGCCTCCTCTGCGTCATAGCGCGCGCCACCGCCCTGTCGGGCGCGCAGAGCGTCACGCGCCGCGCGGTCCTCAGCGGACAGGACCATCGCCATCGACCTTTGTGCGCATGAAGTTCAGTCGTTCCATGATCGGCGCATCCGAAAAGCGGAACAGGTCGAACCGGGTGTCGGCCCGCAGCGACCAGGAAATCCATGACGGGATCACGAACATGTCCCCCTTGGCGAGGCGGTACGTCTCGCCGTTCAATACAACGCTGCCGGCGCCGTCAAAGACCTGGAACACCGAAGATCCGACTTCGCTACGGGTTGCCGTTTCGGTGCCTTCGCGCAATCTGTGGAACTCGCAGCGGATCGTCGGCATCACGTCGCCCCCCGTGGTGGGGTTCACATAGCGGATCGCGGCGTGGCCCGGCGCGACAGTGGCGGGCTGGCCCTCGTCCTCGAGCAGTAGCTGCTCGGTCAGGGCGCGGTCGGTGAATTCCCACCGATAGGCTCCAATCGGCGAGGCCACGCTATCCTGAAGCTGCGACAGTGGGCGCAGGCCAGGATGACACCAAAGTCTCTCGCCGCGCGAAAAGTTGGGCGTGGCATAGTCCGTTACCCGGTCAGACCCGAATTCGAAAAAACCGACATCCATCTGCTGGCTGAACGGGATGTCGAGCCCGTCGATCCAGGCCATTGGCTGGTCCGTGTCGTTGTGATGGCCGTGAAAGCACCAGCCGGGCGTCAGCAGAAGGTCACCGCGCGACATGCGCACCGGATCGCCGTTCACCACGGTCCAGACGCCTTCGCCCTCGACCACGAAACGAAAGGCGTTCTGCGCGTGGCGGTGTTCGGGCGCCGTTTCGCGCGGTCCAAGATACTGGATCGCAGCCCAGAGCGTCGGACTGACGTAGGCCTTTCCGCCCAGTCCGGGATTGGCAAGACCGATGGCTCGCCGCTCTCCACCCCGGCCGACCGGGACAAGCCGCCCCGACTCTTCCGCCAGCGGCAGCAGCGTCGACCATTTCCACACATGCGGCACCGCCTTGCTTTTGGGGTGCATCGGCATGAGATCCCCGGTCTGGGTCCAGAGCGGGTTCAAATGGTTGTCCTTGAAACCCTGATACAGCGCCCGCAGTTCGGGGCTGTCGTCGGGTGCCATTCCGTGGACAACGCTGTCGTGGTCAATTGACTGGGACATGTGATTCCTCCGTAGGGTTAGGCCGCGTCCGGCTGGTTGGATGGGGCCGCGTCACGAAAGGCTGACAGCCTGTCGAGTTCGGCAAAGATCCGCGCGATGGTCGGCCAGGGGTCGAGCGGGATGTCGAAGCGTCGGTTGTTCCAGACCTGCGCATAAAGGCAGAGGTCGGCGAGCGTCGGTGTGTCGCCATGGCAGTAGCGACCGGTGGCGGAGGTGCTGCAAAGTCCGGCCTCGAGCGCATCGAAGCTGAGCGTCACCCAATGAGTGAACCAGTCCTTCTGCGCGTCCTCGTCCGCACCGAACTGGTCGCGCAGCCGGAACAGCACACGCAGGTTGTTGAGCGGATGGATCTCGCAGGCGATCATGCCGGCCAGCGCCCGCACCCGCGCCCGGCCAATCGCGTCCTTCGGCAACAGCGGCGGTTCGGGATGCACCTCGTCCAGCCATTCGATGATGGCCAGCGACTGGGTCAGTGACGTGCCGTCCTCAAGCTCCAGCGTGGGCACCAGACCCTGAGGGTTCCGGGCAAGGTATTCGGGAGTGCGCGTCTCGTCGTTGCGCAGGACATAGGCGACATAATCGTAGGGAAGGCCCTTGAGGTTCAGAGCGGCGCGCACCCGTGTTGAAGTCGAAGAGCGAAAGAAGTTGTGCAGGCGAAGGGTCACGACGCAACCCTCCCGGTGACACGCGGAAACCCGCAGGGGTCGGGTTCGCGGGGGATGGACCGCATCCCCATCACCTTTTCGCCCTCGGACCGATGGGCGTCTCGATCGCGCCAAGGCCTGCGATCTCGACCCGGCAAAGATCGCCCTCGACCAGCGGACCGACACCGGCCGGCGTTCCGGTCATGATCAGATCGCCCGGCCGCAATTCGATCGAATGCGAGATGATCGACACGATCTCGGGTACCGACCAGATGAGGTCAGCAAGGTCCGCATCCTGCTTTGTCTCGCCATTCACGGACAGCCTGATCGAACCCTTGGCGGGATGTCCGACATCGGCAACAGGGTGAACCGGCCCGATCACCGCGGAACGGTCAAAGGCCTTGCCCCAGTCCCAGGGCCTGCCCTGTTCCCGCGCCGCAAGCTGAAGATCGCGGCGGGTCAGGTCGTTGCCGACCGCGTAGCCCCAGACATGTGCCAATGCATCAGCTTGCGGGATATCGCGACCGCCCGTGCCGATCACGGCGATCAGCTCTGCCTCAAAATGGAAATTCCCGGTCTCGGGCGGATATGGAACGGTCTCGCCGCTATCGACTACCGCATCGGCGGGCTTGGTGAAAAAGAAGGGGGGATCGCGATCCGGATCCTTGCCCATTTCACGGGCATGCGCGGCATAGTTGCGCCCGACACAGAAGATCCGGCGCACCGGCAGGCGGTCTTCGCTGTCCGCAACGGCAACGCTGGCCTGATGCGGGGGTTCAAACACAAAGTTCATAGTTGTTCCTTTCCTTGAAGTTCAGGGGTCTGCCCGTTTCCAGTGTCGGAATGTTCCGGCACCGCGTAATCGCGTCGGCCAAGCACCCAGAGGCCGGCCAGCGCTAGAAAGCCCGCAGCGTTGATCCAGAGCGTCTGCGCCCCGCCGATCCCAGGCGGCAACAGTAGCGCAAGACCGGCCAGCCCGATCAGAACCCGGCGCACCGGCCCCGCAGGCCCGTGCAGCCAGCCGACGAACGCCGCCGAGATGGCATAGACGCCGATCACCGCTGTCAGGACCGCCAACACGATCTCGACCGGATCGCCGATCAGAAGCAGCGCAGGCGAAAAGACAAAGAGAAACGGGACGATGTAGGCCGTCCAGCCAAAGCGCATCGATTCAAAGGCTGTGGCCATCGGCGGTGCCTTTGCAATCGCCGCGGCAAAGAATGCACCGATCCCAATTGGTGGCGTCACCATCGACATCATGCCCAGATAGAAGATGAAAAGATGCGCGGCGATGGGCTCCACACCCGATTGGATGAGCGATGGGGCGATCAGCACCGCCAGCAGCAGATAGACGCCGACGGTCGGCATTCCCATCCCGAGGACGAGGCAGACAACTGCAGAGATCAGCAGCAACATGAACAGGCTGCCCTGACCCAGGTCAACCAGTGCGAAGGTCGCGGCAAAGCCGAGGCCGGTGACGTTCAGGACACCGATGATGAAGCCGGCGGCAGCCGATATCATGATGATCTGGGTGATCGACCGGCCGGTTTCCACTGCGGACGCCCAGAGATCGCCGAACGCCATGCGGGTCTTGCCGTAGCCCACGGTCAGCCCGATGACGAGCGCCATGCCAGCCCCCCAGAGCGCGGCCGTATCGGCGCGCTGGTTGAACCAGAAAAGCGCGACGACGATGGCTGCGAATGGCAGGAGAAAGACCCAGCCCCGCGCCATCACGCTGCGCGTACGGGGGATATCGGCGACGTCGAGGGGTTTGATCTTTTGTTTGGCCGCTTGCAGGTCGACCTGCACGAATAGCGCCACATAGTAGAGCAGTGCCGGGATGATCGCGGCGACCACAATTTCGGCGTAAGGTTTCTGAAGGATGTCGGCCATCAGGAACGCAACGGCCCCCATGACCGGCGGCGCGATCTGTCCGCCAGTGGAGGCGACGGCCTCGACCGCGGCAGCCGTGGTTCGCCGGTACCCCGACTGGATCATCAGCCGAATCGTGACAACACCGGTCGCGACGATGTTTGAGACGACCACACCCGAGATCGAGCCGAAAAGCGCGGAGGCAACAATCGAGATCTTGGCCGCCCCGCCCCGTCTGCGGCCCATCGTGGCCATCGCGATGTCGTTGAAGAAATCCGCCCCACCGGACCGCAAGAGAAGCTGGCCGAAGAAGACGAACGCCACCACGACCGTGGCAGCGACATTCAGCGTCAGCCCCAGCAATCCGTTGGGATCGAAGGCAAGATACACCGCCAGTCGCGTCGGCGCGACTTCGCGCGTCTGGAGCGCGCCAGGCACCAGATGACCGATGGTGCCATATCCGACGATCACAAGAACGACGATCACAAGTGTCCAGCCGACGGCGCGCCGCAGACCTTCGAGTACAAGCGCAAAAAGCGCGGACCCAACCAACAGGGCGTCCCATGGCAAGTTCATTGCGCGCGACACGAGGCCGGGATAGGCGACGGCCACATACAGCGAGAGACCCAGTCCAAGGGCAGAGAGCGCCCAGTCAAGCAGACCGGTCCGACCGGCATCGTCTCCGTCCCGGTTCCGATCCGACACCAGAAACACGATGGCAAGGCTCAGCCCCAGCACAAGGGCCAGGAACTGCTCGGTGTAATAGGAATAGCCGAGCCGTGACGGCAGACTTGCAGCCTGTGCGATCGCTGCCAGTGTCAGAAGCCCGGCAAGCGCGCTGACAACGATGCCCTTAAGCCCTCCGGCCTGCGGTCCCTTCAGTTCCTGTTTCACACCATTCCCCCTTCGGAAAGGACCGGAGCGCGCAATTCCGCACCGGTCCGGTTGCGCATGACGTTACTGGTCGGAAGTCATCGTCACGCCGCGTTCGTCGAAGAACGCGACAGCGCCGGGGTGATATTCCACGCCGGGATACTCCCTGAACGCAGTCTCGAGGTTCAGGGCAAGCAGCGGCGGATAGGCCGCACCGATGGCGTCGCGGTTGTCGAACAGGACGGCGAGCAGTGCCTGCACCTGTTCATCCGGCACATGCGCGCCAGCGACCAGGACGTTGTCCCAGGTCACGAACATCATGGGTTCGGGCACGCCCACGCGGACGGGTGCGGGTGCGATTTCCGAGAAGTAGAATGCAGGCCGCACCTCGCGGATGCGCGCCAGCGTTTCGTCATTGTCGTCTACGGTCAGAAAACGGACCCCGCCAACAGAGGCATCGACTTCGGCAACCTTTGGCCCGCCAACCGCAAAGAACGCACTGTCAACCCGCCCCGAGGCCATGTCGTCCGAGCCGCGGATCAGTTCGGGCACGGGCACCTGTTCGACGTCGTCCCAGTCAAGCCCGCCAGCCGCGAGGATCGCCGAAATATGCGACCGAGCGATCGGGAAGGCGTCCCATCCCGAAGGCACGCTGCGGCCGACAAGATCAGACACAGCGGTCATACCGGAATCTTCGCGGACATAAAGTCCAACCGGGAAAGGATTGATCCGCGCCACGATCCTCAGATCCGGCATCGCGGTGGTGTAATCCCCGGTGCCCGAAACCGCGGTGATGACATCGTTGACATCGTTGAGCGAGAATTCCGCCAGCGCGTCGTTCACCGCCTGCATCATCTGTGCGTTGCCGCCGTAAGGCTGTACGACAAGACGCATTCCCGCGCTCGTCCGCGCCTCGCCGGAAATGACAGAGGCCATCGTGTTCCAGACCGAGCCCTGCGGCGGTGTGGAAAAGGACTGCACCTGAGCCTGTGCCGCGGGCGCAAGGCCCGCTGCCAGCAGACCGGCCATCAGAATAGTGTGGATCGGTTTCATCTTCTGTTCCTCCCTTGGAATCTCGTTCTTGCGTGGCCCCGTCAGGTTGCGGTTTCGACCCGCAGCACCAGCGCCTGACGGTCGATCTTGCCGGTGCCGGTCTTGGGCAGTTCGGCGACGTAGTCGAAGATGCGGGGCGCTTTGTAGGGCGTCAGGTACGCCTTGACGTGATCGCGCAGCCGGAGCGTCTGCGCGTCGTCGCCGGTCTGCCCCGGGACCAGCGTGACAATCGCCCGCAGGGCCATCCGCTTGTCCTCGAGCTGTGCGGCGAGGACAGCACATTCGTGTACTTCGGGATGTTCGTTCAGGCACCGCTCGACCTCGAGCGGCCAAACCCATTGCCCGGAAATCTTGATCAGATCGTCGGCCCGACCCTGGAAATAATAGTGCCCCTCACGTTCCACGAACCGGTCGCCGGTATAGATCCAGTCGCCTCGCATCGTGTCCCGCGTCTTGTCCGGGCGGTTCCAGTAGCCGGGGGCGGAGGAATGTCCGCGTACGAACATGACGCCTTCTTCGCCCTCGGACACCGGCCTGCCGTCGGGTGTTTCGAGCCGAATCTCGTAGCCCGGCACACGAGTTCCGGCCGAGCCGGGCCTGTGGTCGTCCAGACTGTTGCTGAGATAAATGTGAAGCATTTCGGTCGAACCCAGCCCTTCGGTCGGGCCATGCCCGACCCTTGCCTTCCACTCCGAATAGACGTCCTCTGACAGGACCTCCGCCGCCGACATCGACTGTCGCAGCGATGACAGGTCGCGTCTGTCGATGCCTGTCGCGCGCACCAAGGCGGTGTAAAGTGTCGGAAGACCGAACAGAATCGTCGGCCGGAAGGACTCGATCGCGTCGAGAACGGTGTCGGGCCGTGGTTGCCCGGGAACAAGCAGCGTGGTGGCGCCACAGGCGAAGGGAAACACCAGAGAGTTTCCGAAACCGTAAGCGAAATAGGCCTTGGGGACCGAATAGCAGGTGTCGTCCGGGCGCAACTTCAGTACATGCACGCCAAAGCTCTGCTGTATATAGGCCATGTCATGATGCAGATGGACGATCCCCTTGGGCCGGCCGGTCGAGCCGGACGAATACATCCAGAAGGCCATGTCATCCGGGTCAGTGTCGACGGGTGCCAGCGTGTCGGGGGCATCGGCAAGGAAATCGTTGGCCGTGATTGCATCGGGCGTGTCACCCTGTGCGTTTGCGATGACCAGAGTTTCCAGGGCCGTCCCCGCCGTCGATCCGGGTCCGAACACGTCGACCAGATCTGCTTCGACCAAGGCGACCCGCGCGCCGCTGTCTTTCAGAAAGAAATTCAGCACGTCAGGCTTTGTCTGGACGTTCAGCAGCACAGGCACGAAACCGGCCCTGACAGCGCCGTAGAAGGCAGCCGGGAATACGGGCGTGTCGTCCAGAAAGAACGCGATGCGTTCGCCCCGTTCGAGACCGGCGCGAACAAAAGCGTTACCCCAGCGCGCCGCCTCCGCGATCAGGGCGCGGTAGCTCAAGGTGCCCAATGGGCCGGTGATGGCGGTCTTTTCAGGGTTGCGCCGAAGGTTCTGCCATAGCAGATCCGAGCAGTTCGCGTGAACAGATTTATCAAATCCGATTTCCCGCGCGCCGTCCGCATCGGGCGCAACCGGATCGCCGGTCACATCGACCATGCATTCTGAAATCAATCTGGACATGCTTGTTCTCCTCCTCCCGACCGCGGATTATCCTCGGTAGTCCGGGGTCCACACGGACCCACACTCCTTTGAAATTGATGGGTTGCGGACCGCCGCGGCCCGCAGGGCTAGTCGGCCATCGCCCGGTGCGCGGCATGGTCCGCCGCGAATTGTGGTGCGATCTGGCGCAGCTTTTCTTCGGTCATCCGACCTGAGCGCATAAGATAGTCATGGGCGAAATCCATCGGCGCGAGCCCCATCTTTTCGCCGAAAGTCTCGTACCAGGTTGCCGACGTGTTGGCCGCATCAACGATCTTGCGCGCGATGGGGGGGCGTTGCTGCTGATAGGCCTGCAATGCTTGTTCAAGCGAAGGATGTTCGGCCAGCGCATGCACCAGCGCAATGGCATCCTCCAGCGCCAGCCGCGTTCCCGAGCCGATCGAGAAATGCGCGGTATGCACCGCATCACCCAGAAGAACATGTTTGCCCGCGACCCAGTTTTCGCACCATAGTTTCGGGAACCGGCGCCACATCGACTTGTTCGTGACCAGCTTCGTGCCGTTCAGCACATCCGCGAACAACGCGCTGCACCGTTCGGCGCTTGCCTCCTCGCCAAGACCGTCGAAACCGGCCTTGCGGAATGTGGCATCTTCGCATTCCACGATGAAGGTGCTGCGATCCGGCGCGAAGCGATAGTGGTGCGCGTTCATCGGGCCGAATTCGGTCTCGATGAAGGTCTGCGTCAGCGTGTCGAACGGAACCGTCGCGCCGAACCAGGCAAAACGGTTGTCGAAATAGTCCATTGTCGGTTTGAATTGGGTTTCGAAGGCCGAACGCACGAGGGAGTTGAGCCCGTCTGCACCGACCACAAGATCGGCATCGAGGTCAACCGGATCGTCTACCGCCGTGCCGAACCGGATCGGCACGTCAAGGCCACGTGCCCGTTCGGTCAGGATCTGGATCAGTTGCAACCGTCCTATGGCCGTGAAGCCGACCCCGTCCAGAGTGACAGTGCCCCCCGGCAGGTTGAGGGTCATGTTCCGCCACCGCTCCATGTGCGGCGTGACGAGGTCGTAGGTTTCAGGATCGTCGGCCCTCAGGAATTCAAGCGCCTGATCCGAAAACACGACGCCAAAGCCGAAGGTGGCCCCTTCCGGGTTCTGCTCGGTCACGCGGACACGGACATGCGGCAGAAGGCGTCGGATCAGGATTGCCGTGTATAATCCCGCTGGTCCCCCTCCAAGGATTTCGATGCTTGTCAGCTGTGTCATGCGGTCCTCCCAACCCCTCTCGACGATTACTGTCAGATACCGTATAGTTTCATATACTGCAATAGATTCCTCAATAGGGAGAAGCTTCATGGTGAAAACTCTGACTTTGGACGTCAACTTCGGCGACTGCGATCCGGCGAGAATAGTGTTCTATCCCAATGCTTTCCGCTGGATGGATGCTTCGTTTCACCACCTTCTGCGCGACTACGGTGGTCACGCTGAGCTGTGCAGCACGTTGGGTGCTTTGGGCCTTGGGCTGGTTGACGCCTCGGCGCAGTTCCGCAGGCCGATGCGCGATGGCGACCGACTCAATGTGCAGGTCTCAGTCGCCGAATGGACACTCCGTTCCGTCGCATTGGCCTACAAAGGAACCGTCGGGGACGTGACAACTTTTGCCGGTCGCGAGGTGCGATGCCTTTTCACCCGGACTGATGCGGGTATTGTAGCCGGGGACCTTTCGCAACTGAGAGCGCTGATGGAACAAGCCGATGTCTGACGAAAACAATCATGGCCAGGGCCTCAAATCGCTCGATACCGCGCTCGGAGTTCTTGCGCATATGGCTATCCTGAGCGGACCGAAGTCTCTTTCGGAGATCGGGCGCGCCTGTGGCATGCCGCCCAGCAAGGTGCATCGCTACCTGGCATCTTTCGTTGCGGCCGGGCTGGTCCGGCAGCATGGCCGGTCGGGGCACTATGCTCTGGGTGCGGCGGCGCTCCAGCTTGGGCTTGCAGCACTCGCGCAGCATAATTTTGTCAATTCCGCTGCCGACGGGCTGGCGGACCTGTCCGCCGAGACCGAGATGACGGTCCTGCTTTCCGTATGGGCAAACCACGGCGCTACGGTCGTGCGGTGGGAAAGGGGCATCACGCCGACCGACACCTCGATGGGTCTTGGCACCACGCTGCCGCTGCTGAATTCCGCGACAGGCCGGGTTTTCCTGACCTGGGGCGCGCCGCGCGCTATCGCCCCGGTCAGGGACGCCCAGCTTCGCCGTCTGGCGCGCCAGCCCGGAGTGGCGTTGGATATGGAACCGACACAGACTGGAGTGGCGGCCCTGATCGAACGAACCCGCGCGCGCAAGTTCGCGTTTGTCGAAGGCCGCTTCATCCCCGGCCTCGTCGCGGCTGCCGCCCCGGTGCTCGACTGGCAAGGCGAGGTGCAGGCCGCGGTCACCCTTGTCGGGATTGACCCGGCGGCTGTTACACCCGGATCTCAGCAGACCGAAAGCCTGCTGGCCTATTGCGCGGAAAAGTCGGTTCTGGGCGTGTCCGCCTAGGTCATGTTGACAAAAGGCGCAGCCAAAGTCGGATGGAGGTGATGTCTATGAAGCCCAAGAGGTAGTGTCGCAAAGTTTCTGAATTTTGTTGCGGTGCATTGCGCCGCAGTTTAGCAGCCTCGTTTTCCGAACACGGCAACAGGATGACAGATTTGATAAGCTTTAAAGGCGCGCAGTATCCGGGATCCGTGATCCTTTACGCCGTGTATTTCTACGTTCGCTTTCCCGTTTCGTATCGCGACCTCGAAGAGATTATGGCAGAACGCGGCGTCGATTTAGATCATGCCACACTCAACCGGTGGGTCGAGAAATACGCGGGCGCGATTGCCGAAGAAGCGCACCGCCGGAAGTCATCGACGGGGCGTTCGTGGCGGATGGACGAAACTTATGTGAAGGTCAAAGGCCAGTGGACCTATCTGTACCGCGCGATCGATAGGGAAGGAAGAACCCTTGATTTCATGCTCTCTGAGCGCCGGGACGAAGCCGCTGCCACCGCGTTTTTCATAAAAGCCATCGGCAGCAATGGCTGGCCGGACAAAGTTGTTATCGACAAAAGTGGATCAAACACAGCTGGCCTGTTCAACATGAACTGCCTGCTCGTGATGTGCGGCTGGAGTTGGTTGATCACTGTTCGGCGAACAAAATATCTCACGGATGTATTTGACAAGAAGTTTTTGAAGTACGGAGCTCCTTTTTTTGGTTGACCTACTGATGTGAAACCGGATTGGCCATTGGCGACCTCTGCTTCCATTTTGTGACGAAGCGGCGGTATACTTCCTCCGCGTGACCGACAGCCTCTCTTTCCCGATCGCGCACCGATTTGAGGCTGTAGTCGGCTGCTGACCCTTTTGTCCTGCCACCCCGTTTAGAAGGGTACCCTGCGGCCAATTCCAGTTTTCTAAGCTTCCAGTCCAGGAGAGCAGGACGGCTCCAGATGTACTCTTCGCCTTTCGATAGCATGTGCCAGATGACCACCGTCAGCTTACGCGCTGTCGCGACTGCTGCGACTTGGTTCCCGCGCTTTTCTTTGTTCCGTTGAAAGAAGGCTCGCAGCGGGCCAGGTGTTCGGGACACCGACCAGGCTGCCTCCACCAGCATCGCTCGCGCATGTGATCGACCCTGCTTGGTGATGCGCCCGTGATAGGCAGGCTTGTCACCAGATTGCCGTACCCGGGGATTGAGGCCGAAATAGCTGACAAGCTTCTCTGGCGATGAAAACCGTCCGATATCGCCAACGGCAGCCAGGACACTCAATGCGACGATCATGTTGACACCGGTGATAGTCATCAGTTGCTTCACCCGCGGTTCCTGGAGTGCTGCCTGTGCAAGATCCTCATCGATCTGCTTGAGGTCGTGACCGAGCCGATCAAGTTCGCTGGCATGGCGGAGGATGACGCGCTGCTGATCTTCGGCAACAGGTAGCGCCTCAAGCCAGGCCCTTCCGCGCTTTGAGAACAGAGAGCCGGAAAAGGGCGGGATCAGATTGGCATGCAAAACCGAATGGATCCGGTTTTTGAGCCGGGTCATCTGGGAGACCAGTTGCACCCGTTCAGCCACGACGCGACGAAGCCGTTCTGTTTCCTCATCTGGCATCCAAACCTCAGGCAGAAACCCACTGGCGTGTAGTTTCGCCAGAACCGACGCGTCGATCTTGTCGGTCTTGACTTTGGCCCAGGCAATAGCGCGCACCAAAAGAGGGTTGGAGATGACAACCCGGTTCACATGGGGCGACAGCAGTCGCACGATTGCTTTTGTGTTGACCGTCGCTTCCAGAACGATCTCGTCCTCCACATTCAGCCGCTCTGCAAACTTCAGGATATGCTCGCGCTCAAGCTCCAGGCGACCGGCATCCCTGATCTTGCCGTTCTCCAGGATCGCCACTTGTGCGAAGGTACGATGCACATCGAGGGCAATGATCTTCATGATTGGCTCCTTTCAATGTTCAAAAACAAGGGAGCCAGCGGGCCACACGACAACTACGGATCCGCGCTCGCAGCGCAACCGGGCAAGTCGAAGGGGCGGCCAGATAACAACTCGAGCTCTCAGCTCATGAGATACTTCGGCCTGCCCGCCATTCGTGCTCCCAACACCCCAATCCCGGTGGGTCAACTCTAACCCACATCGAGGTATTATAAACCCCCGATTGGGGTGCCGAGATCATTCATGCCGGATAACAATATCATTGAGCAGGATCACCGTTTCATCAAGAAACTTACCAAACCGATGCAGACCTTCAAATCGCTGAATTCAGCTTCGGCTACTCTTGCGGGGATCGAAGTAGCACACATGATCCGGAAAGGTCAGTTTGACCAGTCAGACCAGTCTGGCTTCGCGCAGTTCGCTGCACTCGCAGGATAGGTGTGTCCGCTAGCAGATCTACCTCCGGCTTGGCCGAAACTTTGCGACACTACCATTGCCTGTGCGACCCGCGCGATCCGGCGAAAGTTCAGCATAGCCTGTGCGACATCATCTGTTTCCGGATCATGATGATCGGAGCTGGGTATCAAGACGGCAATGACGCGAACGCCTTGCGGCACGATCCCAGCTTCAGGATTGCACTGGAGCGCGGCCCGGAAACTGGGGCGGCGTTATGTTCGCAGCCGACGATTTCGCGCATGGAAAACCTGCCCGATGCTCGCGCGCTGATCCGCATGGGCCGCGATGCGGCGAGATGGTCCGGTTCTACTGTCAGTCCTTTGCGCGCCCCCCAGGCCGGATCGTGCTCGATATAGATGATACCTTTGATGCGGTGCATGGCCACCAGCAGCTACGCCTGTTCAATGCGTTCTACGACGAGTTCGGCTTCCAGCGGATTGTCGTCTTCGACGGCGAAGGCCGGCTCGTGGGGACACTGCTGCGCCCGGCTCGCCGCCCTAAGGGAGCCGAGAGAGCAGCCCATATCCGCCGGTTGATCCGGCAGATTGTTCGGCATTGGCCCAAGACAGAAATCCTGCTGCGTGCCGACAGTCATTACTGCACACCGGAGGTTTTGGACCTGTGTGACCGGGTCGGGCTGCGCTATATCTTCGGGTTGTCGAAGAACGGCCGTCTGGCGCAAAACATCTCGGCTCTGGAGGCATCGACGGCAGCGCGCTACACACGCACCCTTGGTCAGAAACTGCGCCGGTTCAAGACCTTTTCCTACGCGGCTCGGTCGTGGTCGAAACCGCGCCGCGTGATCGCCCGCTTCGAGATTGGCCCAATGGGGCGCGATACCCGCTACATCGTCGCCAATCTTGAGGGCGGCCGCGGCAAGCATCTTTACCAGAAGGCCCCATCGGAAGGTTTCTTCGTAAAACAACGCTAAGGGAGAACAGATAATGAACTCTTTCAGGTTCCCCAGTTTCTGGCTGGCCTAATATGCAATGGTCGCGCAATTTTACGCTCAGCAGCCCCAGAATGCCAGTCGAAGTCGCCGGATAGGATGACGTGCTCCCATCCAAGCGGCGACGTATGCGGAAGCAGCCCGACATCGTAGAGCGGGCTGGTCTGCGCGAGGTGGCTGGCCGCTTTTTCCATGTAAATCGTGTTCCATAGCGTGATGGCAGCAATGACGAGGTTGAGCGCCATGGCGCGTTTCTGTTGCGCCGCGTCAGAGCGATCGTGAATGCGCCCTTGTGAGTGGGCAAAGATAGCTCTGGCCAGCGAGTGTCGGGCCTCGCCCTTGTTCAGACCTGCGTGGCATTCCATGCGCAGAGCAGCGTTCTCAATCCAGTCGAGCATGAAGAGCGTGCGTTCTATCCGGCCGATTTCACCCAAGGCCAGATACAGCCGATTTTGCTGGCGGTATGCCCCAAGCTTGCGCAGGATTTCAGACGGTTTCAGAGACTTGTCCCGGATACTGGCTGTGAGCCGCATGATGTCGCCCCAATGTTGCCGGATTACCTCTTCGTTGATCGGCTTGCCGATGAGGGGTGACAGGGTCGGCCACGTTTTCGGCCCTCCGAAGCAGGCCAACCGCCGATCTGGAAAGTCGCGCAGGCGTGGCGCGAAGGTCATCCCCAACAGATGGAAGAGTGCAAAGACGTGGTCCGACACACCGCCAGTGTCTGTGTAATGAACGAGGGGGTCGAAGCTGGCCGGGTTACTCAGGAGGCCATCGAGCACAAAGGGCGCTTCGCCAGCGGTTGCCCCGATGACGCTTGAATGGAACGATCCGTACTGGCCTGACAGAAAGGAATAGATTTTCAGCCCGGGGTCGGGCCCGTATTTGGCGTTGATGAGGCCGCTGCCACGATTGGCGGAGAAGAACTGACCATCTGATGAGCTGTGCTCAGCCGCGCCCCAGTGTTGCGCGAAGGGGAGACCATGATGGGCATCGACAATCCGGCCCAAGGCATCCGCGAATGTCTCGGGCCGAAGGTACCATGTCTGCGCCCAGGTCAGCTGTGCATGGCTGACACGCGATGAGGCATGTGCCATGCGCTCAAGGCCAAGATTGGTGGCCCCAGCCAAGATCGTGGCCAATACGGCAGCGGGCTCATCGTGATGCTTTCCAGAGCGCAGATCAGTGAAGGCGTCGAGGAACCCCGTCTGGGCATTCACCTCCCAGAGCAATTCCGTGATGCGGATACGCGGCATCACGGCGTCAATCGCTCGTTCCAGTCGCACCGCAGCGGGAGGTGTGACCGCGTCGTGCGGCGTGACCTTCAGTCGCCCGCGCTCGATCCTGACACCAGGAAGCGCATTACGTTTCAAGGCGCGGTCCACTTGGCCAAGACGTTTCGCCAACGTGGCCCGGCGATCCGCCAACCACGTCCCCGGATCAGTCTCAAAGCCCGCATCCCGCATGGCGGTTTCAGCTTTGTCGCGTGGTATGAGATAGCTGTCGAACCGGCGATACTCACGGCTCCCATCGACCCAGACATCTCCTGCGCGCAGGCGGTCACGCAATGTGGAGACAACAGCAGTTTCATAAACCCGCCGCTTCGGCTGACCGTCCTGGACGATCAGCGCCTGCCAATGCTTGGCCGCGAACGGCATGGGCGGATCGGCTGGCAATTTGCGCTTTCCGGTCTGGTTCTGGTCACGCAACAAGGCGATTGCGTCCTTGAGATCATCCCCCGCATCGGTGGCATTGAACTGGAAAGCGTCAAGAAAGGCGGGGGCAAACTTCCGCATATAGGCATAGCGCTCAGCCGCCAGAGAAAGCGGGTCACTGGTGGCCAGTTCCCCAAAGCCAGCGATTTCGTCGCGACGGCCCAGGAGGGCGTCCCACCCGATTTCCGCATCGAGTGCAGCAAAGGGATCCTGCCCTAGCTCTTGCGCGCGCGCCATCGCATCAATGGATTCGCCGAAGAGCTGCATCAGCTTGCCGACCCGGGCCTTGCCCATGCGCCAGACCTCCTCCTGACGATTGCGGGATCTTGAGAAGAGCTGGCCTGTCAGACGCTCGAACATGGCGATGGTCGCGTCGGTGATCGTAATGGATAAATCCGCCATCTGCGCCGCGAGCGTTGCGATCCGCCGCCGCTCACCAAAATCGTTCAGCAAGCTCACGGGTGCCACAGCGCCCTCGCGCGCGAACTTGAGCAGCCGGTCAGGGTGCAGGCCCTGCCCAAGGTCTGACGGCAATTCCAATGATCGCAGATATTTCAGGCGGTCCAGAAGCGCGATCATGCTGGCCGGGCTGGCTGAATGCGGAAAGCCGCGCAACCACGTGAGCCGCGTCTGCCCTACGGACGGGTCATTCACCAAGAGCGCCTGCAACTGGTCACGCTGCTCCGGTGAGAGGGCATCAAACAGCGCCGCGGCAGCCTCCCGTCGGGCGCGCGCCCGGCCCTTCAAGGCGAGGCGTTCAAGCGTGTCCACGCTCGGCAGCGTCAAACGGTGCTTGCGCAGGTCCGCAATCAGCGTCTCAACAATCTTCACGCCGTGGTCCGTCGCAAAGGCCGCCTTCGTGGCGATCTCCTCCGTCTGCTGCACATATTTAGGCCCGAAGGAAGACAACCCCAAATGGCGCATCGCAAGAGCGTGGTGTTCATGCCGAGTGTTTCGCCTGATGGCATAGTCGTTGAGAGAACAAGCCTCAACCTGGAGTTGCTCTGCAAGCCAGGCGATCAGTTCGGCTGGCGGCATGATGTCTTCGCCCCACCCCAAGCCAGGGTGGCGCAGCAGGGAAATATGCACCGCAAGCCCAAGGTGGTTTTCAGCACGGCGTCGGGTACGGATCAGATCAATGTCGTCTCCGCTCAGCAGATAGTGACGGATCAAAGCATCAGAATCTGTCGGCACCCCGAAGAGTTCCGCATGCGCGCGGGAGGAGAGAAGGCTGCGGCCCATAGGGTGTCCTCAAAACGTTGTTGCAAGTTTGAAGACATCCAATATTATAGAGACTGATAAAAAGACAGATTTGGTGCGCTCAGCTAGGATCAGAGCGGCCACATGAAATCAGGCCCTAAAACGGACGTTTTGGAGACACCATGCCACGGACAGGCGACATCCTCGGATACGCAAGGGTCTCGACCGCTGACCAGGATCTGTCCGGCCAGAAAGATCGGCTGCTCCAGCATGGCGCTATACGCGTGTTCGAGGACGTGATCTCCGGCAAGACGTTCAAACGACCCGGCCTTACGGCCTTGCTTGATCAGGCCCGCCCAAACGACACGCTCGCCGTCATTCGGCTCGATCGCTTGGGCCGCTCACTCAAAGAGCTTCTAGAAACCGTCGATGACCTCAAAGACAGAGAGATCAATCTAATCAGCCTTGAGGAGCGCATCGACACGACATCCGCCGCCGGTGAGCTCGTGTTCCATGTCTTCGGCGCCATTGCGCATTTCGAGCGCCGCCTGATCTCAGAGCGCACCAAAGACGGCCTGATCAACGCCCAAAAGCATGGCCGTGTGCCCGGAAGACCGCCATTGCCGTACGAAACAATCTCAGCTCTCCAAGATCTCATCGGTGCAGGAAAATCTGTCTCTCAAGCTGCAAGACACCTCGGTATAGGCAGATCAACAGCTTACAAGATAATCAGAAAGTATCCGTCCGGTGTCCCCGCTCTGACGGGGTGATGGAGTGCCTGCTAGATGTCCACCATCGATAGTGGACATCTTGAGGTGGGCGATGGCGGGCAAGAAAGGGCAGAAGAAGCGGGTTTGGTCAGACGAAGAGAAGCGGTCGATCTGCGCGCAGGCGCGGGTTTCCGGGGTCTCGGTTGCGCAGGTTGCGCGGCGCTACGCGATGAACACCAACCTGATCCACAAGTGGCTCCGCGATCCTCGGTTTGTATCCGAGGAACACGCTGCGGATTTGTCGGTGCCTGAAGGGGCAACCTTTCTTCCAGTCGAGGTTGCGGGCATGGAGCCTGTCCCGGCAGCACCCGTTTTGCCCACCCCTTCGACAGGTTCCGTCACCGCGCAGCGCGTGGACATCACGTTGTCGGATGGTCGGCGGATATTGGTGGAGGGTCCGACTGCGCTGTCAGCGATCGTGGCGATGGTCGCGGGACTGGCGCGATGATCCCGGTACCGAGCAACACGCGGGTTTGGCTTGCTGCGGGCGTCACGGACATGAGGCGCGGTTTCAACACGTTGGCGGCACAGGCCGAACAGGTTTTGGCCGAGGATCCGTATTCGGGCCACATGTTCGTCTTCCGTGGTCGCCGGGGTGATCTTTTAAAGATCATTTGGTGGGATAGCCAAGGGGCCTGCCTATTTACAAAACGGCTGGAACGGGGTCGGTTTGTTTGGCCTGCTGCCAAGGAAGGCAAGGTCAGCCTGAGCCCATCACAACTATCGATGTTGCTTGAAGGGATCGACTGGAGGACCCCACAAAAAACCTGGCGACCTCTTGTCGCAGGGTGAGATAGAATCCCAACAAAACATAGGTTTTGTGCAGTTTTGCGTTCCCTCGTAAGGGGCGATCCGGTATAGATTGTGCCATGCTGGAGGCCTTCAAATCCCTGCCCGAAGACCCTGACGAGCTGCGCTCTGTCAGCGCGCAAATGCTCCAGCATATCCAGTCTCAAGCCTACCAAATCGAGAAGCTGAAAGCCGAGCTTCACGGCCATCGCAAGGCACGCTTTGGCGCGAAGTCAGAGGGCATCGAGCAACTGGCGCTCGATCTGTCAGAAGACGATGAGATCGCGCAGGCCGCAAAGGATCAACTCACCGGGCAGTCGGCTGGAGATGAAGAGACCCCAACCAACAAGCGCCAGCACAGCCGCAAGCCGCTGCCAGATCATCTGGATCGGCAGGATGAGGTCCTGTCGCCCGGTGAGGCATGCGCCGGATGCGGCGGCACTCTGCGTCAGGTGGGCGAGGATATCACCCAAGAGTTGGATTACATCCCCGGTCACTTCGTGGTGCGGCGGTTCATCCGCCCCCGCATGGCCTGCACCTGCTGTGAAGCCTTTGTTCAGGCCCCGCTGCCGTCCCGCCTTATCGAACGCGGACGGCCCGGTCCCGGCCTCGTGTCGCACATGCTGGTCGGCAAATATTGCGATCACCTGCCGCTTGAACGGCAATCCAAGATCTACGCCCGCGAAGGCGTCGATCTGCACCGCTCCACGCTCAGCGACTGGGTTGGGCGCACAACGGCCTTGCTGGAGCCTCTGGCCGAGCACATCGGCAAACTGGTTCGGGCGGGGCCAGCCCTGTTTGCAGACGATACCCCTGTAAAGCTGCAGGTGCGCGCCAACACCACGAAGACCAAAACGGCCCGGTTCTGGAGTTATGTCCGGGACGAACGCCCTTGGTGCGGGGCAGCACCCCCCTGCGCCTGGTATCAGTTCAGCATTGATCGAAAGGGCGCGCACCCCGCCAACCATCTCGCGGGCTATACTGGCACGGTCCATGCTGATGGCTTCGCCGGGTTCAACGGCTTGTTCGGCAAGGGCAAGGCTGACGAACAGGCCTGCATGGTCCATGTGCGCCGCAAGTTCGTCGACGAGGTCGAGCGCACTGGCTCCCCCATTGCCCAACAGGCGATCAAACAGATTGCGGAGCTTTACGCTGTCGAGAAGGAGGCGCGGGGGAAATCCCCACTCGAGCGCGTGGCCCTGCGGCAGGCCAAAGCCAAGCCGCTGTTCGACGAGCTGGAGCTTTGGCTGCAGGCACAACTGCGCAAGATCTCCGGCAAAACCAAGCTGGCCGAAGCGATCCGCTACGCGCTGAACCGCATCCCGAAAGCCCGCGGCTATCTCGACGACGGCCGCCTCGAACTCGACAACAACACCTGTGAGCGGTCGATCCGGCCCATAGCATTGGGCAGAAAGAATTATCTGTTCATGGGGTCAATCGGCGGCGGAAAGGCAGCCGCCATCGCCTACACTCTTATCGAGACCGCCAAGATGAACGACGTCGACCCCGAGGCATGGCTCACATGGGTCCTCCAGCGCCTGCCTGATCACAAGATCAATCGCATCGACGAACTCATGCCCTGGAACTGGCAGCCCAAAAAACCCTGAAACCGCGCCATCACCGGACGCTTACATCAGAAACGCCACACAGTAAACCGTGTTCAGGTTTCATTCCTCCTTAGCGTGGTTTCACGAAGAAACCTTCCGACGGGGCCAGAAGCTTTATTCCGCTCGCGGTCAGGTCGAAAACCACATCAAGGCATGGAAGACCCATCTCGCATCAGACCGAACATCATGCTCGAAGGCGAACGCCAACCAGATGCGTCTGATGCTGCACAATTGCGCCTACTGGCTCCGGTGGAAATTGCGCGCCGCCTGTCCAAGGAGATCCCCATGGCGCCGCGCCCAGTTCGACACGCTGCGGCTGCATCTCGTCAAGCTGGCCGCCACTATCGTCGAGAAGAAGACCCGGATCATCATCACACTGCCGACATCGTGTCCGCGAAAGGGACTCCTTCATCTTCTCTTCGACGCGCTCGCCCCACCGAAAGCAGCCTGACGCACGCGCGCCGACACCCCCGGAACATCAATCCATATTACCCAACAACCACGTCAACGACCGGCCAGCAAACCGGACGCAAACATCGGATGCGCGCGACAGACCCGAAATCCGTGAAACCGGCCCCAGGAATACATGAATGCAGCTTCATGAATTATCCGGGTTAGATGCTTTCATGCGATTCCGCTCCTCTCCCAGCCAGGGAAATCTAACGGAAAACTCCACCTTCAGACGATCTAGTTTTCAGCGGGCAGAACTTTGCATCATGTCCAACGACTATTCAAGTCATGAAATCAGGACCCAAATCTTCAATAATGGGTGCCCCGAGGAGAGCCATCGTCTGGGTGATTTCGTCCGCAACAATCCCAAGGCACGCGTCAGCCCCTGCTTCACCCTCGGCAGCCAGCGCGTAGAGTAGCGCTCGGCCCAGACCCACCATTGATGCCCCCAGACACAGGCCTTTGACCACGTCAGAGCCACGGCGCACACCGCTGTCGAAGAATACGGGGATATCCAGCACGTCGGACACAGGCCCGACCAGCCGGACCGGCGCTTCGGCGCCGTCCAGCTGCCGTCCGCCATGGTTCGACAAAATCACCGCATCCACGCCAAGCTTCTGGCAACGCATCGCGTCGTCGATCCGGCTCAGACCCTTGACGATCAGCTTGCGTGGCCATGCCGCACGCAGGCGGGCCAGATCGTTCCAGTCAAAGCTGGCGTCCATCTGACGAGACAGCAATGCCTGCTGTGCTGAAAGGCTTTTGGCTGAGGCCGTTTCGAAATTCCGTAGTTTCGGCACCCCGGTCCGCATCAGCCGCAGCGACCAGGGCATATGGATCGCAACATCCGCAATTGTCCGCGCGTTCAGCGGGATCGGTACGCCGAACCCGTTTCTTTTATCCCGCTCGCGGTTGCCGTTCACCGGCACATCGACCGTCAGGATCAGCGCATCGTAGTCCGCATCCCTGGCCCGGATGACCATCTGGTCCGCGAGGTCCCGGTTCATTACATACAGCTGAAACCATTTCTCTCCGTCCGCAGCGCGGGCAACCTCTTCGATCGACATGTTCGAAGCCGTCGACAGGGCAAAGGGAATGCCATGGCGTGCGGCGACACGAGCCAGAATGGCATCGGCACCGGGGCGCAGAATAGCGTTCAGCCCGGTCGGAGAGATATAGACGGGAAGCGCCTGATCTTTCTCCCATAACCGGGTCCGGATCGAGACGGCGCTGACATCCCTCAGCCTGGCCGGAAGAAAACGCCAGTCGTCGAATGCATCAAGGTTCCGGCGCAGTCCACACTCAGCATCTGCCCCACCCTCAAGAAAGTCAAAGACGATCTTGGGAAGGGTCCGCCGCGCCTTGCGCCGGTAGTCCTCCACAGAGAATGCTTTGCTCACACAGACGCCCCCCGTTTCGGATGACCCGGCGTCCGGCCCGGTACCCTCACAGCTGCTCCGTCAGGTCGGTCGCCTTGATCTTTGCCCGTGCCAGCGACTCGGTCTTCAGGTCTTCGTAGCCGCGGATGTCGTCCGGCAGCGCGATCATTTTTGCACAAGTATCCGCGTTAGCAAGGGTCAGCCGATCAGAGACCGTCTCTAGCACGCCCTCGTACCACTTCACCGCCTCACGCTCCGCGCGACGGGCCGGGTTGCGTCCGAACGGGTCGAACGCCGTGCCGCGCAGCGTCTTCATCCGGGCCAGCAGCGAAAGCGCGGGCCGGAACCATCCACCGATTTCAACCTTGCGGGCCGGGGACAGCCAGCGGAAGGTCGGCGGCTGAAGGTTATAGCTCATTCCGACCATGCCGGGGTACGCCTTGCGCAGGCGCGTTTCAAAGACCGGGTCAGTCAGCAGGCGCGCCACTTCATACTCGTCCTTGTAGGCCATGATCTTGTGCAGGTTCTTGGCGGCGAGACGCACGAGGCGGTCGGCCTGAGCCGGGGCGCGCTCCGCCGTGATCTCGGCAATCTGCGACAGGCGCTCTGTATAGCGCCGAGCATAGGACAGGTTCTGATAGATCACCAGATCGGCGGCAAGCTCTGCCACCAGTGCGGTTGTGTCGTCCGGCAGGCCCGACAGACGGCTCATGAGGGGCGTTACCTTCGTTTCGACGATCGATTGCACGGGGGACGTCTCTGCAAACCTGTCAGCCAGTGTAACCTGCCCGCTTTCCATCATGCCCGCCAGTCGGTCCGGATCCGCGATGGACAGCCGCCCTGCACGGAATGCGAGGATGTTGGACTTTGCCGCAGATCCGGCGGCCTCCATTGACTTTTCAATGGCGGCGGCAGAAATTGGCAGGTAGCCGGCCTGATAGGCCGCCCCGACCGTGACCATGTTCGACAGAATGTAGTTTCCAAACAGCCGCTCTGCGATGGTCAGAGCCGGTGTTGTGACGGTGCCCCCCGGCATCGCATGGGTCGCGATATAATCCCGGATGCCTGTTGCGTCCGGCTGGAAGAACACGTCCCGGATCATTTCCCCGGTGGGCAGAATATCGGTGCCGACGGCGGCAACGGTGCGTGCCTTGTCGCAGACTTTCAGGTTGACCGGCTCTGCCCCTGCCACCATGTCAGCGGCCAGATACAGATCCGCACTGCGGGTCGCGACCTTGTTTCCGATGATCTCTGTATCAGGGTGTGACACGATAAGACTGGACAGAACCGCGCCCCATTTTTGCGCTGCACCGGTCTGGTCGTATGTCTTGACGTTCAGACCGTCGTGCATTGCCGCCTGCGCCAGCATCGCGTTCAGCGTGATCACGCCCGTACCGCCGACCCCTGGAATGTAGATCGAATACGGCCGGTCGAGGTTCGGGCGCACCGGATCGGCCATGTCGTCGGGAATGTCCGGCAATGCGACCTTACCGGGCCCGGTGCCTTCTTTCACGTGTACCGATACAAACGAAGGACAGTCACCTTCCACACAGGCCCGATCCTGATTGCAGGAGGACTGGTGAATCTGCGTCTTCTTGCCAAACCTTGTCTCGACCTTCTGAAGCGACATGCAGTTTGCCTTACGCCCGCAGTCACCGCAGTTTTCGCAGACGTCTTCGTTGACCACCGTGAACTTCACGGGCTTGGGCGCGAGCCCGCGTTTTTGCCTCCGACGACGTTCGTTGGCGCAGTCGCCATCGTAGATCAGCACGGTGACGCCGTCGACCTTCTCCAGTTCTTTTAGAGCCGCCGGAATTTCGTCCGGCTGTCGCAGCGCCACATTGTCGGGCAGATGCCGCCGCTGATAAGCGGACGGATCCTTGGTTGCGAGGACGATTTTCTTGACCCCGTCTATTTCAAGCCGCCGGCAAAGTTTTTCAATACTATTGCTCGATGCGTAATCCTGTCCGCCGGTATTTGCGATGACACCGTTATAGAGGATGCGGAAGGTCATGCGCTGGCCGGTTGTGACGGCATAGCGGATGTTCTGATTGCTGGAATGGTAATAAGACCCATCCCCGATGTTCTGAACGATGTGCTTCTTTGACGTGTAAGGCGACAGTCCGATCCATGGCAGGCCTTCGCCACCGTATTGTGTCATAGCCTCGATCCGACGTTCAGGCTGTTCCATGATCGCCGCGAACACGTGGCAGCCTGGCGCGCCCCATGCGATCTGACCATCCGGGAGTTTCGTCGATCTATTGTGCGGGCAGCCGGAACAATAGTTCGGTGTCCGGCTCGTAAACAGCTTGGGCGGCGGTGCCGTATCCGCCAGAGCAATTGACGAAAGGCGGGCCTTGCCTTTGGCGGGCATCGGAACGAGCGGATCGAGAACCCGGGCAAGGCCCTTGGTGACGATATCGATGTCCATCCCGCCTTCCACGGGGAACAGCCGCCGCCGGTCGAGATCGTGTTTCCCGATGATCCTCGCCCCGGAATGCCCCGCAATCGCATGGGCGACCTGCCGTTCCAGAAAATCCCGCTTTTCTTCAACGACAATGATCAGATCCAGACCCGTCGCAAAGTCACGGAAGAAGGTCGTGTCAGAAGGGCAGAGAAGCCCGACTTTGGCGATCCGCACGCCCTGTTCGCTCAGATAGGAGTCGTCCATTCCGAGGTTGGAGAGCGCGGCGCGGACATCCGCGTGGCTTTTCCCGGCAGTCACGATCCCGATCCGGTCGTTAGGACCTTTCTGGGTCACCGTGTTCAGACCGTTCGCCCGTGCGTAGGCCAGTACGGCCTCGTGCCGTTCATTGTAAAGACGCGCTTCCGTGCCAACGTTGAGCACAGGGAAGAAGTTGAAATCCGTGGCCTTCGAAAAGGGTTTGCCCTCAATTTCGAGGCCTTCGGGAACGACCGGCACGCCTAGGGCCGCCGGGTCGATGACCTCGCCGCCATCGCAGAGCGGCGCTACCAGTTTCATGGCGACCCAGCAACCGCTGTAGCGCGACAGCGCCACAGCATGCAGGCCGTAGTCCAGAAATTCGGCCACAGAACCCGGGTACAGAACAGGAATCCCAGCATGTTCAAATGCGAATTCCTGCTGGTAGGGAACGCTGGATGACTTGGCCTCGTGGTCTTCCCCGCTCAGGATCACCACGGCGCCGTGTTTGCTGGTGCCCGCAAAGTTTCCGTGTTTGAACGCATCCCCGGACCGGTCGACACCCGGCCCTTTCCCGTACCAGAACGACACGACACCATCGACACTGTCATGCGGGAACCCGTCGAGCATCTGGGTCCCCATGATAGAGGTGGCGGCCAGTTCCTCATTCTGCGCATGAACATGCCGGACACCATGGTCTCCGACTTTCGCGCGGTCGAGCGCCATATCATACCCGCCAAGCGGGGATCCGGGATATCCCGTGACGAAGGCTTCGGTCCGCAGCCCTGCAGCGCGGTCGCGCTCAAGCTGTGCGAGGGGCAGTCGGACAAGTGCCTGAACGCCGGTCAGGTATTCTCTGGAGGCGCTGCCAGCAACAGGCCTTGCCGAATCCAGGTTGTTCAGTCTTTGGGCAGCGGTCATGCGATGTCTTCCCCTTATTCAAAGAGTCAAGTGTATGGATTGGTTGTACCGGCGGAACAGGGGCCAGTAGTGTCTGCCTCAGACCCCTGGTTCGGGTTCAAAGACCTTGGTCGGATTCATTCTATTGTTCGGATCCAGCGCCAGCTTGACCCGCTTCATCAGCGCCAGTTCCTCTGGCGACCGCGAAAAGGACAAGAACCTGCGCTTTTGCAGTCCGATCCCGATCTCAGCGGAAATCGAACCCTTCCAGTCACGGACGAACCCATAGAAACGGTCGTCGATACGGTCCTTCGGGAACGGGGCTTCACTAGTGCGCATGAAAATATGGACGTTGCTGTCGGCCAGATGCCCGAAACACAGCATATCCACGTCCGGCCATTCATCGCACATGTGCGCCTGTAGGTCTGTCGTGAACGTGCCGATGCGCGAGGTTTCGATACTCACATCGTAATTGCATAGGGGTCGCAGGTCGCGGACCATTTCGCCAGAACGGTCGCGGATGGCCCAGATCGTGTCCACATCGGACTGAGACTGCGGCAGCATCGCATCCGCGATCAGACCGTCTTCCAGGCAGCTCGCCAGAAAGGACTGGAAATGCGCCCGGTCGCCTGCCGGATCACTTCCCGACGATTCGATCAGCACATAGCCTGCGTAACCGGGTGCGATCGGCGGCGGCTGGTGCGTTTCAACGGCGACTTCGTAGAAGCGTTCCCACATCACCTCAAAAGCTGAGAGATTGGCAGAAAGCACCGATCGCGCCCGCGCCAGAAGCGGAAGAATATCGTCGAATTCCTTCACAGCGCAGAGGCAAGTTTCAACCGAAAGCGGTTTCGGGAAGAGCTTCAGTACCGCTCTGGTCAAAATACCGAGCGTTCCCTCACTGCCGATGAACATCTGCTTCCAGTCGTAACCAGTATTGTTCTTCAGCATCTTGTTCATCGACGTCACCACCGTGCCGTCCGCCAGAACAGCCTCCACGCCGAGAACAAGATCGCGGGTCATACCGTATCGCAGGACACGATTGCCCCCGGCATTGGTCGCGATATTGCCGCCGATGGTGCAGGAACCCCGCCCGCCGATATCTAGCGGATACAGGAGCCCAGCCGCTTCGGCGGCCTCCTGTACGGCCTGAAGTGTGGCACCCGCTTCGACGGTCACGGTCTGGGCGTCGGGATCAATCTCGAGTACGGCCCTCATGCGTTCAACATTGATCACGACAGACCCCGAAAGCGCGTTCGCGCCGCCCAACAGACCTGTCAGGCCGCCCTGCGGTACGATAGACACGCCGGCGTCGCAGCAGATCCGCAACGCCGTTGCGACATCCTCGGTGGTGCGCGGACGCACCACGACAAGAGGCGTTTCAGCCTCCGCCTCCTCGCTGCCCCAGTCCACGAGCCGGTTGGCCGCGACCTCCGATCCATCGGTCACCGCGTTATCGCCAAGCGCTGCGACGAGCTTTGTGAACAGATCCGATTTGAGAGTAGAGTTCGTCATAAGTATTCCGTTACCCGATCAGGTTGGGGAGCCAGAGCACGAGGCCCGGAAGCGCAACCACCAGTGCAAGCACGGCGAGTTTGACGACCAGAAACGGCAGAACGGCCCGATAAACATCCGCTGTCGAAATATGCGCCGGCGCTGCGGATTTCATCACGAACAGCAGCAGTCCGAACGGAGGCGTCAGAAGCGCAATCTCCATCGCTAGCAGGTAGGTTGTCCCCAGAACGATGAGGTCGATTCCGGCGCTCTGTGCGATCGGAAACACCAGTGGGATGGTCAGCATCATCATGCTGATCTGATCGATAAAGCAGCCGAGCACGAGAAGCAGGCCGATAATCCCCAGAAGAATGATCATCGGTCCGGCAGACGAGTTCGACACATAGTTTACGATCTGCTGCGTCGCGCCCGAAAACGACAGGATCTGGCTGAACGTCTGGCTGGCCACGACGATGAACAGGATGGTCGTCGACAACGCCACGGTTTCAAAAATCGCCTTGCGCATCATCTCGAGGCTGAAACTGCGGTAAAAGGCACAGATCAGCGCGGCCGCAAGACAACCGAACGCGGCGGATTCCGTCGGCGTCGCGATCCCGGCAAGCAGCGTTCCGACGACCGCGACCAGCACGAAGCTAAGCGGCAGGACATCGCGGATCAGCGGCAGAAACCGCTCACGAAACGGCAGGTCCAGTGGCGCTTCCGCCGGGCAGCGGTCGGGGTGCCGCACCGCTTGATACACGATGACAAAGAGAAAGCCGAAGGCCATGATTACGGCGGGTACGATCCCTGCGACAAGCAGCTTCGCAATCGAGATTTTGGCAAGGCTCCCCAGCAGAACAGCGAGCGCCGATGGCGGGATCAGGATCGCGATCGCCCCCGAAGCCATAATCGGCCCCATGGCCAGTGTCGGGTGATAGCCGCGTTTCAGCATCTCTGGCAGCATCGTCTTGCCCAGAAGGGCCGCATTGGCGATTGAAGATCCGGACAATGCGGCAAAGACGGTTCCAGCGGCAACAGTCACGACAGACAGCCGTGCCGGCACCTTGTGGATCGCCACGTCGATGGCCCCGATGGCCCGCTGTGCCACGCCGCTGTGGAACATGATCGCGCCCATGAGCACGAACAGCGGGATCGGGACCAGCGTAAAACTGGACAGCGATGTAACGGCGTTCCGGACCAGCTGGATCATGCCCATCTCGCCGCCGAACACCAGCCACGCACCGGCGATGTTCACCACGAGGAATGCGAATGCCACGGGAAGGCCAATGGCAAGCAGCGCAATAAGGCCGCCGAACATCAGCACCAAGGTAGTTGCCCATTCCATGTCAGATACTCAGTCCTGCGCTTAGAATCCTGCCTCTGATCAGCTGGCGCAGAAACTCACACGATGTGAGTGCAAAGCAGATACAGAGGGGGATGAACGTCCAGTATTGCGGAAAGACGAGGACCTTCCGGACCATGCGGCCCGAAGTATAGGCCGAAGCCAGCGCCTGCGCCGCATACCAAAGAATAATGAGTGATACCAAAAAACCGAGCAGGCTCACGAGGACACTCAGGAGGCGGCCTGCCCTGCCCTGGATCATCACCGCAATGACATCCACTGTCACATGCTCGCCCCGGCTCAGAACCCAGGGCGCGGCTAGGAGGACAGCCGCCATCAGCCCATACTCTACCATATCGTTGATACCGAACATCGATTTTGCAAGGAAACTGCGGCCAAGCGCATCAAGCGGCACAGCCACAGTGATTGCGACAAAGATGGCACCTGCAAGAACTGCACATGCCATCAGGGTCGCGTCGAGAAGGCGGCTCAGTCCCATTGTTCGCCCGGGATCAGGCATCCGCGAAGGCTTTCGACAGCCTGCGGATCAGCTTCGGCGATCTCGGCAATGGCCGCGTCCTGCGCGGTCTTTTCCCACAGATCCCCAGCTTCTCCGTCAAAGGTGATCGCCTCGATACCCGCAGCCTCCTGACGTGCCAGCTCTTTTTCGACCAGCTGCGCATTCTCCTGCTCGCCGGTCTCGATATCGATCATCTTGCCGTTCAGAAGCGCCTTCTGTTCGTCCGTCAGATTGTTCCAGGTGTCGAGGTTGGCCAGAAAGTTGACGTCGACGATGTAGAAACCGGGATCGACGCGGTAGGACGTATGGGCATCCCATCCAAGGTCGAAGATGCCGATCGACGGCCAGCCGTAGCCATCCACGGTACCCCGCTCGAGCGCAGAGTAGACATCACCCGGAGGGGTGTTGACCATGTTTGCACCGAGCTCACCGAAAAGCGCCTGATACGTTGCGGCCACACGAAGGTTCAGCCCCGAAAGATCCGGTTCTTCGATCTTTTTGTTCAGGTAGAGGTGAAACTTAACGTGATCCCCGGTCCGGCCAAGGTACTTTGTGTTCATGCCATCCTGATGCAGCGTGTCGAGCAGTTCGAAACATCCGTTCTCCCGCTGCTCGGGCATGGTCGTCGTGGCCAGCTTGATCATGGCGGCGCCCGGCAGTTCGGCCGTGTAGAACGATGTCGGAACAACGGCGATGTCGACGACGCCGGAAGATACCGCATTGGCGACTTCGAGCGACGGGATGGCTTCGGGCCCGCCGACATAGGTGATGGTGACAGAGCCGTCACCCGCCGCGTTCACTTCATCG
>OJEX01000090.1_pt1 | contig 30924 bp, 24 predicted proteins | sample 1593971 | NCBI WGS metagenome assembly OJEX01 (sample SAMN05416775, study PRJEB24817) | seawater metagenome | isolation source: Sea water | place: Canada:Atlantic | collected 2013-11 | reverse complement strand
CGAGATTCGCCTTAGTCTCGTGGGCTCGGAGATGTGTATAAGAGACAGGTTTCTGCAAGCGCCGAAGCTGCCGGCAAACAATGCTCCGAAGTTGTTCTTTGCTGTTAATGATCTTTTTACCAACGGGGTGGTATTTGATATAGCCCCAAACAGACTCATCAGGATTCAGCTCAGGCGAGTACGGCGGCAGGAAGAACAGCCTGAGCTTGCCGTCGAGGCTCTCAACATAGTCTCGAACCCGACGAGCATGATGGACCGGGTGGTTATCGAGGATCAGGAAAACCAGCTTGTCAGCGTCTTGCACCAGAGCCTTGAGGAAACCGAGGAAAACATCGGTGTTCATGTTGCCCTGAATGGTCTTGAAGCGGAGCTCACCGCGAGGCGAGATGGCATGGGGGGGCTAGGTGAATCTATAAAACAGGACCCCGCAGAGGCCTTTGCCCGTTTTTTTGCGTAACTGGCTGCGTCGGAGATCTGATCGGCTGTTCGCTGGTCATCTGGGCCCACTTGGACAATGCCCGCTGCCAGGGATACCAGTGGAAAGCGATTGATGTGCCCGCCTCTGTCCTCGGATTCCACGAAACCGTTTTGCAGTACAGTATCGGTATAAAAACGCCGGGTCTGATCGACGAATTGTGCTTGCAGGGCTTTGGCATTGGAAATGGCAAGGGGCGATGGGCTGATTACGACAAAGTCGTCCCCGCCAATATGGCCTAGGAAGTCGCCGTCGCCGTGAAAGAACTCCAGCAGCAGGTCGGCGAGCAAGAGGATGACCTGATCACCCACACGGTAGCCAAGCAGGTCGTTGAGGGGCTTGAACATATTGATATCAAAGTAAACCAGAATGAAGGGAAGTCCCTCTTCTGTCCGCGCAGCCAGAGCCTTTTGAATGGGGACGTTGCCCGGTAAAAGGGTCAGTGGGTTGGCATAGCGCGCTGTTTCGATCTTTCTTGCAGTAATCTGTTTGAGCAGCATACGGGTGGATCCGAGTCCGACATACCGGTCGTTGTGTGTGACAACAAAGTGCTGCTTGAGGTAGTGGGCATCGTCGTCGATCAACCGCTGACTGACTTCATCCAGTGGTGTGTTGTAGTCCACGATAAGGGCATCGGAGCTCAGCATCTGGGTAACCTGGCGCTTTTCATACAGTGCGCGGCCATAAGGCGTGCTGAACGTTTCCAGAACCCGCCACTTATGAAGCAGACCAAGGGGGCGGCCATTATCCACTACTGGCAGCGAGAACGTGCTTGGCTCACTTTGAAGACGCTCCCAGGCGTGTTGCAGAGTTGAGTCGGAGGTGATCGGCTCGATCTGGCTGATCAGGGAGCCAGCTGTCTCCTCTCGGGAGACTTTGATTGTAGGTGAGGGCTGCACGCCCAACGGATTCAGGCAGGCGGTCGCAATCTGTTTGGGCCGACCGAACAGAAAGCCCTGGACCAGCGATATGCCCAGTCCTGCAACAACCCGGAATTCCGCCTCGGTTTCCACTCCTTCAGCAATCAGTCTGCAGCCCAGACGATCCGACAGATCCACAACGGACCTGAGAAATTCCCGTTTAACCAGGTCGTCCTGTATGTCTCTGATGAAATGCCTGTCGATCTTAACGAAGTCCGGTTTCAGCTCCGACCACAGTTTGAGTCCGGAATATCCGCTGCCAAGATCATCAATGGCAATCAGAAACCCTTGCTCCTTCAACCAGGACAGTGTTTTCAGAAGCTCGGACGGATCTACGGTGGGATAGCGTTCCGAGAGTTCAATCACAATGTCTGACGGCTTCAGTCGGTTTGTCTCAAGAAGCTCCTGCAAATGTGCGGGTCTGAACTCCGGTGGCATTAATTTGGCCGGGCTGACGTTAACGAAGAGTTTCAGCCGTGTGCCCTGGCCAGACCAGCTTCGTGCAGCCGTCCGAAGGCAGAGGCCATCAAGCTCTGACGTCAGACCACAGCGCTCGGCGGTTTCAAACAGCAGCTGGGCTCCGTGCAGACTGCTGGCCGAGGGACCACGGCTGAGAGCCTCATAACCAAAAACGGACTTTCTTTCTATATTTACGATGGGCTGGAAGAGGGTTGTAATTGTCTCTTCCGTTAATAAGCGTCTCAGTTCCTGATTGAGGCAATTCTGCATATCTGTCACTTCTGGATGTGAGTGGGGCGTAGAGGTGTAATCTGCGTCTTTCCCTCGCATGTTCCCTACCTGCTGATTCAGTTGGTTCACATCCGGTTGTGCCAATTTACGAACTTACGCCAGACATGATGTGCAAGATATGTGACAGGCGTATTGCAGGTATGCCGTAATACTGGACATGATGTCCCTTAAAAAACGTTCGTCTTATTGTCGGATAGATAGGCGCACTATTGATTGAATAATTTGATCCGCTGTTTTGCGCCAGACAAAAGGTTTGGGATCGTCATTGTACCGTGCCAGGTAGTCTTTAATGGAGGCCTCCAGCTCGCGAGTGGTGCGACGCTGCTGTTGGCGTGAAATGAACGTGATACCGGGGCCGGGCGGCAAACCAGGCCCGAACCTTTTCCGTTTTATGGGTGCCGTAGTTGTCCATGACGAGGTGAATATCCAAATCTTCCGGAACCTCCCGGTCAATCTCTTTTTAAAAGGTCAAAAACTCTTTAGCGCAGTGTCTCCTTTGCGAAGGCGTCCGATAACCTCGCCCGTGGCAACGTCCAGGGCTGCAAACAGGGTCGTGGTGCCGTGACGAACGTAGTCGTGTGTTCTGGTTTCGGAGTAGCCAAACGACAGCGGAAGCGCTGGCTGAGTGCGGTTCAATGCCTGTATCTGGCTTTTCTCGTCCACACACAGGACCAGAGCCCGGTCAGGCGGATTCATATACAGCCCAACAATGTCGTGAACCTTGGCCACAAAGTGGGGGTCGGTTGAGAGCTAAAGGTCTCCAGGCGATGAGGCTTCAACCCAAACCCCCGCCAGATTCGGCTGATTGCCATGGCATTGAGCCCGGTTTCCTTGGCCATCAGCGTGGTAGACCAGTGGGTCGCATCCTTGGGCTTGGATTGAAGCGTTTTGTTGATAACGTCTGCCACCTTCTCATCATCAATACTGCGGGGCCGACCACTTCTCGGGGCGTCTGTCAGGCCCGCCACCCGGAACTGTTCAAACCGCTTACGCCACTTACTGACGGTTTCTGTCGTGACGCCCGCTCGCTCAGCAATCACTCTCCCCGGCAGGCCCTCGGTGCTCAACAGGATCATTCGTGCGCGTTGCTGCTCGGCTGCTGGCATCTGCCGGCGACGGACCCACGAGCTAAGCTCATCCTGTTCTTCGTCTGTAATGATCAGAGGAATAACGGGTCGACCCATTGCAGTAGCTCCATCGATGCTGCAATAACCCCAAGCTGCAATTGATTCGACGAACTTTTGTTAAGAGACACTAACTCCTTTAATGAAGGGATCTCGCCAAATTTCTGCCGAAAAATAGCTTGCCTCCAGGAATTTGCAATCTGGTTGTCACAATCGATGTTCACTATCGGGTCCTCATTCGATGATGGGGGCACTATGCTCAGAACGGTTCGCAGTAGGATTCTCTTCTTTTCATTTCTTTCGGTCTTTGCGCTCTCGGCTGTTGCCCTGTTGTCCTGGTCAATCATCATCAAGGCGGAAGACGCCGCAGAACAACTGATACAGAATCGCCTGACAGAATCCTGGTTGCTGAGCGATCTGGAACAGGATCTGCGCCATTTGCAGGATCTTTCCTTCAAGATCAAGGGCCAGTTGTTGCTTTGGGATGAAATCGAGGAGGAATTCGCCGCACTATCAGAGTCGATTCCCGCCAAGTGGAGCGCTGTTAAACAGAATGCGCAATTGAGCCAGTGGGCCGAGGAACATGAGAGTGTTTATGAGCCTGTAGGTTTGTACCTTGAAAAACTGGGGAAGGGAATCCGCGAGAAAAGCTACTATCAGGCAGGTAAAACGGTGGATTTTCAGCTCTTTCCTGCCTTGTCGCCAATGCTTGAGAGCATCAGTGAGCGGGAGGTGGCCAGTCGTGCCCGGATTGGTCAGGAATCCAGCGAACTGCTGGAGTATCTCGGCAGTCAGCAGGTGTCTCTGATCACCGGCTTCATCGTCTTTCTGCTGGCCATTGTGCTGATGGCCCTATGGCTGAGAAAACTCGTGATCATCCGGCTGCAGCGTATCGAACAGGATCTTCGCCTGATGGATGAGTGTTCGGACCTCGCCAATACCCCGAAACTGACCGGGTCGGATGAAGTGGCGGGGGTTGCTGCCGCCCTGGTTAGCCTGGTGGGCCGGTTTGAGGCGTTCATCGGCGATATCCGGGTGGCGTCACAAAGCGTCAATGATAGATCGGCGCGTCTTGATTCCCAGGCCGAAGAGCTGGAGTCCGCCTCCCAAACTACCCAGCGCCAGATTCAGGATGTGACTGACTCAATGAAGGCAATTGCCGATCAGGCCTCCGCGATCGAGGCATCCACCGGCGAGTCCAGAGAGACCATCCAGGAAGCGGTCAGTGCAAACGCGGATATTCAGTCCGGTCTGAGAAAGAGTGAAACCGCGGCGGAGCACACGGTGGAAGTCATTGCTCGGGTCTCCGGGTCCATACACGAGCTGACGGAATCAACGCTCAAGATCGAAAAGGTTATTGACGTGATTACGGACATAGCGGAGCAGACGAATCTGCTGGCCCTGAATGCTGCGATAGAGGCAGCAAGAGCGGGCGAACACGGGCGCGGGTTTGCGGTTGTTGCTGATGAAGTCCGCACGCTATCAAAGCGCACTGCCGATTCCACCGGAGAAATCCGCCAGTGGGTAGGGAATCTGGTTGAAGTCGTTGAGGGCGTTGAGCATCAAATTTCAGAGATGAAAGACGCCGGACTCGGTAATCGCCAGACGCTGGAGGAACTGAAGGCCCACCTGATCTCCATGAACCATCGGTTTTCGGATCTGGAGCTTCGCAGCGCCACCATCAATGATGCGCTGAGGCTTCAACGTGAGGAAATCGACCGGGTTGGCCACCGGTCCTCCGCGCTTGACGCCCACGCGGCAACGCTGGCCCAGAGTGTCGCTGGCAGCAGGGAGGTCAGCGCGGCATTGAAACAGGAAGCGCTTTCAATGAGGGACCTTACAGCCCGGTTTCGAACCTCTGCTGATTGTTGAAAGTTTCGGATCTCTAGACATCTCAGAGTTTACAAGTCCAGCAACCCACAGCTTTTGCAGGTGCCTTATCCGAGCAAAACCAATGGCCGAAGCAGGGTTCCGCCCAAACTCAACCACAGGCAATTGCCTCAAAATAACAAACACAATTTCGGCCCGAGGCCTTGGCTTCATATAATGCCTTGTCGGCCCGGTTGAGGGCGCTCTCCACTGACTCCATGGCGGCATTCACTTCTGTAAGCCCCAGGCTGACCGTAACCCGCACAGCACTCCCATCGACACCTTCAACGGACTGTGCTTGAACGGCCTTACGAATACGTTCGGCGTAGCCCCGGGCCTCTGCATAATCCGCACCGGGCAGAAGAATAACAAACTCTTCACCGCCAAATCGGGCGACCAGATCCTGGTCCCGGCTGAACTGCCGGAAAATGTCTGCCATATTCATCAACACCAGATCACCGATATTATGGCCGTGGGTGTCGTTTACCGCTTTGAAATGGTCAATATCGAGAGCAATAACTGAGAGCGATTGCCCGGCTGCCCTCGCCTGCTCAACCATATACTCACCCTCTGTCATAAAATGCCGTCGGTTATAGAGCCGGGTAAGTGGATCGGTGGCCGCCTGCCGTTTGAGCTCACCCTGCCTAGAGCGGATATCTTCCAGCACTTTTATCCGGTAAGAGATGATGAACGCCAGCGTTAGCGCCTCCAGTACGATGCCAATCCCGACACCGTGACTGTTGATATAACTGGGCTCGATCAATCCTTTGTAGTAGATCACCGCAAACCCGTTGAACACCACAAAGAAGGTATGGCCGACAAGAAAGAACTTCACCAGAGGATGCCCCTTGCGAAACAGGGAGATGCTTACTGAAAAGGTCACCACCATCATCAGCGCTGCAAGACTGCTCGCAGGCTTCAAGGCCATTGCAATATCGAACAGGCCGTATGAAAACGTGACCACCAGTAAAGCCAGCATCCCTTGCAGAATCCGGTGTTCCGTAGGGTAGAACTTCCGCGTCTCGAATATCGCCATCATAAACAGTATCAGGAAGATCGGCATGGTGATCAGCGACAGGTTGAGCACAAAAACGGCATCGCCATAGGCATTGAAGGCTTTGGCAATCAGCCCGTAGGAAAGCGCGATCCATACCAGCCCAGAAATCAGATACAGCGAATAGAAAATGTTCTCTTTCTTGCTGGTGGCGAAGTAAAGCAGGCCGTTGTAGAACACCAGTGCCAACTATCCTGCCAGAGGGGGCCTCCACCACCACGCTGCAGGCAGATCATGGTGAACCAGCGAGCCTGGGTAACCCCCAGGTCTTTCAGGCGCTCATCCAGCAACTTGCGCCAGCGTCTTGCTACCCGGGCATTGGTGAAAGGAAACTGATCTCGAGGGGTTTGTGGGTCCATCTAACTGTCCTGCTATTGATGATTCAGTAACGTAACCGTCCGGTGATTCCATCTTGAGCCAGGCGCTGCCGCCGTCAGGATAGTGTCCACTTATTTTCTAGTGGACACTTAACATGAACGAAGTAAGCGTAACCAAGCCCTACCAACGCCGTCGCCGGTTTTCCGGGGAATTCAAAGCCCAGATTGTTGCCCAGTGTCTGGAGCCCGGTGCCTCCGTTTCCCGAATTTCCCTGGATAACGGTCTCAACGCCAACATGGTCCGGCGCTGGATAAGTGAAGCACGGCGAAGATCTAAAGCACCAGCGACAACACCTGGGTTCGTACCTGTTAATCTGCCAGCGGCAACCTCAGCGCGGGCCAACCATAAACGTAACACCATCCGCATCGAGATTCCCCGCACCGGCGGTGCGGTTGTGGTTGAGTGGCCTGCGGAGCAGGCGCATCAATGTGCTGCCCTGTTGCGGGATCTACTGGGATGATTCGCATCGACGAGATCTGGCTGGCTACTGAGCCGCTGGATATGCGGGCGGGGCCCGACAAGGCCCTGGCCCGGGTTATTCAGGTGTTCGGTTCAGCCAGACCCCATTGCGCCTACCTGTTCGCCAACAAACTGGGCAACCGGATGAAGGTGCTGATCCACGATGGTCTGGGTATCTGGCTGTGTGCCCGCCGGCTGAACCGGGGCAAATTCCACTGGGGTGAAACCTGGCGCGGTGACCAGCTGCGCTTGACCGAGGAACAGCTATCAGCGCGGGTTCAGGGCCTGCCCTGGCAGCGCATTGGCGCGGAAGGCGTCATCTCCATCCTGTAACCACAAGTGCCGCAGTACCGCTATAGCCAGAACCGCGAATCGCTTGCCGCACAGGGACTTGGCATACTAGGGGGCGTGACTCAGCGCCCCGACATCAACCAACTCTCTGCCGATCAGCTCCGTGCCCTGGCGACGGAACTGATGGACTCTCTGGACGCCAAGGATCAAGTCTTGGGCCTGAAGGAGCGAGAGTTGGTGCGCAGCAACGCCATCATCGAGAAGCTGACCCACGAAGTAGCCATCCTCAAGCGTCACAAGTACGCCAGGCGCAGTGAACAACTCGATGCGGATGGTACTACGCTTGTCCGAGACCGATGGGTTGCCCGATAAAGCAGTTGCCACAGGCAGATTAACCGGAACAAATCCTGGCGTTGCTGGTGTTTTATCCGCTTGCTGCGCGTCCTTCATCCAGCGCCGGACCATGTTGGCGTAGAGACCGTTATCCAATGAGATCCGGGAAACCGAAGCACCGGGTTCCTGGCACTGGGCAACAATCTGAGCTTTGAATTCCCGAGAAAACCGGCGACGGCGTTGGTAGGGTTTGTTTACGCTTAATTCTGCACTTCCCCCAATACGCATGACACACACGACCCATCTGAGTCTTGCGATCCTTTCGATCGCTCACCGGATCGGGCCCTTGAAAAAACCACAAAACGGAAGTTCGGTGAGGCTTTGGCCCTTGTCTTGGCGAAGCTGGCGAGTTCTGAAATTTGATCGGCCGTCACCTTCTCGTCGGGGCCTACCTCTACAGTGCCCGCTGACAGAGATACCAGTGGAAAACGGCAGGGCTGGCCGTTTCGGTCTTCGGATTCAATAAACCCGCTTTTCAGTATGCAATCGCTGTAAAAGCGCCGGCTTCGTTCGGCGAATAGTGACTGTACGGTACCAGCATTATAATTAGCTGAGGACGAAGAGCTGATGACGACAAAATCGTCCCCACCTATGTGCCCGACAAAGTCATCACTGGCATGGAATACCTCTTTCAAAAGCTCAGCCAGCAAAACTATTACCTGGTCACCAACCCGGTAGCCGAGGACATCGTTCAAAGGTTTGAACATGTTGATATCGAAATAAATTAGTGAAAAGGCGCGCATTTCTTCCGTTCGGGCAACCAAAGTCTGTTGTATGGGAACATTGCCTGGCAGGAAGGTCAGTGGATTTGAGTAGCGTGCGTTTTCGATCTTTTGTTCGGTGATGTGTTTGAGCAGCGAGCGCGTGGCTCCCAGGCCGGCGTACTTTCCATTCTTGACAACAATGAAATGCTGTTTGAGATAGTGCGCATCGTCATTAATCAGCCTTTCGCTCACTTCGTTTAGTGGCACCTCGTAATCCACAACCAATGCATCTGCACTGTGTCTATTGGAAACTGGGAGCCGCTCATAAAGCGACCGGCCGTAAGGCGTGCTGAAAGTTTCCATAATCCTCCACTTATGGATCAGGCCAAGCGGCCTGCCGTTATCCACCACCGGCAAAGCGAACACGTCAGGCTCACTCTGGAGCCGCTCCCATGCATCTCGCAGTGTCGATTCCGAAGTGACGGGTTCGATGTACCGACACAAGAGCCCTGCTATTTCCTTTTCTCTCCGGGGTGGCTTGGACGCAAGGGCCGCATGATCGTTCAGCGAGTCGAGGTAGGCTGTAGCTATCGGTTTTGGTCGACCGAAAAGGAAACCTTGAACCAGTGCAATGCCAAGCTCCGAGACAACCCGGAATTCTGCTTCCGTTTCGACCCCTTCTGCGATTAATTTGCAGCCCAATCGGTCTGCCAAATCTATAACGGACCGCAGAAACTCGCGCTTGATGAGGTCGTCCTGAATATCACGAATGAAGTGCCGGTCAATTTTCACAAAGTCCGGCTTCAGCTCGGACCATAGTTTTAATCCGGAATATCCACTTCCAAGATCGTCGATAGCAATGAGAAAGCCCTCTGCTTTCAGCCATACCAGTGTCTTCAAAAGCTCTGAAGGATCGGCAGTGGGGTAGCGTTCAGAGAGTTCGATAACGATGTCTGATGCCTTCAGCCCGTTCGCCAACAAAAGCTCCTGCAGTTGCGTCGGGTTGAATTCTGGAGGCATCAGCTTGGCCGGACTGATATTGACGAAAAGTTTCAGCGGAGTGCCATGACCGGACCAATGGCGTGCAGCGGTGCGAAGACAGAGCGTTTCCAGTTCTAGCGTCTGGCCGCAGCGTTCTGCTGTTTCAAACAGCATTGGGGCCGTGTGCAAGGGGCTGTCCGAAGGTCCGCGGCTCAGTGCCTCAAAACCAAACACACATTTTCTATTAATGTTTACGATTGGTTGTAGAAGTGTCGTAATGTCTTCTGTCAACAACAAGCGATTCAGTTCTTGACTGAGGCAGTCCTGCATTAGGTCACTCCTGGATGTGAGTGCGGCTTCGGGAAACCAAATTTTGTCGCTCCGTCGCAGATCCCAAACCTACTGATTCGAATGGCTCATATCCGGTTGTGCCAAGTATCTTCATGCCATTCACATACTCCTCGCTAAACATTACCGAAATATTTCAGTGATGCTGAAGTCGTGTGCTAATCGATGTTATTTTTTGTAAATTAATTTATTAAATCAGAGTGTTATGTGGCTAAAGTAACAAGAATGTCACAATCGATCTGCAGCCTTATAGCCATCATTAATATGTGGTGGCGTCATGCTCAAAACCGTTCGAAGTAGAATCCTGTTCTTTTCATTTTTTTCGGTCCTTGCGCTCTTGGCACTTGCATTGTTGTCCTGGTCAATTATTGGAAAGGCGGAAAACGCCGCAAAAGATTTGATCCAGAATCGCATGCATGAAGCCTGGTTACTGGATGATCTGGAGCAGGACCTGCGGCTTGTGCAGGACCTTTCTTTCAAAATCAAAGGTCAGTTACTGCTGTGGGGTGAGATCAACGAAGAATACGAGTCACTTGCAGAGTCTATTCCTGCTAAGTGGAGCGCGATTCAGCGAAGTGCACAGCTGAGTGCCTGGGCAAAAGATAACCAAAGTATCCACGAAGCGGTGGTTGTATACCTAGAAGAACTCGCGGAAGGAATCGAGGAGAAGAGTTACTATCAGGCAGGTAAAACGGTGGACTTTTCACTATTTGCTGCTCTGTCGCCATTGCTTGAGAGCATCAACGATCGCAAGGAGGGAAGTCGCACTCATATCGCTGAGGAATCTGATGAGCTACTGGGGTATCTCGACCGCCAACAGGTTTCGCTGATTATCGGATCTGTTGCCTTTTTGGCGGTCATTGTTCTGATGACGCTCTGGCTGAGGCAAACAGTCATTGTGAGGCTGCAGCGGATCGAGCGGGATATCCAGAGAATGGATGAGTGTTCGGATTTGGCCAATCCGCCGGGTCTGGCCGGGTCTGACGAAGTCGCAGGAGTTGCTGCAGCTCTGATTCGGCTGGTCGGTCGGTTTGAAGGGTTCATCAAAGAAATAAGGGAAGCTTCAAAAAGTATCAACGAGGGATCTGATCGCCTCGGTATCCAGGCGGGAGAACTGGAGTCAGCATCTCAAACGACACAGCATCAGATTCAAGATGTGACAGACTCAATGAAGGCGATGGCAGATCAGGCTTCCACCATTGAGGCATCGACTCGTGAATCCACTGAAGCTGTTCAGGCGGCCGTGACGGCAAATTCGGACATTCAGTCCAGCTTAATAAAAAGTGATACGGCGGTAGAGCGCACTGTAGAGGTCATTGGTCGGGTCTCCGGGGCGATACAAGAGCTGACGGAATCGGCCTCGAAAATCGAGAAGGTGATCGGGGTAATTGCTGACATAGCTGAGCAAACGAATTTGCTGGCCCTTAATGCAGCAATCGAGGCAGCAAGGGCGGGCGAATATGGACGCGGGTTTGCCGTTGTTGCTGATGAGGTTCGAACACTTTCGAAACGCACTGCCGATTCCACTCATGAAACACGGCAATGGGTAGCTGATCTGGTTAAGGGCGTGCAGGGTGTTGAATACTTGATAGCTGAAATGACGGAGGCCGGTGATGATAACCGGCAGACTCTTGACGATCTTAAAGGTCATCTTGTCTCGATGAACCACTGGTTTTCGGATCTGGAGGGGCGGAGTGTCACAATTAATGAGGCGCTCTCGCTGCAACGTGAGGCAATTGAACGTGTGGGTGAGCGGTTTGTGGCGCTTGATGCCCATGCGGCGACAGTTAGCCAACATGTGGCTGGTAGCCGAGAGATAAGTTTGGGTTTGAAGCAGAAAGCGCACTTGATGAGTGATCTCACCGGCCGTTTCCGGATAACTGTTGATTGAAGTATGTAGAGCCATCAAAGCCGGATCTGCTCCCGCACTTCTTAGTACTTTTCAGCAATCGACAAACGTTTCGCCGTCACGGAATTGTGACATCGCCACTGTGCAAATATGGAGTTCTACCGCGTTACTGGGGACGGTTATAAACCGGCCACTCGTCGAGGTTTTTGGCCCGCCAGCTCTTGAATTCTGACCCTGACCCCGTTTCAGATCCGTCCAGAATTGGAAAATTTCGGCCCTGCCCCTAACGGACCTCCAAACCGGCCGCTAAGCATCGAGGGTGATCTTCCAATCTGAATGTCCGCTTTGCGACCTACAGGATAATTTGTTGTGTCAATTTCCGACCACGCTATAGCGGCATGACCAGTTGGCTGATCCATTGTTTAAATGTTGTTTCTGAGTCTTTCGCACTTAACGACTTCAGGAGTATGTCGGTAGATTAGACTCGATACAAGGAAGGTCGGTAGAGCCTATCTTGCGAAACGGGTTGATTGTTAATCCTCCTCATCCCTGGTCAGACAGTCGCCGCCACGCCCAATTCAGGATCCTACGCAGCTCTAAGGTATATCTCACACGAATCCTGCATTGACAATGATAGGGTTGGGGCCGAGTCAGTTGGTCAGGACGACCGGGACTCAACGCCGGCACGGATGCCAGGCAAACGCGACACCTGCCAAGTGGTGTGACGCGCCAGGGAGAGACTTGGCACCACCCGCGCTTGTCACAATTTTTCCCCTTTGATCGACCCAATCTTGACCTATTGAATCAGGCACAGCAGAATACTGTTTGCATATCGCTATGTTGGCATTGGCTGTTGGTTTGCGCCGATCGCAATTCGGAGCCAGGCCTCTTCGGAGGGCTGAGCGCGCTCAAATAGCCTCCGCCATGCCAGATAGCTTGGCAGATATGCCGTTCCAACCCCATGAAACCGCGCCATCCAGCCCTTCAATCGACTCATATAACTGTTGACGTTCTGTATGTGGTATTCCTTCCCGATCACTCGCTGATTATCGAGTGTAACCAGTCGGTGGTGGGCAATGCCGTGCTCTCTGGAAAAGGTTTTATACCAGCTGTGGCCATCTGAACATAGAATCGAGTCAGGATTGATAATCGGCGTCAGAAAAGCATGAACCGTCGGTTTGTTTAATGCAGGATCTACCAGATCGCTGATGTTACCGTTGCGATCCCGTGCAATAAGTACCAGGATTTTATCCGCTTTATGCTTCCTGTTACTTTGCCCGCCACGCTTCCTGGAACTGCGATGCGTGATGTTGCGCTTGCCTTTGCAGGACTCGGCAAAAAAGGTTTCATCCACTTCGACAATGCCGGAGAGGGCATTCGCGTTGGCATTTGCACTGGCTGTTAGAAAACGGTGACGCCACCTAAAAGCTGTCTTTAAATCAATGCCTACTCGAACTGCCGATACCCGCAGGGTCAGGCTGTCTCGCATACATCTCAGGTAATCAAACCACTTGTTGCGGTGAAGCAGCCTGGCCAGTGATGTTCCTGTGACGGCATTAAAGGTCTTGTGACAAGTCAGGCTCTGGCATCGATATCGCTGCAACCCACTGGAACGCCCCCATTTGACGACGTGCTCATATCCACAACGAGGGCATCGGCGGTGAGATCTGGCCGCTTCAAGCAAAGTGTGAGACTGAGCGTTGATCTGCCCAAGAAGCTGATGGGCAAGGTGTTGTTTGAGATCAACCGGGAGGTGGGCCAAGGCCTTTTCGAGGGCACTAAGGTCAGCTTTTTTCATGTTGCACTCCACCGAAGGACTGTTTATACAGTAGTATATACAGTACTATCAGAGTGTACCAACAGCCGAAGCCAACATAGCCTTGCCTATACAATATTGAGTCGGAGGCATTCCATCACTCTCCATTAGCATCGGTTGCCGTCCGCATTGTTTTTGGAAAAGTTACGGTATTTGCCATCTGACCATACTGGTTTGCCACTCTGGGCGCACGGGGATTAGCGGGCTGGGGATGGAGTTTCGTCGCCGACATAATATGGCATATGCCACCCTTCAAGCGTTTGCTTCAATGCAAACCGTAGGCATCGTTACAGAAGATGGTATTGAGCTTTATCATTGGCTCGGCGTGGCAGATCGAAGGATTCTACGATTAGTTCCGGGGTTAAAGTCGGTTCTATTGGATATCGAAGCTTGGCGAACGATGATTCTTGAACCTTACAAACGGCTTGGCTCCGGTGTCTACATTGTAGTGGCTTTCATTGGAGATGGCAGAGTTGTTGGCGTCATGGAAGGACGACAGCCGATGGTCAGGGTTTTGTCGTCTAAACCGGACGCGCTGGGCCGGTCCTTCGGCCACGACACTGAATAGATCTAATTCTGGAACTCTGACACCTGGCGTTCCAGGTTCGCGTACATTGCCAGAAGATCGTCCTCGTTGAGCTTTCCTCTAGTGGTTTTCTTAGCCCTATGTTTTTCCAGCTGGCTTCGCTGTTCGGCGTAGACGTGATGGAGGACGCTGGCTTGATAGTCGCAGCCCTCGTGATCGTTCAGTTGTTTGCGAAGCGATTTGAACTGATCAGGACTGGGAACCTGTTCGAGCTTTTTAGCGATGTCTTTGGGTCGGATATCGAACGCTTCTCCCCAATGTTTTACGGCCTGCTCCCATGCCTGAGAAAGAGATGCCCGCTCATCAATGTAGAATTTGGTGGCAGCGCCTCGTTTGTTTACGGAGAAATAGCAGGTTTCTTGTGCAGCACTTTTCCCACTTCCGATGCCAAGCGTGATGCCCTGGAAGCCAACACCGCGACAGGGGAGGGTTGTGGGATGGTCTTTCCCAATGAAATCCAAATATTGAAGTGCTGCGGAGCGGGCCATGTAACGGGCCTCATAGTACTTGGCCCTGGTCTCTTGATATTGGTACCAGAGTTCTTGAGTAATTCGGGTGTTCGGCCTCTTAAGAGAGAAATACTTCTGATAGCGTTTGCCTCGGATGGTGGCAACAACTCGCCAGCCGTGGAAGCCAGAGGTCAGCTCCCCTTTTTCATAAAAGCTAATAGCCATGGATAGTCGATCTTTCCCGTTCAATTCACGTTAAAGATATTAGGCAGCCAAGCAAACGTCTTCGCTTTGTTCTCAGGCTGATGCCAGCTTGCTGCGACTGTTACTGGTGAATAAACTTCGCAGCCTTTTTGGGCTGCAAATTCGTAACACCGACCGTTGGTTAGTCGTTGTCATTTCCTTGGAGTGGAGCATCGTCCATGGGGCGTCAGGATGCGGGGGATGATACGTTGGCACCCTACGGCAAGTTTACACCCCAGAGGACATTTACACATCATGGTTTGCGTTTTAAGAATCCTGCCCCTCTTCTTTTCGTTGGTAGTGGGTTTCGTCAGTGTTCCGGCCCATGCGTCCGTTATAAAAAAGTCGAACAGTGGCCTTTGCCATCCACCGCAAAGCAGTTGGTATGAGCGAACCCAGAATTATCAACCCTACGACTCCCTTGATGCCTGTTTGGATTCAGGTGGTAAATTACCAGATGGAGTCTCTTTTGCATCGGTTCGACAGGCCCAGGAGCAGCAAAGCAGGCTACGTAGCTATGAACGGTCTGCGTTTGGTCACGGTTGGGATGATGCTGATGGAGACTGTCAGGACAGCCGTGCTGAGGCATTGGTTGCCCAATCCACAACCAACGTCCGGTTTGCAGACGAAAGTCGTTGTAGGGTGGTCTCAGGCCGATGGATCAGTCCGTTCACAGGCAAGGTCATCCAGAACAGCAGCGAGATTGACATTGAAACACGTAGTTCCGCTCAAGTGGGCGCTGGAAGCGCGGAGCGAAGGGTTGGACGCGAGCTAAACGAGAACGGTTTGCAAACGATATGGTCAATCTCTCGCCCGTCGAGCTAGTCTTTTCGAAAGACCAACATCGAATAGGAAAAGCATTGCTTTTGTAGTCAGATCGGCAGAGCATACAGAGACTATTCAAGTGCCGGTGGCAATGTGACAGTTTGCGTAGAGAAACAAGTCGATTATCAGTTTAACGGTCACCGTTTTGAGCCATTTTGGCTTATCCTCAATGAGAGACGTAAACCACCGCTTCTCCCGCTTATGTTCACTACGTTTCTAGCTCGATTCAGCGCTGTTTTTGAAATCCGAGAATTATCCGACGGAACGTTGCATGGCCGCACTAGCAAGCTATATGAATTGGTTGAACGAGACGTATCAGATGCGACGATACGAGCATATGTCTACGCTTTGGCTCAGTTTCTGGGCTACCTGGAAGAATGTCGGCTGACTCATCAGACGGCCGGACTGCATGCCTCTTCGTCCTGTAGTGAGCGGTTCGTGAATCATTACCTCAATGAGGTGCTTTCAAACCGTCTTAAATCGGCGCAATCGCTCCAGACCCATCTATCAGCACTCACCGCTTATTATAACTTCCTGCATTACATGGAATTTTCTCCACGCCTAGCGCTGCGCGTTTATCGACGGACCCGGCAGGCCATGGCGGAACGGAACACCAAACAACATTACATCCAGTACGTTCCGAGACACGCGCGTCTCACATTGCTGAATCATTGTGAAACGCTGGCTGAAAAACTCATGATGAGAATGGGGTTCGAGGTGGGCCTTAGGACTGCGGAGTTGCGGGGTCTGCGCACGCCCGCCTTGTGTATTCTGTTCAAACAGTTGGACAACCGAGCTTACGACCACGTCGAGCGGTTTAGCTACTGGCTGGAGGGTCGCTATGCCAAAAACAGTAAGAGTGGTTGGGTGTATTTTGACAGAGATTTGCTTTCGGATATGAGACGGTATTTTAGTACCGAACGCCAGTGGGCGATTGACGAAAGTGGAAGTGCGGATGAAAGCTTTTTTCTCAGAACAGATCCGCGATTTCTCGGTACAGGTATCAGCGAGTGGCACGCTTCCCGACGCTTTCGACAGAGGGCTGATGAGGCTGGTTTGCACCCCAGTCTGAGCTTTCACGATCTGCGCCATACCTTCGCAACTGAACTGTTTCATGAAGAACTCACGGGGCCTGACGGCCGGGAAACACGCTCGGAATCGGCAGCGCTTATTGTTGTTGCCCAGCGACTCCGGCACACCATCGGGCGAAACGGTCATGCCTCATCGGTCACAACTCGGTACATCCGCATGAGACTCCAAATGTTAGAACTTGAGGGTGGGAGGTGAGTGAAAAGTTGGACGGAGTGGCTGAGCTGGCGCATGCAGTGGACGATATGGCTAAAGCATTCGATCAAACGCTGCCGGAACAACCCACATATACATCGATTAAGCCCACTCGAATCACATACAACACCCAGGCTGGTACCACTCAGATCATAGCATTGGCCCGTGAAAACAAATTCCACGAAGCCATTTTTCAGGGGGCCGCCGCCACATTTCAAACGGACTGGTTTCATGGCCTTAAAGAGGGATCGCGACGAGCTTATTCGGACGCGATACGACGATTCATAGATTGGGTGAACGAAACGGGTTACGAAAGCACCGACATCAATCGCTACGACTGCCTGAAGGCCTACGAAGCGCATTGCATGAATCAGCAGAGCCAGAAGCGCAGCCCCTTAGAATGCTTAACCACAGTCATGAACAAGGCTCTGGCTAGCCCTGGCCTGACTGACGAGGATTTCAGCTATCTAAAGACACTACTGAGGGTGTCAAAGCCTTCAAAAAGTGAAAATGTTCAGCCATATACCCTTACGGACTGGTTCAATCTGCCCTGGCTGCGATCTGTTCTCGGTGAGCAAAAATACCTTCAACTGGAAAGCCCAAGCAGATTGTTTTTGAGCTTTCGGGTGACGATTGCCGAGACACTACTTCATCTACTAGACGTCCGGTCGGAATGGCAGGAACACCCCATTACAACGTTTGAAGAACCTGCTTGCGGGAAGAACTGGTTTCGTAAATGGAACTACAAGATATTAAGGCGTTTTGGTTCGTTTGACTCAGCAGGGCAGCCGCGAGACGCATGGGCAGAACTGCTGTGGCTGGATTTGGTTCGCCCCTCTGACCGAAAGTCTATCAAAACGCTGTTATCGCAGAGCTGCATTGAAAGCTTGGTCTCAGGGCCCTGGGTCTGCGGCCAACGCATTCGGTCCTGGGCTCGCTCTCCAACCATTTTCCATCCGGATTATCAACACGTTTACTCCCCTCTTGAGGAGCGCCTGATGGCCTGGTTAGTTGCCTGTGAAGCGGTGCAGCCAACCGATATTCTTAAACTGAAAACAACGGACTACGCACTCGAATTCAATCAATCCGGTCGCCTGATTGCGATGGAGTGTTGTTACTACAAGGGCCGCGCCAGCTCGACTCGGCAACCAGCGATCCTGATGGCGTCCGATTGCTGGACAAAAGCCCAATATCGCTACTTCACAGGTTTGCCGGTCTCTAGCCCTGTTTTCCAATTCAACGTTATGTCAGAAAAAGCGATGCCGGACATTAGAGAAGGTTTCGCGCAGCAAGGAGATATCTCTTTCTTGTGGCGAATCTGGGAATTGCCTTCCGTCAAGCGGCGAATTGACGCAGCTTTAAGGCGTGCCGGTGCCAGTTCGATCTTTCTGGACGCCGCGTTGGCGCTGACTCAGGGCAGCGAACCCGTGGGCATTTTTGCCAAGACACCCGAAAGTAATATCGGGGCGTACCGCGAAACGGTGGCGCGCTCCCTTCCACAGCACATATTTTCTCTCACGCACGTGAAGACCACTGCCGTTCATGCGGGATCAGACCGTTACCGTGACGGTGACCTGATCAACCACCACTCGCACACCTCGGCAACCGAAAAGCATGCTTATCTGACCGATGCCAATAAGGATTTCGTCAACCGTGCAGGTCGAGTCACCCGCCTGGTTCTGAACGATCTTCAGAATGTTGTCTACCGACCGTCTGTATCCGCAATGGCGGCAGCGGTGAACGATCTGGAGTTGAGCACTCGCGTGGTGGAGGCCACCGGTTCAGAGGACATTCGAGTTTATTCGCTCGACCAGTCCATCGAACGGATCCAAAACGACGATATCATCCTCGTTCCTGACACAGTGGAGCAGGCGCTGCTATTTATTCATACGATCGCCGAAGCCGAGGCTCGGCTACCGCAAATGCTCGCAGTCCGGCCCGATTGGGTCGAGCGCACGCTGTTGATCCGCGTTGAATGGATGACGCGCAATCTGGCTCGTATGCGTTCTGCTGCTGAGGCCCAGAAACAATATGCCGACCTCAAGCCCCATCTGCCCAATTTGTTTGATTACCTCCTGGAGACTGTGGAATGACCGCAACGATAGCACGTCGGCATCGGAACCTACCGGATCTCAATGAATTGCAGGCACGTCTCAGCGCTTTGCCTGGTAACCGGGGTAATCAATTCACGGAGAACGTATGGCAATTCATCAACCAAAGGGGAAAACGTTACACGGTCGACTTTGACACTGTTTTGGCACTGTCTGAGGTCTATCCAGACTGGGTGCGGGAACGGGGAATTGATCCCGTCTCGCTCTCCAAACAGATCTGGCTGTCCCTCGCCGAATCGACGACCGTCAACAGCTACACAAGAAGACTGAAAGGACTGAGGCTGTGGATGGTCGCCTTGGCGCGAAGAAACCTGCCCCGCCTCACCCGCGAAAACAGCCGAGCTGTGTTGACGTTTATGCTAACGAACAATTGGAGAGGGGGACGTCCCTCGCCGCTGAAAGCCGTACGCAGTGAAATGGACATGACGTTTCTCATGCCCCTTCAAGCTCTGAAAGACGCTACCTCGGAGCTGGGCCTCGACTGGATTTCTCGGGATGTGACAGAGGCACATGTCAGGAGGCAGTTCAAGGTGCTGATTCCTGAGCTGACGGACAATGACCTGACCTATCAGGATTGGAAAAAAGGCCAGTCCTTTAACCTGCTTACTCTGGATCACGGTAGATATTATGTGGAGCACTGTCTCAATTTTTTTGAGGAGCACGCCCCGCTTGCCTGCGCCCTCAGTCAAACACTGCAAGCCTGTGCGACGATTGCCACGGATCTGGGCGTAAGCCAGACATCTGTTAGGGCTCATATCTCCCGGGTCCTTGAGGGGCGACCGGTCACCGAGATATGGCCAAGTTGGCCAGCATTGGGGCAGCGGATGCAGACAGCTGTTGTGGATTACTTTCTGGAAGCTCATCGTAAGGCACGCTTCGAACATCACGTTCTGAAAGAAAACGTGTTAGAGCAGGTTGCCGAAGCTTTCGGGCTTGTGCCTTCACCGGAGACCGTAGACCGCCTGCGGGTTATCATCTGGGACTGGCTGCGCCGGGAGGATATCGAGGAAACGCAGTGCCTTCTGGGGGAATGTCAGAGACCGGTGCCCTGGCACTTGTTCCTGCAAATTCTCGATGCCATGAAACAACGCTGTGACCAAAGCGGCTCTTTTGTGCCCACGGTGGCATTTTTTAAATCCTTTGGCCTTGAAGGAACGGTATACGAGGGCGGGAAAAAGACGAAAGGCGGCTACAGTCTGCCTCGCCAATTCATTGAACTGGTCGCGTCGGCTGGCTTAGTCGGTGTGGTGGCGTTGACTGGATGGAGAGCAAGTGAGTTCGGGTTTTCCTATTCTGACATCCAGCGCAACCGAAACATGGATAAGCTGGATCAGTATGCCTTCCCGCATCGCTATCAGGTAGATTGGTACGTCTATAAGACATCCGGACGAGTCCGACAGTTACGGGAAGTCACTTTCAGTGCTGTTGCAATCGCTGAGCGCCTGGGTCGTATGCATGGCTCTGACGGTGACCGCCCATGTTTGTATGGAACATTCAATAGAAAAATCCCCTCCCGGTCTGAAGAGACAGTGCTCAAAGCCGTCAGTGGCCTGTGGCCGCACTACGTCCAACACTATGCCGGTTTTGAACTGATCGATAACTGGGAGTCGTGGCAAAATTTGGCGCAAGTTGAAGCATCCGGCGATTTGCTGACGATGGACCAGTACCGGGAAAAGGAACGGCTTTTGGTATCGCGCTCCGCCGACGAATGGAGCGAACTCTCAATAGACGGGAATTTACGAGAGGCGCATCGCCGAACCCGTGAAGAATGGCCTCGGCTGGCTTTCTTTTTCCAGAGATCTTTTGGCGACAAGAAAGACTGGGTAAGCCAATACCGCGGCGGCACCCTGCGGGCAGACTGGCGGGCTTTGCTTGACACTCACCTGTCCGACGAAACACGGGATTGGCTTTCCTCACTCAGTGACGTCGAGTGCCAATCGGGGGAAACATCCAAAACTATCCACAGCGAGATGCTGGGTGAGGCACTCTATCCAAGCCCCCATGCGTTCCGCCACATGTGGGCAGAGGCGATTTACCGGCGGTTTGATGGTGATGCAGGCTGGATGATCCGCAGCCAGTTTAAACACATCAGTCGCACCATGTGGCTGGCTTACATTCGCGATAAAGACAACCGCGCAGGCCACCAACGAGTGAAGATCCGCGTTATTAATTCACTTGTTCACAACTACATCAAAAGTCACGGCGAAGGCTATGCTGGTGAAATGAATAAGTTACTGCGCCGCCTCCTCCGACAGACGCGCGTCCAGAGCCCGGAGCAACAGATGGAATTAGCCGAGCAACTGGCAAACATAGAGGTTGAGAACATTAAGGCGAATCCTTGGGGGTATTGTTTGCTGATGCGGCGGACCAGGTATAGGGCCAGATGTGCGGAACAGGGTGAACCCATGCGTCACAATGCGTCCCCGGAGCTGTGCTTGGGGTGCGTCCATAATCTGATGCAGACGACCAATGTCGAATGGATGCTTTTTCAAATTGCGTCGCATGTTGAGGTTCTGAACAACCCGGTCGTCCCCGACATTTTCAAACAGCCTTCGTTAGAGATGGTGCGCAATGTCACACGTCACGTCCGGACGCTTAACGCCCGCCACGAGGCACTACCTGAGCTTGAATCCGTGTTAACCAGTTACAAGTTGAGGACTGCGTAATGGTGATGGAGTATCTAATAAAACGTGCGGCGGCAGGGGCCGACAAAGGACCCGAAGATCGTCCAGACTGGGTTTCCGACAGAAACGCCAGTGCTGCCGCCTGGCAGTGTGTGCAGGATATGAAACGAGAGAAGGCGCTCTACATTCGGCGTCACCGCACGCCTACGGATTTTCTCGTGAAGAAAAATTATCTAATCAAGGGCTCCGAAGTCGCCGCAGCAATCGGCATGAATCGCGCAACGCTCATGAACACGTCGAGCTATTCGCCCCATTTTAGACAATACCTTGACGCCACAAACGCAGATTTGGAGGAAGCCAAGAACGCCAAATTGAAGCGCGTCGAGCACCCGACGGCCACCGGAACCAGGAAGAGCCGGAAAGACGACTTGGTCAATCTGGTCAAGGAATTGCGGATGGAAAACGAAAAATTAAGGGCGTTGGCGGCAGAGCCATTGGACGAAATTTACGAAGGTTTACCTTTGCCGATAAAAAAGAAGTTGGGGATCTGGTAGTGGAACCATAAACTGGTCAGGTTAGGTAACCATAAACTGTCCCCACTTAAACAAAAGCGAACATTCGTAGAGCCTCCGTAATTGCTGCCGCCTCCCATGCTCGCTCTGAGCTCTCCTCGGTGTAGGCGCCCGCTGCCGATAATCTCCCGTGCAGAAATGCAGAATACTTACTCAGTTAAGCGCTATTCATATTTAAGTCACGCATTTCGACAAGACTGTCATGGCCAAGCCAGAGCTCCTCTTATTCGTTTGCTTTGTTCATCGCGAGGCGTTTCTTGTCTGGCCGGTATTAGTCCCAAAGTCCTGTGTTTACAGCCTCCTAAATAATCAGAAAACCTGCTCTCTTGGCGCATTTCCCCCTCTGGGTGCTTCCCCGACCATGAAAGTCAGGCGAGATTCAGCGCCCGAGACGCGAGCAACGCCTCGCCGATCCATACCCAACTCGAACAAGAATCCGGGGGAGTTATGAACAGCACTTTCAAAAAGTCAGGGTTTGCAGTGGTACTTTCAGCGGCGATGTTTGCCGGTGGCGCCAGCGCTGCGGTGGAAGTCTACAATGAAGACGGCACGACCTTCTCAGTGGACGGCTATTTCAATGCCTTCTACGTTAATCGTGATGACAAGCTGGCAGACACGCGCAATTCCGACGTAAAAATGGGCTTCCTGCCCAACACCATCGGCTTCAATTTCAGCAAGGAGGTGGGCGATCTGACCATGGGTGGCCGTTCGTCCTTCTGGTCGACCATCAACGACAGTCTGACCTCACCAACCGATACCGCCATTGATGTGCGTCAGTTGTATGCAACCGTTGACGGCTCCTTCGGCCAGGTGTTGATTGGTAAGGACTTTGGCCTCTACGCCCGCTCCAATATTTTCCTGGATGAGATTCTGCTGGGCTTTGGCTCGCCGGGGTTGGCTCCGACCGGGGTTTCCTTCGGTAATATCCGCACTGGCTATCCCTACCCGACACCCTCTGCGCAGATTACCTATCGCAGCCCGGATGTCGGCGGTCTGAAAGTGGCAGCGGGTATTTTTGAGCCAGCGAATACGACTCCTGGCGCTCAGTCAGAGCAGTCTGCGCCACGATTTGAAGCAGAGGTGACTTATGGGGCTGACCTGAATGGAGTTGCACTGACCGGCTGGTTGAACGGCCGCTCGCAGAAATCTGAAAATGCGACAACGTCCGTTGACTCCACTGGCCTTGGGTACGGCCTGCGGGCATCCGTGGCTGGTCTCTCTGTGACCGCTTCCGGTTTTACCTCTGACGGCGATGCACCCGTGCTGATTGTCGATGGGGCCATCGCGGAAGAGGACGCCGACGGCTATCTGGTTCAGGGCTCTTACACCCTGGGTGCTAACCGGTTTGTACTCTCCTACGGTGAGACGGACTCCGAGCAGGGTGATTTCGAGACGGAAAACACCTCGGTTGCCGTGTTCCATAATGTGAACAGCAACCTCAAGTTGGTGGCTGAGTACAACATGTTTGAGCAGGTTACCAAGTCGTCTGGTGCCGACTTTGCCGAAGCCGATACGCTGGCGCTGACGGTTCTGCATTAGCACTAAAGTGCCGGTTTGGCCGTTTGATAACAGACTAAAAACCCAAGCTTCGGTAAGGGAGTTTGCCAATCAATGACTTACGAGCAGTTTGGCGCGCCGGTTAAAAGCACTGAAGTCGCATTGGCTCCCGTGGAGGAACTCGTACAATCGAGAGAAAGCCACAAAATCCTGGAGCGGGCAACGATGCGCCTTACAACAACTCTACCTGCTGTTCGTGTTGCCAGTTGTGATGCCCGGGATCCGATGTTGGCAGCGACTACGCTTGCCAGCCAGCTTGGACGGGATCACCTGGGATGCGTGCTTTTTTTCTGCTCAGCGGAATACGACCTTGGGCGCCTGGGTATCGCGATGCAGCACGTTTTCACGGGCGTGCAGGTGACCGGCTGTACGTCTGCGGGCGAGATTACACCAGACGGCTACGGACGCGGATTCATCACCGCGATCGGATTTGACAGCCGTTTTTTTTCCATCGACTGCGCGCTGATCCGGGAGTTGGATCAGTTTCAGTTGCAGGATGCCCAGGAAGTCATCGACGGGCTGCTGTCCAGTTGCCGCGACGCCAGGCTGGCACCCATCAAGGGCAATACCTTTGCGATCACATTGCTGGACGGACTGTCCAGTCGGGAGGAACTGGTGTTGGCGACCCTGAATTCCGCCCTTGGCACCATTCCCCAGTTCGGCGGCTCTGCCGGTGACGATGAAAAGCTGGCCAACACCCATGTTTATCATAACGGCGAGTTTCACACGGGTGCGGCGACCGTAATGCTGGTCAACACAACGCTCGATTTTCGAGTGTTTTCCACCCATCACATGGTGCCCGAGGACCAGAAGCTGGTGGTCACCAAAGCCGATGCGGAAAGCCGGACGGTATACGAACTCAACGCCGAACCCGCGGCTGATGCTTACGCCCGCGCCATGGGTGTGGCAGTAGAGGACCTGAACCGGGAGGTGTTTGCCCTGCGTCCTCTGGGGGTCCGTATTGGTGGGCATTATTTCGTTCGCTCAGTACAAAGGGTCAATCCGGATCGCAGTATGACTTTTTACTGTGCGGTGGAAACCGGAATCGTAATGACGTCTATGTCCCCCCAGTCTCTGCTGGAGAGTGTTCGCAAACAGATCGAGGCGTCGGAACGGGTAGTCGGTGCGCCACTGGTGACTATCGGCTGCGACTGCTTCCTGCGAAGGCTGGAGGCAGAACTGACTGGCGTTGCCGACGAAGTATCGGATTTCCTGCGCCACCACCGTGTTATTGGTTTCAACACCTATGGCGAGCAATTCAATGGTATGCATATTAATCAAACCTTCACGGGGGTGGTGATTGGCCAGCCTGATGCCAGCTCCGAAACCAGCTAAGGCTGAATCCACGGATCCGAGAGACATTCGGATTGCAGAGCTTGAGGCGGAAAACGAGCGCCTCACCATCATTCGTGACGCGTTGATTTTTCGTGTTGAATCTGGCTCAGCCCACAAGCCCGAACCCTACGCGGCCTTCGAGCACTCAGTGATGCTGGCGGAACAGGTTCGTGAGCGCACCGAGGCGCTCAATCAAGCCATGGATGAGCTGAAAGTCAGTAACAAAGCCCTTAATCGCGCCCGCGAAGAAGCCGATACGACCCGACACCGACTGGTGGATGCGATAGAGGGCATCGACGATGGATTTGTGCTGTTTGACCGGCAACATCGCCTGATTCAGAGCAACAGCCGGTTTCGAAACTACTGGATCTTCTGCGGCCTGGACGTGCCTGCGGTTGGCACCTCGGTCACCGAAGTGAAGCGTCGCCTGAAGGAATCCGGCCTCATCCGCGAAGAACACTCGAACGAAGATAACGAGGGCTCGGTGTTCCTGCTATCGAATGATCGTTGGGTCCAGATGATTGAACGTCCGACCCGCGAGGGTGGCCTGGTGGTGCTGTATTCCGACGTTACCGATGTGAAAAACAGCGAAATGGCACGCCGGATCAAGGCACTGGAAGAAAGTGAACGTTGGATTCGGGTGGTCACCGACCATGTACCGGCGCTGATTGCCTATGTGGGCGATGACCTGACCATTCACTTCTGTAATAAGGTCTATGAAGGCTGGTACGGTCGGCGAGGTGAATCCCCGCTGGGTAAACGGCTGGACGACGTGCATTCCCCGGAACTCTATCTGCGATTGTTGCCGCAAATATTGAACGTGATGGCGGGCGACAACGTGACCTTCGAGTTTGAGGAAACCGGCGAATCCGGAGAGGTGCGCTATATGTTGCGCTCCTACGTGCCCAATTTTGACGGGCATGGAGACATCGTCGGTTTTTTCGTGCTGATCCGCGATATCACTGACCGCCGTAAAACAGCGCTGGCACTGGAGCAGGCTTACGACAATCTTGAGAGACGTGTCGGAGAACGCACAGCCGAGTTGACGGGGCTGAACGAGCAGTTGCTGGAAGAAATCAACGAACGGGCGGCTGTGGAAGCACGTCTCCGGGATGCCAAGCTTGAGGCCGAACGCGCGAATCTGTCCAAGACCAAGTTTCTGGCTGCGGTCAGTCATGACCTGTTGCAACCACTGAACGCGGCACGATTGTTCACCAGCGCATTGCTGGAGCAATCGTTTGGGCCCAAAGCTGAGGGGCTGGTACGTTCGGTCAGCACGTCGCTGGATGACGTCGAGAATCTACTCGGCACGCTGGTCGATATCTCCAAACTGGATGCTGGTGTAATCAAACCCGACATCACAGCATTCGATCTGCGGGATCTACTGAACAACATCGCCCGCGAATTCCGACAGATGGCGACCGCCGAAGGGCTGGAACTGGACTTTGTGGCGTCCTCAGCAGTGGTGAGTTCCGACTCACAATTGCTGGCGCGGATACTGCGAAATTTTCTCACCAACGCCATCCGTTATACCGGGATGGGTCGCATCCTGCTCGGCTGTCGCCGTCAAAAGGACGCGGTGCTGATACAGGTCTGGGACACCGGGCCGGGCATTCCTAAGGACAAGCTGACCGAGATATTTCAGGAATTTAAACGTATCCGTCCGAGCGGTGCTCAGGCGGATAAAGGTCTGGGACTGGGCCTGGCCATCGTGGACAAGATTTCACGGATGCTGGGTCATGAGGTGACGCTGCATTCCCGCGAGGGTGTTGGTTCAGTTTTCAGTGTTCGCGTGCCTGTCGGCAGACTGAGGCCCAGGCGTGCCGTGGAAGAACAGAACAGCGTGCCGGCTGCTGCGCACAGGCTGAATGGCGCAAAAATCTGGGTGATCGACAACGACCACGCCATCTGCCGTGGCATGAAAACGCTTCTGGAAGGGTGGGACTGCCGGGTAGTGACGGCGTCCTCATTGCCGGATCTGGAACGACAGCTTGATCCCGGGAAAGCGCCTGTGGATCTTATTCTGGCGGACTATCACCTGGACAATGATGAGAACGGCGTGAACGTTGTAGCTGCGATCAACAGCCGACGACAACAGCCAGCGCCGGTCATCATGATTACTGCCAACTACACCTTTGAGCTGAAACAGCACATACGCGATCAGGGCCACTTGCTGATGAACAAGCCGGTAAAGCCTCTGAAATTACGCAGTGCGCTGATCCATCTTCTTCAGAATTGATTCATTAACGCTTCAGGTACTGGCTGAAATCCACATCGCTGGCAGACAGAATCGCCTGCACCCGGTTGTGTACCCCGAGCTTGCGCAATATCGCAGACACATGGGCCTTCACCGTAGTCTCGGCGATGTTCAGGTTATAGGCAATCTGCTTGTTGGATTCGCCCTTTGACATGCGCTCGAGCACCAGAAGCTGACGGCGGGTCAGGGAATTCAGCAGTTCCGGTGAAATCGGATTGTCTTCATTGCGGCTGCGGCGGGTGTTGCTTTCCTTGCCGGTTCGGATGATGTCCGAGGGCAGGTAAACATTGCCGTTCAGGATCTGCTGTATGGCTTCGGTCATCTGGGCCCGGGGCGAGGATTTGATAATGAACCCGCAGGGCCGTAGGTAAGTAGTGTTGATTGCAGGCATATTTGCAACTACTGGGAGAAGCTATGGAAGGCTTTTTCTGGGTTAGCTGAATGAACAACACTTTAGTAGAAAATAACTTAGGCTAGCGACCTAGATCTTCATGTTCTTTAGACGGATTTATCCAAGGTAAGCTTGACACTTTTCCACGGTAAAGGTAACTCTAAAAATTAAAAGAGCTTCAGCCATAGGAAATGGAAGATTAAGAGTGCCTCAATCATGTTAGGGAGGCTCTGGGATGCAAACAAAGCCCAAGAAGCAGCATGGCATATAGTTTCGTGGCTGTAGCAAGATTGTTCGTACTAATTGTATAGAAATAGGCTGATCTATGAGATGTATCCAAAAAGGTAGATTATTCCCCGAAATGCCCTCTTCCCGCCTATGCCTTCAAGGTTGCGCTACCGGTCCAACAGTCAAACTGTAAGCTGTGGAGTAGAAAGCTAAACCTAGACAGGCGGGGTGGGATTAGTTGACCACTACAATGGGCCCCATTCGTATTGGCGAAGACGCGGGTTGTAAGGGGAGATTTGTTAAGAGGCTGTCGAGTTTTTTGATTTCGCTCTGGTTAGCTTATTTAGAGTAGCGTCCCAAACGTCTTTTATCCTCTAATAATAACAGTCGACTAGATGTCGAGGGAGAACTGCAATGGTAGATCTCATCGAACCAGAAGAGTTACCTATTTGGGTGCCGGGAGAGGTGTTGACTGCTAGTGACGACCTTGGGTGGCTTGATGTGGGGCAGCGTTCCTATAGGTATTCAGGCTTGGATGTTCCGATACCTCCGATGAATCACTATATGATAGTCCGATACTTTGAGGGGCAGACCCCCATGGATCGGCTTGTTGAGAGTCGCTGGAAGCGAACGACCTGCGTGCCAGGCCACATTTCTCTGCTAAATCGTGCGCAACCATCGCACTGGCATTGGACTCAAAGAATCAACGTATCACACGTATACCTCTCCGAGAGTTTAATGTCGCGTGTAGCTCAAGATGTCCTAGGCCGTTCAATATCTGAGATTTGCCTGCACGATGTGCTTAACGCAGAGGATCCAATCATTACTTCAATCTCTGATGCCATCTTAGGAGAAACACGAAACTCAGCGATTGGCGGACCAACATATGCTGAGGCACTGGGACTTCAGCTCAGCATCCACTTATTACGTAATTATGCGGATGTCAAATTCAAGGAGACGGTCAGTCAGTCTCGCCTTTCAAGACACCAGCGCTGTGCACTGACTGAATACATCCACGGAAATTTACAACATCAGATTAGCATAGAACAGCTGTCGGCAGTCGTTGGTTTGGGTGTTTGGACTTTTTGCCGGCGATTCAAGGAAAGCTATGGAATGACCCCTTGCGCATACCTACTAGAAAAACGCATTGAGCAGGCGAGGATGATGCTGTTGGATGGTTCTAAGCCAATCAAAGCTATTGCAAGCGAATGTGGCTTCTCGGACCAAGCTCATATGACACGAGCTTTCCGACGTAAGCTGAATCTGACACCTGGTCAGATAAGAGGATGACAGGATCATTAATCTGTAAGTGACCGCCCATCACACCTTGTCAGGTATAACCGGGTTCCAGTTATGGGGCAGGTCATGACGGCGGCAGCGGCATGCTCAAGATGGGATTACCGGACGCTTACATTAATCTGCTCTTTTTGGTCCGTCCCTAAGATTGCCTAGAGTGGCGGCATTCGTGCCACCACTCTAGGCATCAGTGCCTCAGTCGAGATTTTGATAAGTCGTAGCTTCGAATTCATAGAAGCCGGGATACGATGAGCAATCGTAGAATGGTAAAATTTGGGTTGCCCAGTAACCGCCGATTCCCTTGGTTTTATCGATCCACAGATAGGAATTGGCGAGCCCGGTCCAAGCCATTGAGCCCGGTGAGCGTCCTGTAGGGGCTTTCTCACGGTTAACCATGAAGGCATGGGACCAACCCTTATCGACCCCGGGCATAAACTCACCGCTGTTGGCAAGGCTAGGATCGGATGTTTTCCAGAACCCGATTGGAATGCTTGTGCCAGCGTAGCCGTCTTTAGCTAGCAAGCTTGCCGTTTCAGGCTTGAGCACCCTCCCGTTCTCGCCCGCTCCGTCGTTTAGGATCATACGCAGGAACTTCATGTAGTCCCTCACGGTTCCATAGAGGCCGTGTCCGCCCATATCCATCGCAGGCTCTGTCGGTAATGCCAACTCTGGGACTGGTATTAACTGGCCGTCTTCGGCCCTTGAATGTATTGTCGCTCGTCGGTTCATCATGTCGTTGTTTACTGAAAATGCGGTGTCAGTCATGTCGAGCGGTTGAAACACGTGCTCATGCATAACCTCAGCAAGACGTCTCCCTCGCAACTTCTCCACGATCAAACCAAGCCAGTCAGTATTTACCCCATAGGTCCATGCATCGCCTGGATCGTGCTGAAGCACTGTCTGGATCGACTCTTTGGTGCAAGTGATGATCGATGGAATATCCTCTAGTTCTCGGTAGCGTTTATCTTCCGCGTTGAAAAACTCATAGCTAAGCCCTGAGGTATGCAACAGAAGATCACTAACCGTAACCCTGCGCTTTGGAGGCCTGAGTCTCGGCTTCCCATCCGCGCTGAATCCTTCAAGCACTTGCAGTTCATCCATCTCCGGCAGGTACTCCGCGACTGGATCATCAAGTCGTAGAAGTCCCTCTTCAATCAACTGCAACGCACATACACTTGTAATTGCCTTAGTGGTTGAGAAGATAGCAAACACGGTGTCTAAATCCATAGGCGTTTGTTTGCCCAGTTCCCGAACCCCCGCAGCTCCTTCGTAGATATTGCAGTCCTGATCAGTGACCATGGCTACGACACCTGGAGCACCACCATGGCGTCCTGTGGTCTGTTGAAGCACACTGTCCAGTGCAGCTTTCATTCTTGCATTGCTCATTTGGCACTACCTCTTGTTTCTTTTGGTCAGATGAGAGCTACGTATGTCATGCGCTGAATGTGAACCCCGGGTAGTTGTTTTCAGCCAACTCAACACAGCGTTGATTATAGTCATTCACCCCACCACAGTAGGAGAGTAGTCTTCTGGGCTTGCCTGGAACGTTGGTGCCCATGTACCAGCTATCGACAAGTGGTAGGAGTGTTTGATTTGTGACCTCATCGTGGTGCTGGACCCACTCATCCTGGAGCTGTTTGGTTGGCTCTATTACTGTCTTTCCCTCTTCATTAGCATGCTGAATGATATCGGTGATCCACCCCACCTGCTGTTGCAGGCAAGTTGTCATGTTGCACAGAGCCGCGGAAGGTGCAA
>OJEX01000089.1_pt1 | contig 32299 bp, 39 predicted proteins | sample 1593971 | NCBI WGS metagenome assembly OJEX01 (sample SAMN05416775, study PRJEB24817) | seawater metagenome | isolation source: Sea water | place: Canada:Atlantic | collected 2013-11 | reverse complement strand
TCCCGTAAAGTTCGCACGAGCCGGACGATAACGTCACTTTTATGCAGTGACCCCTATGACTCAGTTTGGGCGCGCCCTGAACCAGCTGAACGTTGAGATTTTGTGCGCCAACAGCAGCCAGGCCAAAGGCCGCGTTGAGCGCGCCAACCGGACGTTGCAAGATCGGCTGGTCAAGGAACTGCGGCTGGCAGGTATCTCAGACATGGATGCTGGAAACGTTTATTTGCAAGGCTTCAAAGAACGCTTTAACGCGCAGTTTGCCAAAGCCCCAGCAAAGCCTGACAACCTGCACCGCGCCCTCAATGTGGAACCAGATCGGCTTGATGATGTGCTTTGCTGGCGCGATACACGCTATGTCGGCAAACAGCTGACGTTTTCCTATGACCGCAAGCGGATCATGCTTGAGGAGAGTGACACCACGCGCGGGCTAGTCGGCAAATACGTCGACACCTACGCGTTTGTGGATGGTCGGTTCGAAGTGCGCTCAAAAGGCCGCTCCCTGCCCTACAATATCTTCGACATGGATCAGCGCGTGACACATGCCGCCATTACCGACAACAAACGCCTTGGTGCCGTGCTCGAACATATCAAAGAGATGCAAGATAAGGCGCCGCCAAAATATCCAGTCAGGACAAATTCTGAGAAGATGGGCTACAAGCCAAACGGTAAAACGCCTGGGCGGCCGTCAGGATCACGGGCCAAGAAGAAGATTGTACACGTGGCGGAATAGCCCCAAGATTGGTAGCATGGATACCGAAGACGACCCAGATATAATATTCTCCGATTACACACAGATCGTGACCATCGACGGGCATCAACTCGACGTCGAGATTTATAAGACCAACATCCACCCTGGCTGGATCCTGTCCGTCGAGAACCAGTTCGGCACGTTGACGATTTCCGACAGCCCGCCCTTCTTTGGCGATGTCCTCGCCTGGCGCGCCTTCGAAGAGCTCGTGCGCGATGAAGGCATCAAAGCCTTCTACAACAAGAAAGAGCGCCGCAAGCTTGGTCTATAACCAGACCCCGCAAGGCTTACCAACCCTGCGATATATGAGGTCTTCGGGCTGCTAAGCCTTGCTACCGTTAGCGCCCGTGGTGACACTTCTGCTTTGCGCAATCGGTGACATTTCTGAATGGCGTTTACAAGAACAAAATATGAACACATGCTTTGCCAGACTATTCTCCCGAGCCGAATACTAAGCACCCGCCCCCCAAAATGATGTCTTCTTCCCATGAGACTGTTCCAAGCCACCGAGATAGGTCTCATGCGTTTCGAATTGTTCAAAGTCGTCAATTCTAGCCGCTAGGTTCTTGCACTCTCGCAAGTGACGCGCTGCATGACGATAACGTTTGACCCGCGAATTTTGCAGCGCAAAATCGATCAGGCCGCGTTTCAAAAGTGTGGCGGCCAGTGGATGGCGATCTTCGAGGGCATCGGACGCTGGCCCCAAAAGCTCATAGTGGTGCCCATCAATCTCTGTAGCACGATTTATGATCAGAACTGCTGCTTGCTCAATCGCGGGCCAGGTCATCAGAAAATGGAGCGCTTTCGTGAAACTCTCAAAACCTAACGCGTGTTCAAGGGCTCGCGTCTCGGCTTCAACATCTTCGAAATCTGGTAGCCCGCCAAGCCATGCGCGCAGATGGTCAGCGTTCAGGCTGCGAGCATAATACGCCCACATAAAATCCCGAGCCACTTCGGTTTGCCCCATCGCTTGCATCACACTGATCCGTGTCGCTTCCCACTCATAGGGTATCCATCCGCGATCTTTCTCATCGGGCGCATTGATGGCCTCCCATGCTTCCTCAACCCGCCCCGCTTCAAGAAGACGGCGAGCTATTTCAGCGGCAACCTGTGGCGCCTTTCGTTCCAGATCACTTTGTTGGTCTATGTAGGCGTCTGCATCTCCTTCAACATCCGCAATCTGTTCCAACGCCATGCGCAGCGCGTAGTTGTCCGACAGATCAATTCCCGAAGCGGTGATCCCAGCTTTAAGGTGCTGCAATCCTTCTGAACCTAAGACTGAAGCAAGACCTGATATCAAAGCTGGATAATGCCCATAATCATCATCCGTCAGGGCCTCCAGTAACTGATCTGCCAGTCCAAGCGGATTCGGCGCGGCAACCTCGGCCAGATCGATCAGGTCTTCACAGGCTTTGTGAAAAACTGACTGCACCTTGCCGGTACTGTCATCGCAACGTTCATAGACCCCATTCGCAAGAGCCACGAACCGCCAGATTAGATCAAACGCACCTGCTGGATCGACTGGCCCAACTTGAGAAACGATGGCGCGTCTCTGTATGTCTAGGTCAGCCGCGAAGGCATTGCGGCCCTGCCAGTCAATAAACGACCGCGATCTCGCAATGGCGCTGAGCCGCTTGCTAATCTCCCGAGCGACATCTCCGGAGCCGGCTTCGCTTGCCAGCTCAAGCCTCAGTCGCCGCTTAGCGCCAGCATTGCCTTTGGTGACCTCAAGAAGAAGGTCGGCCAACCGCTCAGCGCCGAGCGCTGCAAGGTTCTTTGCATTCAATGTTGTTTTCGAAGCCATACCGGAAATTTAGTTCAACAATTAGCTCGAATGCCAGCCCCCTCCCCAAGTTTAACATCATCGCAGATTTGGGAAGACCTGCCCTTCGCTGCATAGCGCATGAACTGACACAGTGCGGGACAGAGCGGTCATTGGTTTTTCGCGCTTCGCTGACGCAGAATTCCCTCGCGCACGCAGCACCAAAATTGCGACGACGCAACGCTTTTCACCAAACCGGCCATTCAAACGGACAAAAACGGTGGGAAACCAAATCCGTCCTTTCGCTGCGCCATGCATGATATCGAACGACGCGGGACGAAGAGTCAATTCGCTGCAGCTACGCCAATGTCTAGTTTCTGACCGGTTTACTTTTGTGCGATGACGGCAGAAGTGACAAAGCACCAATCACCCACGATCCAATCATGGCGTGCAGGCAAAAGGCGCATGTTATGTAGAGCATTAACTGGGTGCAAATGGTCGGTCAGCGCGGTGTAGTCCAACATTCGAGCGTGGGGCGTCCAGCACTGCGCCAGCCACCGAGTCGCTTCACAAAAAGTACCGTTCTGAGCGATCTGCAAAATCGTGCAAATGAACTGTAACCTGATCGTCGCTCAACAGTACCACGCCGTAAGCAGGAGACTCGAAATTTGCCGCAATGCGTTCGGACGCACCGTTCAACTCCAATGCGACCTGGTGGTTGAGGCCGCGCATGCAGGAATAGCTGATGCCCCGCCAATTGCCAAAAATGGCGCGATGCACATGGCCAAAGAACAGGTGCCGGATGCGGGCCTTGCGGGGCGCAATGACATCGTAGAAGGCGTCTGCGTCCTGCAGCATGATCCGGTCCATCGCGGCTATCCCGGTCTTGAACGGCGGGTGGTGCATGAACAAGACGATTGGGCCGTTGGTTTGGTCCAGTTCTCGATCCAACCACGCTTGGCGCACGGGGCAATAGGCGCCTGCGTGGGTTTCTGGGTGCTTGGTATCCAGCAAAAGGAACCGACCGAATGGCGTGTCAAAGCCGCTTTGGACAAAACCGTTGTCATCGCGGGGTGTTTCCGGGAAAGCCGCACCAAAGGCTGCTGTATCGTCGTGATTGCCCACCATCAAATGCACAGGCATGGTGAGGTTTTTGATTTCGCGCGAAAACCGCACATAGGCCGCAGCATCGCCCCAATGAGTCATGTCACCAGTTAGAACAACGAATTCCGCGTCGCCATGTTCGGCATTGATAGAGCCCACAGCGGCCCGCAGCCGCGCGGAGGGATCTTGGCCGTATAGCTCCCCCTCGCCAATGACATGGGTGTCAGTCAGATGGATGAACTTCATTCTGCGGCCACTGGTTTGGCCCAATCATCCCACGCGGTCCCTGCGCTGAACACGGGCCCATCCCAGGTAAAGGGAATATCATGGATGATTGTGCCCGTGTCATCCGCAAGGATCACTGCATAGGATGGGGCCATGGGGGCACCGTGCAACAGCTCCTGCTCGGTCAGGTCAGGCAGGGATTGATTGCCGGTGGAGCGAACGGAGGCAAAGGGAATGCCGCACCACGTCCCGTGCACGGGTGCGTGGACATGGCCGAAATGGATATACGCGATGCGGTCGCGATAGGTGCTCAAGAGCTCTGCCAGTGGCGCGCGGTCTTCGGGGACAAGGGCGATCTTGTCTTCGGCGGGCAGGCCAAGCGGCATGGCATTGTGATGCATGAACAGCCGGGCGCGGGTGCAATCTTTCAACTCGGTTTCCAGCCAATCGCGGCGCTTTTCACAGAAATGGCCTGCATGGGTGCGAGGTTCGGTTGTGTCGAGGTAGATCAGGCGCGTGCCATCCACTGTTTCGGCGTGGTTGATGAAACCTGATGGGTCTTTGGGATGGTCTGGAAAAGCGCCAAGAAACGCGGTGCGGTCATCATGGTTTCCAATCAACAAGCGCACGGGGCAAGGCACATCGGTCAGCGAATCGACAAGTTTCGCATAGGCCGCAGGTTCGCCCCAATGGGTCAGATCGCCTGTGATGATAATCCGCGTGGCATCGCCGTGTTGGGCGCGCACATTGTCCAGCGCTTGGGCGAAACGTCGGTGAGGGTTCAACCCGCCCATGCGTTCGCCGGGGACTGTCAGGTGAATGTCGGAAATGTGCACAAGTTTCATGGACCTGAACCTTTCTAAAAGGAGGTCCGGCCGCCCCCGCAAAGGCGACCGAATTCGGTTTAGCCGTTTGGCAGAAGGTCGGCGATTTCTTCGACCAGCTCTTCTTGCAGCTCTTTCATGTCGGTGGCGTCGCCGGTGACGATGCGTTCGATCCCGTCATAGATCACCTGCGTGATCGCCAAGCCGTTGTCGCCGGGATAGGCCAGCCAGTCGCGCAGCAGGGGGAGCTGGTCTACGGCAGTCTGCTTGTTGGGGTTCTGCTCGTAGAAGTCGGCGAGGATGATCTCGTTTGCCGCCTTGTTGGGGGGCATGTAGCCAGTGGTTTTGGCCACTTCGGCAGCGCCTTCACCTGAGGTGATGAATTTCAGCCATGTCCAAGCCGCTTCGCGCACGGCAGGGTCATCCGAGGTCGACGTCAACATTGCCGCGTTGCCGCCAGCAGGCAGACCTTTCGGCGTTTCGCCGAGACCCGGGAATGGGCCAGTCACGAGTTCGAAATCACCTTGGCTGCGCTCAACCGCGCCCAAGGCAGACGTGGACCAGAACATCATGCCGACATCACCCGCAGAGAAAGACGACAAAGCGGCTTTCCATTCTAGGTTCTGCATTTCACATTCGGTGAAGATTTCCTGCATCTGCTCAAGCGCGACCAGCGCTTCTGGGCTGTCCATGGTCACTTGGCCGTTCTCGACGATGGCTTTGTCTTGGCTCCACAAAAGGGCCTGCACAAACCAGTTGCCGGTGATGTTCCAACCCCAAAAGATCGGATTGTCGATGCCGTTGGCCTTCATGGTCTTACAGGCCGCGATAACCTCGTCCCAAGTTGTTGGCAGCTCTTCAATGCCGCCTGCGCGCAGGACGTCCATGTTGTAGTAGCCAACTGGCAATGAGATCGAGAATGGCAGGCCATAAACTTCATCGTCAAAGGTCGACAGGGACAGCATGGCTTCGTGATAGCCATCTGTTTCAAAATCGACCTCAGCGGCAATGAACGGAGCCAACGATTGTGCGATGCCTTTGTCGACCAGTGGCGCTTGGCGGTTCAAGCCCTGCATGGAAACGTCCGGCAGGTTGCCAGCAACGGCCTCTCGCAGAATGGTGTTTGTGGCGTCCTCATAGGATTCGTATGTGGCGCGGAATTTCACTTCGATATTCGGATGCGCCGCCTGGAAGGCAGGCATCATCGCCTCGTAAGTCACATCAAAGAGGTGGCTATATGGATAGGCGAACTCGATCGTCACCTTGTCTTCGGCAAAGACAGCGGTGGCAGACAGAGCCAGCGCCATTGCAGTTACGGTATGTTTCATTACATTTACTCCGGTTGTTGGGGCTGACGGTTTGGCGATTGGCACACCCCGGTGATAAGCCCGAAAGGGCGACGAGTAGGGTGGGAGAAGTCCCACCCTATTTCATTCCAGACAGCGTTATCCCCTCGATAAAGCGGCGCTGAGCTAGCAGGAAAGCGACAATGAGCGGTGTGACGATGACCGTGGCCGTGGCCATCATCGGACCAAAGAACGACCCGTCCCCATCGCCCTTGAACTCGCGCAAACCCAGTGGCGGCGTGAACAGGTCACGGTTTCCGGTCACAACGATGCGCGGCCAGAAATAATCGTTCCAATGGGCGACGACAGAAAAGATCGCAAATGCCAAAAGCGCGGGGATCGCCGTAGGCAACATGACCCGCCAGACAATGGCCAGCTCAGTCATCCCGTCCATCCGCGCCGCGTCGATCAGATCGTCCGGCACGGTCATGAAGAACTGACGCATCAGAAAGATGCCAAAGACCGAGATCGTCCAAGGCACGACAAGGGCGGCGTATGTGTTGGTCAGCCCCAGCTTTGCCAATCCGATATAAAGCGGCAATGCGATGGCGTGGACGGGGATCAGCAAGCAGAACAGCACCAGCCCAAAGACCGCATCGCGTCCCCAGAATTTCAGCTTTGAAAGCGCGTAGGCGGCAGGCAGAGCCACAACAATCTGGATCAGAAAGATCGACACGGTGACGATGACGCCATTGAGCAGATAGCGGACAAGTGGCGCTTCGGTGAAGGCTTTGGAATAGTTGAACACCACGGGGCGCATGGAACAATCTGCCTCGGTCTCGGCCAGCAAGGCCGCCTGCACGCCGGCGTCGTCTTCACCGGGGAAGCGTTCCCTTGCTGCGTCGATGTCAGCGCGGCCGGGCTGGCGCAGCGCGACACAGCGCGGGTCGATCATCATTTCCTGACGGCCAAAGAACCCACCTTCGCCTCGGTCGATTTCGCCGGGGCTTTTGAATGAATAGCTGACCATCATATAGAACGGCGCCAGCACGATGATCGTGCCAAGGATCAGCACCATATGTTTCCACCAATCACGAGTCATCAGTAGTGCACCTTGCGTTCGACCAGCCAGCGCTGGATCAGGGTTAGAAACATGACGAACAGCAGGAAGAGCATGGTGATGGCCGAGCCGATCCCAATCAGGTTTTGCTGAATGCCTTTTTCGAAGATCGCGAACATCATCACATAGGCGGATTTGTTCGGCCCGCCGCCTTGCGGCCAGAAGGCTTCGATGGTGTCAAAGACCTGAAAGGCGCGAATGCAAGAAATGGTCAATACAAAGACCGTGGTTGGCCCAAGGGCGGGCCATGTGACCAGTCGGAACCGCTCCCAGCCGGAACGGGCTCCATCCATTTCGGCCGCGTGATAGAGTTCGCGGTGCACTGACGTCAGACCGGCCAGAAACAGGACCATGTTGAAACCAAACCCCTGCCAGATGCCGATGAAACAGACCACCCAGATCGCGTAGTCACGATCCCCGAGCCAAAGTGGGAACCCCTCGGCACAACCATTGGCAAAAAAGGGCAACGCCTCAAACCACGTCCCGCAGGTCAATTCCAGCGTTCGGTTCACCGTGCCAATGGTTGGGTGCAGCATGAATTCCCATGCAATTGCCATGGCCAGAAGCGTGGCCATCACCGGCAGGAAATAGATCGTTTTATAGATGTCCCCGATCCGGCCTAGCGAATGGACAAGCAAGGCTGCCCCAAGGCCCAGACCGACGGAAATGGGCACCACGATGACCACATAAGTGAAGGTCGCGATAAACATTTTTTCGTAAGTCGAACGGGTGAACAGGCGCTCGTAGTTCTGCACTCCGACCCAATCGAAGCCGGGATTGCCCAATGAATAATTGGTGAAAGACAGGACAGCAGCCACAATGATCGGCACCAGCAGGATTAAAGCCATCAGCGTCAAGGCAGGCGCGACCAACCCCCAGCCCGCGCGGGCTTGCCGGTTGTCAGGTTTGGGTTTGGCGATGCGTGCGACGCTCGGCTCCACGACGGCCATGTTAGGCCACCTCGGGTGCGCGGTTGGCCGCAGCTTCAACACGGCGCAATCGCGCACCTTCGGCGTCGAATATCATGGCCGCGCTTAAATCAAAGGTCAGCCCGACCTGCGCCCCCAGACCCAAACTCTGCCGCTGCGCTGGCATGGCCCGCAAGGTCACGCGCGATCCGTCGCTGTCCAGGGCAACTTGAGCAAAGACCTCGGATCCGAGGTTTTCGAAATGCACAACCCGTCCGGTCAGAGTTGGCGCAGATTGGGTCAATCGCAAGGCTTCGGGGCGCAGGCCCAACTGCATCACCGTCGGGCTGTCGCCGGAGAAGTAAGAGCTCAAGAGTTTATCAAAAACCGTCAGTTCCGCTCCGTTTCGCTCCACCGGCAATATATTGATCTTGGGCGAGCCGATAAATTCAGCCACGCGAATGTCGTCAGGATCTTCATAGATCACATCGGGGGCTGCACATTGCAGGATTTCACCGCCCATCATCACCGCGATACGGTCGGACATGGTCATGGCTTCAACCTGATCATGTGTGACGTAGATAAACGTCGCCTTCAAGCGGCGGTGCAGCTCGGCGATTTCCGCGCGGGTCTGAACACGTAGCTTGGCATCAAGATTTGACAGTGGCTCATCCAGCAAAAACGCCGCCGGATCGCGCACCAAGGCGCGGCCTAAGGCCACGCGCTGCCGCTGCCCGCCCGACAATTGTCCGGGCTTTCGGTCCAAAAGGGTGCCGATTTCCAGCATCTCGGCGGCATTTCGGACCGCTTGGGCAATATCGTCTTTTTGAGTCCGCGCTCCGGGCATCGCTCCGCCCAGCACCGGCAACCGTTGCAGCGCTGTCATTTGGCGCATCTGCAGAGGCACGGCGATATTCTCGGCCACAGTCAAATGGGGGTAAAGCGCGTAGGATTGAAACACCATCGACAGATTGCGATCCGCTGCGCGGAGCTGCGTCACATCTGTTCCACCGATCGAAATGTTGCCGCTCGTCGGCGCTTCGAGGCCCGCGATGATCCGCAAAAGAGTCGATTTCCCGCAGCCAGACGGCCCCACCAATGAAATGAACTCACCTTCCTTCACATCCAAGGTCACCCCTTTCAAAACGGACGTCTCGCCGAAGTCCTTAGTAACAGATGCGATCTGCAGATCTGACATGTGATTCCCCCTTGGTACCGCCAAACAATAGGCGTTGAGCACGACCGTTTTGTGTCGTCATATTAGTGAAACCGATGGGTGCTATGTGGGTGGAAAAGGAAAGATCATGCGCCCGAATCACCATCAATTCGAAGCCTTTGCCTATGTCGTGCGAGAAGGGAGCTTTTCTGCCGCCGCCACACGGCTAGGCGTCACCCAGTCCACGATCACGCAACATATCGCGAACCTAGAAAAAGGCGTCGGTGCGCTTCTTTTGCTGCGCGGTCGGGATGGGGTGGAATTGACCCCGACAGGACAGGATTTTTACGATCTGGCCGACCGCATGGTCGCCTTAAGCGCAGAGGTGACTGAGCGGCTTGAAGGGTTTAATGCCATGAAAGAGGGCCGCCTCAAGATTATCGGAAATGCGCCGCAACCCGCGCTCAAGATCATCGCACGGTTTCAGCGACGGTTTCCTGATATTCGCGTCGATTTCGGGCTTTACGATTGGACGACGGCCAAATCGATGATCAGCAACCGCCTTGCAGACGTGGGTTTGATCACCGACGCGCCCGATCATGAGCATTGGGAAAGGATTCACATCGAAAGCGCACGTTATGTGATCTATTGCCGCTGCGATCACCCATTCGCAAAGCGGGCCAAGATTTCACTGACCGAGCTTGAACAAGAGACCGTCATAATTCCAGAGAAAGGGTCGCTCACGCGCCGCTTGCTGGACCAAGCCTGCGACCGCTACACCATATCGCTGAAGCGCGTGGCCTCAATGACGACCTTCCCCCTGATGTGCGAGGCGGTGTTGCAGGGAATTGGCGTTGCGTTGTTCTTGCAAAACAGCAGCCTCATCAAAGACAATCTTTGCGAAATTGATATCGCGGAAATGCCTGAAGCCCGGAACACGTCCCTTATCGCTACGAAAGACCGTACGCGGTTGAAGCTCGTTTCAGAATTCATCAACGCCGCTATGGAATGAGAACCCACTGCGTGTGAGATTTCTAAGGACACCAAGAGCAGCCGCTCGTGTGTTGAGCAGCATCGGTCAGCTGGGCTCTATCAGGCCGATTAATGCAGGATGTACGATGGCATGGTCTGGATTGGCGAACGGCAACAACCGTCCGCCAACTTCGTTCAGATATCGATGCGTTCAGAAATACTAAGGGCATCTTCCAGTTCAACGCCCAAATAACGAACGGTGCTATCGACCTTTGTGTGACCGAGTAACAATTGGACAGCGCGAAGGTTGCCTGTCTTGCGGTAAATCTCTGCAGCTTTGGTTCGACGCATCGAGTGTGTTCCGTATCCGCTGGGTTCTAGACCAATCGCTGTCACCCAGTCTCGCACAAGTCGACCATACTGCCGCGTTGAGATATGCGGGCGGTCATGGAAACGGCTCGGGAACATAAAGCGGCCTCCGATCATCTCAGGTGATCTTACCCACGCAATGACAGTATCCCTCGTGTTTTCAGTCAGTTCGAATTGAACCGGTTTCTTGGTTTTGCTCTGGATCACCGATACCCGCTCGCGAACGCGGTCATCTTTAACTAAATCTAACACGGCGAGTTTGACCAGATCGCAGCCGCGCAACTTTCTATCGATCGCAACATTGAACAGCGCCAGGTCGCGTAGGTAGCCCGCAAGCTCGAGCCGGGCACGGATGGCCCAAACTTGTTTCGGGAGCAGTGGCGGTTTCTGACCGATGATCCGACCCTTGTTCCATGCTTTGTGTCTTGGGGAGACGGCGGGAAGTTAAACTCTAGGCATGTTTTGCCCTCCAATCCCCCCTCCATGCCCAGACATCAGCACAGCGCTGACAAGGAGAGCATAGCGTGCAGGTGAATGGCGCTTGGCCGAGGTCGCCGGCAAGCGGCGTTTCTAAAAACGCATTGGCCGCGAGGAATCCATTCTGATAGATGCTGCGCAGCGAATGAAAGGCGGCTTTCGAGTGTCGGAACATCGCAAAGACTAGCCGACATCCAATTTGAACTTTTGTTGGGCAGCTTTCTCCGAGACTTATAAATACACTGCTTGATCCACGCTGCGGGCTGCACCAATGACCGTTTCTCTCGATGCACGACGGCATCGCAATTTTCGCTTGTGCGGCATTTTTCGCGCTGCGAGCGCACGCAGCGAGAAATTCAAATTCACAGTGTGGGCTCTTTTTCCTGTTTCGCTGCATTGTGCGCGAAGGTCCGGTTTTCAATTTTGGGTGAGTTAATCACGCCCTTGCCGACCACCCCGCCAGGCTAGGCTAGCCTCTTTGCCCTATAGACCAAATGCAGATGGCCCTTGAACCACTTGCTCCGTCCACAGAAGACAACTACGCTTCAAAACAGCCGGAGGATTGGTCCATTGGCTTTTGGTTTCAAGTCCAGTTGCAACAACAAATGGAGGATTATCGCTATGGATAATCGGTTCGCTTACATGCGCAAATACCTTGGGTTTTCCCAAAAAGACGCATCCAACATTTTTTCCACTCGGCTCGATACGATCAAGAAATGGGACAGCGATAAACTGCTAGTGCCGGGTCCGGTTTTGGAGGAACTGTATGATCATATACGGTTCACGAATGATATGGTTGTCGAGTTTTGCGACGAGCGCCAAGCGGAAGATGAAGACGAGGGGATCGACGAAATCTACCTGCGCACCTTCACAGTTGAAGGTCTTGCCGAGCAAGGCTTGCCGCCCTCCCTTGGTTGGCAAGATCACGTCATTGGTGCAATTATCGGTCGTCTTGCTTCCATCCACGTCTACGGCGCGGATAAGCTGCCAGAACATCATGACCCCGACTATCATTGGTATGAGTATTGGGGCCTTGAGCCAGTAAAGAAGCCAACAGAATTTTTCACCATCCAGGACGAAGCATTGTTCGCGAATGAACTTGCAAAAGCTGTTGAGGGTAACCAATGGCAAGTCGAATTTGACCCAAATGAGAACTACTACTTGATCGGGTTCCGAACTAAATCAGTCTCCAATGCTACTCGCCATATCTGGATCAAAGCTGTTCGCGCTGGTCGTGGTTCGGAACTTGTGGAACGCTTCGCTGACGAACCGTTACGATATTGCGATTCATTTGGCGAAGATGCCCCATACATCGAAGGACCAAACAAAACCAAAATCCCTGTCGGTTTTGCGTCCGGCCATGACGATGACACCATTGATCCGCATACACTTGCCGAGACACTTTTTGCCGCCCTCGCAACATCCTACCCAACCGAAGGCGCTATGCGTGAGGCGTGCCGCGACCGATATGCGGCACTGGTCGGTGCTGAAGAAGGATACATAGCTGATTTCCTGAACGATTGGGCCGTGAAGGACACTCGCTTTGTATCTCACAATTTCATCGCTGCCCTGTTTTTTGAAACCCAAAAACAGACCGGCTTAACGTTGCACCCCGAAGCTATGGTTGAACTATGCTCGATACTCGCCAAGTCGGAGCCGTCGATACGCAACATGGATCACGAAGTTGTTGTGATCGACATGGGCGAAATGGTGTTCACTATCAGGCTCGATCTACGCGACGTTCTTTCCCAATCGGGTGATGGCAGAGACTTTCACACCGAAGCAAGCAAAGCCCTTGATATTATCCAAGCGTCAATCGGAAACGATGGTCTGACCCGTATAGAGCCGTTCAGCACCATCGAAATCGAATTTACTTCGGACGACGCAGAAGGATAGGACACCTACCTTTATCTTCCTCGAAATAATCCTCGGCGGAGCGCCACTGGCGCGGGGGCAGATAGCCCCCTTCGTAGCTTGCCTTCGGGATCGGTATTGGTACAATAAAGCATTATTGACCGATTGGGAGTGGATTGAATCTTGCCGTTGAACCCGCCAGAAACACCCAATGTATTAACAGAGGTCGCATTGAAACAGCGCCTTGAGACGGGTTCGAAACTCATCATTACATGCAACGTATCGCCAACGCGCAAAGCATCATCATGGTTTGGAGTTTGGACGATGCACGCAGAACATTCCGATGGGACTACGCAAATGTTGGTCACGGCGCGCTCCAGGATGGCAGGTGAAATTTCCATTCGTGAGTTCAAAACCGTGACGGGAATCGTATCTTTTCTGACCGACTGCGGTTTCACCAAAATTTCCTTCCCCGTGGTTGAGGGCGATACCGTGAGACTTCCGCTGGATACTTAAATCTAAGCATACCCAGCAGTAAGTCTGGTGGCCAATGTCCCGCCCCGTCGGGCGAGCAGCGCGTTACCCACAATCCCGACACTTCGATGTTCAGTGTCTTCATTTACTCCGCCGCGCGACCAAGAACTTCTTCGGCCCATTGGTTCAGGCTTTTGCCAGACAACTCCGCCGCGAGTGCCGCCTTGCGGTGTACCTCGGGATCGACGCGAAACATGACTTGACCCGAGAATGCTTTTTGCGGCTCCTTGCCGACCTTTGCGCAAGTCTCAACGTAGTCTTCAACCGCTTCATGAAAGGCTTCCCGCAACGCCTCAACCGTGTCAGCATGAAAGCCAATACCATCACTGATACCGGCGAGACGGCCTGTGAAAATGCCATCTTCATCATCATACTCTATGCGGGCCGAATAGCCTTTGTAGGTCATAATATTGGTCATGGCGTTACTCCGATCCGTTCCAAGAATGCGCGAGCGGCGCGCACCTGATAGCGTTTGGCTTCCTTGGCAGGGTGTGGGCAATGAAACGTCGCAACCACAGAATCAATATCATGCTCCGTTGAAATATTTGGCAAAAACAAGCCATTGATCCCTCATGAGTTTACGAGATCGCGGTGGTGCAAATGGCAGCAAACTCAGTTGACATCACGACCTAACCGCGAATACCACTTCGAACCGACTTTTGATTGAACCGGTCTTCAAAGTATGTCCGGAAGATTTCATTTTCTGGATATTCTAGAGGTGCTTTCCAAACCGCACCAAGGCGCCCAACAAGTCCTGCAATCCAATCTGCAGCCTGCATCGTTTGATAGCGGTGACTTTCGACCTGGAACGGTGGCTCAATTAGGCAGCGCCTAGGCTCGGCTGGATTGTACATCGCTATGGCAGCCTCGGTAATCAACGCGTCACGCTGATCATGCTCATCAAGCGTCAGAATGAAATTTTCATTCGGATCACAGTCTTCCTCACAGTGCTGGTTTAGGCGCTTGATCGCCTCTCTCAACACAATGCGATATAGTTGGTTCGGATTATGTTCTCCTGGCGGGTGAGGTTTTGTACCGCCGACATGAAACAAAAAGCCGCCTAACGTATCAATCTTGTTGAACAATCGGAAGGTGAAACGGCGAAGTTCGGCATATTTTGTAACGTTGGTTACAGTGTAAAGGCTCGCCCCTTTCTTTTCCCAGACCGCCGCATGCTGCCCTGCCCGAGCGATTTCAAAGGCAAGGAGCTCCTGTTTGCGTTGAAAAAACCAAGTCCCGAACCCGCGTACCTGGTCAATCGGTAACGCGAATCCGGCTAAACCAAAGACAGGACTATCATTGTGACGTGGATCTGTTCGGCTAACGTATGGTCCGATGTGTCCAAATTCGTCCAAATACACTATGTAAGTCAAACATATCTCCACAAACACGAAAACCCACGCTTACGCGTGGGCCTCGGAAAGAGGGCAATACAAGCTTGCGCCTCATCCTTTACATGAGGGTTCAGCGTTCCAAAGTCAAGCTTTTTGAAGTCTGCGAGGGACAACCCGCTTCAATTTTGAAGCGCTATGAGTGCGCCAACACGCTTTTGTGACCCCGACCAGAGGCACAGTCTTGACTGCAACCACGGACGACATCGGCTCGAACGTAGCGAGAGACAACTATTGCTGCCCCCAATAGACATAGAGCATTCTTGGGTCGACCAACTCAGGCTTTTTGGTGAAATCGATCCCGCGGCTAAAAACATTCGAACCGTCGGAATCTGTAGTATACTCCGTCGCACTACCTGCAAAAATCAAGCCATTGATCTCGCATGGATTTACGAGATCGAGTTAGTACAAATATCAGAAATCTAAGGCGACTTCAGTCCCTTAGCCAAGAGGCCCTATCACTTAAGGCGGGGCTTGACGGGGGCTATGTTGGCCAGCTCGAACGTTCGAAGTACTCCACGACCATCGCAACCTTGCAGAAGTTAGCTTTGGCACTTGATGTCGATCCATCTGAGTTGATCGAACCAATTTTGATCACCCCCAGTATGAGAGCAAAAACCGTCAATGACGAAACCTCAGATGATCCAAAGGAGTCTGGACGCTCACAGCTGCTTGCTGCGCCATTTCAAGAAGGGTTTGAGCATCGTCAGGGCAATCTTTTCCTCGTACTGATCGACTATCGCTGGAATGACGGATCAACCGTTCGCCGTTGGCTGGTCGATCCTAAGAAGGTCGACTTGTCTGCCGTCATCCTCAAACCTTGCACACCGCTTTAATCAACGCAGATCCCTGCTCAGTATGAAAACCAATCTGAATGGCCCATATTTCCTTCATAGTCGCCATATTCGACCATGATATCGCGTGAGTAGAAGTTCCCAAACCTCCGCCCAACGGGCAGCAAAATGGTTTGGCCGCTCTCGGACACAAATGAACTCGGCCAACGGCTGTGAGATCCGTAAACCCGCGCGATGTATCGGCAGGTTCTGTTTTCGCGGTCACAGGATCGAATACTCCAATCCCACTGCCTTGGATCGTCACGCGGCGTGTAGGACCGACCTGTGAACCAAATCACATGGGTGCGATTGAGCCATTCGTATTCTGGCAGGTTCGTATCAACCTCGCCTTCCCCACCCGGACCACCAAGCTCAACGGGCACTGCAGCGAAGGTGCAAATCCCAAAAGGCGGTCGGCTGGGCCACGGGGTGATGCGGCGGATCATAGTGCGATAAGCTCGCGCGCAGACCGCGCTCGGAGGAAATCCACCCGCCATACAGAGCATAATCGCACAGTCTATATCGTAGGCCTGCGCCTTCTGGGGCGAACTGAGCGTCGTCAAAACACCAAAGAATGCTGACAAAATAAGTCGTTTCATCGGAGACTCCTTTGCTAGGTTTCATCCTATGGTTTAGCATTTTGTTAAATTCTGCAATATATCATATTGACTCAATGTGTCTTTCCGCTTGTACTGGGTCGGACTAGAAGGACTCTCAGGGGGAGAGTCCAAATGCCGATAGCGCGCAATCAAATCTTGATCACACTTGATGGGGTCAAAGACCTTCAAAAGAGGGAAGTTGCATTCCGCTGCCGGTATGAACTCGTGGGGTTCACAGACGATGGCAAGCCGCGCTACCAGTGCATTTACCTACGTGACGGTGAACCGGAAGCCATTCTTGTGTCCACACGGATCACACCGCTCGGCCCGGAAGCACGGTACTTCAACATCTGGCCGGGGCTTTTTAAACACCATCTTGAATTTGGCGACGGGCGCGATTTGCGCTTTGATGCTGACTACAGCATTTCCCTCGAAGGCAACGGCTGACGTTCTAGCGTTTCGCGCGGACGGTTCGGCTACGGCATCTGGGTGGACGTTTCACGGAGCACGTCCTAACTGGGCCACTTCAGAAGATACTGTTGAAGCAGAACCTGTTGCCGTTGCACCAATTGCGCCTGCGGCGGGAGCCTCTGCCCAAGTTCTCGCACTCATTCATCAGACGGCCAACCGCCACCAAAACAATAGGGCCATCGCGCGAGCTGGCCTTTCAACACGGGACTGGCAAGTCTTGTTTCAGGCGATGATTGAAGCGGAGAGCAGCTACAATCCCACTGCCATCAGCCCAAAGGGTGCCTATGGGTTGGGCCAACTGATGCCTGCAACGGCGCGCGAGCTTGGGGTGGATCCGCGTGATGTCTCCCAAAACCTTGATGGCGCAGCACGCTACTTGCTCGCACAATTGGCAGAATTTCGCAGCGTTGATCTGGCCTTGGCTGCCTACAACGCAGGCCCGCATCGTGTTGAGCAGTACTCAGGTGTGCCCCCGTTTTCCGAAACACGCACCTACATCGCACGCATCCACGACATTCGTGAACGGCTGTCGGGCGGAACTTCACAGCCAGCGCCAATCCGCGTCGCCAACACGGCACCAACACGCGCCCCAGTCATTATCGACCTGAACTGATCAAGGACATTTTCATGCCAAGACACCACTCACGATACCTGCCACTGATGGCCGCAGCCATAGCGCTCGCCGCCTCCCCTGCCTTCGCGCAAGACTTGTCACCTATTCAAACGATGCTGGAAACGGTCGAAGCCGCACTCACGGGACCAATTGGCATTGCCGTGGCCACACTTGCAGTCATTGGGACAGGCTTCATGTGCATGATGGGACGGCTGAACTGGGGATGGTTTGCCTCTGTGATCATCGGGATCGTGCTGATCTTCTCAGCGGGCACCATCGTAGATGGGTTCACTTGAACCGATGGCGGAACGATCCCCCCTTTTCCTCGGCCTTGCGCGGCCACCCAAGTATCTGGGTCTCCCTGTCGGATATCTGGTGGTCTTGGCCATGGGGGTCGTTCTGCCGTTTATCTGGACGAAATCTCTGATCTTTTTCCTGATCGGGATTATCGCCTACCCCGTTCTTTGGTTTGTCGCGGATAAAGAACCTCATTTTTTTGAGGTGCTGCGCATCTCTTTCGGCACTGTTCGTTCCACCAAAAACCGCACTTATCACGGGGGTGATAGCTTTGGCGCTTGATGGTGGAACTCTGAGCAGAAATGGCCCTGCAGTACATGAAGCGGGTGGATCAGGCTTTGCCCGTGAAAGCTACCTTGCGGAGCACCTGCCCTATTTTGCTTTGGCAACGGACGATGTGATGGTTCTGCGCGAGGGTGATCTCCTCGCAACCCTTCGCCTTGATGGCCTCAACCCGATGACAACCGAAGATGATCGCCTTGATGCGCTCAAGCGCGCGGTTGCAGCAATCGTCGCCCAAACCGGGAACGCGTTTGGTTTCTACATTCACCGTGTTTCTGTGCCGCAAGACTTGGACCTTAAGCCGGTTGAGGGCGATACCTTCGCATCCCATGTTGATGCCCGCTGGGCCGCCCATATCAAAGGGCTGCGCCCTTCAAAGCGGCAGATGTATCTCAGCGTCATACGCCGGCCCAATCTCGCAGCCCGCATCCCGTTCTTGCGTGCACTCGCCCGCAAAGCTTGGGTAAAAGATCGCACGGCGCGTGTCCAAGAACTTAATGAAGTGATGGGCTTCTTTGCGGTGGCCCTCTCTTCGGCAAACCCTGTTCGCTTAACAAAGACGGGCGGTGAATGGCTGGGGTATTTGAATACGCTCAACGCGGGGAGCTTTTCACCTATTGCATTTGGTCAAAGCCCCCTGCCCCTATCTCATACCATCAGTGATTGCCGCGCGACGTTTGATGGCGATGTGGTCACTGTTACCTGTGCCACAACGGGTGCCGTCAAATATGGTGCCCTTTTCAGCATCAAATCCTATCCTGCACTGACAGATGTGACGCTCCTTGATGCCTTGGACCTGCCGCTCGATATCGTGCTGACCAATTCCTTTAGTCCAATCCCGAACAACATCATGGCCGAGCGCATCCAACGGATCATCAGACAGATGCATGCTTCTGATGATGCGGCCGTTTCTTTGCGTGATCAGCTAGCTTTGGCCGCAGACGATCAAGAAGCCGGACGCATCGCCTTTGGCGACCATCACCTTTCCATTGCAGTCTATGCGCCTGATCGCGATACGCTGGAACGCGCCGCAGCGCAGATCAAACGGGTCGGCCAAGAAATCATGGCTGTGATTGTGCGTGAAAACATGGCCCTCAAAGCCACGTACTTCGCGCAAAGCCCGGGCAACTTTGGCTACCGCGCCCGCAAGACGCCGATCTCCTCAACCAACTTTGCTGATTTTGCAGCCCTTCACGGCAGCGTTGAAGGGCGTAGCAATGACAAAAGCCCATGGGGCCAGAGCATTGCCGTCCTGCCAACAGTCGGCACATCAGGCTATCGCTTCAACTTCCACGAAGCGGGTTCTGCAGGCAAAGAACCTACTGTGGGCCACACACTGGTTTTAGGCCGCACGGGAACTGGCAAAACATTGACGACTGCCTTCCTCACCGCGCAAGCGCAACGGATCGGCGCACGCTTGTTCTTCTTTGACAAAGATCGTGGCTTGGAAATGGCAGTCCGAGCATTGGGTGGTCGCTACAATGAAATCCGCGCAGGCGTCCCGACGGGTCTGAACCCGCTTGCCTCTGAAACCGATGAACGTGGCCGCGCTTGGCTGTCTGATTGGCTGGCGACCTTGCTGACGCGCAGTGGTGCCTTATCGGGAGAACAATCGCGCCATATTCAGGGTGCGGTAACACAGAATGCAGATGCAGGTGCTGCCCTACAGCGGTTTGCCAGCTTTGAAACCTTGTTCCAGTCCTTGGATGATGATGGCGAGCTGCGGTCCCGCGTCGCAGAATGGGCCCCCGGCGGTCGGTTTGGCTGGGTATTTGATGAACCCGACCGTGGGCAGCGCCTCGATCTCTCTGGCGACATCGTCGGGTTTGATATGACTGAGATCCTCGACATGACAACCGAGCGCATGGCAGTTCTCTCCTATGTATTCCGCCAAATCGAGCGCGTGGTTGAAGATCGCCGCCCTACGATCATCGTCTTGGATGAGGCTTGGAAGCTGCTTGATGATCCCTATTTCGGCGCACGATTGGAAAACTGGCTCGTGACCCTGCGCAAGATGAACTGCGTCGTGATCATGATGACGCAGTACCCCAGCCAGTTGCGCGACAGCCGCGTTGGCAAAACCATTGTTGAAACCGTCCCGACGCAGATCCTGTTTCCCAACGACCGCGCCACGGTGGCCGATTACGATTTTCTGCGCGTGAACTCCAAGGAAGCTGCTTTGCTCGTCCAACCCACCATTGGCCAACGCATCGCGCTGGTGCGCTCCGCGGGTGACAGCGTCTTTGTCGATGCTGACCTCTCTGCCCTTGGCGACTTGCTGCCAATCTTGGGCGGCGGTGCCACAGGTGAGGCCCGCGTGCCAGCCGACTGGCGTTCAAACCCAGATTTTTGGAGACCACAATGAGATATTCCCAAACCATTCTTGTGCTTTCGGCTGCGCTGTTGCTATCGGCCTGCGCGCAATACACCGAGAAAACGTCCCCATGCTTTAACCGAAGCGGTGACCCGGTGGTGACACGCGCAACGCTATCCTTCGCGGCCACGGCACCAGTTTCAGCTGCGAGCGGCAAAGATTGTACTTTCGAAGCCCTGCCGCGCCCAGAATGATCCGCCCCGTCATCATATCTGCTGGGCTTTGGCTTTGCCTGCATGCAACCTCGGGCTTCGCCCAAGGTGTACCAACGCAAGACAACGCCGCAATCGGGCAAACCATTGCGCGTGTGACCGCATTGGTTCAGGATTTGGGAACCCAAGGTGACAAAGAAGCCGAGCGTTCTTCCATCGCCGAGGTGCAGGCAGATCAGCTGCGCACGCTCGAGGCAATTTCTGCCGCTATGACGGGTCCGGGCTTTGATATCAGCGCCCTTGAAGGCAACGCTGATTTTGGGGTCGCTTCCGTCTATCCCAACACCGATACAAGTCCGATGAACAGCCGCCTCTTTGGCGAGGGCCGCGAAACCGTCGAGATGATGATTGTGCGGGTGGCAGGCGAATATGCTGGTGCACCAGGCGTTGCCCGGGCGGGGCTTTCCGCCACGCAGTGGCGCTGCTTGTTTCAAGCTCTGATCAAACAGGAAAGCCGCTTCAATATCACCGCTGAAAGTCATGTTGGCGCTTACGGACTAACCCAACTCATGCCCGGGACAGCGTCAGACATGGGCGTAAATCCTTATGACCCAATGGACAACTTGCGTGGTGGCGCGCGCTACATCACGACCCAGCTGAACCGGTTTGGCAACATTCCTCATGCGCTCGCCGCCTACAACGCCGGCCCCGGACGCGTGATTGAGTATGGCGGCGTGCCACCCTTCACAGAGACCCAAGGCTACGTGCGCAATATCTCTAAGTTCTACAACGAATACCTTGCCGTTGTCGGCGGCGCAGACGCGCTCGGAACATTGTCATCCTCGGACTTTGCCCTCGCGGAATATGCCAACATCTCGGATGCAGGCGTCTACTATGCAGCAAGCAGCCATGCCACGACGATGCAAGTCATCAATCGACTGCGCGCGATCATTCTGCAGATCGATGCCCAGCCAAATGCGAAGGCTGCGTGGGAGCTCAACACATACGCCAAGGCCGAAATCGCACGCATTCTAAATCTGCGCGTCAGGCTGATGGCAGCCAACCAACAGCGCGAAGCGGCCCATGCCCAGCATCTGGTCGCGGACCGTCTATCCGAGCGTGAATTCATGCAAATGGGAGTGCCAAATTGAAACACCTTCTACTTTCGGTCGCAGCCGCGGCGGCATTCGGCCTATCCACCCCTGCCCGCGCACAAGGCGTGCCGACGTTTGACGGCTCACAGCTGGGCCAACTGGTCGCGCAGCTTGAGCACATGGCCGAAGACCTCAACGTGCAGCTGCAACAGCTGGCAACGATGCGGTTGCAGCTTGAGACGCAGCTTTCACAGCTTTTGAACCTGGAAGCACAACTCACTTCACTGATCGAGGGCAGCGGGTTAAGTGGTCTCTTCGCATCCATCGAAGAATTCCGCGCCTTGCGAGGCAAGCTGGTCGCCCCGCTGAATACGGCAAGGGCATTGGCTGATGGCGATTTCCTGAGTGGCTTTAATCCGGGCGCTGAACTCGAAGCATCGGTTGAACGGGTATTGTCCGGCAGCGGATTTACATCAGAGACATTGAGCACCCTCTCCTCTTCACCTGAGCCTGCCGACAACCGCATCGCAACGTCAGCCGGTGCCAGCGCGATGTTATCTGTTGCGGCTCAAGAAAGCCATGCCGAAGCCGGGCAAAGTCTGGAACGGCTTGAAACAATGGTTGGCTTGATCGACGATCAGGACGGCTTGAAAGCGGCCGTTGATCTCAACACACGGGTCACTGCGGAACTCGGGATCATCCTCACACAAATCTGGCGCTTGGAAGCGGCACAAGGTGTCAGCGCTGGACAGCTTGGTGTTGTTGATGCGGCGACACTGGCTGACGAGCGCCGGTTCAGATCAATGGCGGTGGATCCATGATTATGCGCCACTCATCCTCGCTTCGCTCGAACCTTGTTGCGCTGCTCATTGCGCTACCGATCTCTGCCTTTGCGGAAGCACCGGGCGCAACATCCGGCGGCGCAAAGCCGTTCAGTTCAATGGCTGTCACACCAGATGCAGAGGAGCCCTGCCGCGTTCCACGTCCGCCTGCTGATCTCGCTGAATCCGCTTATCTGCGAAATGGATATCGTGCCATATTACGTATTCTCGTTGCCGCACGGCAGTTGGAAACCGAAATCTGTGATTGCCTCCTAGGCGAGTTCACATGGGACATGGCTCTCGCAGAACTGCCGCGATTTCAGACATCAGATAACCCGCGCCTGCCGTTCAAAGTCCTCGACCTCTATGTCATGGCCGATGCGCTTGAGGCCGAGTACGCCAAGGCTTGTTCCGAATAGATGGGAATTATTCGCGATATCCTCGATCAGGTCGACGCGGCCATCGACAGTGTGGCGCAAGATGGGTTCATCTCATCTGCCGCTGCTGTTGGCGATGTTATCACCGCAGGGGCCATCCTATTGCTGATATTGCTGGGCATCAATGTCGTGATGCAACTCAGGCCAATGACCTTTGGCAGCGCATTCGCCTTTGGGATCAAGATTTCGCTGGTCGCCATCTTTGCTCAGAGCTGGGATAATTTCAGCGTCATCTACAGTATCGCAACACAAGTACCAGATTCCGTCGGCGCATCCATTCTCGCTCTCACTGGATCGGGCGACGAGGCCGGCGTTTATGAAAGCCTCGACAATATGGTGGCCCGTATCACGGCTTATGGCGACACCATCGGCGATCAAGCGGGTTGGGTCTTCGGGGCCGTGCTTGGCGCAATCTTCTTTGTTCTCTCAGCACTTTTCGCGGCTGTCACCGCAGGAATTATCGCCTTCGCCAAAATCGTCTTCGCGCTGATGATTGTGATAGCGCCGTTCATGATCATCACATCGCTATTCAAACCAACCCAATCCCTTTTTGAGGCCTGGAGCCGTGCAACTATTGGCTATGCTTTGATGCCCGTTGCCGCTGCTGGGGCTGCTGGCATCATCGTTGCCATCGCTGAGGCCATTGGCGATGCCTCCGCCGATCCCGTCGATGTTGAAACGGTCAGCCTGATCCTGCCATTCTTGGTCATTCTTCTGCTCAGCGCCGGGATCATGGCATCAGTCCCCTACATCGCCTCCAATCTTACCGGCGTCATGGGCATTGCATCCAACGCGGTTGGGCTCACTGGGCTGGCGCGTCGTGGCATCATCAACACAAGCGATTATGGCACGGGCAGTGCCACGCGCTTCGCAACGGGCAAATCACCACAAGAACTCCAGCAAGCGGTGAACAGCGGCGTTGTCAAAACGGGCGAAGCGATCCGTCGAACACCGGCAACAGCGCTCAACACCGTCAAATCTTTCCGCGCCCCATAACGAAAGACCAACACCAAAAATGAAGAGTCAAACTAGCCAAGACCAAAGCGACGCCTTTGCGGTGGATTTTATCTACGGCCCACGCAGGCGCGAACGATTTGCCTATTTTGTGGCGGCAGCTGGCGTTCTGGTCGGGCTGGCAGGAATGGTCGCTGGTGCAAGCTTGTTCCCGCTCAAATCGATTGAAACCTTTGTCGTCGTTGTCGACAAAGAAACCGGCCAAATGGACCGCGTCGCTGCCGTTCAAGCTCTGTCCTTATCTGAGAGCGATGCCATCATCCAAGCCAATCTTGTGGCCTATGTGGATGATCGAGAGACCTACGATCTGACGGACGGCGAACAACGGATCAATTCTGTCCTCGAACGATCAGACGGGGATGCCGCACGCACCTTGCGCGATCTTTGGACCTCGTCCAACGAAGACTACCCGATTGCCGTTTATGGCCGCGATGCCGTGATCGAAGTGGTGATCAAATCTGTGAACCAGATCGAGCCCGGCGTGGCGCAAGTGCGTTTTACCCGCACTCTGCGCCGCGCGCGCGACACCCGCTCGGTGACCCGCAGCTACGTGGCCACTGTTGGCTACGCCTTTGAACCTGAAACCCGCCAACGCCTGCAGGACGTATGGGCCAACCCCATGGGCTTCGTGGTCACCTCATACCGCGTCGACGCCGAGACTTTGGAGAACTGATCCCTTGAACACCGCTGCCTGTTTGATTTGTGCTGCCGCTTTGCTATCGGCGTCCCCTGCAATGTCCGAGACCGTTCCGCGAAGCGGGCCGCTCGACAATCGTGTGCGCACCGCAACTTACGTTGAGAACCAAGTCTTCGTGATTGAAACCGACTTGCGTCATTCAACGACTATCCACTTTGGGCAGGGCGAACGGTTTGACGTCGTCATCGTTGGCGACACCGAGAGTTTCCAAGTCGATCCGATCCCCGAGCTTGGCAATGTCCTGACCATCAAGCCACATGTCCAAGGGGCCTCAACCAACATGACGGTGATCACTAACCGCCGAACATATTCTTTCCATTTGCGTGAAGGGGCCATTCCGGGTCGCTCGGGCATGTTTTTCGAAGTGCGGTTTCGGTATCCAGAGGATGAGCGTCGCGCGGCAGCAGCCAGTACCCAACCCAAAGGCTTTGAGGCCCCTCGCAACTACAGCTACCGCGTCGCGGGCGAGGGCGATTTCCGCCCAACCCATATCTACGACGACGGGCGCTATACGTATTTCACCTTTCCTGAAAACGGCCGCCAACCCGCAGTTTTTAAGGCCGACGAGCAAGGCCGCGAGCGCACAGTAAACTGGACCCAGCAAGGCAACACGGTGCGGGTGCTCGGGGTGAACGAATTCTGGACTCTTCGCATTGGCGATGAGGCCATCTGCGCCTTGCGCGATGACAGCGCAATTTATGTGAGCAACTGAACATGGCAGACGAGAACACACCCGACCTGCGGGACCGCCTCAGCACGTTCAGTCAAAAGAACAAGACCAAACGCCGTGGCGGCAACATTGGGGTCGGGGCATTGGCGATCGCCCTTGCGCTTGGCGGAGGTGGTGCTGCCTATTTGCTGGCGACCAATCTGCAGGAAGGAACAACAGGCTTAGAAACATCCGACGTCGAGACGTTCCAAGACCAACGCACCGGAAATGGTGGCAGATTAGAATTCCCACCGGATGAAGCGGAACAGCAGGTTAATGATGCACTGATCGCGGTTGAAGAGGCACTCGATGTTCCGTCCCCTGTCCCAGCTGCAGAACCCAGTGCCGCAGTGCTCGAAGAAATCGCAAAACTAAGGGAAGCTCTTGCCGCCAGCCAATCGGCCCGCAACGCCGAAATCCAAGAAGCTGTCTCAGATCTGCGAGAAGCATTCCAAGTCCAGACAGACGCGCTTGAAGCCTCCATTGCTGCCAAAGATACCGAGATAGAAAACGCGCAGCGGCAGAGCGAAGCACGTTTGGCAGGACTACAAGCGATGTTGGATGCAGAACGTGCGCAGCGCGAAGGGCTCGAGGCAGAGATGGCACGCGATGGATTGATTGCAGATCAGCGGTTGCTCGAAGAACGCCAACGCCAGGAAGAAGAGCAGCGTCAGCGCGAAGTGGAGCAGGCCGCCCAAGAACTGCTAAACGCGCAGATCGTCTCTCCCTCGGTCGTTTATGCGGATGGCCCGCGGTCCACATCCGCTGGCGGAACAAATCCCACTGCTGCATTGGCAGGAGCGGATGGACCAACCCTGTCTGAAAACGAGCAGTACTTGCGACAAGGCGCACGGCCGTTGGACGTGCAAGAAGCGTCCCAAATGGCCTTCCCAGAGCGAACGCTTTCACAAGGCTCTGTCATTCAAGCTGCCTTGCAAACAGCAATCAACAGCGACCTGCCCGGCTCTGTTGTGGCGGTTGTGTCTGAACCGGTGCCTGCGTTTTCTGGCGATCAGATCCTGATCCCGCGCGGCTCCCGCCTTTTTGGCCAATACCGTTCCGGAATTGAGTTGAACCAAAAACGCATCCTGATCCTTTGGACACGCGTTCTGACCCCCGATGGGACGTCGATAGAAATCGCCTCCGTTGGCGGCGACCAGCTTGGACGCTCTGGGTTAACTGGGATCGTCGACACAAAGTTCGCTGAACGCTTTGGTGGCGCGGCTCTGATCTCGCTCATTGGCGCAGCACCTGCTGTCGCCGCAAACAGTACCGACAATGAAATAGCCAGCGAAGTACTTGAGGGGGTTTCTGGTGACCTCGAAGATGCCGTGGGATCTGTGATCGCTGAGCAAGTCTCGATCTCACCCACTATCTATATTGATCAAGGTGCATCCGTGACCGTCCTCGTCGACCGCGATGTGGTGATCTATTGAGCCAATCGCCCCTGCCTGCGTCATACTTGGAGCGATATCTTGAACCGTTTCGGGAGCTGCTACTGCGCGACGACATCGTCGAGATTGCAATCAATCCTGATGGCAAAGTCTGGATCGAAGCCGCAGGTGACGCGGCAATGCGTCATGAAGGTCAAATCGTAGACCGCGCCACGGCATTCAATTTGGCACAGACAATCGTCGGTGATGCCAATGCCCGCGTGTCAGAGAAAAACCCACTGGTATCCGGAAAAGTTGAATACGGAGGCCGCCCGCTGCGCGTTCAGGTCGCGGTTCCACCTGCCATTGAACAGGGCGCTTCGATCACAATCCGTTTGTTCGCAACTGCGGGCGTCACGGGGTACACACCATCCTATCTTTTTGGCAAAGCTGTTTCGCTCGACCAGTTGAGAGCTGAAAAGATGAAGGGCATTGCCAACCAAGCTGAAGAGAACCTTGAAGCAGCGTTGGAGGCCCTAGTACATCAAAGGCTCAATGTCTTGATCAGTGGTGGCACGTCGACAGGCAAGACCACCTTTGCCCGACATCTCCTTACTCATGTCGATGATGGCGAACGGCTAATCACGATTGAAGATGCGTTTGAACTGTTCCCTAGCCAACCCAATACGGTAGCCCTGCTGGCAAGTCGCGGCACTGGCACACAGAGAAGTTCGAATGCGCTTTTGCAAGCTTCTTTGCGGATGCGCCCTGACCGAATTATCGTTGGGGAACTGCGCGGGGACGAAGCCTTGACCTATCTTGAAGCGATCAACACCGGACACGGCGGGTCAGTCTCAACCATCCATGCGGAAACAGCTGAGCTCGCAATAGATCGTTTAGCAATAATGGTCTTGCAAGCGGGCACGCCGTTGAACTTCGCTGAGGTGCGGCAGTACATTCAGAAGTCGATCGATGTCATCGTCCAATTGGTGCGGGTAGATGGCAGACGCGGAATCGCTGAGTTTTATTTGCCCAACTAGACTCAATAATGCGCGACGATTGCTGATGGGGTGGATGGCTCCTCCTTCAACCGGCGTCGCAATGCGCCATAGTGCAGGTGTCAAAGTCTGCTTATGAGAGGAGCCACCCCATGCAAGTTACCACAATCGGTGTTGATCTGGCCAAGAACGTTTTCCAAGTTCACGGGATCACCGCCACTGAGGAAGTTGTGTTCAACAAGCCCCTGCGGCGGGCGCAGTTTCTTTCCTTCTTTGCGAAGTTGGAGCCCTGCCTGATTGGCATGGAGGCTTGCAGCAGCGCCCATCATTGGGCGCGCGAACTCACGGCCCTGGGCCACGAGGTTCGGTTGATCCCGCCGATGTATGTGAAGCCATACGTCAAACGCGGGAAGTCTGATGCCATTGATGCCGAAGCAATCTGTGAAGCGGTGACTCGCCCGACCATGCGCTTTGTCGCGATCAAGACGGTAGAACAGCAGTCGTTGCTATCGTTGCACCGGGCGCGTGATCTTCTGGTGCGCCAGAGAACGCAACTCATCAACAATCTGCGCGGTTTGGTTGCCGAGTTTGGCATCTTCATCCCGAGAGGTCTTGCCCGGGTGATTGAGTTTGCCGAAGACATCACACTTGGTGAAGTTCTCGATCTGCCGGACATCGCCAATGAGGTGATCCACAATCTGTGCGAGCAACTCATGTCTCTGCACAAACGGGTGCGTTGGTACGAAAATCGTGTCAAACAAGTCGCAAAAGAGGACGCGCGTGTTCGTCTTCTTCGTACGATCCCCGGTGTCGGTGCTGTGACGGCCTCTGCAATCATCGCTAGCATTGGAGATGGGCATCAGTTCCGTAATGGTCGGGAGTTCGCGGCCTGGCTGGGCCTGACCCCGGCGAACAAGTCCAGCGGCGGCAAGGATAAGTTGGGACGCATCACCAAGATGGGCGATCAGTATTTGCGATCCTTGCTCGTCGTCGGCATGACATCACTGGTTCGACAAACAAGGTCACACCCTGAACGCGCTAGCAAGTGGCTCACATCTTTGCTCGAACGCAAACCCGCACGCGTCGCAACCGTGGCCATGGCCAACAAGACCGCCCGGATCGTCTGGGCGGTCCTCACCCGCAACGAACCCTACAGCCCACGTGTTGCCGTCTGAGACGAAAGGAAAATGAGTTAGCAAGACCCGCGAGATGATGGTGCATAAGTCTGCCGCCAAAACCAAGACACTCCGCCGAATGGCGCGGGCAAAATAGCCCGCATAGCTGATAGGAACTTGGTTTGCGGAACCCATCAGGGCCAGCGGTCAAAACCGCGCAAACAGGCCGGACACATGACTGCTTCTGACAAATGCACAAATCGGATCAAAAATGTCTTGCTATGCAGGAGCCATCCACACAGGCCATTCGCTGCGCGGTGCACAAACTGGTAAGATGCGGACATTCCTGACATTGGATTTTATCAATTTGCTGACGCAGCATACTTTCGCGCCTGCCGCACGCCTTTTGTCGCAGCGCGGTGCATGTCGTCATTGCGGTCGTTCACTGCGGTCGATTCCGCCCGAAGCGACACTGGACTTTCGCCGCAGCTAGGTCAGACAGGAATGATGCGGGACTTAGCTGCCAGACACTGAACCTTTTGCTACGGCAGCTTTGCATTAGTCTCCGCCGTGCTGCGATTCCATGAGTCGAGACAGGTGAGAGTTTCGGTGAAGCAAGAACGTCCTGAGAAGATGCGGATAATCTACGGAAACGGCTTGCTTGACCGAAGGCCGCGCTGCCAGCTTTTCGCGCCATGCCAGCACCTTCTTTTTGCCGGTCAGAATGTCGAGTTCTGCGACGGTATCAAACGTGTCGAAATACCGGAAGATCGGACCAAAGACGGCATCCACCAATGTGAAATCGCGACCGGCGAAGAACGGCCCATCCCCCAATTGCGTCTCCAGTCGAGTGAACTTTTTCTTCAGCGTAGAAACTTTTTGGTTAAATGTTTCTGCGTCCTGAGCACTATACAACCCTGCTATGTCGTTCAGGATTGACGAGCCGAACTCAATCCAACCGCGGTGTTGCGCACGGGTGATTGCATTCGTGGGGTGGAGCGGTGATGACCGGGTATCTTCCAGATACTCCAATATCGCGGTAGATTCGAAAATCGCCTGGTGATTGTCGGACAAAACGGGTGTTTTACCGAGCGGGGAAATGGCGAGAAACCAATCAGGCTTGTTGGCAAGATCAATATCTGTGCGTTCAAAGGCTATGCCTTTTTCAAACATAGAGATTGCCGCCCGCTGGACATAGGGACAGAGGGCGTGGCTCATAAGATGAAGGGTCATTTAAGGGCTCCATATAGATGTAACTGCATCTATATGGGTTGGAAGCCGTGGTAAATCAAGGTTGATGCATCTGCATCTTTCTGCGTATTCTGTGAAATGATCACTCCTCACCCGGATACAATAAAGGCATGGACCTCTCTTTTGACTGTCAGCCAAAGTTTAGTTGACGCCATTGAAGCGGAACTCAAGAAGCAACAGCTTCCAAAGCTGAGCTGGTACGATGCCCTGCTTGAAATCGAAAAGGCCGGTCCTGACGGAATACGTCCTTACGAGTTGAAGGAGCGTTTACTGCTTCCGCAATACGGAACCTCACGGCTTTTAGACCGAATTGCGCAAGCAAACCTCATAGAGCGAGAGGAAGTCGAAAATGATCGGCGAGGTCAGATCATTCGGCTCACAAAAAAAGGTTTGGAAACTCGAAAAGCCATGTGGCCTGTTTATGCAAGAATGCTCATGACATCCATCGAACGTAAATTCAGCAACTCCGAACTCATTGAACTTAACCGCCTCTTAGGCAGGCTCGCAGTTGTGGAAAGCTGACACTCGAGCATCGCGCAGCATCGGTCAAACAGGGCTCGCTGCCGACGTTGTCCGATCTGACGATTTGCTCTCTTAGGTTGCGCGGCCTCGTCAAGCGGTGTGCCGAAAACGGTCGTTTCTGTCACATGAAGCCTTTTTACCAAAAACGTTGGAAGACCTTGTGACACAAACCCCTGGCGGAATGGGATTGGTTTTGTCACGTTTTTGGCCAAACGCTGAAGAGCAGACGTTGGGGCGGAGCGCAGCATCTGTCGAAGTGGGCTCAGCACAGACCAACGCCGCATGGAGCACAAACACCTGCTTTTAAATGGCGAACGGCGGGACCGTTCGCCAAAGTGGCTCAGATATCAATACGCTCAGCGATGCTCAGCGCATCTTCGAGCTCAACCCCAAGGTAACGTACTGTACTGTCGACCTTCGTATGACCCAGCAGCAACTGGACCGCACGGAGGTTGCCGGTCTTTCGATAGATCTCCGCTGCCTTTGTCCGGCGAAGTGAATGGGTGCCGTATCCGCTTGGCTCTAGCCCGATCGCCGTGACCCAATCACGCACCAACCGTCCATACTGGCGAGTTGAAATGTGGGGCCGGTCATGGAAGCGACTGGGAAACATAAACCGGTAAGCAAACATCTCGGGTGACTTGACCCACGCCAAGACGCTTTCACGTGTGTTTTCCGTCAGTTCAAACTGCACCGGTCGCTTGGTCTTGCTCTGGATGACTGACACGCGTTCTCGCACACGGTCATCCTTTGCCAGGTCAGTCACGGCCAATTTTACGAGATCACTGCCACGCAGCTTGCTATCGATGGCGACGTTGAAGAGCGCAAGATCGCGTAGATAACCTGCCAATTCGAGCCGAGCAGGGATCGCCCAGACCTGTTTTGGCAGCAAGGGCCGTTTCTGACCGATGATCCGCCCCTTGTTCCAGGCTCTGCGTTTCGGGGTGGTTGCGGGAAGTTGGACTCTTGGCATGATATGCCCTCCGATCCTCCCTCCGCACCCAATCATCAGCACCGCGCTGACAGGACGATCCCACCGTCTGATCGAAGGGCCGGTGTTAGAGACGCACGATGGCGATCGTTGCCGAGCAAGCGTTAGGCGGCTCTGAGCCCCCACCGGAAGTGCTGAAGTTTTGCTGCGTGCGCTCGCGGCGCGGAAATGGCTGCATTAGCGTAAATCTCTCCGCCGCTACGCGGCGGGAAAACCGGTCATTCATGCGAGCCGCCGCGGAAACGATACGCTGGTGGACCAAGTGGCGCAGATCTTGCTGCCATTCGATTTCTGTCATTGACTGACCGCCTTTCTGGTCGACCCGAAACAGCCGGATTTGCGCCGCAAATGGCCAAAAGTCAGGCCAGCTCCTCTTTTGACGGGCAAGCTAGGCTATACTATGCGCGACGCTGAAACGGAGACCAGTGATGATTGATCCATCTGTGCTTTCACCGCTAGACACTGTCCTGACACGGGCAGTGCAATTCGGGCAGACCTCCCGCAATGTGTGGATCAATGGCTGCCACCAGGCCCAGACCATTACTCAGATGGATATGTCATCCGGAGTGTTAATGTTTCCGGTCGTCGGGCTGAAACACATCACATACGGACAACAAACCTACATCGCAAAACCAGGAGAGTTACTTACCCTTCCAAAAGGCATACGTTGTGATGTGAAAAACACGCCAGAGTTTGGCCAGCGGCGGTTCCTGGGCGCTTCGCTTGTTTTTGATGCTGGCACTGTTGATTTGTTTCGCAAGGTCTACGCGGATCAACTTTCGTTCTTCTCGTTAACCCCAAAATGGAAAGCAAGGGGTGCAAACGAAGTCTATTCGCTGATTTCTGATTGGGTCGCCCACGATCAGAAATATCCGGCCTTATGTATCAAACGCACCAAGAGGGATGAGTGATGATTAAGACTCCAC
>OJEX01000088.1_pt1 | contig 32427 bp, 32 predicted proteins | sample 1593971 | NCBI WGS metagenome assembly OJEX01 (sample SAMN05416775, study PRJEB24817) | seawater metagenome | isolation source: Sea water | place: Canada:Atlantic | collected 2013-11 | reverse complement strand
GAAACTATAAAGTTAAAGATTAGCTAGTTATATGTGCTATTGCCCAGACCTTCACAGATAAGCACATGTTAATGTGACTATAAGTGCAATTGTTACCAATATCAGTCTATAAGCAATATCATATGTAAAGTCACCTTGAGGAGTTAAAAACTGTCCATACATTACTGCGATTGTGGTTGCTGCACTGAAACCAATGCCTGAAATCCCTCCCTCGCTTAAGTGTACCTTCAAGAAATAGAGGATACTTATGGCTGTGTTGTAGTTAAATGTGGGTAAAAGAAAATTCATTTTTATAAAGCCTCCCTTATCCACGTTTGATCTGAGTATTCTTTGTTATCTTCCATAAATCGAAACCAACTCAAATAATTCTCTATGTAGTCAGTTCCTATTGACGTGGTCAACTCAATTCAGACAACCCAGTTAAGCGGCTTTTTTCAATATCATCATTTCACTTTCATAATCATTTGGGCTTTTGTAACCTAGATAAGAGTGAGCGTCCGGCAAACTACACAGGATTAAGTTTGACATTCCATGGCAATAGTTTTTCTACATCAACATTTGCACCGCTTAGTTGCTCAAGACAATGGGCAATATAATCAAACGGGATGAGACCGTTCGCTTTTGCTGTTTATACCGAAAGAAAAACTATGCCGAACACATACTGTCCAATTTCATAAGTGTGCTGGTATTACTGTTATTTGGCTGTAAGGATCCAGTTTCTATTCGGTATAGTTTAACCCTAGAGTTACAGGCTGGTGAGAAAATTTAACAACTTATCGCTCGGTTTATAGTGAAGATCACTGTGCTTATTAAATGGCGCTACTTTTGCTAATGCCGCTTCCTTCAGTGCCATATGAGCATGTAAGTATCTTTGTGTCGTTTGTGTAGATTCATGTCCAAGCCACATCGCTATTACCGTGGTATCCACACCTGCGCTAAGCAGTTCCATTGCTGCGGTGTGTCGACTATGTCGTGCACGACATAGGCGTCATTCGTGCGCTATGCATACGCTTAAAGCAACACACGATATACGGAAAGTATCATTATGGCTGGGACATGCCGATCTTAAAAGCACTGAGATTTACTTGAGAATGGATCCAAGCTAAAAATTGGCAACACTAATGGAAACAGCGCCACCGTCTCTTAGACGAGGGAAATTCAAAGCACCAGATAAACTGCTGGAGATGTTAAAACCTAAAAGATATTATGTGCAGTGATAATGAAGTTAAACGTTAATCCTTAGCGATATCTCATCAATTACTGCACATAATAATTTACTGCACATAATGACGATTATGCGCTGCAGCGCATAATCGTCAGGGAATTGATGGCCTAGCAGCTGTTTGTCGCCATCGACTCTTGGCTGAGCCGTGCTCTGGCATTCTGTTTGTCTTTATCAACCGTAGTAAAACCATGATCCGTACCTTGGCGTACGACGGTACCGGGTTCTGGCTGATGACCAAGCGCTTATCAAAAGGAAAGTTCAAGGGTTGGCCCAATTCAAGTGAAATGATGGAGCCGATCGTTGCTAAAGCGTTACGTCAATTATTGATCGGAAATTATGATCCTTTGCCTCAAAAAAGATCCCTTTAATGAGATTAAATAATGGGGGAATTACGGCTTGATTTTTCATTTTATCGGATCATAATGCCCCTAAGCAGATGTGTCACCGCCACGCATCAACACAATAATAAACGAGTTGGATGTAACGTGAGTAAAGCTTTTACCGACATAGATGGCAAAGCATTAGAAGCACTTATCGCACGTGTCAGCGAAGCGAAAGAAAATAACCTCGCGTTAAGCAGCGAGGATTGCCAGTTATTACTTGATGCGCTGGTGACATTGGCGAGCATGCAAGACCGCTTGGCTAATCATGACGTGACCGTGCATAAGTTACGTAAATTATTGGGGATAGAGCGCTCATCAGAAAAGCGTGATGATGTAACCAAGCAGCCTAAAGCCGCTCCTAAAAAGCGAGATAAGAAATCAAAAAATGACAACGAAGGCTTCACCCCAGTGAAACCTAAAGTGACAGTTCATCCGTTAACTGAGTTGAGTAAAGGTGATAATTGCCCCGAGTGTTTAACGGGTAAAGTCTATAAAACCGAGCCTGGCAGCTTTTTACGCATCAGCGGACAAAGCCCATTTACGCCCGAGCAGCATGTGATGGAACGTGTTCGATGCAATACCTGTGGTGCTTATTTTACGGCCCCGTTACCAAACGATGTTTTAAAAGACGGCTCAGGCGCACAAAAATATGGTTACACGGCGCGAGCATTAATGGCAATTTACAAATACTTTGCTGGGCTACCTTTTTATCGCCAAGGCAGCATTCAACAATTGCTTGGCGTTAAAATGACCGCCTCAACCGTGTTTGATCAGGTTGAGCTGGTATGTAATGCTATTTATCCTGTCTATCTGCACTTATTTGCTTTAGCCTCAGATGCCGACCATTATTATTTAGATAATACGACCCACCGAATTCTTGATGCCAAACCGGTTGAGAAGAAAGTGCGTAACAGTAATAAAACCCGCTTACGCAGCGGGGTTTATACCTCGGGTGTGATAGCAACAACCAGAGATAACCGCGATATAGTCTTATTCGAAACCAACATCGGCCATCCGGGGGAGTTCATCGACAGTATTTTGCATAAACGCGCTAAATCCTCTCGAGCGCCCATCATCATGAGCGATGCGTTGCCCAGTAATCAGCCTTCTGTGCTAAAAGCGGTGATTTCACTGTGTAACTGTCATGCTAGGCGGCAATTTGTGGATGTGATAAATCACTTCCCCGATGAAGTTGAGCATATCCTCAAACGCTATGGCGAAATATGGACGAATGAGCATCGGGTTATTGAACAGGAATTAACGCCAGTAATGCGTCTTGCCTATCATCAGCAGCATTCGCTGCCGGTCATGGCAGAAATTAAGCTGTGGGGTGAAACCCATTTGAGCGAGGGCAGTATTGAAGAAAACAGCGGGCTGGGCAAAGCCATCCGGTATTTTATTAAACATTATGACGGGCTAAGTTGCTTTTGTACGCATGAAGGGGTCAAGCTCGACAATAACCAAATCGAGGCGATGTTAAAAATAATCGTAAGAGACAGAAGAAATGCGATGTTCCACAAAACCTTGCTTGGGGCAACCATCGGTGATGTTATTACGTCAATGATAGCCAGTGCTAGTGAAGCGGGGATAAACGTCTTCGATTATTTTACTGTTTTGCAGCAGAGCCAAGAAAAAGTAAAAACCACCCCTGAAAACTACTTGCCTTGGAATTACTTGGAAAATAATTAACCCCTCTTAATTACTATCAAATATTATACAGACTTGGGCTAATTACTCAGGTCAAGCTATGCTGCCGTAAGCTCACCTTATCTGGGTTGGTCGGATCAATTAAACCACGTCACAACTTGATGGCGAAGCTTTTTCAGTTGAGAGTAGTTTAAGTGGCTAACGTGATGTAATATGTTTTGAAACTGTTTAGAAGCCATGCTGCACCTACCGTTGCTGGGTTTCACTATATTAAGTATAGTTTACCAACACCTAAGTACAACACAGCCTCACAAAGACACATTAGGGTTTTTATTGAGGTATTTTAAATAATTTGGAGATACCATTATGTTACTTAAAACATTTAATATAAGACATCTTAGGGTTTTTATTGAGGTTGTTAAATATAAAAGTATTAGCAGAGCTTCGGAAAAGGTATTCCTTTCACAGCCTGCTATTACTCAGGCCATTGCTAAATTGGAAGTCATATTAAATACATCCCTATTTGATAGGCGCAATGATGGCATGTTTGTTACTAAGTCAGGTAAGGTCTTCGCCTTAAGGTTGCAGCGGGCAATAGACATTTTGCTTTCGGGTCTCAAAGATACGATTAGGTTCAGGGGCACTAAAGGATCGCAACCGAGTTATCTATTAAAAATGCTTACAACAACTCAATTAAGAGCGCTGATAGCGGTGTCTGAGGCGCAGAATTTCAGTATTGCTAGTCGAAACTTGAATGTTTCCCAGTCCTCATTACATCGTGCGGCCCGTGAGTTAGAAAGCCTGCTAGAAGTGGTACTATTTGAAAAAACCAGTACCGGAATTATGCTAAGTAAAGCGGCAAGTGTCTTGGTTAAAGCGAGTAAGTTGGCATTTTCAGAAATAGCCCAAGGTCAGGATGAGATCAACTCCATTGATGACCAAGAAATAGGGCAGATAGTCATTGGCAGCATGCCGTTCGCTAGAACCTCGGTATTGCCCGACGCAATCATTAAATTTTCCGATCAGTTTCCCTATTTCAAAATTAAAGTTAATGACGGTCCTTATGATGATCTCTTAAATTACCTACGTCAGGGTGATATCGATGTGCTAATTGGCGCATTACGTTTTCCCGTACTAGCAGGTGATGTAATTCAGAAAGAGATATTCACATCACCTGTTGAAGTTGTGGCGCGTACTAATCACCCTCTGTGTCGAGTAGATCATGTCGCTATCGAAGAGTTGAAAGAATACCCTTGGGTGATCCCTAAAATAGGTACGCCTACTCGGACTGTTTTTGAATCAGTATTTAATGAAAAGGGTATTGGTACACCACAAAGGCTGATAGAAACCGGTTCTCAAATCCTCATACGTGGTCTGCTGCTAGGCAGCGACCGATTGACAATGATTTCTAAACACCAAATTCAACATGAGTTAGATATGAATATACTTAAGCTAATTCCTTATAAGCTAGATCACCCTTCCCGAGCAATAGGAGTTACAGTGAGACGTGGCTGGAAACCTACTGCTACGCAGATTGTATTTATTAATATGCTTAGTGCTAATGATGGTTATATCGATATTGATGAACAATAGTTGTCTTACCTATGCGAAAAATGAATAGCTATGTTGAATAACTAATTATCTTTATAAGGGTCTAAAGGATACCTTTGGCTTGCAAGATGAACAATTTACACTGACTGTTGGCACGTTTATCCGCGATCAACCAGAAAACAGTTCATCGCTGTACAGTAGGCAGAATTTTATTTTGACAATCTGTCTATCAACCTTTAGATGCTATGTTTTTCCAAATAGTTACCAACTTAACAGTAATTAACGGAAACAGAGCCAGTAAAATATAAATATAATAATATGAGGAAATGAGAATGTTAAAACAGTCAACTAGCAAGCTATTATTGATATCGTCGCTATGCGCATTTACCAATGCTGCCTTAGCGGGATATGAGATCAAGATAACGGATCAAGATACTATTACTTTCGGAGGGTATATCAAAGTCAATGCACGGTATGTTGATGGCGATGTAGCCTACAAAGATTTTTGGACTGGTACAGGGACAGCATTAGCCAAAAGTAATTCACAATTTAGAATTAATGCAAATGAAACGCGGTTTAATACCAAATACGTCCATGGCGATGTCATGGGTTACATTGAACTAGATTTTCTCGGTGGCGGTGGCAACCAAATCATCTCAAACTCGGCAAATCCTCGTCTTCGCCATGCCTATATTAAGTATCAAAATATCTTAGCGGGTCAAACCTGGACTACCCTCATGAATACCAGTGCTCTGCCAGAGACTGCCGACCATGCTGGCGCCACGGTAGGAATAGCCTTTAATCGTCAAGGCCAGTTACGCTACACCATGGGTAACTTCCAATTTTCGATTGAAAATCCAGAAACTTGGGGTGGTGATACAACCAACGATGATATACCTGATGTTATTGCTAAATATACCTTCAAAGGCGACTGGGGCAACGTATCTATTTCGGGCTTAGGGCGTAGTTTAACTACCCTTACTGGCAATAGCGAAACGACGTTTGGTGCTTCAATTGCCGGGCGATTAAAAACAATTGGTAAAGATGACTTGAGGTTTCAGTTCCACAAAGGTGAGCTTGGTCGTTACGTTAGTGGCGGTGCCGCGAAAGGTTTGTACAATGACAAAGTTGAAGACATGACATCTTACTTAGTTGCTTATCGTCATTATTGGACTGATACTCTACGCAGCACCCTATTATATGGTGAGGTTGAGGCAGATCTTTCTGGGGCTGAGCGTAGCCAGTGGAGCATCAATTTATTTCAAAACCTAACAAGCAAGTTAGCTGTTGGGGCAGAAGTTGGTCAGTTCTCGATGGACGAACAGTCTGTTGACTCCAATTATGGCCAAATTACGTTGAAATACACACTTTAATTCGCCTATTGTAATTAATCACGTGATAGGAGTAGATTTTAACTAACATCTACTCCTATACAACAGGCATTACTTACAATATAGCTGCAAGTTCATTGATTACGGGTATAAATGCCTGCACTTGAGTTTTTAAACAGTGGTTTATACCATTATTAATGAATCATTATAACAATTATAATAAGGTAATAGAAATGAAGTACAATAAAATACAAAAAATAGGTCTTATGCTCGTATCAATCGCATGTGGTTTGAGCTCAAGTTTTACTTCTGCAAATGAATACAATTTAGACTTGGCTGGAGCCTCTCCAGGAGGTCTTTGGGCGATGATTGGCGCAGGAGTAAACCAAGCTGTAAAAGCTGAAAATCCCAAGTCAACAATTACTTACCAGACCTCAGGAGGAGGACTCGCTAACATAGGCCTGCTTGAGCGGGATGGTGCTAGTATGGCGATAATTCATGATGCTGAGTTGCTTATAGCCAAGAACGGCAGCGCTCCGTTTACGGCACCGATAACGGATCTTAGAGTATTAGCTTATCTATATACCTGGGCGCCGATGCAGCCTGTTATATCAAAGTCATTTGCTGAAAAGTGGAAAATATCCAGTTTTGAGGATATTGCAAAGGTCAAGGCTCCAATCACTATTGCTATTAATAAACGTGGCAATGTGACTTCACAAGTTGCTGAAAAGATGTTGGAAGCGATAGGTGCTAGCATTGATAACATCGAAAGTTGGGGCGGCAGGGTGATTTATGCCGCTTCTGGTGAACAGACAACCTTGATGAAAGATCGCAGGGTTGATATGTTTATGAATGGGCTTTTCGTTGGGCATCGCGGCATCATGCAAGTGGCATCTAGTATTGATGTAAGTCTATTACCACTGTCAGAAAAAACCATCAAAACCGTCTCCGAACAGACTGGCTCTGAACCTTTTGTTATTCCTGGTGACTCCTACAAATGGGCACCTAATGATATCCCTGGAGTAGCACTGGGAGCGGCATTAGTCGTGCGCCAGGATATGGATAGTGAAGTGGCTTATAACCTGACTAAGGCACTGTTCAAAAATTATAAAAAAATAGCAGGAGTACACCGTGCTATGAATGCGTTGACACCTGAGATTATGGCTTCTATGAAAGTAGTGCCTTACCATAAAGGAGCGAGACGCTACCTAAAAGAAGTAGGTAAACTATAACACTGTAAGGGCATTGTGACGTCGCTGTAGGGCGTGGCTGGATATAGAATTGAACATAACTCATTTAATAATTAAATTATTAAGGTTGTTCAATCCTTAACACAATGCCGTCGAACATCTGTACGCTATATAAAAAAATAATAATAGTATTATTGTTATGAGGTGATTTATGAAAGAATTTTTGTCTATATTAACTTCGACAGGGTCAAAGCGAGTACTAAAAGGACCTTTGGGGATCGCCGTTAATGGGTTTGCAGCATTAGTTGCAATTGCGGTCATTATAACTACCACATTTATTTATATCGATCTTTATATAATGACGACTGTGTTTCTATCGGTTTTAATGAGCTTGCTATTTTTGACTGTTTCAGCTGGTCCAAGGGGTAAAAAAGAGGGACCAAGCATACTAGATTGGTGTTGTGTCGTTGCAAGTCTTGCCGTGGGGATATATTTCTTAGTCGAAAGTGAGCGAATCGCGGAAAGAATTACCTTGCTAAATTTGCTAGAAATGCCTGACCTCGTCGCTGCCAGCGTACTATTGGCACTGACCATGGAAGCAACCCGGCGAACAGTTGGCTTCGGTTTAACCAGTGTCGTTTTGGTATTTGTCTCCTACAACCTACTGGGGGATAGTCTGCCTGGAGCGCTCGGATTCAGAGAAATAAGTTATAATCACTTTCTCGATATTATGTTGTTTACAACGGATGGCGTGTTCGGGGTTCCGTTACGCGTTGCAGCGACTTACGCCTTCCTTTTTGTGTTATTTGGAACCTTTCTTGCTAAGGCAGGGGGCGCTGACTTTTTTTACAATCTGGCCGCGTCATTGACTGGACGGAGTGTGGGTGGACCCGCTAAAATAGCAGTTATTTCCTCAGGGCTTTATGGAACAATGTCTGGTAGTCCCACTTCCGATGTCGTGACTACGGGTTCGGTAACTATCCCTATTATGCAAAGGCTCGGCTATAGTAAGGCCCTGTCTGGTAGTGTAGAAGTGGCTGCGTCAACTGGTGGCAGCTTGCTCCCTCCCGTGATGGGATCGGCCGCTTTTATTATGGCGGAATATACCGGTATCGAATATCGTGATATCGCGATCGCCGGGATCGTTCCTGCGTTGTTATATTACCTCTGTGTTTTTACACAAGTACATCTGCGCTCTAAGAAACTTGGTATAAATGGCTTATCAGAAGATCAGATCCCGTCGTTAACCAAGACGTTGAAAGAAGGTTGGCAATTTTTAATTCCTCTAGCCGTATTATCGGGCGCGTTGCTAATGGGATACTCTCCAAGCTTTGTCGCCGTTTGTGCAACGGCTGTCGTGCTTCTTGCATCGCAAGTTAACCCGACGAACCGCATGGGTCTTAAATCAGTCTGGAATGCACTTGGTGAAACGACCTTACGCATGGTCGCTGTCGTTGCTGCCTGCGCAGCCGCAGGACTGGTAATAGGTGGAATTTCTATGACTGGATTGGGAGGTAAATTTGCTGATCTGGTATTCCTTTTGGCCGGTGATAGCGCATTCATGGCGCTCGTTATTTCTGCGTTATTGGCGATTATTATGGGTATGGGTATGCCTACACCCTCTGCTTATATCCTCGCGGCAATACTAGTTGGTCCAACCTTGTTGGCGATGGACTTTACGATGCTTCAGACCAATATGTTTATTCTATATTTTGCTGTGTTATCGGCCATGACGCCCCCTGTAGCAGTAGCTGCCTTTGCGGCATCGGCTATCGCTGACGCCCCACCGTTGCGCATTGCGACTGGCGCAGTAAGGCTTTCAATTGCTGCTTTCATCGTTCCCTTTATTTTCATTTACGATCAAGGGCTACTGTTGGAAGGCGATATATTTGATATCGCTATGGCTTGTATGACGGCTGTGAGTGGTGTATTGCTATTAAGTGTCGCTGCCGAGGGTTTCTGGAAAACAAAGTTAAGTATTATTCCGAGATTATTGTTTGCCGGAGCTGGGTTCTTGTTTATGATGCCTAATACTTGGGCGCTTATACCTGCAATACTATTCGTCGGCATAGCTCTGATGGTGTCTTCGCGAGAGCCCTGTAAATCACTTCAAAATCCAGCGAAGTGTAGTAAACGCTCAATATAATAACTATCTCGTGGAACTCATTGTTCCGATAGCTAAAATAAAAATCCCCGCAGTAAGTTGTCTCGATTCGGCTTGTTTTTCATTACGTGAAAGCGGGGTATTAATTATGGGGTAAGACAGTTTTCTAAGGATATTCATCAATTAAATTATCTCATACTGCATTAATCAAAACATATTTAGAGGTGAAAAATGGCTGTTTGTATTACTGATATTACTCGTCCGAATCCAGAAACTGTTGCAAAGTACCAAGGTGCGGAAGCAGCTACAGTACACGAAGCACAAGGTAGAAAAGGGTTGTTAGCACATTACATGCGTCCTATTTACCGCCCTGCTTCTATTGCAGGTCCTGCTGTAACTTGTGAAGTTTCACCTGGCGATAACTGGATGATCCATGTTGCCGTAGAACAATGTCAACCAGGCGATATTTTGGTAGTAAAACCTACAAGTGACTGCATCGACGGTTATTTTGGTGATTTATTAGCAACATCATTGCAAGCTAGAGGCGTTAAAGGCTTAATTATTGATGGCGGTGTTAGAGATACAGCCACCTTAACTAAAATGGGGTTTCCTGTTTGGTCTAAAGCTGTTTTCGGACAAGGTACAGTAAAAGAAACCATTGCTAACGTTAATACACCTATTACTTGTGCAGGGGCTTATATTCGCCCAGGCGACATCATTGTTGCTGATGACGATGGTGTAGTGGTAGTTCAGCAAGAAGAAGCTGATAGCGTACATGAAAAAGTACTAAGCCGTGTTGCAAATGAAGAAGATAAACGCGTTCGTTTAGCAAGTGGTGAATTAGGATTAGATATTTATAATATGCGCCAGCGATTAGCCGATAAAGGTCTGCGCTATGTTAAGCAAGGCGAGGAAGCCTAGCATGCAAAAGCCTATCCCCTGTTCAATTATGCGCGGTGGAACGTCTAAAGGACTCTATTTTCTTGCTGACGATCTACCCACTGATATCAAAGAACGTAATCAACTGTTATTAGCGGCAATGGGATCGCCTGATATGCGTCAGATCGACGGTTTAGGAGGGGCTCATCCTTTAACCAGCAAGGTTGCTATCGTTAGTCGCTCAGAACATGCTGATGTCGATTATTTGTTTTTACAGGTAGTAGTAGATAAAACTGAAGTTAGTGATGTTCAAAATTGCGGTAACATTCTCGCAGGTGTAGGTCCTTTTGCTATTGAGCAAGGACTTGTGCCAGCGAATGAAAATTTTACTGATGTGCGTATTCATATGGTCAATACGGGATCTTATGCGATTGCCAGAGTTCAAACTCCTAATGGTGTAGTTAACTATAGCGGTGATGCAAAAATAGACGGTGTTCCTGGTACCAGTGCTTCGGTATTAATCGATTTTTTAGATATTGCAGGATCAAGTTGCGGCGCTTTATTTCCAACAGGAAAAAGCCAAAATATTATCAATGGTGTTAGCGTAACTTGTATAGATAACGGTATGCCAGTGGTATTAATACAAGCAAGTGATTTTGGTTTAACCGGTTCTGAGTCACCAGCAGAATTAGAAGCGAATAGTAATCTTAAAGACAAGGTTGAAGCTATTCGTCTCCAAGCGGGCCAACTGATGAATCTCGGTGATGTTAGCAATAAAACTGTACCTAAAATGAGCTTGGTTTCTAAACCGTTAAGTGGCGGTTTAGTTAATACGCGTACTTTTATTCCTCATCGTGTACACGAAGCAATTGGGGTATTAGGTTCAGTTAGTGTCGCGACAGCTTGCGTACTTAAAGGTACTGTTGCTCATGACCTGCTTCAACAAGACTTTCCCGATGGCAGTACCGAGATCGTGGTAGAACACCCTACAGGACAATTTACTGTAGAAATGGAGCTTAGTGATAGCAGTAATTTTACTCACTTTAAAGTTCAGAGAGCTGCTTTATTACGCACAACGCGTTTATTAATGCGTGGCGAAGCAATGATAGAAATTTCATACACTTAATAACACATTGACACTCACTTTACTGCCTTGACTTTCCCTTAAAACAGGTAACTTATCGAGGTAGGTAAACGAATCAAATTAGATGAGGAAAAGTAAATGATTATAGATTGCCATGGCCACTACACAACAGCTCCAGAGCCGTTACAATTGTTTCGTGAGGCACAAATAAAAGCCTTTAAAGAAGGCAAAGCCCTACCTGAACTACCGCATATTAGCGATGACCAAATTCGCGAAAGTATTGAACAAAATCAAATGAGATTGTTAAAAGAGCGAGGCTTGGATATGACCATATTCTCGCCAAGAGCTTCTGCAATGGCACATCATATAGGTAACGAAGCAGTTTCAAAACAATGGACTTCAGCCTGTAACGACTTAATTGCTAGAGTTGTAGAATTATACCCAGAAACATTTATTGGCGTGTGTCAATTACCACAGTCTCCGGGTGTTCCAATTAAAAACTCTATTGAAGAATTAGAACGTTCTGTTAATGATTTAGGCTTTGTTGGTTGTAACTTAAACCCAGATCCATCAGGTGGACATTGGACATCAAAACCATTAACAGATCCTAGCTGGTATCCGCTCTATGAAAAAATGGTTGAATTAGATGTACCTGCCATGATCCACGTATCTGGATCATGTAATCCAAACTTTCATGCGACTGGCGCGCATTATATGAATGCTGATACAACAGCATTTATGCAGCTTTTAGAAGGGAACTTATTTAAAGACTTTCCTGATTTACGTTTTATCATTCCTCACGGCGGTGGAGCGGTTCCTTATCACTGGGGACGCTACCGTGGTTTAGCTGACATGATGAAACAGCCGCCATTAAATGAACATTTAATGAAAAACGTTTATTTTGATACCTGTGTTTATCATCAACCGGGTATTGATTTATTATTTGAAGTAATTGAATTAGAAAATATTTTATTTGGATCAGAAATGGTTGGTGCTGTGCGCGGTATCGATTCTGAAACAGGTTTCTATTTTGATGACACTAAACGCTATGTTGATAATTTAGGGTTAAGCCCAGAAGATAGAACAAAAATTTATTCTGGTAATGCACGTCGTGTTTATCCACGTTTAGATAAAATTTTAAAAGGTATGGGATTATGAGCAAGTTTGTAATGGATGCCAATTGGTTGCATTGGCATCAATCACCAACAAAACCGAGCTTTGTAGTGCCAGAAGGTGCGGTAGACGCACATTGCCATGTATTTGGCCCTGGTGACCAATTTGGTTTTGCACCTGAGCGTAAATACACGCCATGTGATGCATCAAAAGATCAGTTATGGAATTTACGTGACTACTTAGGTTTTGACCGTAATGTTATTGTTCAAGCAACTTGTCACGGTGCAGATAACAGCGCATTGGTTGATGCATTAGAAGCCTCTAATGGTTTAGCACGTGGTGTTGCTACCATTAAAGAAGATATAACTGACGCGGAGCTTGATAAATTACATGCTGCTGGTGTTCGTAGTGTACGTTTTAACTTTGTTAAACGTTTAGTTGATGCACTACCTTTTGATTCACTAAAAAGAATTGCAGACAGAATTGTAACGCGTGATTGGCACATTGTTATTTATTTTGAAAGCCAAGATTTACCCGAGTTATACGACTTCTTTACAAGCTTACCTACAACATTAGTAGTTGATCATATGGGTCGCCCCGATGTAACTAAACCTGTTGACGGCGAAGAGTTTGCTTTGTTTTTAAAATTTATGGCTGAAAACGAAAATGTTTGGTCAAAAGTAAGCTGTCCAGAACGTATATCGGTAGATGGCCCTTCTAAGGAATATCAAGATGTTGTTCCTTTTGCACGTAAAGTGGTAGAAAGCTTTCCCGACCGTGTTTTATGGGGTACCGATTGGCCTCATCCGAACATGAAGAGTCACATACCAGACGATGGTAAATTAGTGAATATGATCCCACTATTTGCCCCAACAAAAGAGCTACAACATAAATTGTTAGTCGCAAACCCAATGCGTCTATATTGGTCAAAATAACACATAATTTAACCTAATAGTTTAAGGTAATGATAATGACACAAGATAAATCATATAAAGATGTTCCGGGTACAACAATATTTGATGCGGAGATGGCTAGCATTGGTTTTCATTTAAACCAATTTTGTATGTCTTTAATGAAAGCACCTAATCGTGAACGGTTTGCACAAGACGAAAAAGCGTATTTAGATGAATGGCCAATGACAGAAGAGCAAAAGCAGTCTGTTATGTCGCGAGATTATAATCATATGATGAGTTTAGGTGGCAACATCTACTTTCTAGCAAAAATATTTTCTAGTGACGGTATTAGCTTTCAAGCAGCAGCGTCAACAATGACAGGTATGACACAAGACGAGTACGCACAAATGATGCTTAACGGCGGTCGTCAACCTGTAAAAAAAGATTCAAAGGGTGGTAAGTAAAATGGCTAAAATTTCTGCAGGTGTTGCCACATCACATGTACCGGCAATTGGTGCCGCAATTGATAATGGCATAACAGATACTGACTATTGGAAACCGTTATTTGAGGGTTATGATTTTGCCAAAAAATGGATAGCTGAAAAAAAACCTGATGTTGTGTTATTAGTCTATAACGATCATGCATCGGCTTTTGATCTTAACTTTGTTCCTACCTTTGCAATAGCAACGGGTGAAGAGTTTACACCCGCTGATGAAGGTTGGGGTCCTCGTCCTGTGCCTAATGTACAAGGTCATCCAAAACTTGCTTCTCATATTGCACAGTCTGTTATCCAAGATAATTTTGACTTAACCGTAGTAAATACATTAGATGTTGATCATGGTTTAACCGTGCCTTTATCATTGATGTTTGGTCAACCAGAAAACTGGCCATGTAAGGTTATTCCTATTGCAGTTAATGTTGTATTATTTCCACCACCGTCAGGTAGCCGTTGTTATGCATTAGGTAAAGCTATTGCCAAAGCAGTAGAAAGTTTTGACGAAGATTTAAATATTCAAATTTGGGGCACCGGTGGCATGAGTCATCAACTTCAAGGTCCTCGTGCTGGTTTAATTAATAAAGAATTTGATAATAACTTTTTAGATCGCATTGTCGACGATGCTGAAGAATTATCAAAAATTCCACATCTTGATTATGTACAGGAAGCGGGTTCTGAAGGTATTGAATTGGTTATGTGGTTGATTATGCGTGGTGCATTAAATGATAACGTTGATCTTAAAAAACGTTTTTATCATGTACCCGCTTCAAATACTGCAGTAGGTCATTTGGTCCTTGAAAATAAATAGATTTGGAGAATAAAATGAAAGTTATCGTTGTAGGTCCTGGTGCATTTGGCATCAAGCATTTAGATGCCATTAAAAATATTGATGGTGTGGACGTTGTTGCTTTGGTAGGTCGCGATTACGAGAAAACCAAAGCTGTTGCTGCCGAATATAGTATTGATCAAATTTTTACTGATTTAGATGAAGCGCTAAAAATAGAGGCTGATGCGGTAATTTTGTGTACACCAACACAACAACATGCCGCGCAATCAATTCAATGTATGAAAGCGGGTCAACATGTACAAGTTGAAATTCCATTAGCCGATACCTGGGAAGATTCTTTAGCCGTTGTTAAAGCACAAGAAGAAACTGGATTAACGTGTATGGTTGGCCATACGCGTCGTTTTAATCCTTCACACCAATTAGTAAATAAACGTATTCAAAATGGTGAACTAAATATTCAACAAATGGACGTGCAAACTTACTTTTTCCGTCGTAAGAATATTAATGCTAAAGGTGAAGCGCGTTCTTGGACTGATCACCTATTGTGGCATCATGCGGCACATACTGTTGATTTGTTTGCTTATCAAGCAGGTAGTAAAGTGGTTAAAGCAAATGCGATTCAAGGACCCATTCACCCTGAGCTAGGTATCGCTTTAGACATGTCGATTCAACTTCAAGCAGAAAATGGTGCTATTTGTACATTATCATTATCATTTAATAATGATGGTCCTTTAGGTACTTTCTTCCGTTACATTTGTGACAATGGCACTTATTTAGCGCGTTATGATGATTTGTTTGACGGTAAAGATGAACAAATTGACGTATCTAATGTTGCTGTATCAATGAACGGTATTGAGTTACAAGATAGAGAATTTTTTGCTGCAATTAGAGAAGGCCGTGAGCCTAACTCTAGCGTCAACCAAGTGCTTGATTGCTACAAAGTGCTACACGATTTAGAACAACAATTAAATAGCTAAATTTTTACTTATAAAAGTAAATAAAAATCAATTTTCTTAGGAGTTTGAGCATGAATAAGCGCGTGATAAATGGTATATCACTTAATCCTATTGGTTTAGGTTGCATGAATCTAAGTCATGCGTATGGTCAACCTCCAACAGAAAAAGAGGCCTCTCGTTTATTACTTGAGGCAATTGATTTAGGTGTCGATCATTTCGACACCGCCGCGCTTTATGGCTTTGGTAAAAATGAATGTTTAGTGGGTAAAGTACTTAAGCCTATTAGACAAAATATCTTTCTTGCTAGTAAGTGCGGCATGACAGGTGTCGATGATAAACGAGTGATTGACGGACGCCCTAAAACACTTAGAGCCACTATTGAACAATCATTAACTAATTTACAAACTGATGTGCTTGATTTGTATTACCTTCATCGTTTAGATAAAAATGTACCCATTGAAGAAAGTATCGGTGAATTATCACGGATGGTGGAAGAAGGTAAAATTAAAAGTATCGGTTTATCTGAAGTTTCAGCTAACACTTTAGAATGCGCTAATAAGGAACATAAAATTGCCGCTGTACAAACCGAGTATTCACTATGGACGCGTAATGCTGAAATAGCAGTGCTAGATTCCTGTAACACTCTAGGGATTGCTTTTATTGCTTTTTCTCCTCTAGCAAGAGGGTTCTTAACTGGAGAAGTTACAGAGCCATCGGCATTAATTGATGGGGATATCAGAAAGGGGATGCCGCGTTTTCAATCGCCCCACTTTGAGCAAAATAAAACACTATTGAATATAGTACGTGAAATAAGTAATCAAGCTAACTGTTCCTTGGCACAGGTAAACTTAGCATGGTTGTTACATCAAGGTGACAACATTCTGCCTATTCCCGGCACAACACAAACGACACATTTGCGAGATAATATAGGCGCTACAGATATTAACCTTACTCGCGAACAATTATCTACTCTTGATAAGGCGTTTATGCCTGAAGCTATTAGCGGTAGAAGGTATCCTTTGCCTACCCAAAAAGAAATAGACACCGAAGAATTCTAAATCAATATGATGTTTAAATAGTGTCAGTATTCACCAACGGTATTTTAGAGCCATTCACCACCCTATTATTAATATGCTTGGCTGGGTTTACTTCATTTTTAACCGCAGCACTTGGCGCTGGTGGTGGCTTATTACTTTTAGTTGTTATGGCGTCTATTTTGCCGATGGCCGTTGTTATACCCTTACACGGGTTAGTACAACTTGGATCTAACGCTAATCGCATGTTAATGACATTTCGCTATATTGACGCACAGATGTTAGCTTTTTTTGCCATAGGCGCAATTATTGGTGCTATTGGCGCGACATTTTTAGTCGTAGAATTACCCCTTGAATTGATGAAAATAGCTGTGGGCTTATTTGTTATATTTCTGCTCTGGGGTGCAACGCCAACGATCCGAGAAACGTCTAATACTTGGCGAGTTATCGTAGGATTGACTACTACTTTTATATCGATGTTCGTTGGAGCCAGTGGACCATTAGTTGGTAGCCTTATGCATGTACATGGTTATGAGAAAATGCGATTTATCGCTACCTTTTCTAGCTGTATGACCTTTCAGCATTTATTAAAAGCCATTGTTTTTGGGTTTATTGGTTTTTCATTTTGGCAATGGCTACCATTAATTGTAGCTATGATTATCAGTGGTGTAATAGGAACATGGCTGGGATTGAAACAGTTAAAAAAAATATCAAATAAAAAATTTAAATTTAAATTTCGGTTCATTCTAAGCCTTCTTTGTGTTCAATTAATTGTACAAGCTATATTACAAATCATTGAACAAAAAAATTTCCTCTACTAACTTATAATTTTATTTAATCAAACTCTCAAGTAAAATAATGATTCAAAGTATCGTGCTCAACAAACTTTAACTACAGGTTTGCATTCAAACCAGTAGATTTTATCTGACTCGTTTACATGTTCGACTTTAATTTTCACAAACTATTGAAATAGAAGCTCCCAAAGTCCGACTTACAAATCGTAAATCTCTAAGGCGTTAAGTGCCCCAGAGCGAGTTAGAAACTAAAATTTTATGCTATACCTATTGCTCTCAACAACCATATTTCTTATTATCGAATTAATAATAAAAACTAAAATGGAAAAACAACAATGAATAAAGGTCAATTGGTAGATAAAATAGCAGAAAGTGCAGATATCACTAAAGCTTCAGCAGGCCTTGCATTAGATAGTTTAATGGCAGCGATTACATCTGAATTAGCTGATGGTGGTGATGTTGCTCTGGTAGGGTTTGGGACATTTAAAGTGTCAGCTCGTGCTGCGCGTAAAGGTCGTAACCCGCAAACTGGTGCTGAGATTCAAATTGCTGCCGCTAATGTTCCTAGCTTTAAAGCGGGTAAAACTTTAAAAGATGCATGTAATAGCTGATTAGACATTTTTAATAGCTCACGACTGTGAGCTAGAATAGACATTAAAGTTCACTCTTTGACTCTGTTAATCTCGGCTTAACATTATCAATGCATCCGCATAGTCAAAGGAATAAGTAACCACTACAAATCAACCAGTTACTTGAAACGAAAAAACCAACCCGAAGGTTAGCTTTTCGGCGAAGTGTAACTTGTTTATTTTCAACTAAAACAAAAACTTAAGTTTTTAAAATAAAATGGAATGTAACACTAAATCTAGCGAAGTTTGTAACACTTTGCCAATAAAATTGCTGCCCCCCTATGATATAAATTTATTGTACTTTCGACGCTATCGCAATATTAAATGATAATTACTGAAAAATCCTAAACATGGAAATTATTGCTAGGCTGTGTAGAACTAGTATTGCTATGATAGAACAACATTACAGTCATGTAGTACCTAGAATGCTTAAGAATGAATTATCAGGTGTTAATTTTGAACAAGACAGCTCAGTGAAAGAATTACTAAACAGATGAAAGCTTGGGAGCTTTGAATTTAAAGCTCGAGGGTGTATATAGCTAGTGGCAGTACTTCATTTAATCATCTTTTTCCACAAATCATATTTCTTAAAAGCATATATTTTTAATTGTAAGTAAATGTCTTATACTTACAATATTAGCAATACTATATAAAAGGTGAACTCATGGCACGTACAATGACCGTTGATACCGGTGAAGACTTACGCGGTTTTGTTGAAAGTCTAGTTGAATCTGGTGGATATAAAACAAATAGCGAAGTCGTTCGAGATGGCTTGAGATTATTACAAGAAAAACAGGCTGCCTCAAAACTTGAAACACTTCGTCAATTAATTGATGAAGGGGAAAGTAGTGGTGACGCTGTTGATTGGAATGTAAATGAATTTTTAAGACAGATGAAAAAGAACAAACATTAAGATGAAAAATAATAATACATTTCGCTTAAAGCCAAAAGCAGTAAACGATCTAGAAAGTATTTATCAATATAGTTATCAAGAGTTTGGGCATTTGAGAGCCGAGCAATATATTAAAGATTTAGATACTTCTTTTCATCAATTAGCTCAGGATCCAAACTTAGGACGAAATTGTAAGCATATTCGATCGAGGCTATTAGCTTTTAATGTTGTCTCACATGTTGTTTTTTTTCAATTATCTTCTTACGGCATCCAGATATTGAGGGTTTTGCATAATTCCATGGATTATGCCCACCATTTAAAGTGAATTCTTAGCACCTGAGCCTAAAGTATTAGTGAGTATTTAGTGGATATTATCATTTCAGCAAGCAATGATTTTGCAAAGTGGTTAGGCTTAGACTTACCGCGCATTCCAAGTGAAGATGGTAAACGCATTGGTACCCAACCAATCACGTCAAATGAAAGTACTCTCTCGTGGCAATGTCAGGCGTTAAGAGACCATTCTCGCTCACAGGTTGCCACCATTATAGCCGTAGAAGCAAACAGTCGTTACTGTATTATTTTTCCCAATTTAGTCAAAATGTCGATGTGCGAATTTGAACAGGAATTAAAACGACGTTGGTTAAAAGAAAATATCATAATGGCGGTTGAAAGTGGTGCTATATTGCCAAACAACACTGCAAAAGTAGAAATACAATTTAATAAAACGTTAATGAATTTTAACTGGTTCAAAAATACTGATTTAAGTGTTAATGGTCATGTTTCTGATACTGAACAATGGATCAGAGCTGGCTCTGCACTACACCGAACAAATTATCTTGGTGAAACGGAGGCTATTGAGCTTGGTTTTCACATTAATAAAATGCGAAAAAAGGTTAAAATAAGTAAGCAGAAGAGGCTACACGAGCGATTTATTCCTGTTGCCCGATTGCTAGATGATGCCTTATTTCGCTTTGCTCATGGCTTAAGCCATGATAAATACCCCAACACTAATGAAGGATGCTTTCCAAACCCATATAAGTTATATCAGAAGAAAAATATAGATAAATTAACAGCACATGAAGTCACAACAGAAACACGACCTTCAAATGTCATCTACCTCAACCAATTTAAAAGTGGTAGCTAATGTCTTATAAACCACCATTTCAACTAACAAATGAAATACTCAATATTGTTGCTGATATTAGTCAGTTGCTCGGACATTGGTCAGCAAATGATAAAAACCTGCTTTCTCCTGTGCTTAGACGCGGTAATCGAATTAAAACTATCCAAGCCTCGCTCGCAATAGAAAATAACACTTTATCTTTAGAGCAAGTTACTGCAGTGATATCAGGTAAAAAAGTATTAGGTTTACCTCATGAAATTCAAGAAGTGAGAAATGCCTTTAAAACTTATGAAAACCTTACTTCGTGGCAGGCAACAAATTCGCGTGATTTATTATCAGCACATCAATCACTTATGTATGGCTTAGTAGATGATGCTGGCAAATACCGTGATGCAGGCGTTGGCGTTTATCGAGAAAAACAGTTAATCCACATGGCACCACCAGCCAATAGAGTTTCGTTATTGATAGATGATTTACTTAACTGGTTGAAAAATACTGATTGTCATCCATTGATTGCAAGTTGTATTTTTCATTATGAATTTGAATTCATCCATCCATTCTCAGATGGTAATGGCAGAATGGGGAGATTATGGCAAACCTTATACCTTAGCCAATGGCAACCAATATTTGCATACCTGCCAGTAGAAACTGTCATTAAAGATCAACAAAATGAATATTACCGAGCGTTGTCAGCTTCAGATAAAGCAAGTGATTCAACCGCATTTATATTTTTTATGCTCAAGGCATTACATTCAGCAATGATTGAAGTTATTTCAGATCAAAGCGATCAAGTAACAGTACAAGTAAGCGATCAAGTAAAATCCTTATTAAGTTGGCTCAATAATAAAGAACCGCAAAAGCTTGTAATTATAATGGAGGCGTTAGCATTAAAGCATCGACCTACATTTAAGAATAACTATATAGCTCCTGCTTTAGAAGCCGGGCTAGTAGCAATGACAGAGCCTGATTCGCCAAGAAGTCCAAGGCAAAAATATTATATAACCAAGGTTGGTAACAATCTATTTCATTCACTTTAGTTAACTTTGTAAATTATTAGATGATGGGTATTTTAGATTATATACTCTAACTCGCTTTGTGCCCCATTGCGCCATAGAAAATTAATTTGTCAGGCCTAAAAATTCATATTAATCGAATGTCAGCTTTCAGGATTTTCAATAAAAGTATAATGTTATTTTTACAAGTTTGAAGATGATAATTTAGAACAATTTCAACATCTAGTTTAGGACTGCTTAGTCGGAGCAGAAGTCATAAAGGAATCATTGGTGCTAGCGACCGCTTTAAGTCTTGGAGCTGCCGTTAGTAAAGCAAACGCTATCGTCAACAATGCACAAAATCTCAGAGAAGTTTGTTAACGACTCTATTGCTCAAACTTGTCGTTATGGTACTAAAGACTGAGGGAAGCTCCATGGAAAAATCAAAAACTGCTTAATCGATTTTTGGGTATGAAACTTTGTTACTCTCTCACAGTTGGACATAAAAAACGTACATACCGTTATACATGGTATGTACGTTCTGAATAAACCACTAAAGCACTGTAGTGCAAGGCCTATCACTCACGAATAGACATGGTTTTTACTATATACTCGAATCAGAGGTCATATTCATTGGATTTTTAAAACTTATGCCGCTACACCTTCAGGAATTTTAACCTTTTCTGGTGTCTGATCTTCTGGCTTTATAGCGATGAATGGAGCTAAAGCACTTCGCTTATCTGCATTTAAAAACTCTTCTGGTAAATCAATATTAGGCATTAATTCACATGCTCTCGCCCATACCTGGTTTTTCTGAACATAGTCTTTTCGTGTGGCATTGGTGGTTTTATATAGATATACGGTGTTCATAATTCTTCGTATATTACGCATTTCATCGTTGATATTTGTGTTGGCTTGGGGGCTATCCATTACAGCAATATGCTGTGCTAACTTAATTAATCGAAACATTTTGTCTGCATCAAGTATTAAATAAGTCAATTGGAAAGCCATAGCACTGTTAAATTTCAAGTCCATTTTCAACGGTCTAACGTTTAAAGATTCACTAAGGTTAAGGTTTGAAGGTATTTTACCCTTTACCCATTTTGTAAAGTGAGCTGTCTTCTCTTCCATTTGTTTTCTAGCAAGAATGATTTCTTCATGTAAATTATAAAAAATATAATCCGCAAAAGGATCATCTTTTTTTATTGCGGTTTCCATCGAGGCCGCAATACTCGCAAATTTATATAGCCCAATAACACCGCGTTGTGATGTCTTTCCACCAGCTTCAGGAACCTTAATTTGCTTGCCCTGAATTAAGGTCGCGGCATGTTTTGTATGGATAGTGGCTGATATTTGAGATTGTAATTTACCTATATCATTAGGATTACTTGTGGAGTTACCATCAATGAAATCGTGTAATAAGGAATTATTATCCTTCTCGTCATTTAAAAGGTTGTCTAATTCGTTCATGTTTTTTACCCCGTTAATTTATCGTGCGCTTAATAAACGCTTTTGCTCAAGATCTTTTCCCCTTGACTCATATTCAGCATTAATTCTTTCTATTAAGACAGAGCAGTAATACTTACTATTCGTTCTTGAATTAACCATTGAGCCATTGTTGAAATGATATAACAGGGTTTTCCATAGATGTGAGAATGGCGGCATGATCCCATCGGCATGAAAATCTAGCGATATTTCAATCAAAACATTAACTAGTTCTTCTTTGGTTCCATCTTCATTAAATTGTCCAATATATTTAATACTGTTCATTTCTATGTATTCAAATAAATTGTGAGCATCTTCTTGGTTTTGATTTTTAAGCCCTGCAACTGTGGCTAAATCTAACTTCTTTCTTAGGAGCTTGATTTTTTCAATACTAACGCCAGTTAAAATATTGATGGTTTCCCTATATGCACCAAGCTTAATTAACTCAATCGCCTTGATATAACGGCATAAGAAGAGCTTATAATCAGCAATAAAATCTTGAAAACAAATAATTTCACCTGACGTTTCAAGGGTTTTTTCATAATCTGAAAATAGCATAGACGATAATTTGTGATTTAAATTACCAAGAGATTCTTGTTTTTTTATGTATAATACATCATGAAAATCAACAGAATGAAGGTTACTGATTTTTAGAATATCGGTTGTATTATTTATATCTGCTCTTTCAATCATATTAAAAAAATCAATTTCCATATTTCGAGCAAACTGTTCAACTAGAAAATTACTCACTTGCAATCCATCCATTTTTTAGTAATTCAAACGCTGTGTTTCTATATGCTGTTCTAGTTGTTATTAATAACTCCGTAGCCTGATATGCTATATCTACATTCAACGTTCTAAAAAGATTAGATATTAATTTAGTCAGAAACGTAGATCTGGTATTAGCTTTCTTTAAGTAATGTTCTTCCGGTAAATAGCCTTGAATTAAACTCAAAACACCTTTTTGAGATATTGATATAGACCAAACCGATAAAGCTAACAACTTGTCTTCAGTGCGAATTTTAGAGGTCTTTTCTTTGATAGGTAAATAAAACCCATCAATCTCCAAAATGTCATAGTTCCGTATAAAAATAGCGTTGATTTCTTTCTTAATAGACTCTACACCTTTAGCTAAAGACGTAGCGTTAACTTCAAAATCATCATCAAAAAGGATAGATACTAATATTTTATTTATCGTTTCTTCGTTGTATTTTTTTTGTAGGGAGCTGACTATTGATAAAGCTTTGAAGCATTGACTTCTAGTTAAGTTTTGACGTAACAACAATGCTTTTAACGGTAATAATTTAGCGTAATCATAGAAGGTAGTTCTTGAGCTTATGCTACTAATTGCAAAAGCATCTCTTTTTTCAGGGGTTTTAGCTATTAATGTAAAGACATCACTAGCAATGACTCTTTCAGAATATGTAGCTTTTACTTCGTCCAAAACACAATCCATATATTTAAACAGAAAACATTAGTGTTTTTCATAAAAACGACTAACTATCACTATAATGTTAAACCCTAAAGCAAAAAAAACAACACTTAAGGTATTAAAAACGGCACTTACATAGTCATTTATTATAAAAAATGAACAAATACCCGTTGATTCAACAACAATATAACACTTTAAGTATTAAATACACAGATAACAAGCCAACATTTGCAAAAACGATTAACAAATAGACAGTTTGTTTTATAAGTAAGCCTTTACAATGGTTAAAAAGAGGATTTGTTTTTATGCAAAATCAACAATTGAAGTCAAAATCATATTCCGAGTATCGCTAAATTTTTCTGTTGTTATCAGTGATATAAAATCTGGCTTGAAAAGTATTCCTGATATACTCTTGCTTTTCTTTCTCTCACCAACGGCTTGAAATGATAGGATGTTTTTAAGCGAGATATCTTTATAATGGTGGTTTTTAGAAAAAATATCATTTTGACAGTGCATCATAAGTTTTTTATTAAAGTCTGTTGGTTCACAGCCTAATAAGTTAATTATCTTCTCCTTACCCACATCTTTAATGAACTCGTTAAAAATAACCGGTGAAACAAGCATCATACATCCACCAACAAAATGAATTGGTGCGCCTTTCTTATTTATATCAAAGCTTTTTAGTCTAAATGAGCGAGACAAGAAATTAATGAATTCATCAAATATAGCATCTTTGTTTTTAGGTCTGCTTTGAACTGAATTATTAGTATCTTTCAATTCAGTTGGGTTAATAATTTCTGGTGAAATTTCTTGGGTATCTGTAATTTCTTCATCATTATAAGAATCTAAAGGGGGTGTTTGGCTAAGCTGTTTATCTAATACCGTAATCTCAGCTTCTTGAGGACTTGTGATTGAATCAACAAAGCTATGAGCATTAATTGTATTTGGCTCACTCTCAATCTCACCAGCTACAACCTCACCTTGTTTGTTTTCTTCACCAGGTAATTCAATAGTCATTTTAGTTTCAAAATACTTATGCTCTGGATCTATTTTACTTCTAAAAAAGCGTAGCAAAGGAAGTTTTACACTCCACGAATTTTCGTCATTTATTGAGTAATAGGTATAGTGCTGATTATTGACCTGATCTATGAAACCAGCATCTTTTAGGATGGCATAACAAATAATAGGTTGAGTTAGCTTAATTTTAGATCCGTTAGCACTTAAAACGCTGTCAATTAACGTGTGACACCGAGGATGAACAACATAGATAAATTCTTTAGTAACCCAAGCAAAAGTACCTTTTACATTTAACCCTTTACCCCCTGAATACATTTCAGGATTATCAAGACATATTTTAAGTGCATCAACAATAGCTACAGCTCGACTATTAATATTTATATTTGAAACTGTTTTGTTAACTGTTTGGTTGTCCATACCATCATATAGACTATTTGATATAACAGTGGTTTGAGAATACTTATCAGAAACAGACTTTAAATTACTGGATGTGGAATGCCTATCGGCATTAACGACTATAGATCCCAACTTATTTGCTTCAACGTAATTACCAGACAAACAATGAATAACTTCTCTATATAATAAAGACTCTTTCAATAGCCAGTTCATACCTTCTCTAGTAACAACTTGAGTAAGTAAAATTAAACCGGCTGATTTATGATCTTTTATCTTCCTGCTTGGATAAAACCTATAAATATACTCTGTACCCGTAGGCATAGGCCCATAAATAATATTATGAATATCATCAGAATCAGCATTATAGTATTCAATATCTGTTACAAGTTTTCCTAAATCATGGCAAAGCGCAGCTACAACAACAGCAAAGGTGAATACGTCCTTTTTCTGCATAATCATATCTTCTTGATCTGACCTATAAACAAATCCCTCTCTTTGCCTTAAAGCTACAACAACACATTCAAAACAATGGTCTATAAATCCGTATTTATGGCTGTGATGTTGGTTATCTGATGCAGATACGCTCTGTGCTAACCTAGCAAAATTTACAAACATCTCACCATAGAGCTTGTCATACATTGAATCATTGATGCTTAATGATGTTTTTATATCTAATAATTTATGTTTTTGTCTTTCAAGAAGAAAATCACCACTTTCTGATAGAAGAGAATTAGCTAACCGTTTTGTTTTTGTATTTGTATTTACCTTTGGTTTACTTTCTTCTGTTTTAAAAAAGTTTTTAAACATAACTAAACCCTCATTTCTAAAAAGAAATTTTTAACACAAAACGGAGAGTTTTCATTGTGCATAATAATAGGTTCACCATCATCCAAATGTTCTATTTTGAATTGTTTGAATGATTGCTGAGCCGGATTCCACTCTTTAGATTTAACGTAAACACCAATATTTGAATAAGTTGATTCTTCTAATGCTGCATTTAAAACGTCATTAAGATCAAGAGGCGTAGGTGTGTTACTTAAAGTCGCGGTAAAAATAGAGTGTTCTATTTCTTCAATGATAGAATACTCTTTAGAACCGTTTCTAATAAGTAACCCTGTATACGTAGTATGTAATCGCTTTAATTTGACAAGTGTGTCGCTTGGAAATAAGCGCACTAATAATTCGGGAAATTTTTTCATTATAAGCTCATGTGTATATAGAAATACTAGCTTATCAAAATAGATTGTAACGCTGAGTGTAACGCGGCTTTGGCTTTGTAATACAGTTATTGACTGTTTAATAACATGGGTTATAATGCAGCTATCTCGATGTAGTTCCTTACTGATTTGAGATGTTTGGATGTAAACCAAGGCGGCTGATTACCGCCTTTTTCTTTGCCTAAAATTCACCTTACAAATATAAAATGCTCTTGAGAATCGAATCAAAACCCACTCTATCAACCTCACTTCTTGGACACTTCATATTTTGAATGTATGAAATTACATAGCTTTCTGGTACATCAAAGGCTTGTAACTCATAACTATCAAGATAAAAGAATGGATTAGAGAAAAGTAAATTTAAGTGATTGTTGTTTTTTGACTCATTAAAAATACACTCTTTGAACTTTTCACAGTCTATATCTGATTTAATTTTACTCAAAATAAATGGAATGTCATATTTCAATATTTCTGATAAGAACGAATAAGGTTTATATTGAGTTTCCAAAACAATACAAGTTATAGCTTTTTTTATTGATTCTTTAGTAAAGGGAAAATAATAAACAAGTTTCAAAAGTTCTTCAAAATGTATTGAAGGGAGGTTATCACTTTTTATGTTATCTATAAAAAAGGCTCTGATAAACGGAGGTTCTGAGTTTAATTCTGAAGTTACATTTTCCCCCAACAACTTCAAAAATGAAGTGTCTGAACTCGATACGTAAGCAGCAATTTTTACTGTAGCTGGAAGTTCTTGACTTAAATTCTCTTGGAGTAAGTCAAGAAGGCTATAATTTCTATACTTTAGAATTTCTTTTTGTTCTTTAAGATTAAGCATTTAACCCAAACATATTATTTTAAATTCAATTCTGGATTTTGTACTATGTATTAAGAACAAACAAGCTTTTTTTCTCAAGAAATAGAATAACGACCAGACATTAAAATAGGTTTACCCTCACCCAAGTATTTTCCTTGTAGGTATTTAGCCCCAACACTTTCCGCTAAGCAATAGTCTTCTAAAGTATCAATGCCCGAAAAAATAAAAGTTGTGTCCTTTCCTTGATCTAAAAAGAATGAAATGAAAATTTTCTTCATTTTAGTAGAGCAAGTGGATAGGTTTACCTTTAAGAAATCCATAGGAGAACCTAAAAACATGTAGGAGATACCTTTTTTAGAGCTAGTAAACATTACTTGATACCCTATTCTTTTAAAGTCATTCAGCTGATTTATGACTTTTTCTTTTTCTGAGGCAGAACAGAAGTCATCAAAAACATTTAAAACTATGCGACTTATAGCAGGAGTTAAAGAAACTTTACTCAAAAGGAATTTGATAAAAAGGCCATTCAGAACAGTTGATTTAGATAAAGTTAATTCTACAAAAAATGAATTGTCACTATGCTTTTCAATTATAGAGAGTGAATCAATTAATGTTCTTAGCTCATATAAATAAATTGACCGTTCAGATAAAGGTAATTCATATACATTACTCCCCATGACAGAAGGAATGACAGTGAACATCTTAATATTGTTATCTTTAACTATTGGCTGAAAAGTATTTATTCTCTGATCTTTATCAGAAATAATTCTTTCAAAATCTTTATCAGTTATTGGCATCTGTAATATCGACCTAACATTAATTATTATATGCGCGGATTCTACAGACTATTTGTTAGGCGTGTGATTATGGCAGCTTATTTATCGGTTATATCCAAAGCTTTAATTTTATCGAGAATTGTCGAGAAAACCCAGTGATCTTTAGCCGCTGGGATGAATCGATTAACTAACCTTGTTCTTGAATGTATTTTCGGATTGTTTCAGCAGAAGCGTTGCCAACAGAGCAAACAAAATAGCCATCAGACCAAAATGTTTTTTCTAGCCAAAATTGTTTTCCAAGTGACTGAAAGTATCCCCAGATTTGAGAAGTTGTCATCTGCTTAATATTCCTGACATGCTGAGAAACGCTGTACTTAGGGCTTATCGTCATGAGTATATGAACATGATCTTTGTCTATTTCGATCTCCTCGACGGAAAAATCGGAAAATTGTGAAACTCTTTGTATGGATTTTTTGACGAACTGACCAACATCCCCCACTAACAGTTGTTTTCGATATTTAACTACAAGAATTAAATGCAGAGCAATTAGATACTTACAGTGAGAGTTAGTTTGATATTCCACTTGACAACCTCGACTTATACAGTAGTCTATACAGTATATGAAAAAGACGCTCAGATACAATTATCGACTCAAACCGACAGCAGAACAAGAAACCAAACTCGTTGAGTTTGGGGCATACGCCCGTGGCGTATGGAACCTGTTGTTGTCTGAAAATATGCGTCGATATAGATATGATAAAGCCTTTTTGTTTTACCATGAAATGGCTGGATTAATTCGTGACTTGAAAAGATTCGATGAATTCTCATGGTTAAAAGCCTTTGATTCTGCGGCTTCACAGCAAGTAGCCCGTGATTTGGAAACTGCGTTAAAAAACTCATTCACAAAAGGTCGATTGCAGAAGTTCCCGACATTTAAGGTGAGTTTCAAACAAAAAAAACTCCACGATGATAGCTTTAGGTGCGTCAATAATTCCAACTGCATACGCATTGAAAAAGGCGCTATTAGCATCCCAAAGATCGGAAAAGTGCCGATTGTTTTGCATCGAAAACTAGCCAGTAAAATTAAGACTTCTACCGTCCAAACGCGCCATGGTAAATGGTATGTTTCGCTGACACAAGAAGTGGAGTGTAAGAGCGCAAAGGAAGTGTTATCGACGCTTGTGGGCTATGATATCAACAGCCAACACACAGTTGTTGGCTCAAACGGTCTGTACGTTATAAACCCAAAGGTTTTTAAAAAATCTTCAAATAAACTAAAGCAAATTCAAGTCCAGTTGAGTCGTCGAAGGAAAGGATCTAATCGCTGGCAAAAAACCAAAGTACGCTTAAATAAACTTCACGGAAAAATCTCTCGACAAAGGCTTTCCTTTGCACATGAAATTAGTTGTTCGATAGCCAAGACCAGCGATATCATAGTGTTTGAGAATTTAAACGTGAAGGGTATGCAGCAATTTAATGGCAAAATGGTAAACGATAATGTGATGGGCATGCTCACAGAATTAACCAAATACAAAGCTGAATTAAATGGAGCTGTTTACCATGAAATAGGTCGTTATGTTAAATCGTCAGGCATTTGTTATGAATGTCAGCATGAACATAAATTCGACTTAAGTGTGAGAAATTTCGCGTGTGAAAGCTGCGGTACAGTGCAGTGCAGAGATTTGTCTGCGGCTAAATCTGTAGCAAGTACAGGCGAAAAAGATTTAATAGCTAATGGAATATTAGTTAGGGCGTTGCCCAAACCTCAGCAGAAATCAGCTTCTAAAACGAAAGTCTTTGAGCAATCAAAGTTTGGTGCGGGATCTGAGAAAAAAGAAGCAGCCTAATTTAGGTTTGCAGAAGCCCAGTGATCTTTAGTCGCAGGGTAGTTCACATAAATACAGTGCATGGCCTCCAATGAGCCTTATTATTTTCTCCCTTAACTCATCAAAACCATCCAAATTAATTTTATCGTCTTGATAGACTAAATTAATTCCTTTAAAACACTGAAATACTGTGAAGGTCTGGGGAAAGCACTTAGCTAAGTTTTACATTCCAGGGTAATAATGTTTCGGTATCAAGTGCAGGATTGATAAGTTGCTCTAGGCAATACATGAGATCATCGAATGGTACTAACCTTTGATGGAAAAGGCATTGTCATGCGGCCAGGCTCATTAAGAGAATGCACAAAAAAGAAGGCTAAAAAGTCTCAAAAGTTGAATTCGAGACTAAGCGCAGGCGAGAAAAAATACCGTAAGCGCATGGCGCAAGTAGCCTCTGTCTATACGGTATTGCCCCATCATCGTAGCGCTGAGTCTATTATGAAGTGTGATGAAAATAATGTACGCACTGTCAGTGCGCCAGCGAGAAATAAGCGGGTTTGGCCTAGCGTAGAACGAGAGGCAAAGGAGGTTATTTTTGATGGTTTTAAAGAAGCTTTACAGCGAGATCCGAAGCAAGCACGTCAATGGGTTGTAGTGATGGACTTTATTCATGTGCTTGAGTATCTATGGAAAGCCGCTTGGTGCTTCTTTGATAAAGGCGATGAAGCAGTCGAAGCGTGGATCAGCAAATATGCAATTAAACTATTAAAAGGTGGCAGTAGCCAGGTGGCCAAAGGGCTTCGTCAAAGTGCGACTAAGCGAAAATTAACCAGACGAGATGCCGTCGATAGTTGTGCTAAGTACTTACTTAATAATACGAAAAGACTGCGGTACGATAAGGCCCTGGCAGCAGGGTTTCCCATCGCCTTAATTGAAGGTGTAGCTTTCCTCAGAGGCAACTATGCTGCAAGCGAATAAAATTGCTTCCATACCGTTTTATCTTCTGAGTTAATCATCTGCCCTTGCTTGAGCATCGAGCAAAGCTTAACACCCGCTAATGTCGCTTCTGATCCAACCCAAGACTTCCATCCTAAACATTGGTGCATTTTACCTTTCACTTTTCGATGACTCTGCTCGACAATATTATACCAATTTGATTAATTTTGTGACCTAATTGGTTTTATTTTTCATACATTGATATCAGTAGTTATGATCACACTTGAATCCATTGATTTTAAATCCCTTATAGCAAAAGAAACTAATGGGCGAATGCGGGTTCGTTTGATGGCTCTTTCTCATATCAAAGATGGCGCTAATAACACACAGACGGCACGAAATTTACATATTAGTCGACGTATTGTTAATGACTGGATTAAAAGGTTTTATGAACAAGGTCTTGATGGTTTAAAAGAAAAAAAAGCCTCGCTCTGGGCGACCTGGTAATCTAAATGAACAACAGCTCTCTCAGTTAAGCCAGTACATTCATGATAATAGTATTAAACCCAAAGGCGGAAGGCTCAAAGCACAAACACTTGTTGCTTATATTACTCAAGAATTTAAAGTCGACTATTCAATTGATAATATTTATCGACTTTTACATCAGCTAGGCTTCTCATGGATAACTAGTCGGTCAAGGCACCCTAAGCAATCAGATGAAGTACAAGAAGCTTTTAAAAAAAATTCGAAATGGAAATGATCCTTACGATCCCGTGGAATGTCAGCCTTAAAAATTTAGGTGTGTGGTTTCAAAATGAAGGACGCTTTGGCCAGCAGAATACAACGACAAGGCTATAGGCAACAAAAGGAACAAGGCCAAAAGCGGTTAAGCAACAGCAGTTTGAGTATGCTTATCTTTTTGGTGCTGTTTACCCCGCAACAGGAGACACCGAGGCATTAATCGCTCCAATCATGAATATGGATGTGATGGAAAAACACTTATCATTGATCTCCCAAAAAGTGCCCAAGGGACGACACGCCGTGATAGTTGTGGATGGTGCAGCTTGGCATCAAGCCCATTTAACCGAAAAATTTGATAACTTATCAATCATAAAGTTACCACCCTATTCACCTGAACTAAATCCTATTGAGCAAGTATGGCAATGGCTGAGGCAAAATGAATTAGCGAACAGATGTTTTAGTGGATATGAAGATATTGTTAATGAATGTAGCCGAGCCTGGAATGTTTTTATTTCAGATGCATCTAGGGTGATAGATCTTTGCTCTAGAGACTGGATAAAAGTGGGAAGTTAATTAATCAAATTGGTATTTCACGGTTAGCACCTCAATCATACAAAGCATATACCCTGAAAACCAAAGCTGAACATTGAGGGTATCAAGCGCCGCAATATTCGCTCCGCTTTTAT
>OJEX01000082.1_pt1 | contig 35414 bp, 44 predicted proteins | sample 1593971 | NCBI WGS metagenome assembly OJEX01 (sample SAMN05416775, study PRJEB24817) | seawater metagenome | isolation source: Sea water | place: Canada:Atlantic | collected 2013-11 | reverse complement strand
TCCGGCCTTATGTATCAAACGCACCAAGAGGGATGAGTGATGATTAAGACTCCACATCCTCCTTATCCACGCATAGCCTGCAAAAATGATTCACTTGAAGAGGGCGTGGCGAGACACGAACCGACTGTTGGGCGGTACAGCCACGTACATAGCGTTCGTAGTCCTGCCAGCTTTGGGGTTGGGGCTGCACTATCTGGCAGATGGTGTTGCCCCAATGTCTGACGAGGCGAATATCTGGGCTCTTTACATGCTAGCCCCCTTGGGAATAGCTTTTTTGGCAATGTTTCTTTGGAATTTAGCCTGTTCACCGTACCGAATTATGCGGGATGAGAGAAATGCGTTAAGCTTAAAGTTGAGGGATCAAGTCCCCCAAATGTCCTTGCACGAATTTTGGAAATCAAGAGAATATTTTACTGTTAAGGAGACCTCTTGCTTGCTTGCGCGTGTTCCAATTTCGAACGGAGAACTTACAGGTATCGCAAGTGGTCAATTATATGACATCTGCAAAAAAATATATGCGGGCGATTTGGAACCTCAGAGTATGTCAAGTACACAGGTGAGTTTTTTGGAAATGGCCCGCCGGTTTGAAGAGTTTGGAGGGAGTGAAGGTCCACCTAAGTGGATGGAAAACTGCGAAATCACTAAAGACCAAGCAATATCACTCGGCGCTAAACCCGCAGATCGTGAACTTCAATTGCAGCCAGTGCTTGCAACATAAACGCAGCGCTAAACTTCCCGCGAGACAGCTTGTTGCGCACATTCGGTTCTTTATCTCCAATCAAATCTGCAAGTTTGGCGTAAGTAATGCCTTGCCGTTTCAATTCGGACTTCAAAATGTTCGCCGCTTTGGCCTCCCAATCGCTTTGATCTGGCATGATGTATCTCCATATATGATAAAGGCATCGTATATGTGATATTTGCCATTGTAAACCATATCTTTATGTACTATATATGTGATATAGGTAACCAAAGGTAAGACAATGGCACAGCACTTTCTTCTTTCAGCGGCATCACGCACCCTTAGCCTTCGCAGCATCTACAAAGCTGGCGAAGCGGCGGCGCATGATACGTTCTGCAAGATGCGCTGGCCTGAAACAGACGGCGCGGCGGTTTGTCCCCAGTGCAGCCACGGTGAGACGTACAAGATCACCACTCGTCGCAAGTTCAAATGCAAGAATTGTCACCACCAGTTTAGCGTCACGTCCGGCACAATCTTTGCATCGCGCAAGATGGACTTCGTTGACCTGTTGGCCGCGATCTGCCTGATCGTGAACGCGGCTAAGGGCATGAGCATGGTTCAGCTTTCCCGCGATATCGACTGCCAGTACAAGACAGCCTTCGTGCTGGCGCACAAGCTGCGTGAGGCGATTGCACGTGAGGTCCAGACAGGCGAAGTTCTAGAAGGCCATGTAGAGATTGATGGTGCGTATTTTGGCGGTCACATTCGCCCACACAATGAAAAGGCCAAGCGCGTTGATCGCCGCCTAAAGGCGCACCAGACAGGCACACGCCGCGTTGTAGTGGCCCTGCGTGAGCGCACAGGCCGCACACTGCCATTCGTGGCTATGACCGAAGGCGAAGGCGTAGCGATGGCGCAAGAGAACGTATCGCGCATGGCGACCATGTCAGCGGACGAAGCAAGCCACTGGGATGTGCTTCACATGGGCTACAACGTGGACCGCGTGAACCACTCACAGATTTACAGCGACCACGGCAAGCACACCAACATGGTTGAGTCGTTCTTCTCACGCCTGCGCAACATGATCCAAGGCCAGCACCACGGCGTTTCGCCAAACTACCTGCACCAGTATGCAAACCACTCCGCATGGTTGGAAGACAACCGCCGTACCGACAACGGCACACTGGCGCACATCGTTGTGTCTAACGCGATGGACGCGCCTGTGTCGCGCAACTGGAAGGGTTACTGGCAGCGGACGGCTTGAATTTCTCAACACTGACAGTTAACTTAATAATGTTAAGTAAATCTTTTACTTTTGGGACGATGGTCAAGCCTTGAACGGCAAGACTTGCCGAGCGGTAAATTTTTCAACATATGTCTCCACAACGTGTTACGATTCGGAAGATTGGCATGAAGCCAATGATATTGGAGGTTCAAAATGACTAGAACACCATGCAAGAGCGCATCCGCAGGGTGGTTGTGATGCCGTTTGATTTTTCACCTACTTCGAGAAGCGGTTGGGACTATCGCGGTTGCTTTACAATTGATCCGGTAAGGGGTGCTGAGGCTTGGGAAAAATTGAGCCGAAACCAGTGGGGCTTGGAGTTAGGTATGCTCCCAAAGACTCTTCATGACGCGCTTCTTGACACGCTGAGGGAGAGAAAAACGCTCGCAGGCAAGTTAGGTAAATAAGTTGACCGATGAAAACACGGACCCTCCAAGGGACGGAGAAATACTTGGTCCAGACAGCCCACAAAGAGTCAACACCCCCGAAGGCGACAACTATATTGCTTTGATATCTCAGTACACTGAGCGCCCAGACTTGCTCATTGAAACGTTAGAAAAACATGATCCTGGCTTCATAAAAAGAATGAACGAAAAGTCGGAGCAACGCTCGGACGAAATGGCTGTTGCACGCTTTAGATTCGGTGGCTTCCAAGCATACTCTGGGCTTGTGATAAGTGTCATAGCGGCCCTCGCCCTGCTTGCAATGCTTGGCTACGCAGTAATAAAAGGTGCTGCTGGTTTTTGGCTAATTATCGGCTTAGCCGTGTTCTATGCGATATCACAAGGCGGGCCGTCTGGGTTTGTAGAGCTTTGCAAGGGAGTTGCTGGCTTTTTCACTAAAGACGGCAATAAGCCTGAATAGTTCTGAATTTCATCAGTCTGACCTAAGCCAGTCGCCACAAACACCCATCCGGCCCGAAGTCTTGCACCACATGCCCGTCCTTCTGCGCACGTTGCAGCGCGTCACGTACCCGCTTTAGCACATCGGCGTGGATATCATCGCCCCAGCCCTTCGCGGCCATGATCTGCGCCGCTATCGCTTCGTCATCCGTAGGCTCTTTACGAAGCGTTGTAATGATTGTCAGCTTCAACTCATTGCGCCCGAATAGCTGCTTGTACTTGCCACGCGGCGCTATGCCCTTGGGGTCGTCCTTGTAGCCGCACAGCACCAGAGCGCGGTCTATGGCGTCCAGATCGGCCTTAAGGGCATCAGCGGCTTTTAGCGCAACCTTGTGCTGGCCTGCTATCTCGCCGCGTTTCTTGATCAGTCCGAATATTGTATGTTCCATACGAGGAATCTAGCTGATATTGTTGGGTAAATCTTGGTGCGCTTGATACATAAGGCCGGAAATATCCTGCTAATTCCCTTCAGGTCCGCCATCGGTTGGTCGAAATCCTTCTCATTCTGGCACAGCAGGGCATGGCGGGTAACCTGCTGCGCTCTGGGACTGACACGGTGACAGATCGCGTAACGCAACAATTTGCAAACGATCTGGCGCGCGATTGGGCGATCAAAGACATCGCAGCCACCCTCGCGGTAAGTGAGCGCACCCTGCGCCGAAGGCTTCAGGCCGAAAACACAAGCTTCCGCGCTCTCTTGGAAGATACCCGCCTGAACCGGGGCGTCGAATTGGTTATGGCGTCAGATATGCCTATCGGCCAAATCGCATTCGAATGCGGATACCAGTCTCAATCGCGATTTGCGCAACGGTTTCGGTTGCGCTTCTCCATGAGTCCGACTGAACTCCGCGCGACCCAGGACCGGCCAGAGGCAGTGATCGTCCCGCTTGATCACCATCGCAGTCAACATTGACCGTTCGCGGCGCATGGTTGGCCGGGTGCAGAGCGTAAAACGCGGCGCAGCATCGCATTTCTTTCGCATCAGCATTGAAAGGAATGTCATGAAACCCTCCCTCCATCTCGTCTTGCTTGCCGGTGTACTCGCCGCCGCCATGCCTACCTTTGTCGTTGCAGACACCGTGACCTTACCCAACGAGAAATTCGCACCGGAAGGTATTTCCAGTGATACAGACGGAAATCTCTACGTCGGCAGCCTCACACAGGGCCGGCTGATCAAGATTGCCGCAGATACCCAAAAAGTCACAGACTTTGCCCCAGCGGGTGTAAACGGTATGGTCACTGTCGTTGGTCTTCATGTGGAACATGACAGCCTGTTTGTCTGTTCATCCGATCCCGGGATAAGTGCGCTGACAGGCACGGCCGCGCCGGCCCTAGTGGCGTTTGATGTCGCAACAGGTAGGCCATCTGGCCGGTATCCGCTGCCCGAAGGCGGAGCGTTCTGCAACGACATTACGGCATTGCCAGATGGGACCATTTTGGCCACTGACAGTTTCGTGCCGCGAATATACGCCCTCAAACCTGGCGCCGATCACCTTGAGATCTGGCTTAATGACGACCGCTTTGCAGCGGACGGCTTTAACCTGAACGGGATTACCTATGACGATGGCGCAGTGTTGGTGGCCCGCTACAATACCGGCACGCTGCACCAGATCGAAATAGGCAGCGACGGGGGCGCCGGGCAGGTAACGGACCTTGCCATGCCGCGCGAGATCCATGGCGCTGACGGACTAACGGCGCTCGGCAACGGACGGTTCTTGCTCGTCGAAGGTGGCGGCTTGCACGCCGGTGCGCATGGCGCCTTATGGGGGGTGAAAATCGCCGATGGGGCCGTTAGCTTGGATGAAATCGCGACGGACTTGAATGTTCCGACAACGGCAACCGTCGTTGGTACAACGGCTTATGTGGTCGAAGGGCAGTTGGATCATCTGTTCGATGCCGAAGCCGCCGGACCGGCTGATCCATACCGGATTCTGTCGATCGAATTGCCTCACACATACCAGTAAAGACTGAAGTGACGACCGCTACTGTTCTTGTGATTTCATCACCGCGTCCGGAAAAAGGTGAAGGTGTTGAAAAATACGCCGCGTCTGTCAGGGCGCTCTTCAAAGAGGCTGGCATGACACCGACACTGCGCGCGCCGGTGGTACTGACCCTTGCAGGCGACAGTAAGCCTGCGACGGTGCTGACCTTGAATTTCCCGGATGTTGAAACGGCACAAGCGTTTTTCAACCAACCCGCCTATCAGAACCTCGTGCCATTGCGGGATGACAGTTTCCAAAGGATGGAGATTCACATCCTGAAACACTAGTGCGCACAGTGCCTCTTGGGGTCATGGGCTTTACGCTCCGATCCGAGCCATTCTTGAACAATGGCTCGGATACGGCTTTTCCGTGCACCCGAATGTCGTATGGCAGCGCCTATGGAGTTCACCAGATACCTGCTCAACTGCAAGAGCGGAAACCCGTCGAACGCGCAGCATAGATCTCATTACGAACCAATGCCGCGCGATGCGCCAAAGTCCGCCCTTCTTCGATCCGGGTGCCAACAGCTCGGTCGGCTCCGGATCAGAACGACGGGGCCAAGCATGTGCAGTGACGGTCAGGTTCAACAGAAAATCGAGCTCAGCCTGCCCCGCCACCACACTACCAGCACTTGCCTGCCAACGTCCTTCTCTAAGGCTGCTGCTTGCGCGACGATGAATTGTCCCTGCGGCAGTCACACCGCAGGGAGCAGCACCGAAGGTTATTCGGCAACGACAAAGGTATTGGGGCCGTCCATTTGAACAAGAATGATACAATCCTCGGGACCTCGGCAGCGATCTCCATGCACCTCAAGCGCGGGTTGGTGGGCGTGAGAACCGGGTGTAATCACGTGTTCGGTCCCGTCACTGGTCGTGTGCACCCAAGTTCCCTGAATTGAGACCGCATCGTAGTTTGCATCATGATGATGGTCAGGGGCTTTGGCCCCTGCTTCGATGCGAACGATCATGGAAAACGGGCCTGCGTTCCAGTCACCTGTCAGCAGACCAAAGTGGATGCCAGGCGCCCCTTCGATAAAGTCAATCTCATCGTAGGCACGGATGGCGTTTTCGCCAGCCAATACCCCTGTCGTCATCGTCATCACTGCGACGAGCAGTGCAGTGAGTTGTCTTGTCATGCGTTTCATTGTCGTCTCCGTCTTTTGATAAAGGGTCAGTGGGCCAATTCGACCGACCGTTGAACGGCGGTTTTTTGGTCTCCCGCGGGGTCAGCGGTCAGAAGCGAGGGTTGGAAGCGCACGTCTTTGATCTCAGTGACGCCGATGAAGTCGAGCCACCAGGACAGATAGGTCGAGTGGAAGTCCGCCCCGTATTTGGCAGCGGCGCCGGGCGCATAGACGCCTGCACTGTAGAAAACCCGCGCGACCTTGTTATCCAGCAGGCCACTATAGCCGGCCTCCGGGTCAAATCCGAACAGCAGACCCGGCTGGGTGATGATGTCGATATACTGCTTGAGCTTATAAGGGACGCCGCAGTTCCACATCGGCACCGACAGGACATATTCGTCGGCAGAGGTGAAGCGCTCTGTGACGGCCACGATCTGGTCCCAGGCCGTCTGGCTGGAGCTATCCATCTCTCCCACGCCGAAGAAGGTCATCTTGGCAGCGGCCTTGTCGCCGTCAAATTCCGGCAGCTCCGCCTGCCACAAATCCAGAACGTCAATTTCGACTTCAGGGTGCCGCGCTTTTCGCGCTGTAAGATAGGCCTCTGCAAGTTTGGAGGATTGCGAGGCCGCGCCGCGCGGGGAGGCTGCGATATGCAGGATCTTCGTCATTTTCTTCTTTCCTTTGTTGGGGTTGTTTGGGAGAGGGTTGGCGCGCCTAGCGCGCCATAAATTCAAGAATTTCTTCGGCGATTTCAGGTGCATGAGTTTCCAAAGCGAAATGGCCCGCGTCATAGAGGTTTACCTCGGCCTCAGGCAAAATCGTTTGAATCGCAGAGACCCCGACTTGTGTGAAAAACGGGTCATTCCGACCCCAGACAATCAGGGTGTCAGGCTGGGCCTGCGTCAGATACTCGTGCCACGACGGGTAGCGTGCGACGTTGTCCTGATAGTTCCACAGATACTCCAGCTGGATTTCGGCATTGCCGGGCCGGTCCAGCCCAGCCTGATCACTGACCCAGGCGTCGGGGCTGATCTGATCGCTCCGGTTGGAGCCGTGGAGGTATTGCCACTTGGTGGTCTCTGGCTTGAAAAACGCGCGCAATGGTTGCTCGGTCTCGGCTGTGCGCTCCGTCCAGAAGGGCGCAAACTGTGCGACGATATCGGGGTTCCATCCTTCGGCATGGAAGGTGGCGTTCTGAATGATGAGCCCGTCGACCCGCTCAGGGTGCTTTTGGGCAAGGCGCAGGCCAACCGGGCCGCCGAAATCCTGCATATAGAGGGTGTAGGTCTCTAACCCGAGATCTTGGGTAAGCGCGTCGATCGTTTCCGCAAGGGTTGCAAAGTCATAGTCATAGTTCTCGGCATCCGGTGCAGAAGATTGTCCAAAACCGGGGTAGTCCGGTGCGACGACATGGTATGTTTGGGCAAGCGTTGGGATTAGGTCCCGGAACATATGCGACGAAGACGGAAATCCGTGAAGCAGCAGGATCGTCGGTGCATCCTTCGGGCCTGCCTCGCGGTAGAAAATCGAAACCTCGCCGATCTCGATGGTGTTATAGCTGGGTGTTTCCAGCTTGATTGCCTCCGCCCACGCGCCTGAGTTGAGCAGGAGCGTGGTGAAAGGAAGTACGGTCTTAAGGAGGGGAGCCATATTCAGTTCCTTTAGTAACCATTAAAGTTATGTTTGACGGTTACTCTTGGCTAACCTCAAAAATGGCATTTTGAAAGTTACTTTAATGTGATCAGAATTGAGGCGACTTTGGTCCAAAATAACTTTCTAACCGAGTAATAACCGGTTATGATGCAAGGCTGTCCGACTGAACCTTTGCCAATGAGGCCCATATGACATCTGAGACTAACCAAATGGACGCGATGTTCGTTGGTGAACATCCGGCGCTCGATTTCCTGAACTCGGTTGCCGCGCCAAAGGGGGCGATCATTGACTGGCTGGATACCGAGGCGAACCTCTTGGATTGGCTTGAACGCTCAGGACTTTGCGAAAAGGCCGAACTTGTCCGCATTCGAAATGGGGTTCAGGCCAGCGAACTGTCAGCCACCCTCCCAGAGATACACGATTTCCGCGAGGCTTTGCGCGACTTCATCCACACCGCCGCCGGGCAAGAAAAAGTGCCGCTCACCCATCCTGTGATTGCCAGAATCAATGAGATTTTGCGCGGCGGGCCTTTGCAAATGCAGATCGAAACGCCACAGGCAGAGGATGGCGAAAGGCAGGCGCTTGTGCTGAGGACGAAATTCGAGCTTGGCAATCCGCGGGACTTGCTGGCCCGTATTGCCGAAGCCTCCGCCAAGCTCATCTGTGAAGCCGACTTTACCTATGTCAGGAATTGCGAGGGACCGACCTGCACCATGTATTTTCTGGACATCAGCAAGAACCACAAGCGGCGCTGGTGCAGCATGAAGGTTTGTGGAAACCGTGCGAAAGCCACCGCGCACCGAAGGGCCAAAGCCGCGTTTTCGGGTCAGTAAGCGAACGGCGCTTTCGCTTGTGGCCCTCCGATCAATCCGGCGAACGGGCCGCGACACCATCCCCCTGGAAAAGATGTTGTTCTGCAAGCGCCCCCTGGATGAGCGTGTCAAAGGCGATGCGCACACGTTGGTTGTGGCGCATATCCTTGTGACAGACGACCCAAAGCTCACCCGCGGCGCTTCGGATGGGGGCCGAAAGCCGATGCAGACCTGGCCACTGTTCTCCCAAAGGCATAGGCAACAGGGCCAAACCACATCCCTGCGCTGCGCAACTGGCCATGAGAACCAAGCTGTTGGCCGCGTTTGACACACGCGCTTTGGGAAAATTCGACTGAAGCAATTGAGCTACCCGCTCAGCCAAAACACTCTCTTTCAAACCAATGAAGTGTTCAATTTCGACAGTAAAGCCTTCGGCGTCGCGCGCTTTGGCTTCTGGATCACCGTAAACGGCCCAATGGATATCTGCCAGTTTTCGCCCAAACAGTGATGTGTCCCGCGGCCTGACGGGGCGCAGCGCGACATCTGCCTCTCGGTTCGTAAGACTCAGCACCTCATTTCCGGACAGAATATGAACCTGCAAGTCAGGATGTTCAGCGTTCAACCTTGCAACCTGCCGAGGCAGAAATGACTGAGCGAGAGTTTCGCTCGCTGCTATGGTCAGCACGCCGGTGAGCGTGGAGCTTGCGCTCTCTATCTTTCTCTCGGCAAGAAGTGTTTGGTCTTCCATCAGCTCGGCCGCACGCACCAGTTCCGCACCTACCGGATTGGGACGATACACACCACGCTGCCGCTCAAAAATGGGGCCGGACATCATCTCTTCAATCCGCTCAATCCGGCGGAACATCGTGGACACTGTCAAATCAAGCTCTTCGGCGGCTTCGGGCAAGCGCCCCGCCCGCGCAACGGCCAGAATGAGCTGATAGTCATTCCACTGCATGCATTTTCCCATTCTTGCGATTCCAGTTTGCAAAACTGCTCAATTACTAGCGAAAGCGCAACTGATATGTTCACCGCAACCCAAACAGGAAAGAGAACAACATGAACAGGATTGTCATTATCGGCGGCGGATTTGCTGGCACTTGGGCGGCAATCAGCGCTGCAGCGGCGCGCGCCAAAACTGGAAAATCGGACATAGATATCTGCCTGATTTCCGATGCGGCGCATCTGAGCATTCGTCCGCGCTTCTACGAAAAGCCGTCGCAAGATCAACTCGTTCCATTGCAGCCATTGATGGACGAAATCGGCGTGCAGTTCGAACGGGCGCGCGCTGATGAGATCATGGGCGGTCACGTGCAAGCGGAAGGCAAATCCTTCGCCTACGATCGCCTCGTTTTATGTGCTGGCAGCCACATGCCATTTCCCGCGATCTCAAATGCGCAGGCATTGGGGTATTCCGTTGATACATTTGCCGAAGCACGGCGATTGGACGCACATCTTGGCACGCTTGATATTTCTGACCCTTCGGAGGGTACAATCGTTGTGGTTGGGGCAAGCTTCACTGGAATCGAACTCGTGACAAATCTCAGGCAGCGCCTTGGAAAGGACGCCAAACTTGTCGTCGTGGATCAGGCCGCAGTTGCGGGCCAGAGCCTTGGCGCAAACGTCTCTCCGCTCATTGCCGATGCCCTTTCCAAGCTGGCGATCAAAGTCATAACAAACGTATCGCTTGCGCGTCTGGAGGACGGAGAGGCCACGTTCAGCAACGGTAAAAGCATCAAGACGTCGACCGTCATCTTTGCCACGGGGTTCAGCGCGTCCGGCTTGACACGGCAACTATCCGACAACCTGGATGCGGATGGGCGGCTTTTGGTCGACCCGGACCTGCGTGTTTATGGTCAAAGCAATGTCTTTGCCGCCGGAGACGTGGCGCGTGCAAAAACGGACGAGGATCACAGCACATTGATGAGCTGCCAGCACGCGATGCCGATGGGAGGTGTTGCAGGGCGCAACGCTGTTCTTGATCTGCTTGGCAAGCGAACCATCCCTTACGCTCAACCATTCTATGCAACCTGCCTCGACCTCGGGCCTGCGGGCGCGGTGTTTACACATGGGTGGGACCGTCAGGTTCAAAAGGCCGGCTCTGACGGAGCTGCCAAGAAGCAGGAGATCAACACCAAATGGATTTACCCGCCCAGCCCGGCCATCGGTGCTGCGAAGATATTCGAGTGGATTGAACAATCCCTCGCGTGATCCAGCCGAACAGCGCCACCCTAACGCCGCCCGTAAAAAATGTACGGCGAATGATTTTTATGACGGGATTTTCCCGTGAACGGGCCTGAAATTTTGGGTCTGAAGCAGACTTGGCGCCGTCCAACCGGAATCAGACTGAAGATTTGCGTACCGATCGACACCTCGCTTGCTGAGAAGGACCCTATTGACGAATTGGGACAAATGTCCCAAAAGCCAACATTAGGACAAATGACCTAGAATCACAGATGGGAAATCCAAGTGACACATGACCTCTTCTCGCCCACCTCATTGGGGAACCTTGAACTTCCAAATCGTATGGTAATGGCACCCATGTCCCGGAGCAGGGCCATGGACGGCGGTATTCCAAGCCAGCTGATGGTTGAACACTACGGGCACCGGGCAACTGCCGGGCTCATTATTTCAGAATCTGCACCGGTATCTCAACAAGGCGTCGGTTATCCAAATACGCCGGGCATTTTCACTCCGCAGCAGACCGCAGGTTGGTTGCGGGTCATGAATTCTGTTCGTTCACAAGGTGGCCACATGTTCGCACAGCTTCAGCATTGCGGTCGCATTTCACATCCATCACATCAGGAAGATGGCGCGTTGCCTGTGGCCCCCTCGGCCCTAAAACCAAGTGGATTTGCGTTCACAGCTGCTGGCTACCAGGAGTTTGAAACGCCACGGCAATTAGAAGCGTCAGAGATCGCAGACGTGGTAGAACAGTTCCGCCATGCTGCAGAAAATGCGCGAAACGCAGGTTTCGATGGTGTGGAGGTCCATGGTGCAAACGGATACCTGATCGACCAATTTCTTCGTGACGGCACAAACAAACGCTCAGACAGCTATGGCGGGAACGTCGAAAAGAGGATGCGGCTTTTGCAGGAAGTTCTGGATGCGGTCGCGACGGTTTTTCCGGCGGAGCGCGTTGGCCTTAAACTCTCACCTGAAAACAGTTTCAACGACATGAGCGACTCAAGCCCGCAAGAGCACTTTGAAGCGATTGTCGCCGCCATCGCCGACCGTGGCTTGGGGTATCTGCACATCACCGAGGCCAGCATGGACACCGGCGGGTATATCGAAGGAGCGCCAAAATCCATGGATTACGGTAAGCTGCGGGCCCTTTTTCAGGGCGCCTACATTGCGAACAATGGATACAGTAAAGACCGCGCCGAGGCGGCGATCCAATCGGGCGATGCCGATCTCGTCGCGTTCGGCGCGCCGTTTCTTGCAAATCCTGACCTCGTCCGGCGGTTCCGCGACGGGTTGCCTTTGAACACCATCGACAAATCGACATTCTATATGGGGGATGAGATCGGATATAACGACTACCCCTTTGCAAGCGCTGACCTGCCGTCTGCCGCTTAGGATTGTCCACATCGAAAGGTCCGGAAATGGCAGCATCCGCAACACGCGAGAAGATCGTCACTTCAGCCGACAGGTTGTTCTATGAACGCGGTTTCGAAGCCACTTCGTTTGCGGATGTCGCCGAAGCGGTCGGCATATCGCGGGGAAACTTCTATTACCATTTCAAAACGAAGGACCAGATCCTTGATGCGGTCATCGAGCGTCGCATCAAGGAACGGCACGACATGCTGGGTAATTGGGCTGACGCCGGCCAGACACCTAAGCAGTGCATCGTATGCTTCATCGGCATCTTGTTGATGAACAATAAAAAGATCCGGTCATTCGGGTGTCCCATCGGGACCTTGTTTTCGGAACTGGCGAAGCTGGATCACCCTGCCGAGTCCGGCGCACGGGAACTTTTTGATCTGTTTCGTATCTGGCTGCGCCGTCGCTTTGAAGACATGGGGCGGGCGCAGGATGCCGACGCGCTTGCGATGCACATTCTGGCCCGCAGCCAGGGGGTAGCCACATTGGCCAATGCGTACCCGGACGAGCCGTTCCTTGAAAGCGAGGTCGATCAGATGGTGGCCTGGCTCGACGCGGTAGCTGATCAGAAAACTCAAAATGGCTGAAAGGGCTGAACATGTATATCATCACATTGACACTCACGGGACTGAAGTCGAAAGCTCCCGACTTCATGGCCGCCCACAACGCATGGATCGCGCAGGGTTTCGAGGACGGGGTTTTCCTTCTGGTCGGCGGCCTCAAGCCCCAGGGTGGTGGGGCCATTTTGGCAAGCGGAACGGATATCACCTCGATTGAAGAACGCGTTTCTGAAGACCCGTTTGTGGCCGAAGGAATTGCAATACCCCATATCCAAGAGGTTGCGCCCGCTCGCACCGACCCTCGGCTGTCCTTTTTGTCCTGTGCTTCATCATGACCGGCTACATTGGGCCTGATGGGCAAACCAGGTGCAATTGGGCAGGGTCGGCGCCGGAGTTTCTCGACTACCATGATCAAGAGTGGGGGTTCCCTGTCTCAAATGATATCCGCCTATTTGAGAAGCTATGCCTTGAAAGCTTCCAATCTGGGCTGAGTTGGCGAACCATTCTCAACAAACGTGATGGGTTTCGCGCGGCCTTCGACGGCTTCGATTTTCAGAAGGTCGCTCGCTACGACGGGGAGGATTTAGACCGCTTGCTGCGTGACGAGAACATCGTGCGCCATCGGGGGAAAATCGTCGCAGTTATCAACAACGCGGCGCGCGCTCTGGAAATAGTCGACGAAGAAGGATCGCTAGCTGCCTTTTTCTGGAGCTATGAGCCTAAACCCGCAGAACTAGGCCTGCCTCAAGCGCAATCCACAAGTGAAAGCTCAGTTGCACTGACGCGCGAACTGAAAAAACGAGGGTGGAAATTTCTTGGGCCGACGACGATTTTTGCATTCATGCAAGCAATGGGACTGATTAACGATCATAGCGAAGGCTGCACCATGCGTGCATCAGTAGCTGAGGCACGTCGCAGATTTCAACGCCCTTCAAGTTGAACACCGAAGCGGACCTTGGTCCAGTCGCAGCGGAAGTGCGGTTTGGATTTGGCACCTGATTTCAGATTTCAATGGCTGCTTTGGTGAAGTGTGCTCCATTGCGTCGAGAAATCTGCCGCAAGTGCGCGGAATTGCTGCGTTAGCAATGGCTGCGACTGCACAAGTCGGCTTCGTCCGCATCATTCTAGTCTAACCTGGCTGCGGCGAAAGTGCGGTGTTGGTACGGGCGGAATCAACCAACATGGACGACCGCAATGACGATATGCGCCGCGTTGCAACAAATAACGTGCCGCAGACGCGAGAGGATGCTGCGTCAGCGAAGGCTCAAAATCGAATGACCGCAGAGTCCGCGATCTGTGAATCTGCTCGGCGATGATCGCTGCGGCATTTACGAACGACTGGATTTCGAGCCGCGATGCAGCATGCAAAACTGCGCACCTGCAGAGATTTCCGCGCTGCGTGCGCACGCGGCGAGAAGATCGAAATCACAGATCGGGCTCTCACCAGCCATTCACTGCGCAGTGTAGGAACGGCTGGTCATAGAAAAGCTGACTTTCGCTGCGCGTCGACCGAACTGGTAAGATGCGGACGGAGCCGCCTTTTGCCGGTGCAGCCAATGCTCACGCAGCAATTGCTCGCACTTGCAGCAGGTTTTTTCCCGCGATGCAGTCCACGTCACCGAAGCGGCCATTAAAACCTGTCATTAGGTGCCAAATCTAAACTGCACTTTCGCTGCGAAGAGATCAAACTAGCAAGTCGCGGGACTTTGCTGCCATTCATATTTATCGGCAGGTCGGAGCCGCACGCGAAGGTAAAGGTGTGGCCCACAGCCTCTATCTGTTGGCTGCACCGCTTCCCGCATGATGGTCGAGGATCGCCTTTGCCATATACAGGTCTTGCAGCGAGATGCCCGAGCTGTCGAATATTGTGATCTGGATGCCATGCCCGCGCCCCAGCGCGTCACCGGACAGAACCGATCCAATGGCAGTCGGGGTTGCCTCAGGGCCCGCGTGCTGGAACTCCCCGATGCGCAATGACTGTTCCGGCAGGTCGCAGAAGAGACGCGCGTCTCGGAAGACATCAGCAGGCAGTTCCTGTTTGCCTTGGGAGTCCGATCCCATGGAGGAGATGTGCGTTCCCGGCTGGACCCAGGCCGCCTTGAAGAGTGGGGCGGTGGCTGTTGTCGCCGTGACGATGATGTCGGCCGCGCGGACGGCTGTTTCGGCTTCTGCGGCCTCCGCCGGCAGGTTTGAGCTGCGCAACTTCTGCGCGAAGGCTTCCGTGCGGGCGGGATCTCTGCCGACCACCAGGACCCGGGACAGCTTCCGGATGCGGGCGATCGCCTGCGCCTCGTGGGCAGCCTGATGACCGGTTCCGAACAGTGTCAGAACCTCGGCATCCGGGCGCGCAAGGGCATCTGTCGCCACCGCATCCGCGGCCGCAGTGCGGTAGCAGTTCACTGCCGACCCCTCGACCAGAGCGCCAATGCGTCCCGTTGTCTGGTCAATCAGCACGATGGTAGAGGCGTGCCGTGGCAGGCCGCGTGCATCGTTGGTAGGGAAGTAGGCCCCGACTTTCAGCCCGGCCAACTCTGCACCCGAGGCCGACTTGATGGTAAACCGGTTCTGCGGATCACTGCCGTGGCCGATCACCACCGGAAAGCTCGCGGCGCCCGGTGCGACGGCGGCGATGAAGGCGTCGCGCACCGCCAAGAAGGCGAGTTCGGGCGTGACAATGGCGGAGGACTCGGCCTCGGTGATCAGGATCATGTCGGTCTCCTTACCAGCCGCCGAAGCGATGCCAGGTCTGCATCGGGCCGCCGTCCACCGGCAGCACGTTGTAACGATCATGCTGCGCGGCGGTCGCGCAGGCGTGGTTCGGAAGGACGCGCAGGCGTGTCCCCAGGGGCAAGTCCGCCATCGGCCTGTCCGCGCCAGGGCGGAGCGAGACGATCCCGTGCTCCTGATTGGCGCTGCTCACGATCAGGTCGGGAAGGACCTGGCCGTTCTCGTCGCAGACCAGGCCATAACCCTGATCCACGTCCTGTGCCGCCGTGCCGCGGTCGCGCGACAGGGCCATCCAGCCTGCGTCAATCATGGTCCAGCCCTTGGCCGACTGGTGTCCGATCACGGCCGTCAGCACGCTGAGCGCGATGTCATCCACAGTGCAGACGTCGATCCCGGCCATGACAAGGTCGAAGAACATGTAGACCCCGGCCCGCAGCTCCGTCACCCCGGTCAAGTCGCGCGCAGCATGGGCAGTTGGCGTCGAACCGACACTGACGACGGGGCACGGCACGCCCGCGTCACGCAGCGCCTCTGCTGCGGCGACGGCGGCCTTGCGCTCCAGTTCGGCAAACTCGGCATGGGCGGCGTCGCCGCGCACCGTGTAGCTTTCGCCCGCGTGGGTCATCACGCCGCGCAAGCATCCGCTGTCGTGCAGGATGCGGCCAACCCGGATCAATGCCGGGGCATCGGGCCGAAGTCCGCCGCGATGGCCGTCGCTGTCGATCTCTATCAGCGCAGGGACACCGGCCTGCGCCACGGCCTGCGCCTGCAACGCGCTGTCGAGGATCACGACGAGGTCGCAGCCACGGGCGCGCAGCGTCTGCACGCGCTCCAGCTTCTGCGGGGCGATCCCGACGGCGTAGAGTATATCCGCGTGCCCTGCGTCGTGGAACACTTCGGCCTCCGCCAAGGTCGAGACGGTAATGGGGCCGGGCGTCCCGCCGGTCAGGCGGCGTGCGGCCTCGACGGACTTCGCCGTCTTCAAATGCGGGCGCAGCGAGACGCCGAGGCTTTTTGCGCGCTCGGCAAGTCGCGCGATGTTGCGCGTCATCTTTGCCTCGTCCAGCAGCAGTGCGGGCGTGGGCAGGGCATTCTGGCTCGACAGATCGGGCTTTGTCATCGGGGTCATCCTCCAGCATTTGCGCGATGTCTACGCTTAAAGTTGTTCACGGCATATTCACATGATCTGAAGTTGGCATTAAGCTGTGCCTTAATGCTTGATGTCTCCGATCTCCGCTTTCTCACGGCCCTTTCCGCAGCACCGAGCCTTGCGGCGGCGGCGCGCAATCTGGGCGTCACGCCCCCGGCGGTGTCGCAGCGGCTGGCATTGCTGGAAGATCGCTTGCATCTGCGGCTTATCGAGCGCGGTCGGGGACACCTCAGGCTTACGGCCGAAGGGGCTTATCTCGTGGGTCGGGCGAAGGGCATTCTGGGCGAAGTCGAAAGCCTTGCGGAGGACATGGCTGCCCGGGCGGGTCGGATCGAGGGGCCGCTTCATGTCATTGCACCTTTCGGCTTCGGGCGGCTGCGCGTCGCGCCGGTTCTCGCGCGCTTCGGCGCCGAGAACCCGGAGCTGCGCCCGGTGCTCAGCCTCAGCGAAGATCCCGTGGGCGCAATGAGCGATGAGGTCTGGGATGTCCTGGTCCACGTGGGGCGGTTGCCACACCTGCGGATCACGCAGCGCAAGCTTGCGCCGAACCGTCGCCTGCTGGTGGCGTCGCCCAACTACGCCGAGCGCGCTGGTCTTCCGCAGAGCCCGGAGGACGTCGCTGGCCACAGGGTCGGCGTGGTTCGCGAGAACCGGGCGGACGCCACGCTTTGGCCGCTGACGGGCCCGGACGGCCTCGAGATGAACCTGCGCATGCAGCCGGTCTTTGCCTGTAACGACGGCGAAGTCCTGCGCGCCTGGGCGCTGGAGGGCTTCGGTATCGTGGAGCGGTCCGAATGGAGCGTGTCCGAGGATCTGCGCGCAGGCAGGCTGATGCGCGTGTTGCCGGACTGGTCCCTCCCTGACGCTGACATCGTGGCTTTGCTGAACCCCCGCGCCGTGCGCTCGCTGCGCATAGACAAGTTTGTCGAGCGGCTGGCGTCGGAGATCAGCGCGCCGCAGATGGCCTAAGCAGCCGCACTTGGATAAATCACTTTTCTCTCAGCTTCCTCTGAGAACGTCGTAGATGGGCTCGGAGTCAGATTCCGCCGCTCTCTGCCAGAATGCCCGTTGCCAGATTACGAATGGCACACGATCATATCGATAGTTCGATAAACCCGTGCATTTGCGGATGTATCACCGGAAATTGCGGGGACCTGGCTAAAGGCTGGTTTCAGAGCGCAACGGCATCGTGGATCGCTGCGTCAGCATTCGGCGGCATTGAGCCCAAAAAGCATGATGCTGCGTGGCGTTCGAATTGGCGCAAAGTGCGCGAAACTGCCATTCGCCAGAAGTCGGCAAAAAATGAAGATCAGAATCTGACATCAGCTCTTTTTCCGATACCACAAGGCATCTGCTATGCGACCTTTGATAGTTGCTCCCAGATTGATTGCGCAACGATGCCAACGTCCTTGTCGCGCTTGCGCATTTGAAACAGGTGCGATTGGCGTTTTTGATAGCCTTCAACGTTGAGGGCTATCAATTTACCCTGGGCCAATTCGTCTTCAATCATGTGCGTGGGAATACCGCCCCACCCAAGCTTTGCCAATAAAACCTCCTTCTTTGCTGCAAAGTCCGAAACGGTCCAGCGAAGACCGCCTGGAAGCAGATCCCTGCTCTGAGCAAACTCGCCACTACCGCTGTCGGCAACGACCACTTGTGTATAGCTTTGCATCTCGCTGATCGTTTTCATGTGCGAACTACGCGCGGGTTCGAAATCTGGATGGGCCACCGGCACAATTGTTACCTGTGCAAAGGACAACGCCTCTACCTGCTCAACGGGAACGCCATCCATAGTTGCAATGATGATGTCGGCGTCATTTCGTAGCAACCGTTCGATTGGCCCACCCATGCTATCGCGTGACAAGCGTATATGAGTGGCTGGGTATTCATCTTTGATGGTGCCGATGACTTCGAGAACTGGCTTCAATGGGAATGTGGCGGTCACGGCCAAAAAGACTTCTGGCTCCTGCTTGGCGTTCAGATTTTTCGCAACGATGTTTAGCTCTTTCATCTGCTGCATGACGCGTGTTGCTTGTCGGTAAAACACCTCTCCTGCTGGGGTCAGGCTCGGTCTATACGCTTCACGCGATAACAAAATGATGTCGATCTCGGTCTCAAGTTTTTTGAGCATGTGACTGATGGCAGATTGGGATTTGTTCAGCCGCTCTGCCGCGCCTCGAAAGGTCCCTTCGGTGACGATGGCATGCAGCACGATCAATTGTTCATAGGTCATCACGCAGTCAGCCAATCCGTTTCAGATGATTAGTATTTTAGATCGTCATGCTGAAATTTCAATATTATTAATTAGGCATCTTCATTGGTAGCGTTCCCTAAGACATCAGAAAAATCCTCAGAAAGGGAATCTCCTATGAAACTTCATTACAAACCCGGCGCGTGCTCATTGGCATCCCATATCGTCTTGAACGAACTCGGGGTTTCATTCGATCTCGACAAGACAGACACCGATGCGGGCAAGACCGAAGCGGGCGGCGATTTCCGCAAAATCAGCCCGAACGGCTATGTTCCGGCTCTGGTCACCGACGACGGTGAGATCATCACGGAAAATCCTGCCGTGCTGCAGTATCTGGCCGATCAGTCACCCGATGCCGGGCTTGCGCCGCCAAACGGTACGCTGGCGCGCATTCGGCTTCAGGAAGTCCTCAACTTCGTATCGTCAGAATTGCATAAATCCTTCGGTCCGTTTTTCTCGGGCACCGAACTTGATGATGAAGCACGGCAGAAGGCCGAGGCTCGTGTCGGACGTCGCGCCGCGCATGTTGAGCGAATCCTTGCAGACGGTCGTACCTTTCTTCTCGGTGACACGTATACCGTTGCGGATGCCTATGCATTCGTGGTGCTCAATTGGGCTGGTTTTGTCGGGGTGAGCCTTGATGCGCATCCAAAAACCCAAGCTTATGTGGCACGTATCGCCGCGCGCCCCGCCTCGATCAAAGCAATGGTCGCAGAAGGACTCATCGAACAGGGCCAAGTGGCATGAAGGAGTTTGCCGCAGTAACCGGCGTGCTGGAGACCTATTTCGATGGTCTCTATCACGCCGACATTGAAAAGCTGGGAATAGCGTTTCACCCAAAGGCGATCTACGCAACGGCGGACGAAACGCCGCTGCTCTATCGCACGATGGATGAATATTTCCCAGTGGTGGCGAAGCGCGTATCCCCAGCATCGCGCGATGAACCCCGGCGTGACGTGATCGAGTCCATAGAGTTCGCGGGCGAGAATACCGCCTTTGCTCGCGTACGATGTTCCATCGGCACAAAGGATTTCATCGACTTTCTAACCCTTGTGCGAACCGATGGCATGTGGCGGATCATGGCCAAGATTTTCCAAATCACTGAACGCGAGATCTGAAAGGAACCGATATGCCCTATGTAAACATCAAAGTGACCCGAGAGGGCGTCACCGCTGATCAGAAGGCCGAATTGATCAGCGGGGTTACCGACTTGCTGGTCCGGGTTCTTGACAAGTCTCCGGCGACAACTTTCGTCGTCATTGACGAAGTTGAGCTTGAGGATTGGGGGGTTGGTGGCCTGCCGGTCGAACAGTACAGACGCGAAGCGGCGAGCTGACCCAAATGCCCCTTCACACCCCTATCTGTGATCTGTTCGGCATCGAACATCCTGTTCTTCTGGCACCGATGGCGGGTGTCAGCGGCGGCGCACTTGCCGCCGCAGTCAGCCGCGCTGGCGGTTTGGGTCTGATCGGTGGTGGCTACGGCGACGCCGATTGGCTCGCCCGCGAGTTCGACGCTGCGGGCGATACGCGGATTGGGGTGGGCTTTATCACGTGGTCTCTGGCGCGTCAGCCGCACCTGCTCGATCTTGTCCTCGACCGTGCGCCCGCCGCGCTGATGCTCTCATTTGGTGATTTTCAACCGTTTCTTTCCAAAATCTGGGACGCGGAGACCAAACTAGTCGTTCAAGTCCAGACACTGGGGCAAGCGCGCGAAGCTGTGGACGCTGGCGTCGATGCCATCGTGGCGCAGGGCACCGAGGCGGGCGGACACGGCGGTACCAGAGCCACATTGCCTTTCGTTCCGGCGGTGGTCGATATCGCAAAGGACATACCGGTCATAGCGGCAGGCGGCATTGCTGATGGCCGTGGTTTAGCTGCAGCTCTGGCCCTTGGGGCCTCGGGTGTGTTGTGTGGAACAGGCTTCTTCGCCAGCGACGAATCCCTCGCCAGCGACAATGCAAAACAAGCAACCCTTCATGGCAGCGGCGATAACACCGAGCGCAGTTCCGTCTTCGACATCGCACGCGGACTTGATTGGCCATCCGACTGGAATTTACGCACGATGCGAAATGACTTCACTCATCAATGGAGCGAGAACATTGGCGGCCTCAAACAAAACCTTGCTGAGGAGCAAGCCCGTTTTGAAGCCGCTCGGAATGTGGATGACACAGGCATCGCCCCGGTGATTGTTGGAGAAGCCGCTGATCTCGTTCGGGCAATCGAACCCGCTCAAGACGCGCTGCACCGAATGATTGCGCAGGCTGAAGTGCACTTGCGGCGCATAAGCAGACTTGTTGAGCCAAACAGCAAAGGATAGCGACGATGAAGAAAATCAAAGGCAGATGCCTGTGTGGAGCCATCTCCTACGAGGTAGCTAACGCGTTTGAAAAACTGTTTCTGTGCAGCTGTGAGCAGTGCCGTCAGATCACCGGGTCGGCGTTCGCATCTAACCTGTTCGTGAGCATCGACGGGTTTGAGTGGCTCGGAGGCGCCGACGATATTGCCAATTACCAGGTGCCGGGGCGGGATATCTCCAAGTCGTTCTGCAAAGTCTGTGGGTCCGGCGTTCCCTGGGCCAGTGGTGACGGAACAAAGATGATCGTTCCGGCCGGATCTCTGAGCGAAAAGGCTAACGTGGCCGAGCGGATCAGAATATTCACTTCGGAGCAGCCGTCATGGGCGTCGGGCCTGGAGCAAGTCTCCACACACGCGGCGTTCCCAGACTGACTGAGATCAAAACCAATGGGTCTAGATCCCTGACGACGGACAACAGCACAATAATCAGATTGGAGAAATCATGATAACCTGTCACGTGACCTACAAGATTGACCCTGCCAAAATCGAGAACTTTGAGGCTTATGCAAAAGCATGGATACCTCTTGTAGAGCGATTTGGTGGCACACATCATGGATACTTCCTGCCACACGAAGGACCGAATGACCTGGCCTTTGCGGCATTTTCATTTCCGTCTCTGGCTGCTTACGAAACCTATCGGACAGAAAGCGCAGCCGATTCAGACTGTAATGCGGCATATGATTTTGCCGTAAAAACCAACTGCATCCTGCGTTACGATAGACATTTTCTCCGACCTGTTCTGGACGGTGATACATCAGGTATTCTTGATCAGCAGGCTTAGCAAGACTTCTACTGACCCGCGTCATAGGAAATGCAGAGCGCCGGGCGAAATCTGGGCCCCGAACCAGCGGCGACCGCCAGAAAAGCAGATACGTCTTCGACACTGAGCACCGCAGGCGGCTTCCCGCCCTCAGTGCGTTTCGCTATAGGAGCGATGCGCCGCAGTTAGCTGCCATTGGTGCAGGTGCAGCGAATTCACCCTTTGTCCGCGACCTGTAAATTGGCTGTCTGAAAATTTCTGCGCGGTCGACGAATGGCCGATCTTACCGCTGCACGGCGGCGCGGAATTTTATGCCTCTGCGGCATTTTTCGTGCTGCGAGCGCACGCAGCGAGAAAATGACAGGTCCGGTGTGGGCTCAATTTGTGAATTCGCTATGGCTTGCTCCAACGTCCGCTGTTGGTCGCGACGGCAGGTTCTATTCCCCTAACATCTCCTCAATCATCTCTTCCCGCATATCTAGCGTTCGCTCCCAAGCCTTCGGTACATCCGCCTCGCGCTCCAACGTCTCCGGCGTAGGCTGCTGCTCCATCTCAACCCCTTCGGCCATGACCCGCATCCCCCGCGCCTCGCGCCGTTCTGCACGATCTCGCGCTGGCGGATGGTCCCCGGTATCATTCGCCTCCTGCGCTCTGTCCTCGTCACCCCCAACACCCCATGGCCCCACGCCTTCCACACTTGGCGGAAAAGGAAACGGCTTGTCCTTCTGTTTGGCGTCCATCGCCTTGAACAGTGGGTCATCGTAATACTTGATGCGCTGCGCCTTGATCGGATGCTGTGGCGATGCAAGAATGATCACCTCATCCGGATCCATCAGCCGAGCTTCAGTTTCTGATAACAACGGCCGTTCCTCCAACCGCGCAGACGTCGAGGTCGCACCCAAAATACCTTTGTTGCGCCCATACATCCGCGTCACCGCTTCCCGCGTCGTGCTCCCCACGGCAGCCGACACTTCTTTCACCGTCCGCTGATCGCGCGGTGTGATATAGAGCTTGAGCCCTGCCCCGTTTTCCAAACTTTCACGGCCTTCGGGGCCATAGATCCGATCCAGAGACGCTAGCGACTGTGCAATCATCGCCACCCTGCCCCCGTAGCTCGCCAATGAATGGATAGCCCGTTCCAAATAAGGCATTGCCCCCATCTGTTGGAATTCATCAATCATCATCATAACGGGCCATGGCTCGTCTGGTCCCGGCTCTTTCAACCGGATCGACGCAATCAGATCCGCGAACATCAGCCGCAACAGCGGTGCCAGCGTCGCAATGTGATCTTCGGACACCGCGATATAGAGCGACTGCGGTGTTTTGCGGAATGTCGCGAAGTCAAAATCACTGTCCTGCGTTGCTGAGCGCACCGCAGGATTGTCCCACTGCTTCAGACCCGCCGTCATCAGCGCCTGGATATTCGAGGTCAGGAGACGCGATGACGCGCTGGCCGCATTGGTCCAAAGCTCGCGCAAAATGGCTTCTTCCGCTTCATCAGCATAGGTCTTGTACTGAGCGTTCTTATATTCACCGCCCGCGACGATCTTGTTCACCTCACCAAGGTTTGCCGTGCCGCGTTGGATCGCCAGCAGACAGGCCGCGACAAAGATCGACTTACCTGCTTCCGAGAACGTGTCGAGCGTCTTGTTGTCTTTGTCGAGAAACAAGTCGGCCAAGATACTGACTTCGGTAAACCGCTGGGCAAAGGTCGGGGCCTTTGCGATGCGCGACAGTGGGTTGTAGCGATGCGTGGCATTGGACCAATCAAAGGGGCTGAAGCGATAGACCTCGTCGCCATTGAGTGCACGCAAGCGAGAGGTTTTCTCAAAGTTCTCGCCTTTGACATCGAGCACTACCACGGATCCAGCAAAGGCCATCAGGTTTGGGATCACGAAGCCCACACCTTTACCAGCCCGCGTTGGCGCCACCATCATCACATGCGGGATTGCCGCTGAAGAAATAAACTCGCCCTTTGATTTTGGCAGCCCAAGCTTGCCACACACAAATCCCTCCCCTGGCTTGTGAAGCATGTCATTTTTCATAAGTTCGGGTTTGGTCTGCCAATGGGCCGAGCCATAGTCATCCCGCTCTTTCTTCCAGGTCCATGCAAGTGCAAGGCCACCGAGCCCGAGGGATCCAAAGCCAACTGCACCGTAAGCCACCTTGAAGGCTTCAGGGTGTGCCGCGCGTAAACCCGCACTGGCGTTCCAAACCGCCAGCATGTCGAAATTGCCATACCCCGTCCGCAGCGCCAAAGTCAGATAAAAGCTGGCCACGATGGTTCCGAGGATCGCGCCGCAGATTGCACCAAATGGCAGGGCAGCCCAAAAAGGAAGTGCTTTGTTCATCTGTCCATCCTCGCTCTAGAATTCCATCTCGTCGTCGAGACCGCGATCGCGCCCAAGATCTTTGTCTAAGGCCTTCGCCTCTTGCTTCCCTTTGAGTTGCGCCACTTCGGTTGCCTTGTCCTGCTGGAGACTGGATGCACGGTCAGTGAAGACCTGATCGCCAGTTTCTTCAAAGGTCATTTCCAGGAATTCTTGTGTCACGGTGATTTGGTCGATCTTGCTGGGCAGCACGTCATCAAGCACTTCATAGTTCCCGCGCCGCAGCTCACCGAGGCCTTCCTCGCCCAACTCCTTGAACAATTCTGCCTGCAAGGTGCGCTCAACGGTTTCTTCTTGGGCTTCCGACAACTGCCCATCGCGCAACATATCCGCCAGATCCTGCAGATAGGTATTTGGCGTGCGATCATCGTCATCAATCAACGGCAGGTCTGCCGCCTCTTCCTCTGCGAGGCTCAGCCCGATGGCAACTCCAAGTTCTTTGGCCCGCTCGGTCAGCGCCTCCATAACCCCGTCGACGCGCTCCAAAGCCCCATCAAGCTGTTCGTCATTCGCACTCTCAACCGTTAGTCCATCTTTGCCGAGGACAGCATTCATATCCCGCTCAACCCAGTCCTGCGCCATGCCGTAATTCTTGGTGCCGCCAGCAGTAATGCGCGCCACCAACTCATCACTGTCCATGCCCGCCCCATCGGCCTGTGCAAGAACATCTTTCAAAGCATCATCATTGCCTGACTGCAGTGCTGCAATCAGCACTTCGTTTCCGGCCCCGGGCGGATAGGGCTCTTCAAGCTGCTTGCCAAACCGCGCGCGCAATTCTGGGTCCGGCACCATCTGCGACAGATCCGCGATGACGGGAGCCGCCTTTGCCTCGAACGCGGCGCGCTCGGATACGTCCAGCTCTTCGGCTTTCAGCCGCAACGCCTCAATCGTGCGCTCGGAATAGTCGATGGCATCACCGACGGTTTTGATGTCTTTCATATCGATCTCTCCTTCGGTGAATTTCCACGGGGTGCCTGTGCCGAGGTTCTCCGCCATACCGCGAACCGCGCGGGCCAGATGGCGCTGATCCATGCGGTCCAGCAGGTCAGCAAACTCTGTGTAGTCTTTGGCAAAGCCCACGACCTGCGCTTGTGCGACCGCGGACTCCTCGGCCGTCATGATGATCTCGCGCGGCAAGCGCGCTTCTTCTTTGGCGCGGTAGATTTCAGCGAGGCCTGCGGGTTTCTCAAAGATGCCCCGTTCAAGCCGCGTGGTGGCATCCAACATGACGCCATAGCCTTCGGCGATCTCGGCCTGCTTTTCGCGCATCAGCTGCGGCGACATCACGCCCTCGGCCCAACAGGAAAACCATGTGCCCTGATCGAGGCCACGATTGTTCAGAATGATGTGCGCATGTTTGTGGGCGCGGTCGTCATGTATGGCGAGGACGTAATCCCACTGATCACCGTACTCACCGCTCTCGAAGAAATGCTCGGTCCAATCCATCGCGATGTCGCGCGCCTGGTCGACGGTGACGTCTGTCGGGAACGACAAAAGCATGTGCGAGGTGAACCCAAGCTTGGTTGATCCGCGCCATGTCTCCGCCCAGGCTTCGATGATATCTGACTTCTGATCCTCAGACAGCACAGCCTCATCGGTGAGCGCATTGGTCATGGTCGAATAGGTGTAGACCGCCTTGTCATTGATATAGGCAAGCTGATTGCCAAGGGAGCTTTGCGTCTTGCAGCCCCCTGCCCTGATCCGCTTGAACACAGCCGCGCGGCTCTGGCCACTGGCGGCCTTGGCGACGTTGCGCGCCGACATGGATCCCACGCGCCCGAAGCTGCGCCCTTGCCGTCGACCCGCGATGCGCGCATCAATCCGCGCCGCCGCTTTGCCCCGGATCCGCTCATCCTCCCAGAGCTTCCCCATAACAGAACTGTAAAGAGCGAGCGGATCAGCCATTGGAGATGTTCCGATCAACAACGGCATCGCCCGCCTTCGACGCAACTCCTCCAGCCGGAGCCAAAACCGCCGACGACCGCGCCCCTTCGCGACCGCCCTCCCCTGCCACCAAACGCAGCCCCGATGCCGCGCGCGCAGGCTCATCTGGATGCGCCCGCAGGGCAGCATCCCCTTCTTCCTTTAACGGCCAATCCTGCTTGCGCCGAACTTGCGCTGCATCCTTCATCTGGCCAAGCTCACGACTCATGCGCTGCGCAAGATCGAGCAACTCAACAAGCAAAGCCCGATCCTCAGATGACACAGACACCTTGCCGCGATGCACCGCCTTTGCGAGCACCAAACCAGCGTCATTGACGTCCTTGGCTTGTCGCCAGCTGGCACAGAATTCAGCAACCAAATCGCGCGGTACATCAAGGAACCCACACCGTCCGCGCAGCACTGCATTGAGGGCTTGTGAGCGGTTGGCAAAACCACGTGCCTGCCACTCCGCATCAAAGGCTGCGAGCTCTGACGCTGAGGCGCGAAAGCTGACCCGCTCAGAGGGATCACGCACCGCCAGTCCTTCGCCCTGCTCTTCCTTGGCAAGCCGCGTCACATGCCTGCGCGAGACGCCGTAAGCTTCGGCCAAGACCTTTGGGGTTTCACCTGCATGGTAGCGCCGCGCCAGTTCAATGCGCTGCTCCAACTTGAGGCGTTTTGGTCTTCCTGTCTTCATCACAAGCGTACCTCGCTACATCCAAATTCAAATATCTGACGGCGCGTGCGAGGCAGCGTTTGCTTGCAAGCGCGTTCGCACGCGGTGGCGGATTCTCTTTTGCGCGGCACGCTTCTAGACCCCTCGGACAAATGTCGCAGACAAGTGGCACATCCTGCCAACGTCCTTCTCTTCTCCTTCCTTCATATATCAATAATACATATTGCACAATTTATGTTTTTGTATTGATAGCATTTCAACAACCCTTACGCCGCCTGCCAAAAGCCACACGGGGCATCAGACCTATTCTGGCGGTCTCTATTGGCTGCTCGCACAAAGCGAGCGCGGGCCTTCAAATACAAAACAATACGCAAGGATATGCGCCCCCAAGGCGCATCGAGTGATCAACATGAAAACAGCAAAAAAGCTGACGCCCGACCGCGTCGGTGTCAGCTTCTACAACTGCCTGTCTGGGGCCTCCCACAGGAGGTCGCCCTCCCCTGCGGATCACTCAATCCGCAGGGGTATCTGGCTCAATGAGCCAGATCCTGAGAGCGCAAATCTGCGCAGCGATCTTGGGCAATCAGAGCCTCGGTTGCGAGGCTGTCTATGACTTCAGGATGGTCACCCTCCTCAAAGGCTGAGAGGTAGGTTTCAAAGGCCATGTCAGCTTGCAGTTCTGCGAGGTCGAGGGACTGTTCGTATGTCATGTTGTGATCCTTTCCATTGATCGTCGTTGGACGGATCGTGGAAAAGACCGGAGGCATCAGAGCGGGCGGCACCCAACTTGGGGCGCAATGAAATGGAGCACGTGAAGGGCGATGTTTTTTGTGCGCGATGCACGCAGCGCGCAAGGCGCCAGCCGTCCAGAAACACTGCCCAAGCGTTGCAGGCTGCTCGCCTCCGGGCTAGCGATCTGATGGGCCAACAGGTCAATGGGAAGAGGCACAACGGGCTGATAGATCGAACGTCGCCCACCAGTTTGACAGCATGCAACATAGGACAGCACTCCCCACTGAAATACGAACTTGCTACAAAAAACACGTCAGCCAAGCCACTTCAAAGAACCAAACGGCAGCTTCAATGTCGCAAGATCAAGCTCGGTTCCATTGGTTGTCGAGAGCACCAACCGACGCCAAGAATACATCAAAGAATGGAGCTTCACCGAAGATCATCACCTCGGTATTCTGTCGTAGCCACCCACACGCTCAGCGAAGTCTGCACGTGATACGAGCAAGGCGTTCAAACTTTCCATGCTCATCCCTGATGAACCTCGGCCGCATCAGACAATGGCCCACGCACAATATCCTGCATCCAGATCGGCATGGCTGATAGGTCGCCCTCCAGATCATCCAACAGCGCCAGACCCGTTTCTTTATCCGCAAGCATGCGGCGTACCGTTTTGCGAACAGTCTCCCGCTCAACTTCATCCGACATAGTGTCATGAAGCCAGTGCAACGCCTGCACCAGATACATGCCAGACCGCCCTGCCCAATACAGCCGACTTGGGGCTGCCTGCTTGAATACGATCTTTTGATTGCCCAGAGTGACGGGCCTTAACCGCGCATCTACAAGCACCTCGATTTTGGCAGGCACAGCGTTCGTGAAGCCAAGCATATTCGCGGCCGTCATACCATCGATCAACCAGCGAACCTGATCACGACGCGCGATTGCATCGATGACAGCGCGGTAGTCTGGTACGGTAGATTTGCCTGTAAACCCATTGTGTGATGGCTTGTCATAAAGCCCTCGCTGAATGCGACGCAGCTGACCAGACGTGACCATGCGTTGCAGAGCTTTGTCTACGGCAGCACGTGTGCCGATGTCGGTAAAATCAACCGGCGTCCACACTTGGCGCGGTGCATCTTTGATACGCGCGCGCAAGTGATCAGGCAAAGCTTTGGGTTGCGCCTTATCAGTCATGTCCGAAATATACCACAAATTTCGGACATATGTGAGTCCGAAGATTACTAAATTCTTCGTACAACTATTTTTCAAGCGAAGTCGAAATCTCGCCTCTGCATGAATTAAGCCAGACCGCCGAAGCGGTCTGGCTTGTTTGTTAAGCGGCCTCTTTCGGACCCCAGGGGATAATGGCCTGCAGGGACATGTCATCTTGGCTCGCTGCTTTGCCAAGGTTGGCGTTGAAGGCGTGATCGCGGACCGTAAGGGTGAAATAGTCAGAGCCGGTGTCCTTGTTCTGCTTCTTCCAGATGCCACCACACTCGACCAGTTTACCGCGAGGGGAACGGCCAAGAACGCGGTGCGTCGGTGCCATGGGGTTGCTGCTGGCGATGGGTTCGACTGTGATGTCGAGGTCGAAGGTCAGGGTTGAAATTGAGCCGATCCCTTTTGCGGTTTCGATATCGTCGCTGGTGAATTTGATGCAGTTCGTGGTCATTGCTTTTCTCCTTGTTTGCGTTGCAATGATGGTCACCTTGCAGCTGGCCAAGGCACGGACACACCGCAGGCGAAGCGCAGCGGAGAGGGGCAGGCACCGTTCTTTTTGTGCCGCGAGGAATGGCCCACAGGGACAGGGGAAAAAGATCGGGGACAACCTTTGTGGACGGGTCGACAGCTGCGACCAGCATTATCGAGCAACTCAACACATATGGAGAAAACCTATGGCCACGACGCTGATAGTGAACGCTGACAAAAGAAACTGCGGGAAAGCATCTTCAATTTCAGTTTGACTGACAATGCGCCAATCAAGAGACTCTGCCCCTCCAGACCTGACAGTGAAACTGTCTCGAACTCTTTGAGCTCCTGTAGACGCTCTGGGGCCAAGTAGCTGGTATAAACGCAGTATTGACCCGTTTCGTTCATTTATCTGTACATAAGCGACTTAGTGTTCAGAGTACTGGACAACAACTTGACTCGACACCAGATTAAAAGTACCTGTCCAATATATTGGACGTAAGGCCTCTCACGTCCATCTAATCAGACAATGGCGGTGCGATATGAAACGCAAAAGAAGTTACTCGCGGGTTACGAAGCAAGCTTTGTCTATCTTCGGCAAGCTGATCCGCGTCGCCCGCACGGAACGCGGCATGACAGCGCAAGACCTTGCGGACCGCGCAAACATTAGCCGCACGACACTGTATAACATCGAAAAAGGTGCACCCGGCCCTGAGATCGGTACGGTCTTCGAGCTCGCTGCGCTTGTTGGCGTGCGTCTGTTTGATGCCGATGACAGTACGCTGGCAATGCACAATGCCCGCTTTGATGAAAAACTAACACTCCTGCCTAAAAGCGTCCGGGCGTCCAAGCAGGAGGTCAACGATGACTTCTAAACTTGCGCAAGCCTCGGAGGCCTTCGTCTGGATTTGGCTACCAGAGAGCGCCGCCCCCGTCGTTGCAGGACGCATCACGCAAGATGCGGAGCGGTTCGTATTCAATTACGGTGCAAGCTACCTCGAGCGCACTGATGCAATACCGATATACGCACCCGAACTCCCGCTGCGTCGAGGCATCATCGAACCTCGGGCCGGTCTTTCGATGGCCAGCTGCATTCGCGATGGCTCTCCGGATGCATGGGGTCGGCGTGTCATCATCAATCGTTTGGTGGGCGCAAAGGCGAGTGAAGCTGAGGTCGGCAACATCACAGAAATATCCTACCTGCTTGCATCTGGTTCTGACCGTATTGGTGCCCTCGATTTCCAAGCATCGGCGACGGAGTATGTGCCGCGGCAAAAATCCGAAGCGACCTATGAGGAACTTATCGAGGCTGCAGACCTTATTGAGAAAGGCGCGCCCCTGACACCCGGACTGGATCAAGCGCTCAATCACGGCACCTCCATCGGTGGCGCAAGGCCGAAAGCGCTTATCGATCGCGGCGATCGCAAGTTGATCGCCAAATTCTCGGCAAGCGGCGACCTTTATAGCGTTGTGAAAGCGGAATTCATCGCGATGAAGTTGGCTGCTGCATGCGGTCTGAACGTCGCGCCCGTCTCAATGGTCAATGCCGGCGGCAAAGACGTGCTCTTGATTGAACGCTTTGACCGAACCCGAGCAGGTGAGGCTTGGCATCGCAAGGCGATGGTGTCGGCGCTGACGATCCTTGGACTGGATGAAATGATGGCGCGCTACGCCTCTTATGAGGATATGGCCGAGATCATTCGTCACCGTTTCGCCAAGCCCAAGGAGACGCTACGAGAACTCTTCGGCAGGATCTGCTTTAACATTCTTTGTGGCAATACTGATGACCATGCTCGCAATCACGCGGCCTTTTGGGACGGCGAAATGCTGACACTCTCCCCTGCCTATGACATCTGCCCCCAAGGCAGAACCGGAAATGAAGCAACGCAGGCGATGCTTATCAAAGGCGATAACCGGATGAGCACATTGGTCAATTGCCTTGCTGCTGCCCCTGATTTCTTACTCACGGACAACGAAGCACTCGACATCATCACACGACAGATTGTCATAATCGCCAGTGAATGGGATGCGATCTGTGATCTTGCGGACCTCAACGCCACAGACAAAGCCTTATTCGGCGGGCGGCAATTCCTGAACCCGTACTGCATTGACGGGCTGGACCCGAAGCATGGAGCGTTAACTGATCTATCTGAGGGGTCACGAAAGCAATTGTCAGCTTAGAGAGGGTTCATTTAAACGGCGTTTGGCCGTTACGGGCAGCAAAGCCAGCCGTTCGTAAATATCGCGGCGAAGGCTACCGAAGAGCCCAGAGTGAGCGATGCTGCGCGCTCCACCAATGTCAGTTTTGGTGGTGATCGGCGAAATTGTGTATTTTTGGAAGCACCGCCAAAAGCTCTACAAAGTGTTCGCGGTGCGCGGTATCACGGGAACCCCGCACGCATGTATGCGATGATTTTCCAGATTTCTTCTTCAGTCAGCGCTTCCCTGAAGGCTGGCATTTCTGTTCCGAAGCGCTGACCGCCCTCAGAAATTGCCCAGAGCAGATACTCGTCTCCCGACATCGGCATCTGAACAAACCATCTAAGGAGAGCCGGAGAAGGCACGAGAGACCGACCGGCCTCACCATCCCCGAGACCCTCGGCTCCATGACAACTTGCGCAGTTCGCTGTGTATAGCGTCTGGCCTTCCGCGATAACTTCAGGCGTCGCGCGAATAGTGCTCCGAGCGCCCCGATAAGCTGCGGGCACGCACTCGTTCATGTAAGTCCAATGTCGTTGCATGCGCTGTTGCTGGCCCGGACCCATGTTGCCGTGTCCCCAGCCAGGCATGCGTTCAGACCACATGTGGTTCGGTCCCATTGGCCCGTGACCCCACCCAATCGCCTCGCTGCTGCTGTGCGAAGGCTACAGTAGCAGAGATCATACACACCGCAACCATACCAAAATAGCGTGATTTATGCTGCTTCATAGTCTTCTCCTTATGGTTTCCGATCAATGAAATTGCCGTCAGGCTGCTTCGTAACTCGTGAACACTTCGGTGTTACCGTCGCGCCGGATCAGAAATACATCGTAGGCTTCACGCTGATCTTCTGGCCCCATTCCGTGTGATCCATAGGGCATGCCGGGAACGGCGAGACCGACTGCGTCTCTGCGTTCGTCCAGAAGGCGACGAATGTCTGCTGCGGGCACATGGCCCTCGATCATATAGCCTTCGATCTCGCCTGTGTGGCACGATATCATCTCTTGGGGGATGCCATTGTCCAACTTGTGTCGGACCAGCAGTGTTCCAAAGCTGCGCTCCTCGGTCACACGGAAGCCTTCAGCCCGAAGAATATCAGCCCAAACCCGGCAACAGCTGCAATTCGGGTCCTTAAGAACGTGGATCGACGGAGCTCCCTGCGCAATCGCGGCGAAGGGTGCAATGCTGGTAAGACCTACAGCGGCTATAATAATTTGACGGCGCGTTACATCAATATCAGTCGTCCTTTAGCTCTGTCCTAGTCTATTTCATCGCTTAGTGGCTGCTTATCTCCCGCGATAGTTGTCGCAGGCCTCAACGCCCCCTGCGACCACATCGAGAAGTGCGTCCACATCGCTCAACAGCGTTGCGATACGTGCGCTACTGATACGGTAGCGGATGAAGCGCCCATCTCGGTCGCTGTTAACTAGCCCGCACTCCAACAAGCATCGCAAGTGGTTGGATACGTTTGGTTGTGATAGTCCCGTACGCTCGACGAGTTCGTGAACAACCAGCGGCTCCCCGCACAGCGCGCCGAGAATAGACAAGCGGCTTGGGTCGGCAAAGCCGCGAAATAGTTTTGCTCGTTGTTCAATGGTACCGACCTTGCGGTCCACAACGATCTGCGTCATATCATTGCTCACTGATATATTATCCTTTGATCCACTTTAGCAGGAGAACTGCGATCATGGCCAACGCAGAAAGCGCGATAGCAGATATCCCATCCTTTCGTTACCGCGTTTCCGGCATGGATTGCGCCAAGGATGCCGCGCAGATTGAACGGGCGGCGCAATCTGCGGGTATCGCGCCTGACGCCGTGAAAGTGTCTACTGCAACGCACATAATGACTTTGACAGCTCCCGAAGCGCGCTTGCCGGAAATTGAAAAAGCCGTCGAGACAACAGGGTATGGGTTTGACCGCATCGAGAGCGACGAAGATATTCAGCAAGGTACGGCCCATCAGGACCCTGGCTATCGCCGCGCGCTCTGGATCGTTGTGATCCTGAATGTTGGTTATGGCGTTCTTGAAATGATCGGCGGGTTCATTGCCGGGTCACAGGCCGTGAAGGCCGACGCGCTGGATTTTATTGGTGATGGCGCGATCACCTTCCTCGGCCTGCTGGCCATCGGTTGGAGTCTTCTCTGGCGGGCGCGGTCGGCCCTGATCCAGGGCATCTTCCTTGCCCTGCTTGGTCTTGGCGTCTTTGGGACAACCATCATGCGGGCATTCGAGCCGACAACCCCAGACGCCACGCTGATGGGGCTTCTGGGCCTGATTGCTCTTGTGATCAATGTCATCTCCGTGCTGCCGTTGCTGCAGTACCGGAAGGGGGACGCGAACATGCGTGCCGTCTGGCTGTTCTCGCGCAACGACGCCATTGGCAATGCGGCAGTCGTTGTCGCGGCCGGTCTGGTGGTTTGGCTGGGTAGCGCGTGGCCCGACCTCATTGTCGCCTTCGGCATCGCCGGGTTATTCCTGCATTCTTCCTGGTCGATCATCCGCGACGCGCGGGCCGATCTGAAGGCGGCGGCATGAACAACCGCGTTCTGGGTGGGCTCTGTGCGATTGCAGCTTTCGGTCTCGATCAGGGCACCAAGGCGCTTGCCCTGAACACCCCGGCGCTTGAACATGGGGTCGAGGTTCTGCCCTTTCTCAATCTCGTTCGTGTTCTGAACGATGGCGTCAGCTTCGGTATGCTCGGCGGGGTCGTACCCTGGTGGGGTCTGGTCGCACTTGCTGCCGTGGTCGTGGCATGGCTGCTGATCTGGCTGTGGAAGGCTCCGGACAGGCTGACAGGTGCGGCGCTCGGTCTGATCATCGGAGGCGCGCTTGGCAATATCCTTGACCGTCTGCGCTATCAGGCCGTCCCTGACTTTCTCGACTTCCATTACGGGTCATACCACTGGCCGTCCTTCAACTTGGCTGACGTGGCGATCTTTTGTGGGGCAGCATTGCTGTTCTGGGACAGCTTTCGCACTTCGAAAGTCAGGCCGGAAAATCGGGAACAAGACAATCGCAAGGGAGATGTCACGGGGGGATAACAGCTAACAGGCAAAGAACTTTGGGAGGGAATTCGGCTTGAGATTTTTGGATTGGATTGACTGTGGCATTCGCGGCATCGGCGTCGTGACTGCATGGCTGACCGTTGTTTCGATTGCTGCTTATGGCGCGCTTCAGATGCTGGATCGCAAGCTACAACTTGGCGTGTCGAGCTATTTGCCGGACCTGTCCACGTCACTGCTGTTCATCCTAATTTTCTTGACCTTTGGGTATACCTATCTGCGCGACGGTCACGTGCGCGTTGATGTTCTTCGCAGACATTGGTCCGCCCGCCGCATTGCGTGGATCGAACTGATTGGCGGCCTTTTTGTCCTTCTGCCGCTTGCTGCCATCCTGACCTACTACGGATGGGACGGTTTGATGCGCACCACAAAATACGCGGATACCCAGTTGTGGGCACAACGCATTGCCGGGGTCATCGGCCCCATCTTGCTGGCTCTTGCCGGGATGATCGTAGCCCTTCGCAACATCGGCTTTCTGGCAGGGAGACGTGCGCAAGGTGCACCGGAACAAGCAAGCGGTCTGCACAATGGTGAATGAGGTCCTCACGGTTGCCATGCTTGTCGTGATGGCGATTGGGGTTTTCAGCGGCTTTCCGGTGGCGCTGGTGCTCGCGGGGACAGGCTTCTTGGGGTTTGTCGCTGCGGTTTGGGTGGGGATCACTGATTTTCAGCATCTGGGGCTGATCTACCTGCGGGCCCGTGGTGTACTGACCAATGAATCAGTCCAATTCACCAGCGTTCCAATGCTGATTTTTCTTGGCCTGATCCTGAATGCCAGCGGCGTTGCCGAAACCATGTTTCGCTTGCTGGGGCGTCTTCTGACAGGCGTTCCCGGTCGCTACGCCATTGCGACTTTGCTGATCGGCCTCGTTCTTGCGCCCGCCGCCGGGGTGATCGGTGC